>OLPA01001911.1_pt1 | contig 16445 bp, 11 predicted proteins | sample 1672811 | NCBI WGS metagenome assembly OLPA01 (sample SAMEA3136726, study PRJEB25190) | human gut metagenome | biome: human gut; feature: human-associated habitat; material: faeces | place: Austria | collected 2013
GACGAATGTTATTATATTACAGGGTTTCAAAAAAATCAACCCCTTTTTTTAATTTTTTTTAAAAAATTTTGATTTTCCTGAAAACCCGCATAAAATCAGCCTTTTTCGGGTGTACTTCCCATTTCTTCCTGATAAATTTTCTTATGCTCCCGTTTCTGCTGGTACATGATCCGGTCTGCTTCCTCCAGAATTGTTTCCGGAGAAGTTTCCTCATGTGCCTTCGGCACTTCCACGATCCCACAGCTGAAACGCATCGCATACGGCTTGCCACAGTCACTGCTGAACTCGTGCTGCACCCTGTGTACTTTGTCCCTTGCAATGCTTACCGGACAGTTTCTCAGGATAATGCAGAACTCGTCTCCACCAATTCTGGCAAAAACATCTCCTTTACGGATATAATCCTGCACCGTCTCTGCAAAATGCCGGATATACCAGTCTCCCTCAGAATGCCCAAATGTATCATTGACATATTTCAGATGGTCAAGGTCACAGTAACAGAAGATCAGTCTCTCACCCGTCGCCAGAAGTTCATCGGCTTTTTCCTGGAAGAAAAATCTGTTGCCGCCTCCGGTCAGTTTGTCGTGATAAGCCTCAACCTTGAGCTGTTCTTCCCGCCGCCTTGTCTCAGTCACTTCCTGAATGATATGTGTATAGGCCTTCCTGCCCTGCCACTTCATCATACCTGTCGTGATCCGGTAAAATCTGTCCTCGGAATCCTCAGCTTCCCAGTCCCACTCATAAGACTCCAGCTGACCATGCTCTCCGTCAGCGATCCTTGCCGTCTGTTCCATACAGATCCGATAGATTCCCCGCTTCTTCACATCAACCGCGCGGTTGCAGTAAAATACTTCCTGCCCGTCCAGACTCGTCACGAGGATCTCCTCCTCGCTTCGGGCGATCAGTTCCATCAGAAGCTGATTGTAGCTCTCTGCCATCTCTGCATGACGTTTCTCAGCCTCGGCTTTGCGCTCCAGGATCATTTCTCTCTCACGGAGCTGTTTCGTCATCGTATTAAAAGCCTCTGAGAATTCACCAAGATATGACACGGTCTGGGAATAATCTCCCTTGGCAACCTGCTTTGCCTGCCAGGTGAGGTGATTCAGATTTGCGTGGATATTTTTGAGGTTTTCACACAGAAAATTTTCTCTGGAAGGTGTAAAACCCGAAAGATCCCCCTTTGACAATGCCGCAGAGTAAGCCTTCATTTCCTTGACTGCCATTTCCAGATAATTCAGACCAAGTCCCAGTTTCTGGTAAGGCTCATCCAGTTCATTTACATCCAGCGTCTTTACTTTCGGATCATACAATATATCTCTTAAATACTCAAACAATAACTTACAGTTTTTTTCTTCCATAAAAAAATTCTCCTGGTTCCATTCATTATCGGCATTTCATGGCCACACGCTTTGCAGAATGGAACTATGTAAGCGACAACGCTTATTCTTCGTAACTGTTCAGTACCCTCACAGTCACGAGTCAAAATGCATTCCAGCTCACCTTCGGTGCGAGCATTTTGACTTGTATGTCTCGGGATTTTGGCAAAAATATGCCCAAACACCTCGCACCTCGCGGGATACTACCTGTTAGCTAAATACTATTCTTCTACATTAGCATGAAAACGGCATACTCTATCTCCTGTAGCCCAGCAGTCTACCTCGATCGCTGTATACTGTTTGCCGGAATATACAGACAAGATTCCGGCGATAAATCCCTCGTCATAATTGCAGACAGTCTCTCCAAGCACAGGAAGTCCGGAACAGTCCGCGTCCTCTGCTACTGTAAGGATGATCTTGCCGCTCTCCTCATCTACATCCTCAATTCTAAGAACACCCATCTTAAGCTCTTTCATCTTGTTCTGAAGTTCACTTACAAACTGATCCATCGGCTGATCCAGATTAAGCATATTTTTTGCAAAATATTCTCCTGCCATACGTCCGGCGCTGCGGAATACTTCTACCTGCTCATCCTTGCCGTATCTTCTGAGCAGTTCTTCCTTGAGAGAATATTCCAGTAAACGATATACGCGAACCGGTAATTCCTCTCCCAGATTTCCCCTGCTGTTCTCATCATATTTCAGATATTCCTCGAACTGGATCGGCTTTCTGTCCGCCATAAAAATATTATCCATAATGTAAATCCCCCGCTTTTCCAATGGCAGCTAATTGTATACTGCCTTTATCTTAATAATAAAGTATTGCGTATCTTATGTCAATTTAACGTTCCTTTTGTCGGCAAATAATTGGTGGTTTATGTAAAATATTAGTGCTGATCGTGTAAAATAATGCTATAATGGTTTTACATTTTGATACAGGATGCCTTTACAAGCCGGCATCTGTGATCTATTCGCTTAATAAAGGAGAAACTGGATGAGAGCAACCAACCTGACCCTGCTCACAGATTTATATGAATTAACGATGATGCAGGGTTATTTCAAAAACCCAACCAACCAGACTGTTATCTTCGACATGTTCTATCGTGTCAATCCATGCGGAGGAAGCTTCGCGATCACAGCAGGTCTGGAGCAGATGATCGAGTATATCGAGAATCTTCACTTTGAAACAGAAGATATTGATTACCTCCGAAGTCTTAATATTTTTGAAGAAGATTTCCTGGAATATCTGAGCACTTTCCGTTTTACCGGAGATATCTACGCAATTCCGGAAGGAACTGTCGTATTCCCGCGAGAGCCACTTGTCAAGGTTATCGCTCCGATCATGGAAGCACAGCTTGTCGAGACTGCAATCCTCAATATCATCAACCACCAGAGTCTTATCGCTACCAAAGCGGCTCGTGTCTGCTATGCGGCACGCGGTGACGGGATCATGGAATTTGGTCTTCGCCGTGCACAGGGACCAGACGCAGGTATCTATGGTGCACGTGCCGCAGTGATCGGCGGATGTGCCGGAACTTCCAATGTTCTGACCGGTCAGATGTTCAATGTTCCTGTACTTGGTACACACGCCCACAGCTGGATCATGAGCTTCCCGGATGAATACACTGCATTCAAGACATACGCAAGAATGTATCCGGATGCATGTATCCTTCTGGTAGACACTTATGACGTGCTGAAATCTGGTGTTCCCAATGCAATCCGTGTATTTGAGGAAATGAGGGAGGAAGGTATTGAGCTGAAAAAATATGGTATTCGTATCGACAGCGGTGACCTTGCTTACCTTTCCAAAGAGGCATATAAAATGTTATCGGCAGCTGGTTTTGATGATGCGACCATTTCCGCATCCAGTGATCTTGACGAGTATCTGATTGAGAGCCTGAAAGCCCAGGATGCCAAGATCAATTCCTGGGGCGTTGGAACACGTCTGATCACTTCCAATGATAATCCGGCATTTGGCGGTGTATACAAGCTGGCAGCAGTGAAAAATCCTGAGACAGGTGAATTTGTTCCGAAGATCAAGCTTTCGGAGAATACAGCTAAGGTAACAAACCCTGGAAATAAGACAGTATATCGTATTTACAGCAAGTCCACAGGCAAGATTAAAGCTGATTTGATCTGTCTTGCTGACGAGAAACTGAACCCAGATGAAACTATGGTAGTATTTGACCCGGTTGACACCTGGAAAAAAACTAAGATTCTGGGCGGCACTTACGAGGTGCGTGAGCTTCTGGTTCCGGTTATTAAGGAGGGAAAACGCGTTTATACGTCTCCGTCAGTAATGGAACTTCGCGCAATCTGCCAGAAGGAACAGAGCACTCTCTGGGACGAGTCCAGACGATTCTCCAACCCACAGAAGGTTTATGTGGATCTTTCTCCGAAGCTTTTTGAGGTGAAGAGAGAGCTGATCGAGGAGATGAGCCGTAAGGATCTGGAGTTTGAGGAAGAGTAATTTAATAAGAAAATAAAGTAAGTCTAAATGGGGCAATGTATCAGCGGAAACGATACATTCGCCTCATTTTTTGTTGAAATTAATCAGAAAAGTGCAGAAAAAAACATAGTGTACAAACTGTAAAAATGGTAAACTGTAGGAAAGGAAATTTTTTACAGGAGGAGTGTATGAAAAAAAGAAAATCCATTGGTCTGTGTGTGGGAATCTGTCTTCTGCTTCTGGGAATACTGGACGTTGTAAATGTTTTTGCTGCAGTGACAGAGGGAAAGGCCGGGGAAACACTTACTGGGGAGTATGCAGTGATTATTAATACGGATACATCTGATTCGAGGAGTACAGGCACACTGATCTTTGATGACAGTGGAAGTACTGCGTCAGTTTCAAGTGGAAGTGAGCTTCCCGCAGCTCAAAGCCTGGCCGGGCTGAATGCAGGGAGCACCCGCTCAGTCACTGCGCTGAATGAAAAAAGCGCTATTTCGTCCATTACATCAGCAGATGAGACTGACGATGGTATATCCGTCCAGGCAGCGACTACCACTTATGCAATAGGAGAAGAAAAATATATTTACAGAAGCAATGGCAGCGGCAAGACCTATATATGCATTGGGATTGGTGAACATTGTTATATCTGGATGGACAAAAATATGAAAGCGGATTATGATGCCGCTGGAAAAACATCTCTCATAGCATCAGACATGGCGAGCATTTATGACAGACAGCCCTATCAAATCCTGAAAACACTGGCAGGAGGCGATCTTCCCTGGGAAGATGGATCCGGCAAGCTCTCTATTGTGCTGGAAACCTTAAGCGGCGCAAGTGGTCAGTTTCAGTATGATGAGGGAATTACAGCAATCCATATCAACACTCCGGTGGCAGCATCCTATGTCTCCGGTGAAATGACCAGAAGAAACGGTCTGCTGGTTCACGAGGGACAGCACGCAGTATTCTGGTTGAAAACAAAATTCAATGCCTCCGAGAAATATATGTGGATAAACGAAGGTCTTGCAGTAACGGTCATGGATTATCTGTGGGGCGGTACGGACACAAATGGCTGGATGAACGGAATTGCAGGAAGTACCGCTATTCGTAACGGCTCTTCCTTGATGTATAAGAGTTATCGCGATGATATTGCCCAGGACTATGGAATGCCATACCTGTTTGTCAGATACGTAATTGACCGTATGGCAGGAAGCTATGAGCCTATGGCTGTGTTGCCGAGATTTTATACAGTAGATGCTTCCTCCCTTACCTGTGAAGCTTATCTGGAGAAGGTAACAGGAATTCCGTTTAAAACACTTCTTTCAGATTTTTATACAGCTGTGGCAGCAGGAGAAGCTTCTGGTATATACAGTTTTCCAGGCGATCGGATAGCGGCAAAAAAGGCATCTGCATTTCCGGTATTTTCCGGAGACAGTGGCTCAAAATATTCCATTCCGGCAGCTTCCGCGATCCTTGTGAAACTGAAGGATGGAAAATTTACAGTCCCATCTGATGGGGAAAGCGGAATTGTTTATCGTGTAATAGGAAGCCGGACTTCATTTGTGAAACCAGCTGGCGGAAATGGTACAAGCAGCAGTCCTTATCAGATTGATTCTCTGGATGATCTGAATTTGATCGAGGAAAATCAGGGCGCATATTATCAGCTGACCTCAGATATCCAGACACAGGGAAGAATTAATTTTACCATCTCTTATTTTGGTGGAACGCTGGACGGAAACGGACATACGATCTATGGATTGAAGAAGCCTCTGATAGCCATGAATCAGGGAAAAATTAGAAATCTGCGTGTAGTTGCAGATTTTAATGATGATATGCAGAACGTGCAGGGCGTCATCACACAGTACAATGAAGGAAATATTGAAGACTGTATGGTGACAGGAATGATTAGCGGATATATGGGCGGAAACGGAGCTGTTGTATATCCGGAATTTGGCGGAATTGCAGGTGAAAATGCACTTGCCGGAAGTATTTTTGGCTGCACATCAAAGCTGAATGTTAATTTGACAATGGCTCCTATGAAAAGCTGGGTAGGTGGAATTGCAGGTCTGAACATTGGTACTATAAGCAAGTGTGTCAGCACCGGTACGATTCGTGTTACCCAGACAAACGGAAACGAATATCCGGTCTATGTGGGCGGAATTGCGGGAGAAATCCAGAAGTTTGGGGGCATGGGCGGTGTGCTCAAAGAATGCCTCCATGCAGGAAAAATCACAGTAACTGCAGCAAACAACCGTGTAGGACAGATGTGTGGAACTGCTGCTGATAATGTACTCAGCTCTTCTTACGGTTTAAGCGGACATGTGCTGAACTGTTATGGAAAGAGTGGAGAGGGGAATCTTGTCGGCGGAACTGATGCTTCCATTGGAACAGGTGGACTTCTCACAGAGGCACAGATGAAAGATTCCAAATCTTACGTGGGCTGGGAGTTTGGAACTGACTGGAAGATTTCAGAGGATGGTTTGCCAGAGCGGGTGGAGAATCCGGAGATTACTTCATTAGAGGTAAAAAACAACTGGACTTCCTGTTACGTGGGAGAAAAACCGTGGTATTGGGGCAGGCTTTTGATAAATGGTACAACTTATTCTGAGATTACAGCCGATATGATAAGCGGCTTTGACAGTTCTGCTGAAGGAACTACTCATGTTTATGTAGAATATAAGGGCAAACAGGTTGCTTATTCAATGGAAGTTGTTGCGCCAAAAACCAGTGATATCAGCAGCATTGTAATATCAGGACAGCCGAAGAAATCTTATGTGGAAGGAGATGTATTCAATCCATCCAGAGCCAGTATGTATGCAACGATTGGTGGTCGTGCAGCTTATATTTACAGTGGATTTACCTATGACAAAACAGGTGCACTGAAAACCTCGGATACTCAGGTTACTTTTGATTACTTTGGAGCAAAAATACCGTGGGCGATTACGGTTGCAGCGAATGCACCAGCGGCTTTGACTATGCTTGCAGCTCCTGAGAAACTGAATTATGTAGCTGGAGATAAACTCGATCTGACCGGAGTGAAGCTTCAGATTACATATAGCAATGGAAAAGTATCGCCGGTTATTACAAGGGCTGATCTGAATACTTATGGAATACATTTGGCGCTTGGAAGTGGAAGCGGTTCATCGGCAGTGATTGATAATGGCAGAATAACAGAGTCATCAGATAATGGAAAAGATCTTATTGCTTATGCGACTGATAAGCTGCCAGGAGAATATGGTGCCGTGATCGCTGTGCTTGGAACAATGAGCGTAACAGAACCATTGGCGATTACAGATACTGAGCTGTACGCGGTTACAGGAACTGGAAAAGAGCAGTGGATATATTCAGGCTTTGTTACAGGTGGAAGTGGTAAGTATGAAACTCAGGTTGTTTCTGAGAATTTACCAGCTGGTTTAACTGTTTTTGCGGTTCCTGGCGGAGGCTCTTATGGAAGCAAATACTTTACTTTTTCCGGAACTGTCACTGCACCAGTGGGAATTTATGAGTCACAGTATAAAATTGTGGATACAGGAACAAAGGCAGTTTTGCCAGTCACAATAAAAATTATAGTGACGGCTTCTAATGAGGCAAGATTTTATAGTTTTGTACTTAACAAGGCGTTTAATTCCCAATTAAAAGAGGATGTTGTTGGGGAAATTGATAATGAGAACCGTAAGATTACGCTGCGGTTGCCAAAAGGAACTGATGTTACCAGGCTGGCACCGAATATTGATTATGGTTCTGGTACAGGAACAGCGGTAGCAGATGAGTTTACCAGTGGAAGATCTCATGATTTTACAAATCCGGTACAGTATGTTCTGACAGCACCAGATGGTGTAACGAAGATAACATATACGGTTACAGTTGTTTTTTACGATGAAACGCAAGGTGGTTCCGGGGAAACTGAGCATACGCATACCTGGGATGCCGGAGTTATAACGAAAGAGGCTACCACTTCAAGTATAGGAATTAAGACATATACCTGTACGGTGTGCCAGAGCAAGCGCGAAGAAGAAATTCCGAAGTTGGTTGTTTTACCGACGAATACGCCGGTGCCAACGAATACGCCAGTGCCGACGGCAACGCCAACGAATACGCCGGTGCCAACGGCAACACCGACGAATACGCCGGTGCCAACGGTAACGCCTACGAATACGCCAGTGCCGACGAACACACCGGTACCAACGGCAATGCCGACAAACACGCCAGTGCCAACGAACACGCCGATACCAACGGCAACGCCAACGAACACGCTAGTGCCGACAAACCCACCAGTGCCAACGACAACGCCGACAAACCCACCTGCGCCGACTGGATATAAAGTGGGCACAACAGTGAAACATCCGGCGACAAACGGATATTATAAAGTTACCGCCACCGACACGGTAGAATATATAAAACCGATAAAGAAAAAAGTAAGCACTGTCACAATTCCAGACAGCGTAAACCTAAAGGGCGCGAATTACAAAGTAACCTCAATAGCCTCCAAAGCATTCAAGAGCAATAAATACCTGAAAAAGGCTATCATAGGAAACAATGTAATCCAGATTAAGAGCTATGCCTTTTATAAGTGCACGAAACTCTCTTACGTACAAATTGGCGGTTCAGTAAAAGCGATCGGAAAACAAAGCTTTTATAGTTGCAAAAAGTTAAACGAAATGAGAATCTACACCTCCCGCCTGAAAGCCAAATACGTAGGCTCCAATGCCTTCAAAGGCACTCCATTCAGGATGAAAGTTTACGTCCCAAGGAAAAAGGCAAAGAGCTACAAAACGGTTTTTGTAAAACGAGGCATAAGCAAAAAGATTGTAATAAAGAAGATGTAATATTTGTTTGCGTTATGGGGAGGTCTTGTATGAAATACCGAAGCAAAAACGGTTTTACACTAGCGGAACTATTGATTGTAGTTGCAATTATTGCGGTATTGGTTGCTGTTTCAATCCCGATTTTTAATGGACAGCTGGAAAAAGCACGCAGGGCAGTGGATATGCAAAATGCGCGAATTATTAAGTCGGCATTGACGAATGCATATAATGAAGGACGAATGGATATTCCAAAGAAAGCTGTAGGACAAGAAAATTCAGGCTGTGGTGTCTGGGTTGTGATATGTCGTAGCACAAGTGAACTGCCAGACGCATATACTTCAGATATGTTAAATGAAAAAAGTATCTATTGTGGAGCAAATTCCGGAGTTACAGTAAACGGTGTAAAAAGCAATAATTGGAAGTCGTATAATACTGGTGTTGAAGCCGTATTAAAGGAGGCCGGTTTAAATTGTGATACTCTGAAAATTAAAAGCAGAAACGATAAGGAGAAAGGCTGGGATTGGATTGTTATAGAAGTCGGGTTTGCAAAGGAGCAGTTTTACTCACGTATTTATAGTGGCTTTAAAGGGGATAAATCGGGTATGGAAGTTGTAGAAGCTGGATCTTCAAACATCGAAAAAGCAATAGGCGGATCAAATTAATGTAACAAGAGAATATATAAGGGACTGTAATAGATGCACGTTGCGTATGAAGTGACATTCATCTGTTATAGTCCCTTTTCTCTTGACATTTTTCCACGTAATGTGCAAAATAAACCTATAAAGTTCAAACAATTTCAGGAGAAATTATATCATGAGACAGGATTTTTTACACTTAAAAGCACCGGAAAACTGGATCAATGATCCAAATGGATTTATATATTTTAAAGGCAGATATCATCTTTTTTATCAGCATTTTCCCTATGCACCTATGTGGGGAACCATGTATTGGGGACATGCGGTAAGCGATGATCTGGTACATTGGAGCCATGAGAAAATAGCCCTGTTTCCAACAAAGGATTACGACCGAAACGGAGTTTTCTCTGGAAGTGCAGTGGAGAAAGATGGGAAAATGTACCTCTATTATACTGCAAATCGCTATCTGAAAGAACAGGATGAAAATATCCATGTGGCAGATGGAGAATACGAGGAAAGCCAGGTTATGATCATATCAGAAGACGGTTTTCACTTCGATAACTGGAATGGGAAAAAGCAGATCATTCCGGTAATCAGAGATGATGAAACTGCTGATTCCATGGATACCAGAGATCCGAAAGTATGGGAAGAAAATGGCGTTTATTATATGATTCTTGGCAGTACATACAAACATGAAATCGGCAGAGTAATTCTGTATTCCAGCAAGGACGGAGAAAACTGGAGCTATCTTTCCCAGTGCAGAATGAAGAATTACGGATATGTGATCGAGTGTCCGGATATGTTTGAGGTGGATGGACAACGTATATTTACAGGCTGTCCGGTGACTCCTGTCAGGTGTGGGGATAAGATAGAATATGAGGCTGTTTCCGGTTATTGTCTTGCCGATTTTGATACAGAAACCGGCAGGCTGGAGCTGGAGGATAACTACTCGCTGATTGATTACGGCGGTGACTTCTACGCCCAGCAGACCAATCTGGATAAGGATGGCAGAAGAGTTATGATTGGTTGGATCCGCATGCCAGAGGCTGTGACTGGAATGAAAAGTAGTAAAGCTGCTGTATTTTTTGAACAAAATAGTGATAGAGAAGAAAATGAGAGAGAAAAAATCACACAGTCAACAGATAAAAATCATCTGAAAAAGAGTGATAAAAGTCAGTTGCTAACGGAAGAACGGGTAATTTGGAACGGTATGATGAGCCTGCCGCGTGTAGTAGAAATTGAGAATGGACAGGTTTGTTTTCGGGTTCATCCAAACGTGCGAAAGGGCCTTTCCAGATCACTTTCCAGCCAGGATGCCCTGCGCAGCAGTAACCCATTCTGCATAAAAACAACCTTCTAAAATGGGGACTGTCTGAATGTCGAAGATTACCAGATTTCCATAAGAAATGGAACAATTTGTACTGACAGAACAAGAGTATTATAAAAATATGAATTAAAAAGAAAGTTGTGAAACAAAATGAAACGAATTGATTTTGAAAATGGCACGGTAACCAGAAACATTTTCAGCGCTGCAATCCCCATGCTGGTGGCGCAGATACTCAGTCTTTTATATAATATTGTAGACAGAATCTATATCGCCAGAATCCCTGAAGTGGGAACTACAGCGCTTGGCGCAGTCGGTTTATGTTTCCCGTTAATCGTGATTATCACTGCCTTTGCAAATCTGTTTGGCAGTGGCGGCGCTCCTGTTTTTTCTATAAACAGAGGTATGAAAGACAACCAGAAAGCGCAGGAAGTGATGAACACTTCCTTTACTATGGTGTGCGGAAGCGGGATCATTCTGATGATAGCTGGTATGCTTTTTGCAAGACCTCTGCTGGTACTTTTTGGAGCATCTGAGGATGCTTTGGTTTATGCATATCCCTACATGATGATCTACCTGATCGGAACGGTTCCATCCATGATCGCCACAGGAATGAACCCATTTATCAATGCACAGGGATACGCGACAACTGGCATGCTTTCTGTAGCAATTGGTGCAGTCGCCAATCTGATCCTGGATCCATTATTCATTTTTGTGCTTGGTTTCGGAATCAAAGGAGCTGCCATTGCGACTGTTCTTTCCCAGTTCCTATCAGCTGCTTATGTACTACTTTTTCTTGAAAAAAGAGCGGAAATGAAAGCTCGGCTTTTGAAAAAAACAGAGCTGAAAAGCTGCAAAGAGAATGCAAAAAACATTGTCAGTCTTGGTACTGCAGGCTTCATTATGCAGCTGACAAACAGTCTGGTAACTATCTGCTGCAACAATGTTCTGGGGGTTACCGGAGGGGATGTTTACATATCTGTTATGACTATCGTATCCAGTGTCCGTCAGATGGTAGAGACGCCGATTTATGCTATAAATGAAGGCACATCACCTATCCTGAGCTACAATTACGGGGCAAAAAGACCGAAGCTTGTCCGCAAGGCAATGGTCACTCTGGCAGTAATGGTTCTGGTTTATACAGCAGTAATGTGGAGCGTGATTATCTTTGTCCCGGATTATCTGATTGCCATTTTCAGCTCCGATAAGCTCTTGATAAAGGATGCAGTTCCGGCATTGAAAACCTACTTTGCAGCCTTTATTTTTATGGATCTGCAATACATTGGACAGACTGTTTTCAAGTCTTTAAATAAGAAAAAACAGGCCATTTTCTTCTCGCTTTTGAGAAAAGTTTTTATTGTAGTTCCGTTGACATACCTGCTTCCCTACGTGTTTAAAATGGGAACTCACGGAGTATTCCTGGCAGAGCCGGTATCTAATGTAATTGGCGGAAGCCTTTGTTTTGTTACAATGCTGCTGACTATATTGCCGGAGTTAAAGAGGATGGAGAAGAAAAACGGAGAGGCGGACCGTCCCATGGAGTACTTTAAAACGAGGTAAAAATATATGGAAAATACAATTATAATCGCGATTGTAAGTCTTCTCTGTATCCTGGCTCATGTCCCCACTCTGATCCTGCGAATTGTTCCGTTTCACGAAAAAATCTCAGATAAAGACAGGATCAGACTGACTGTAATCTATGCAATTGGTCTGGCTGTGGACTTCGGAATCTGCATGTGGGTGGGAAATTACCGGAAAATTGACGTGCCGTTTTATAAGATAAATCTTATTGCTTTCTGTATTGTAATGGCTGCTGTAAATATCTGGCTTGTCCCTGGATACACCAAGGTGCATTTGTTTGTATTTGGAATTGTGGCAGATATTGTCATGATTGCACTGTCAATCGGAGCTTATGTCAGTTCACTTTTGGGAATGCAGGGAAATGCGATTGGAATTGCAGAAACCAGCGCAATTGCAATTGTAGTGTATGCGCTTCTATATCCGCTGCTTAGCAGCCTGCTCCGTTATACCGTAACACCATTCCTTGAAATTGAATGCCAAAATTATTGGGAGACCTTATGGTTCATTCCTATTGCCATGTTTTTTTCCAGTATTTTTTCAGAAGGAGTGGATGTCTACACTACCACTTTTCCACAAATGTTGAGTAAATGTCTGATCGGCGTCGCCACATTGCTGATTTGCTTTGCGGTGTCTTATGATCAGCAGCATTTTCTAAATGAAAAAGAACTGAACCGGCAGATCGATCAGCAGAAAGGTTACTATCATGCGCTCACGGAGCAGGTTCTGGCAGAACGTGAAGCACGCCATAATTTCCGTCATCAGGTAGCTGCTATTAAAGGTTTTCTTGATAAAAATGATATGGAGGGCTTGCGGGGATATTGTGATGATCTGGAACTGGAAGAGATGGGAAAAGTAACAATTCCATATACAGGAAACGCCGCGGCAGACGGCGTCCTTTATCATTACGGCTGTATTGCCAGGGCGAAAAATATCGAGTTTTCCGTATGCTGCTATCTGAAAGATATTGCTATTCCGGACACTGATTTTTGTACGATTCTGGGCAATGCCCTGGATAATGCGGTGACTGCCGCCGGTCAGTATGACGGAAAACGCTTTATTGAAGTTGCTACGGAGAAGAAACACGACATGCTTCTGATTACGGTAGACAATTCTTTTGACGGAATATTATTCCAGGAAAATGGGAAAATTTACTCAAAAAAACGGCAAAACAAACAGGAAGGAATCGGCATTCTTTCCATGAAAAAACTTTGCGAAAAACATGGCGGAGCCAGTCGCTTCGAAGCGGTCGGCAACAGGTTCCAGGCCAGCTTTATATTGAAAAATGAGGTTGAAGATTAAAAAATGGTTAAAGTTGATTTGATTACAGGCTTTCTTGGTTCGGGAAAAACGACTTTCATAAAGAAATATGCTGCATGGCTGATGAGCCAGGGGCAGAATATTGGAATTCTGGAGAATGATTTTGGTGCAGTGAATGTGGACATGATGCTGCTTCATGACCTGGAAGGGGAGAACTGCGAGCTGGAAATGGTTTCAGGTGGATGTGATGCGGACTGCCACAGAAGACGTTTCAAGACCAAGCTGATCGCAATGGGAATGTGCGGATATGACCGGGTTCTCATTGAGCCTTCCGGGATTTTTGATGTGGATGAGTTTTTTGATGCCCTTTATGAAGAGCCGTTGGATAAGTGGTATCAGATTGGAAATGTGATCACCATTCTGGATGCCAGACTGGAGGAGAAGCTGCAGCCACAGGCAGAGTATATTCTGGCTTCAGAGGCAGCTGATGCAGGTTGTATTGTTCTGAGCAAGAGCCAGGAGGCATCTGAGGAAGAGATTAGTGGAACTGTGAAACATCTGAATCGCGCACTGGAAAGTGTGAAATGTAAACGACGTTTTACGGAAAATGAGATACTGAATAAGGATTGGGAAACGTTTACAGATGAGGATTTTCAGCGGATTTTCAACAGCGGGTATGTGATGGAAGATTTCGAGAAACAGTGTTTTGATGAGAAAGAAGGGTTCCAGTCATTGTATTTTATGGAGCTGAAGATTTCCGAGACACAGTTGGAGAAAGCAGCGCATCAGATTCTGGATGATCCGGAATGTGGGGATGTTTTCCGAATTAAGGGCTTTGTGAAATTAGAAGAAAATGCTGCCGCGGTAACCGAAAACGAAAAAATGAATTCGGGCTCCGCTCAGAAAGCATCCACTGACAATATCTGGCTGGAACTAAACGCCACCCGCAAAGAATTTTCCCTGAAGCCTATTTCCGCAGGACAGGAAGTAGTGATCGTGATCGGGGAGAATATGAATGAGGCGCGGATACGGGAGTATCTGGGGACAGCGAATATTAAGTAACCGCCATATTGACTAGAGCGTGTTTGAAAAATTATTCCCGCAATCTGTACGCCCCACTTTGCGGGAGATTTCACCCGAATTCGGTTGCCGTAGCCCGCTACGGCGCCCTCATCCGAGCGAAATTTCCCGCAAATTGTGACGCACATCTTGCAGAAAGCCTTTTTCAAATACGCTCTAGATTACCATTATTTAAGAAAATATCAAAGCGTAATTTTGAAAATCTGAAATTTAAATTACTTTCCGTCCCTGTACATATTTCCCAACCAAATTGCGGTCGTCGGACAGATAAACAAGCCTTTCCAGTCTGTCACGGGTGGAGATTTCCTGAGGATGACGGATATTGCTGTCGTCCAGGATCATGGCGTCGAATTCATAGCCTTTTTCGAAGCTGCCGACTTTTCCGAAGAAGGAGCCACCACCGATCGTGGCCATGTAAAAAGCTTCTTCCAGAGTAACCGGGGCCTGGGTCTGGTCCATCAGGCGCCAGCGGAGCTTGGAAACCTGGATGGCATCGGCAATTGCGCGGAACATGGAAAGGGAAAATCCACCGGCAACATCAGTTCCAAGACCTACGTGAAGTCCCATGTCAAGATAACGGCGGATGGGAGCGATTCCGGAAGCAATGTCGGTGTTGGATTCCGGGCAATGGGCGATGTAAACACCCTGGTCTTTGATCATCTGGATTTCCTCATCTGTGGAATGAACACAGTGGGCCATGATAGTAGGGCATGTATTGCTGCTTGCAGAAGCAGGATTGGAGACTTCTTCGTTTGCTGCAGGTTTCGTTCCAAACAATCCAAACATATCATACGCATCCCCATAAAATCTGCTTGTGGGACAAAGCTCCTTTACCCATGCAATTTCCCCGAAATTTTCAGACAGATGAGACTGAATTGGAATGTGGTATTCCCGCTGGATTTTTCCCAGCTCGGTCATCAGCTCATCCGTACAGGATGGGGTAAAACGTGGGGTTAGGATTGGGTAGGTGTGGTCGTAACGTCCCTTGATCTCTTCCAGCCACTGGCGTGTATCCTGTGCAGAAGCCTGTGCGCTTTTCTCCTGAAGCTCCAGTGCTCCATTGCGATCCATATTTACTTTTCCAACCATAGTTGTCAGGCCGCTTTCCTCCAGCATGTCCATGAGAAGCTCCGTTGCCGGACGGTGCAAGGTGGCGAAAATGCAGGCTCTGGTGGTGAAGCTGTGCTTTAAGTCATCCACGAAAATGGAGTAAGCCTTTTTCGCATAGGACAGGTCAGCGTACTTGGCTTCCTGTGGGAAAGTGATGGTGTTCAGCCAGTCCAGCAGCTCCAGATCCATGCCGGTTCCGCGGTAAGCGTACTGGGGAGCGTGCAGATGAAGGTCAGTGAATCCTGGGATGATCAGTCGATCACCCATGTCTTCTACCGGAATGTCCTTATATTCTGCCGGAAGCTGGGAAAAAATACCAGCACAGAGACTGTTTTCACAGACTACATAAGAGTTTTCATGAAAAACAAGTTCTTTCTGATTCTTGCTGTAACAAATTGTACCTTTCAAAGCAAACAAATCTTTTTTCATATCAGACCATCCTTTCTGCCAGAGGCGAGGCAAAGTAAAACTCCGGGATAGTTTGCGGCTGAGAACGTACTGCCGGAAACATGCAAAATGTGATTTCGGGCTGATTCAGCAATAAAAAAACCACCCGGAAAATGCCATACCTGCATACCTCTTCGCATGCAGCTTATAGACAACTATTAGGGTAGTTGGTAGAAACGTCCAACCAGATTATGGACATATATAAGCGTTTGCTGTTTTTATTTATACCTTTATTGTACATGGTAAAGGGTGCAGAATCAAGGGGATTTTCACAAAAAAAATCTACATTTTCATATCTTTATTGCTGGATTTGTTATATAATGAAGTAAAATTTGCGGACAAGAAATTAGAGCGTGTTTGAAAAAGGCTTTCTGCAAAATCTCCC
>OLPA01001913.1_pt1 | contig 16428 bp, 14 predicted proteins | sample 1672811 | NCBI WGS metagenome assembly OLPA01 (sample SAMEA3136726, study PRJEB25190) | human gut metagenome | biome: human gut; feature: human-associated habitat; material: faeces | place: Austria | collected 2013
GGCAGCGACGCCCGGATGAGCGGATGCTCCCTGCCGGTAGTCATCAACAGCGGCAGCGGCAACCAGGGCATCACTGTGACCATGCCCATCGTCATCTATGGGCGGGCCTGGCAGGCGGACCGGGAGCTGATCCTCCGCGCCCTGGTGCTGGCCAATCTGATCAGCGTGCATCAGAAGAAGTACATCGGCAGCCTCAGCGCCTACTGCGGCGCCACCAGCGCCGCCACCGGCAGCCACAGCCGCCTGCGCCGCGCCTTTTTCCATTCCACGGAAAGCCACAGCCTCATAGCGTCTCCTCCGTTCCCGTGAGCCTAAGGAAGATGTCCTCCAGGCTCGTTTCACGCTGCTCCATGCGCACAAGCCCAATGCCCGCCTCGGCCAGCTTGAGGCTGATGCGCGCCGCCTCGCCGTCGCTCATGGCGTCCAACATGAGCCACTGTCCATCGCTGCGCGCGGCGGGCAGCAGCTTGAGCGCGCGGGCGTTATCCTGCGTGCGCAGGGCCAGCCGCGCCGAGCTCATGCCGTGCAGGCCGCTCATCGTGCCCTGATACGCCAGCCTGCCCCGGCGGATCACGCCCACATGGTCCGCCATCTGGTCGATCTCGCCCAGCAGGTGGCTGGAGACGATCACCGTCATGCCGTAGCGCGAGGGCAACGAGCGGATGAGTTCGCGCATCTCCTGGATGCCGGATGGGTCCAGCCCGTTGGTCGGCTCGTCCAGCAGCAGAAGGCGCGGGCGGCCCATCAAAGCCGCCGCGATGCCCAGCCGTTGCTTCATGCCCAGCGAAAAGTGGCTCACCGGCTTTCTGGCCTGCCCGTCCAGCCGCACGGTGCGAAGCGCCTCGTCGATTTCCCCTGCGGGCAGGCCGCGCAAGCGCCGGACGATCTCCAGATTCTCCCGTGCGGTCAGGTGGCCGTAATAGCTGGGCGATTCGATCAGAGAGCCAACCTCCCTGAGAACCGCAAGCCGCGTCCGGGGCGTGAGCTCATGCCCCATCAGGCGCACGCTGCCCTCGCTTGGATGCACCAGCCCCAGCAGCATCTTCAGCGTGGTCGTCTTGCCCGCGCCGTTGGGCCCCAGAAAGCCGTACACGGCCCCTTCCGGCACCTTCAGCGAAAGCCGGTCCACGCAGGTTTCCTTACCGTACCGTTTGCAAAGGCCGACGGTGACGACACATTCATCCATCCTCGATACCCTCCTTTGGTTGATTGGCAGGGCCATTCTACCGCCCCTGCCTTACATGGGCGTGAAAGCAGCCTTACGTTTGCCTTACGATTTGCTCTGCCCCCTGTTTTGAAGCGGCCGGTGTGGTATAATGACGGGGATGGGAGGGGATGCGCGTGCGCGAGGTGCATCAGGCGCGGCTTTTGATCGTGGACGACGAGCCGGAGCTTCGGCGGATGCTTCTGTCCATTTTGCGCGGCGACGGCTACGCCGATGTTCACGAGGCGGCCACGGCGGCGGAGGCAATGGAGAAGGCGCTGCGGCTCCGGCCCGACGCCTTGATTCTGGATGTGATGCTGCCCGACGGGGACGGCTTTTCGCTCCTTCGGGAGCTGCGGGCCTTTACGCAGGCGCCGGTTCTGTTCCTTTCGGCGCGCGACGAGGATGAGGCGCGTCTGCGGGGGCTGGGTCTGGGTGCGGACGACTACATCACCAAGCCCTTTTTGCCAAGGGAGCTGACGCTTCGGCTGGGCGCGGTGCTGCGCCGCACCTACGGCGCGGCGGGGGAGGGCGGCGTGATCCGCCTGGGGGCGGTGACGGTGGACATGGAAACCGGCGTGGTCAGCGGCAACGGCCCGGACCGCACCCTCACGGCCAAGGAATACGCGCTGCTTTCGGCGCTCAACGAAAACCGGGGCCGCATCGTGACCGTGGACGCGCTGTGCATGGCCGCCTGGCGGGGCGAAAATCTGGGGTATGAGAACACGCTGATGGTGTACATGCGCCGCCTGCGCGAGAAGATCGAGCCGGACCCGTCGCATCCCCGGTATCTGATCACCATGCGGGGCCTGGGCTACCGGCTTTTGAAGGAGGATGGGCGGTGAAGCGGGGCTTTTTGCGCGCGGCGGGCGGACTGGCAGCTGGCCTGGCCGGAGTGGTGGCGGCGATCATCGCCGTGAACTTTGTTATGTTTGGCTTTGCGGTGGGCTATCTGGCGGGGACCGTCGGCGGGCGCGTGCGGGTAAGTGAATACGCGGGAGCGCTTGCGCAGGACGGAAGCGGCGCCTGGTCAATGGCGGAGAATAAGGCGGCGGAGCTGCGTGAGCGGGGCTGCTGGGCCATGCTGCTGGATGCGGGAGGCGGGGTGGTCTGGTCGCAGGACATGCCGGACGGCCTGCCCCGGGCCTATACCCCGGCAGAGGCGGCCGTGTTTGCACGATGGTACCTTTTCGACTGGCCCGTGAAGGTGTGGACGGTGGGAGACTGCCTCTTTGTGCTGGCCCAGCCCAAGGGGTCGGTGTGGAAGTACCAGGTGGAAATGCCCACCGAGCAGGTGGGCTTCTGGCCCGTGTGGGGCGCCGCCATGCTGGCGGTGAACGCGGGGCTTTTGCTGGGGGCGGCGGCGTTTATCACGCACCGGGCGGCGCAGCGGCGCGACGCGGCCCGCAGCGAGTGGATCGCGGCCATCTCCCACGACGTGCGCACGCCCCTTTCGATGGTGCTGGGCTATGCCGCCGCGCTGGAGGAGGCGCCGGAGTTAAGCGGGGAGCAGCGCCGTCAGGCGGGCCTCATCCGCGAGAAGGGCGAGCAGCTTCGCGGCCTGATTGCCGATCTCAACCTGACCAACCGCCTGGAATACGCCATGCAGCCGCTCAAGCGCGAATGGCTTTCGCCCGCCGCGCTGGTGCGCGAGACGGCGGCAAACTTCCTCAACGAGGACCCGGACGGCCTGCATCCGCTGGAGGTGAGCATATCGTCCGCGGCGGAGGAAACGCGATTGCTTTGCGATCGCCAGCTGCTTGCCCGCATGCTGGAAAACCTGATCCGAAACAGCGTGCGCCACAACCCCCAGGGCTGCGCGGTGCGGGTGTCGCTCACGCGGCGGGGGCGCCGCCTGCGCCTGTCCGTGAGCGATACGGGAAGGGGCTTTCTCCGGGAACAGCTGAAGCGGCTCAACCGGGGCGAAGGCACGCAGGATGAGAGCGGGCACGGCCTGGGCCTGCGTATCGTTCGGGATGTGGCGCGGGCGCACGGCGGCCGCGCGCGGTTTGACAACCCGCCCGAAGGCGGCGGCCGCTGCGTGATCGACGGCCTTCACCCCACGCGCCGGGCGGGGCGGAAAATTTCCTCTTGACAAACCGGCACAGCTTGGATATGATATTTTGCAAACGCGATGACCGGGCATGGCCGCCCCACGCGCACCCAAAGAGAGACGCCGGATGGTGGAAAGGCGTCGGGCGCAAAGCGGCTTCTCTCCCGCGAGCGGCCGGCGCGAAACCGCTCAGTAGCGCCGGACGGGCGGCCCGTAACAGCCCAGAGCGGGAACGGAATTCCGTTCCAAGAGAAGTGGTACCGCGGAAGCAGCGCTTTCGTCTTCATATGAGGACGAAGGCTTTTTTGTTGCTCCGCTACAAACGAAGGAGGAGGAAGAACGCATGGCTTTTGTACCGACGCTGGACCTGCACGAGCACACCTTGCCCGGATTGCTTCGGAGGAACGCGGAGCGACTGCCTGACAACGACTGCATCGTCGCGCCGGAATTCGGCATCTGCTGGAGCTGGAAGGAGTTTGACCGCCGCACCAGCGAGGTGGCGCGCGGCATGTACGCCATGGGCATCCGCAAGGGCGACCATGTGGCCATCTGGTCCACCAACACGCCCGAATGGATGCTGACCATGTTCGCTTCGGCGAAGCTGGGCGCGATTCTGGTCACCGTCAACACCAATTACAAGCAGTTCGAGCTCAACTATCTGCTCAACCAGAGCGATACCAAGATGCTCGTGATGACCGCCGGCGTCAAAAACAACGACTACATTAGCCATATCACCGGCCTTGTCCCCGCCCTCAATACCGAGCAGCCGGACAACATCGCCTGCAAGCAGCTTCCCTTCCTAAAGCGCGTGCTCCTCATCGGCGACAGCGAACGCCGCCCCATGGGCATGAGTCGCTTTGACGACCTCTACGAGCTGGCCGCCTCCGTGCCCGAAAGCGTGGTGGAGGAGAGCATCGCGGGCCTCAGCACCCACGAGACGATCAACATGCAGTACACCAGCGGCACCACGGGCTTCCCCAAGGGCGTGATGCTCACCCACTACAACATCACCAACAACGGCCAGTTCCTGGGCGACTGCATGAAGCTGACCGACGAGGACCGGCTGCTGATCGTGGTGCCGCTGTTCCACTGCTTCGGCTGCGTGCTGGGCGTGATGAGCTGCCTGACGCACTGCACGACCATCGTTCTGATGGACCACTACAACCCGCTGCGCGAGATGCAGATTTTGCAGGATGCGCGCTGCACCGCCGTGCACGGCGTGCCCACGATGTTCATCGGCATGCTCGAGCACCCGGAGTTCGACCGCTTCGATTTCAGCCGCCTGCGCACGGGCATCATGGCCGGCAGCCCCTGCCCCATCAAGACCATGCGCGACGTGACCGGCAAGATGCACCTCTCCGAGCTTACCATCACCTACGGCCAGACCGAGTGCAGCCCCGGCATGACCATGAGCCGCACGGACGATCCCCTCGAGCTGCGCTGCACCACCGTGGGCAAGCTCCTGCCCCAGACCGAGGGCAAGATCATCGACCCAGAAACGGGCAAGGAGGTCCCCCGCGGCGTGCCGGGCGAGATCGTCACCCGCGGCTACCATGTGATGAAGGGCTATTACAAGATGCCCGAGGCCACCCGTCAGGCCATCGACGAGGACGGCTGGCTGCACACCGGCGATATCGGCACCATGGACGAGGACGGCAACTTCCGCATCACCGGCCGTCTCAAGGACATGATCATCCGCGGCGGCGAGAACATCTACCCCCGCGAGATCGAGGAATTCCTCTACACCCACCCCGCCGTCAGCGACGTGCAGGTGGTGGGCGTGCCGGACGAGAAGTACGGCGAGGAGGTGTGCGCCTGCGTCATCCTCAAGAAGGACTGCACGGCCACCAAGGAGGAGCTCATCGAGTTTGTGCGCGAGGGCCTTAGCAAATTCAAGGCGCCCCGCTATGTGCTGCTGATGGACTCCTTCCCCATGACCGCCAGCGGAAAGATTCAGAAGTTCAAGCTGCGCGAGATGGGCGTGGATCTGCTGGGCCTGCATGCCGCGGCGAACATCGAAACGGCATAACGAAAAGGAAGCGCCGGACGGAAAACTCTGTCCGGCCCTTCCTTTGCTGTTTCAGCGTTTTTTCTCCCAGCAGGCGGTCGCGTCGTCCCAATCAGTATGTGCCGGTCGATATGCAGTTTGCCGGCACGAAACCCCGTATGGGCTGGCTTCCCGAAACCTCGATATAGGCCCAGCTCTCGCCGCTGCGCGAGACGTACGGTCCCAACAGCGTTACCTTCGTGTTTTGTCCAAGCCAGACGATTTCGGCGCAGCTTCCGTCCGGCTCATCGGTCATGGAACAGCCGCGCTGAATCAGAGCGGAGGAGTAAAAGAGGCTCAGGCTCTGGACCGAAAGATTGTCCTTGAGGCGGCTGAGGTTAATGTAACCGATGCGGCGGCTTCCGTTGTTGGTTTCATAGGAGATGGCCAGCCAGCCGTTTTCACGGCCCGCGACCCAGATTGATTCCTCTGTGGAAACGCTCGCCTTGCCGTTTGACGAGCGGTAATAGCCCGTGCCGGGGCCGGTGTAGACCTCCAGAATCTGTCCCGGCGTAAAGTCGTAAGCCCGGAAGTCCAGCACCGTTGTGGTTTGCGTTCCGCTGCTGGGCAGCGCCTTACCGAACGGATTCAGCGTACCCTGCGCGCGCATGTCCTCCATCACCTGATGCGCCAGCTGCTCGTTATGGCGTTCGATGCTGTCGAGCATGCCGTAGCGGTAATCGGGATTAACCCTGTACCAAGCCTGACTGCGGAAGTACTGGTCATACTTTCCGCCGCTTTCAAAGGGGCGGCCGTGCCGGGCGAAAATTTCATTATAAATGTAACCGAGCGCTTCGTACTGCCAGTCCCAAAGCTCATCCTCCGTCAACAGGCGGCTGTCGCTGTCGGGAATGATATAGAAGTTGTTGAGCCCCGAGGCGATGGACGCGGGCACGGCGGTGAGCAGCGTGAGCAGCGTTGCCGCCAGCGCTACAAGCATACGTATTCGTTTCATGTGTGGATACCCCCCTCTGATTGTTTGACTAATCATGTAAGGAAAATATACCACAATTTGTATATGAAATCAACTTCTTTCAGATGCGCGCCTGCCCGTCCTCAAAGCCCACGATCAGGCCGTGCTTCTCGCCGTAGTAGGAGCACAGCCCGCTGGCGGGCAACAGCCGGCAGGGGGCGCCGGGCCAGGTCTGGCGCACCAGCTCTACCAGCCGGGCCGCGCCCTCTTCGTTGTGCACATGGGTGATGGCCAGCGGACCGCCCGCATAGCCTGCGCGGCCCAGCTCCTGCGCCAGCAGCTCAAGCCCTTTGGCCGCGCCGCGGGGTTTCATCAGCGGCTGCAAGGTGCCGTGCTCACTGGCGCAGCCCAGGATGCGCACGCCCAGCATGCCGATGGTGGCGGCGACCAGCTTGTTGAGCCGGCCGTTTTTCACGAAGTTGTCCACATGCTCCAGCAAAAACAGCAGATGCGTATGCTGGTGGTACAGCCATAGCCGCTGCGTCACCTGTTCGAAGGGAAGCCCCTGCGCGATCAGCTCGCACGCCCGGAAAACCAGCAGCGCGATTTCCGCGCCGGCGGACCGGGAATCCAGCACGTAAATGGGTTTGTGAGGCTGCTTTTCCCATGCCAGGTCGCGACCCAGCACGGCGGAATTGTAGCTGCCCGACAGCCCGCCCGTGATGGTGATGGCGATGACGTTGTCCCCCTCGGCAAAGGCGCGCGCCCAGGTTTCGGGCGATGGGCAGGCCGAGCTGCTCTTGCCCTTGTGCGCCTCCATGGCGGCCAGAAAGCGGTCCCGGTCCATGTCAGGGCCGTCCACCCATTCCTGGTCGCCCAGCAGGATACTCAGCGGCACCCGGCGCAGGCGCACGTTGGGGGCGAGATCGCCCGGAAGCAGGTCGCAGCCCGAATCGGTCACGATGGTCCATTCCATAGCGGATTTCCTCCAGCCTTTAAAAAACAGTATAAAAAACTGATAAATACAGTTTCAAAAACTTTATATCATTGTTTTGAATACTTGTCAAGGGGTTCTTTTTATGCTATGATGGGATTATCGAAGCGGGGAGGGAAGCGCATGGAACGGTTTGAGGAATCTGCCCTTTGCAGGGAGATTGAGGCTTTCCGCCTACCGCGCTACGCGGACCTGCCGGATTTTCGCCTCTATATCGACCAGCTGATCGCACTGGTGGAAAAGACGCTGGCGCCGCTGATGGGCGCGGATGGAGAAAAGTGGATCACCGCCACGATGATCGGCAACTACGCGCGCCAAGGCGTCATCCCCCGGCCGGAGGGCAAGCGCTATGGACGGGAACATGCGGCCTACCTGATCTTTGTGTGCCTGACCAAGCAGGTTATCGCCATCGGGGATATCCAGCAGCTCATCCAGGTACAGCGGGGCACGGCGTTCGATGTGGCCGTGGCCTACGACTATTTCTGCACGGAGCTGGAAAGCATCCTGGCCCATGTCTTTAACGGCGCGCCGCTTCGGCCCGATTCCAGCCGCACGCATGCGCGGGAGACGCGCCTGGTGCGCTCGGCCGGGTTTGCGGTGGCGCACAAGATCTATTTGTCGCAATACCTGCGCTATCTTAACGCACAGGCCGGCGAGGCCTAGACGCAAAAGACGCCCTGCGGGGAGAAGGCTTCTCCCTGCGGGGCGTCTTTTTTGCGCCTTTTGTCGAAACCTTAATCTCATCTTTATACCGGCTCCGCAGTTTTCATGCTGTCTTTATGCGCGGTATGTCATAATCAAACTGTACTCTCCTGTTCTAAAGAGGTTGGGATTGTTATGACGAAGCCCTTGGAACGCGTCCATTTCTCCTCTGCGCAGATCATCATCGCCGGGTTTGCCACGGTGATTTTGCTGGGCGCTGCGCTCCTTACGCTACCCTTTGCCAGCCGCGGGCCGGGCAGTGCGAGCTTTGCCGACGCGCTGTTCACCGCCACCTCCGCCGTGTGCGTCACCGGTCTGGTGGTGCAAGATACCGCATTGTACTGGTCGGAGTTCGGACAGGCGGTCATTTTGATACTGATTCAGATCGGCGGCATGGGCGTGGTTACGGTGGCCGTGGCCATCGCCATGATTTCGGGCAAAAAGATCAGCCTGATGCAGCGCAGCACCATGCAGGAGGCCATCTCGGCCCATCATGTGGGCGGCGTGGTGCGGCTGACCGGCTTTATCGTGCGCGGAAGCCTGCTGATCGAGCTGGTGGGCGCGGCGCTGCTGGCCATCGTGTTCGTGCCGGAATTCGGCGTGGGGCAGGGTGTGTGGTATTCAGTGTTCCATTCCATTTCGGCGTTTTGCAACGCGGGGTTTGACCTGATGGGCATACGCGCGCCCTATTCGTCCCTTGTGGCTTATGCGGGCGATCCGGTGGTCAGCCTGACCATCGCGGGGCTGATCGTGGTGGGCGGCATCGGTTTCCTCACCTGGGAGGACGTCCGCACCAACGGCCTGCATCTGCGCGCCTACCGGCTGCAAAGCAAGGTGATCCTCTGCGTCACCTTCTGCCTGATCCTGTTGCCCGCGGCCTACTTTTATGCCTTCGAGCTCTCCGACAGCCTTCCCGTGGGCGAGCGGGCGCTAAGCGCGCTGTTCCAGGCCATCACCCCGCGCACGGCGGGTTTCAACACCATCGACCTGACCGCCTTGAGCGAGGTGGGGCAAATGGTGCTGGTCATGCTTATGCTCATCGGCGGTTCGCCGGGCTCCACGGCGGGCGGCATGAAAACCACCACGCTGGCAGTGCTTCTGTTTTCTGCGGCGGCGGTGTTTTCCCGGCGCGAGGAACCGCGCTGCTTCGGCCGGCGCATCGAGGGTGAGGCCCTGCGAAGCGCGGCGGCGATTTTGCTGTTATATCTATCGCTGTTCCTGCTGGGCGGTCTGGCCATCAGCGCCATGGAGGACCTGCCGGTGGTGGACTGCCTGTTTGAGGCGGCATCGGCCATCGGCACGGTGGGACTTACGCTGGGCATTACCCCGGGGCTGGGCGGCCCCTCGCGCGCCATTCTCATCGCGCTGATGTTCTTTGGCCGCGTGGGCGGGCTGACGCTGATCTTCGCGGCGCTGGCGGGCAAGCGCCCCTGCGCCTCCAAGCTGCCCCGCGAGAAAATTACCGTCGGTTGAAAAGGAGAGGATACGTATGAAATCCATTTTGTTGATCGGATTGGGCCGTTTTGGCCGCCATGTCGCCATCAAGCTGCATGAGCTTCGCCACCAGGTCATGGCCGTGGACTGGCGCGAGGAGTGCGTGGAGGCGGTTTTGCCCTACGTGACAAGCGCGCAGATCGGCGACAGCAAGAATGAGGAGTTCATGTCCTCGCTGGGCGTGCGCAACTTCGACGTGTGCATCGTGGCCATTGGGGATGATTTTCAGAGCTCGCTGGAAACCACGTCGCTCCTCAAGGATCTGGGCGCGCGCTTTGTGGTGGCGCGAGCGGCGCGCGACGTGCACGCCAAGTTTCTCCTGCGCAACGGCGCGGATGAAATCGTCTACCCCGAAAAGCAGCTGGCGGCCTGGACGGCCATCCGCTACAGTTCGGACCACATCTTCGACTATATCGAGCTCAATGCGGACCATGCGATCGTCGAGGTGGCGGTGCCGGACGCCTGGGCCGGCCAGACCGTGGGCGCCCTGGATGTCAGACGCAAATTTGGCCTGAATGTGCTGGCCGTGAAACGGCAGGGAAAGCTCAATGCAAACGTGACCTCGGATACGATGCTCCTGCATGATGAAACGGTGCTGGTGCTGGGCAGCAACCAGGCCATCCAGCGCTGCTTCCACCTGTGAGGAGCCGTATCCCAAAAGGGAGGGCTGAACATGTCGAATGTGCTGTTGATCGGATTTCTGGCGTTGCTTTTGGGACTGGGCTATTGGCTGATGGGCCGGGTGGATGCGTTCCTGACGCGCCGTGTGACCTGCGAGGCTGGCGTACCATGGACGAATGATGGTATAATGGTGCGTCGGGAGGTGAGGGCGCATGACGGACGCCGGGCGGACCGCCGAAGAGAGGCGGGGCAGGCTCAAGCTGTTTGTGAGTTACGCGCCCGGCGCAGGCAAAACCTGCGCCATGCTGCGGGATGCGCTGCAGCAGAAAGGGCGGGGTACGGACGTGGCGGCCGGCGTGGTGGACCCGCACGGGCACGCCTGCACGGCGCGCCTGCTGGTCGCGCTGGAGCGCCTGGCGGGGTCCGCGCTGGCAAAGGGCGGAGAAATGGACCTGGACGCGGCGCTGGCGCGCGCGCCGGAGCTGGTGTTGGTGGACGACCTGGCGCATCGAAACGCGGCGGGCAGCCGGCACAGCCGCCGCAGCCAGGATGTGGCCGAGCTGCTTAAAGCGGGCATGGATGTGTATGCCACGGTCAACGTGCAGCACATCGAAAGCCTGAGCGACGCGGTGGCCGCCGTGACCGGCGAAGCCGTGCGGGAGCGGATTCCCGATTCGGTGTTCGACGGAGCGGACGAGGTGGTGTTTCTGGATGTGGAGCCGGCCGAGCTGATCCGCCGGCTGGGAAATGCGGGCCTTGCCATCGGGCAGCTTACCGCCCTGCGAGAAATGGCGCTGCGCCGCTGTGCCGACCGGCTGGACCGGGCCGAACCCAGACCCCTGGGTCCGGGCGCAGGCCTGGCGGAGGAGCATATCCTGGCGTGCCTGTCCTCCGCGCCGTCCAACGCGCGCATCATTCGCACGGCGGCGCGCATGGCCGGGGCGTTCCATGGCGATTTTACGGCGCTGTACGTGCGCACGCCGCACGCGGAAAAGCTCTCCGCCCAGGACCAGGAGCGCCTCAGACGCAACATGCGCCTGGCGCGGCATCTGGGGGCCAATCTGGAAACCGTCTACGGCGACGACGTGGCCTATCAGATCGCGGAATTTGCGCGGCTGTCAGGCGTGTCGCGCATTGTGCTGGGGCGCAGCGCAGCGGGACGCAGGCGCATTCCGGGCCGCCTTTCGCTCACCGACAGGCTCATCGCCTACGCGCCTTCACTGGACATTCACATCATTCCCGACGGGGCGGCGCAGGCGCGCTACACGCCGCATGGCGCTCCGGAAAAGCGCTTTTCCTTCACGGCGGCCGACGCGCTCAAATGCCTGCTGGCGCTGCTGGGGGCCACGTTGCTGGGCTTTGCCTTCGACCGCCTGGGCTTTGGCGAGGCGACCATCATCATGGCCTATCTGCTGGCCGTGCTGGTCACCTCGGTCGTCACCTCGCATATGGCGTACAGCATGGCTGCCGCAGCGGTCAGCGTGGTGGCGTTCAACCTGCTCTTTATCGCGCCGCGCTTTACCTTGGCGGCCTATGGCAAGGAATACCCCGTTACGTTTCTGATTATGTTCCTCACGGCCTGCCTTTCGGGCAACCTGGCCGCGAGGCTCAAAAGCCATGCGCGTGAGTCGGCGCAGACCGCTTACCGCACCAAGGTGCTCTTCGACACCGATCAGCTGCTGGCCCGCGCGGGAGACCGGCAGGCCGTGGTGGCCGCTACGGCTGGGCAGCTTGTCAAGCTTTTGGGGCGCGACGTGGTCATCTATCTTGCGCCGGATGGCGAGCCGCAGGTGTTTCCCGCCGCGCAGGAGCCCATTGCCGACCTTCTGACCGAGGACGAACGCGCCGTGGCTGTATGGGCCATGAGAAACAACGAACACGCCGGCGCTACCACCGATACGCTCTCCCAGGCCCAATGCCTGTATCTGGCCATCCGCGTGGGCGAACGGGTATACGGCGCGGTGGGCGTGGCGGCGCGGGGCGCGCCGCTGGACCCCTTTGAGCACAGCATCCTCCTGTCCATTCTGGGCGAATGCGCCCTGGCGCTGGAGAACCTGCAAAATGCCGCGGAGAAGGAACGCGTCGCCGTGTTGGCCAAAAACGAGCAGCTGCGCGCCAACATGCTGCGCGCGATCTCTCATGATCTGCGCACGCCGCTTACCGCCATATCCGGCAACGCCAGCAATCTGCTTTCCAACGGCGCGGATTTTGACGAGGACACGCGCCGGCAGCTTTATTCCGATATCTATGACGATTCCCTCTGGCTGATCAACGTGGTGGAAAACCTGCTCTCCGTCACCCGGATCGAGGATGGGCGCATGGCCCTCCGTCCCTCGGCCGAGCTGGTGGAGGAAATCGTGACCGAGGCGCTCAACCATGTGGGCCGCGGCCGGACGGACCATGTCATCACCTTCACCTGCAAGGACGAGTGGCTCATGGCCCGCGCCGATGCGCGGCTGATTGTGCAGGTGGTGGTGAATATCGTGGACAACGCGCTCAAATACACCCCGCCCGGCTCACATATCGATATCACGGCTGCGCGCGAGGACGATAAGGTGGCCGTGACCATCGCCGACGATGGGCCTGGCGTGCCTCAGGAGGTGGGGGAGAGGGTGTTTGATATGTTCTTCAGCGGCTCCAACCGCGCCGCCGACAGCCGGCGCAGCCTGGGACTGGGTTTGGCGCTGTGCCGGTCCATCATCACCGCGCATGGGGGCATAATTTCCCTCTCCCAGAACCAGCCGCATGGCGCGGTATTCCGCTTTACTTTGCCCGCCGAGGAGGTGCAATGGCATGAATAAGCCGCTTATTCTGGCCGTGGAGGACGACCGGCCTGTGCGCACTTTGATCGCCACCACGCTCAAGGCGCACGGCTACCGCCATCTGGAGGCCGCCACGGGCGAAGCGGCGCTCATGGAGGCGTCCTCCCACAATCCAGATATCATTCTTTTGGACCTGGGCCTGCCCGACATGGACGGCGTGGAGGTGATCACGCGCATCCGCGCCTGGTCCAACGCGCCCATCATCGTTATCAGCGCCCGCAGCGAGGATGCGGACAAGATCAGCGCCCTGGATGCCGGCGCGGATGATTATCTGACCAAGCCCTTTTCGGTCGAGGAGCTGCTGGCGCGCCTGCGCGCCACGCAGCGCAGGCTGGCAGCCATGGCCGAGGCGGCGACGCCCGCGGCTTCGGTGTTTGTCAACGGCGGCCTGCGCATCGACTATGCCGCGGGCTGCGTATACCTGCGCGGCGCGGAGCTGCATCTCACGCCTATCGAGTACAAGCTCCTGTGCCTGCTGGCCCAGAACGTGGGCAAGGTGCTCACCCACACCTTCATCACCCGCAAGATCTGGGGTAACGGCATGGAAAGCGATATCGCGTCCCTGCGCGTGTTCATGGCCACCCTGCGCAAAAAGCTGGAAAAGGGCGGGGGCACGCAGTACATCCAGACGCACATCGGGGTGGGATACCGGATGCTGCGCGTGGAGACGGACGAGGAAAGGGTATAAAGAAGCAACAAAAAAGCCGTTTGCGAACTGCAACGGCTTTTTTTCATCGACCATAGGGTGATGAGGTGGAGGTGCCATCCGGATTTGAACCGGAGAATAAAGGTTTTGCAGACCTTCGCCTTACCACTTGGCTATGGCACCGGGTGTGGAGCGGTAGACGAGATTCGAACTCGCGACATCCACCTTGGCAAGGTGGCACTCTACCACTGAGCTACTACCGCACGTTCCACTTGAAATGGTGCGGGCGAAGGGACTTGAACCCATACGCCACGGGGGCACCAGATCCTAAGTCTGGCGCGTCTGCCATTCCGCCACGCCCGCAAAGGACATGTCCTCCTGCCCCAGGGAGCAGGGACGGGCGACCCGCCGAAGGCTCGAACTCCGGACGCCTTGGTAACGGATTCCCTTCCGGCGACACATCCGGGATGTCCAAACCACGTTGCCTATCATAGCATGGGCCGGGACGGTTGTCAAGAGGAAATTTTCCATCAAAACGAAGAGCCCTTTTTAAACGAATCCGGCAGGGATGGCAAGCGACCCTCCACCGAATCTCCGGCGGAGGGCCGCGAAAGTCCTCCCAAAAACCCCTTTTGGAACGAGGCGTCGCGCCTGACGGGGCGGCGCTTGGCTCCCTGGCGTCAGGCCTTGCCTTTGATGTACTGGTCAATCGCCCTGGCGGCCTGCTTGCCCGCGCCCATGGCCAGGATGACCGTGGCCGCGCCGGTCACGGCGTCGCCGCCCGCGTAGACGGCCTCGCGCGTGGTCAGACCATCGTCGCCGTTTGTGATGATGCAGCCGTGGCGGTTGGTTTCCAGGCCCGGCGTGGTCGAGCGGATGAGCGGGTTGGGGCTGGTACCGATGGACATGACCATGCAGTCCACCTCCAGCGTGAAGGTGCTGCCCTCCTTGGGCACCGGCCGGCGGCGGCCGGAGGCGTCCGGCTCACCCAGCTCCATCTCCTGGCAGATCATGCCCTTTACGCGGCCCTTGTCGTCGCCCAGCACCTCGATAGGATTGCACAGGGTGCGGAAGATGATGCCCTCCTCCTGCGCGTGCTCGACCTCTTCCCGGCGCGCGGGCATCTCCTCCATGCCGCGCCGGTAGACGATGTAGACGTTTTCGGCGCCCAGACGCTTGGCGCAGCGGGCCGCGTCCATGGCCACGTTGCCGCCGCCCACGACCGCCACGTTTCTGGCGTGCTGAACGGGGGTCTTGGCATTGTCCCTGTATGCCTTCATGAGGTTGATGCGGGTGAGGAACTCGTTGGCGGAGTAGACGCCGTTGAGGCTCTCGCCCGGAATGCCCATGAAGCGTGGCAGGCCCGCGCCGGAGCCGATAAAGACCGCCTCGTTGCCCATGTCAAACAGCTCGTCAATGGTGACGGTCTTGCCGACGACGACGTTGGTTTCGATATCCACGCCGATCTGGCGCAGGCCGTCGATCTCCCGGCGCACGATGTCCTTGGGCAGGCGGAATTCCGGGATGCCGTAGACCAGCACGCCGCCCGGCGTATGCAGCGCCTCGTACACCGTCACCTTGTAGCCCGCTTTGGCCAGCTCGCCCGCCGCCGTGAGGCTGGAGGGCCCGGAGCCGATCACGGCTACCTTGTGGCCGTTTTGCGCGGGAATCTCGGGCTTCGCGTCGGTATGCTCGCGGTGCCAGTCAGCCACGAAGCGCTCCAGACGGCCGATGCCAACCGGCTCGCCCTTGATACCGCGCACGCACTTGCCCTCGCACTGGCTTTCCTGCGGGCAGACGCGTCCGCACACCGCCGGCAGCGCCGTGGAGGCGCTCAGCGCCTCCCAGGCGCCCTCCATGTCCTCCGCCGCGACACGCGCGATAAAGGCGGGAATATCGATGCCCACCGGGCAGCCCGATACGCAGGGCTTGTTTTTGCAGTTTAGGCAGCGCCTGGCCTCCCCTACCGCCATGTCATAGGTATACCCCAGCGCCACCTCGGAGAAATTTCGGATGCGCGCCTCGGGCTCCTGCACGGGCATGGGGCACTTTTTGGGGTCCATGTTGGGCATCTCACTCCGCCTCCTTCTTGAACAGGTTGCAGGCGGCCTCGCGCGCGTGCGCCTCAAAGTCGCGGTACATTCCCCCGCGCTGCATCGCCTCGTCAAAGTCCACCTGATGCCCGTCAAAGTCCGGGCCGTCCACGCAGGCAAACTTCGTCTGGCCGCCCACGGTGAGGCGGCAACCGCCGCACATGCCGGTGCCGTCGATCATGATGGGGTTCATGGAGACGGTCGTTTTGACGCCGTATTTCTCCGTCACCTTGCACACGAATTTCATCATGACCAGCGGGCCGATGGCGATGACCTCGTCGTAGCGGTTGCCCTCCTGGATAAGCCTTTCCAGCGCGTTGGTGACCAGGCCCTTTTCGCCGTAGCTGCCATCGTCGGTCATCATGAGCATCCGGTCCGAGACGGCGGAGAACTCCTTTTCCAGAATCACCAGATCGCGGCCGCGAAAGCCCACCACCGAATGGACCTCCGCGCCCAGCTCATGCAGGCGCTTGGCCGTGGGATAGGCGATGGCGCACCCCACGCCGCCGCCCACGACCGCCACCTTCTTCAGCCCCTCCAGATCGCTGGGCTTGCCCAGCGGACCCACGAAGTCGGTCAGGCCGTCGCCCTGCTCAAGGGCGTTGAGCTCCATGGTCGCGGCCCCTACGATCTGGAAGATGATCGTCACGGTGCCCTTTTCCCGGTCGTAATCCGCAATCGTCAGCGGCACGCGTTCGCCGTCCTCCGACGCTCGGAAGATGATGAACTGCCCAGGCTGGGCCTTGCGGGCCACCAGCGGCGCCTCGATGACCATGCGGGTCACCGTGGGGTTGAGCGCCTCTTTTTCCACAATTCTGTACATCTTGCTCCTCCGCTTT
>OLPA01001921.1_pt1 | contig 16402 bp, 10 predicted proteins | sample 1672811 | NCBI WGS metagenome assembly OLPA01 (sample SAMEA3136726, study PRJEB25190) | human gut metagenome | biome: human gut; feature: human-associated habitat; material: faeces | place: Austria | collected 2013
GTTTGCCCGCCCGTCTTTCACCGCTGCCATTGCCAGCACTGCGTTGAGCTCGTGACGGGTTATATGCTTACCGTATGCTATAGCGCACATCACGCCTTCCATGCCGTCCGCCATGAATGCAAGATCTGTATTTTCCTCCTTGGCGGTTTCAAAGAGCTTGTCGCTGTCCAGCCCGGTGTAGTACCTGACTGAATACCCGCAGGGCAGCAGCACACGCGCAACTGCATCATATGTCTCCGGGTTGCCGCCTATGAGCACCGTCACGCCATTTGGGCCGCTGCGCACCGATTGAGCAAGGCGGTTCAGGTGCGCATCATATGACTTTGCCGCGCCGCTTACCCTTTGTACTATGCCGAGGCGCTCCGTTGTGATCGGCCGCACCGCTCCGGCCTTAAGCTCCTGCTGAAATGCCCTGAACCCGCTGCCGGTAAGCTCTGTGCCCGTGCCGTCGCAGAGTACTATCTCCCCTGAGTGGGCGTCATCGCCCATGCGTATATACATGCCGCCCCGGTAGCCGAAGGCCCGTATGCCGTGTTCGAATGCGGAATAGCCGCAAAAACCCATATCCGCCGCATCCGCGCCCTGTGATACCAGCCCCGCTATAACGGCGTGCTTGAGCATCACGCCCTGCTGGCTGCCGTCGGTGGATACGGCTATCTCCAGGGGCAGCCTGCCGCTGCTTCGGGCGAAGGCAGCGCCTATTCGCACAGCGCGCTCCGGGGTCATAGTCCTGTCGCAATAGCCTCGTATTCGGCTCATTATTCCGGGCTTCGGGGTATCCTCCTCCCATTGTATATTCTCTGTACAGTCCTCGTCCTCCCGGAGCTCTTTTTCCGGCCAAAGGGACGCGCCGTTGCATACCGTGCAGTTTTTGCCCACCCGGCTGCCGCTGCCTATCACCGTGCCGCTATATATTGAAGCTCCGCTTTCAACCTCTGCCCCTTCGCACAGTATGGCTCCGCGCAGCTCCACATTTTCCCGTACGCGGGTGTTTTCCATAAGTACCGTACGCTTTAGGCTGCTTCCCCGGCCTATCCTGGCCCCGCTGCCTACCACAGAGTAATCCGATACTACAGCCTCGCTAACCTCCGCCCCGCTGCCTATATAGCAGGGGCCCAGCAGCTCCGCACCCTCGGATATTACTGCACCCTCTTCTATCCACGCGCCGTCTTTCTGTTTCGCAGCAGTAGTAAACGCGCACCTTCCGTCCAGCATATCACGCTGCGCGGCCTTATACTGAGCTATATCGCCTATGTCGCACCAATACCTGTCCGTAACATAGCCATACACCGGCATTCCATCCTTCAGGAGCGCCGGAAATAGATCCTTGCTGAAGTCGTATTTTTCGCCTTCCGGTATACGATCTATGACCTCGGGCTCCAGTATGTATATACCGGTGTTTGCCAGGTCGCTGAACACCTCTGACAGCATGGGCTTTTCGAGAAACCTGTATATCTTGCCCTTGGAGTCCGTCATGGCGACTCCGTATTCAGTAGGCACGCTCACTCTTTTGAGCACAATTGTCACCGCTGCTCCCCGCTCCTTATGGAAGCACATCGCTTCGGTCAGATCTGCGTCCGTCATGGCGTCGCCGCTTATGACTATGGTCCGCCGCGCATCGGCACCCACAGCCTTGCGCACGCTGCCCGCTGTGCCAAGAGGCGCATCTTCGATAGAGTAACTTAGCTTTACGCCATACTTACCGCCGTCGCCGCAGTGCCGCATTATGACGTTTGGCAGGTAATGCAGCGTGGCCGTTATGTCCTCTACGCCGTGCTTTTTAAGCAGCTCTATGCAGTAGTCTATCACCGGCTTGTTCAGCAGGGGTACCATTGGCTTGGGAAGGGTACAGGTTATGGGGCGGAGGCGTTTTCCCTCTCCTCCCGCCATTATTACAGCTTTACACATAAAAATACCGCCTTTTCTATTGGAAATTGCGGTATTAGTTTTTCCCGTAAAGAGCCTTTTTATTTAGTTTTGAGCCTTAATAGTAAAAATAGTTTCCGCCTATCTTGGCATACAGCTCATGATCCCAGCTGCCGCTGTTTCTGAAAAACAGCACATCGGAGGGAAGTACGGTATTGCCGTTGATAAATACCGATGTCACCGCAGCCTCGGCCGCGGCATTTGGCGCTTTCAGGCTGGAGGTGGAAAACTGCCCCTTCTGGTATATCACGTCGTTTACGGTACTTGGAAACCTGCTGCTGTGCAGGCGGTTGTATATTACGCTTGCAACGGCAGTATAGCTTTCGCTGTCTCCTTCCTTGTACACCACCTGTGCCATAAGGTATAGTTCCTCGCCGGTATAGCCTCCGCCCCCCTTCATGCTGCCTGCGTCGCTCGATGGCGTTTTAGTGGGCTCGGCTACCTCGATTTCCTCTACTTTAGGCGTGGCTTTGGGCTTATTTGTAGCCTTCGGCTTTTCTGTAGGCTTAGGCGTACTTTCCGGAGGGTCCCCCAGCTTTATGTATTCCTTGAGCATAAAGCCCTTCCTCGTGCCAACCTCTACCCTGTACCAGTCGCCCGACTTGCCCGTGATCGTCACCTTGCGGTTCTGCTGGTATTCCCGTACGATCTTGTAATCCTCTCCCGGGCCGGAGCGCAGGTTTATGCTCTTGGCATAGACATAACCTGCGGTATCATCCATTTCCTCAACTGTGTACTCCGGCTTCTCAGTAGATCCCGGAGTATTCTCCGGCACTGGAGATACCGTAGGGTGTATCGCGCCCTCAGAAGCAGCCTCGGCGCCCGTATCGGGATTTTCTGAAGGTACCGTCCTTAGTAATGGGGTGGGATTTATTCTTATTTTTATTGGTGCTATGGTAGGCTGCGGCGTTGGCAGGTCAAAGAGAGACTTACCGTCTTCCCGGGAACTTTGCTCCGCTGCAACAGACACCCCCTCCGTCTCTGTTTTGAAGACGGTATTGGCGGTGGTGGCGGCCTCCACGCAGCCGGCGCCGGTCAACAGCACTGCCATGGAGATGATACCTATTGCAGTAAGCTTGCCTGTCATTTGCCTTTGTCCGGGATCAGAGAATGAACCTTTTCAGGTCTTCGCCCTCGTATTCCCTCGAAACGTGCTCCTTTACGTATTTCTCGTCGACCTCCACCTTTGTAAGCGGGTGATCGCCGCCCGCGTTGAAGGATATGTCGTCCAGCAGGTTTTCAACTATGGTATGCAGCCTGCGCGCGCCTATGTTCTCCTCCCGCTCGTTTGCTGTGAAGGCGTACTTGGCTATGGCGCCCAAGGCGTCGTCGGTAAAGCTGAGCAGTATATTATCAGTCTTCAGCAGCGCTTCGTACTGCTTGGTTATGGCGTGCTGTGGCTGGGTGAGTATGCGCTTATAGTCATCTACAGTCAGCGCCTCAAGCTTTACCCTTATTGGGAAGCGGCCCTGCAGCTCGGGTATCAGGTCTGATACCTTGGATACATGGAATGCGCCCGCGGCTATGAAAAGTATGAAGTCTGTCTTCACCGGGCCGTACTTTGTGGTAACCGTGCTGCCCTCGACTATCGGCAGTATGTCACGCTGCACGCCTTCGCGGGATACGTCTGCACCGCTGGTATTGCCGCTGGCGGCTATCTTGTCTATCTCGTCTATGAATATTATACCGTCCTGCTCCGCCCGCTCTATGGCCTCCTGAGTGATCTCGTCCATGTCTATGAGCTTCTCGCTCTCGTCCTGTATGAGGAGCTTCCGGGCCTCGGATACCTTTACCCGGCGGGTCTTCTTCTTGGGCGGCAGTATACCTCCCATCATTTCGTTGAGGTTCACATCTATGCCCATGGCTATCATGGCGTTGGAGCCGTTGTTGGGCATCTCTATCTGTACCTCTACTATCTCGTCCTCAAGCCTGCCTGCGCGAAGATCCCTGGTGACTTCCTCGCGCTTGGTGAGCCGCTCCCGTTTCTCGTCCTCGGTAAGCTCAGGCTCCTTGCTAGTTCCGCCGCCAAGCAGAAATTGCAGCGGGTTTTCCGGCGCATGCCATTTATCCTTGTGCATTGGCACCAGTATGTCTATCAGGCGCTGCTCGGCATTGGCCTCTGCAACCGTCCTAACGGCGTTCATCTTCCGCTCCTTGCAGATGCGGATTGCCGCTTCCACAAGGTCGCGTACCATAGAGTCCACATCCCTGCCCACATAGCCCACTTCGGTGAACTTTGTAGCCTCGACCTTCACGAAGGGCGCGTCCACCAGCTTTGCAAGGCGCCGCGCTATCTCGGTCTTGCCCACGCCGGTGGGCCCCATCATTATGATGTTCTTCGGGGTTATCTCGTCCCTCAGTTCCTGGGGCAGCCTGCTTCTTCTGTAACGGTTGCGGAGTGCGATCGCCACAGCGCGTTTTGCTTCGTCCTGCCCGACGATATATTTATCGAGAGCCTCGACTGTCTCTCTCGGGGTCATTACTTCGCTCATACTTCCTCCAGTGTTATGTTGCCGTTGGTGAATATGCATATCTCCGACGCTATGCGTATGGCCTTTTCCGCGATTTCCTTTGCATCCAGGTCAGTATTCTCCTTGAGGGCCTTGGCGGCCGCAAGGGCATACATGCCGCCTGAGCCTATTGCCGCTATGCCATCGTCCGGGTCTATAACCTCGCCTGTGCCTGAAATAATCAGCAGATCCTCATCGTTTGCGGCAATGAGCATGGCCTCCAGCTGCCTCAACGCCTTGTCGCTGCGCCACTCCTGCGCCAAGGATACGGCTGCCCTTCTCAGGCTGCCGCTGTACTGGGTAAGCTTTGCCTCAAACCTTTCGCAAAGAGAAAAAGCGTCTGCCACAGAGCCGGCGAAGCCTACTACTACCTTGTCGTTATAGAGCCTGCGCACCTTCTTTGCGGTGCCCTTCATTACTACCTTTTCTCCCAGCGTTACCTGGCCGTCGCCAGCTATGGCGCATTTGCCGTTGCGCTTCACCGCAACTATAGTGGTTCCTTTAAGGGACATATCTGTTCTGCCTTTCGGTTGGTTTGATTTGAATCATTAATATTTATAATATCACACAAACGCCGTTTATGCGGCGCTTGTGGCGTTAGTTTACATCTTGTTTTCGATTATGTCATCAATTGTCTCAATTGCGCGCTGTGAAATGAGGGTGTATCTGTCCTCTTTCTTCCTCGGGGCGTTCTCTATGCCGTCCATTATGCCGAAGTTTATGTTCATGGGCTGAAAGTCTTTACCGCAGTACTCGGAAACATAATGGCCCATTGCGCCGAGGGCGGTCTGTCGGGTAAAGTCTATCGGTTGGAGCCCCATCAGTTCCCGCGCCAGGGCTATGCCCGCAACAAGGCCGCTGCCCGCACTCTCCACATACCCTTCCACACCCGTCATCTGCCCCGCAAAGAACAGCCCGGGACGGCTCAGCACTTCATAATTGAAGCTGAGCTTGCCGGGAGAATTTATGAATGTGTTGCGGTGCATCACGCCATAGCGCTCGTACTCCGCATGCTCAAGGCCGGGTATGAGCCCGAACACCCTGCGCTGCTCACCGAACTTAAGGTTGGTCTGGAAGCCTACGATATTGTACAGAGTACCGTCGGAGTCGTCCTGGCGGAGCTGCACCACGGCAAATGGCTTTACGCCGGTACGCTCATCCTTCAGGCCTACCGGCTTGAGGGGGCCGAATGCCAGCGTCATATCCCCCCGCTTTGCCATTATCTCGACGGGCATACAGCCCTCGAATACTCTGGGCGTCTCGAATTCCTTCAGCGGCGCAGTCTCGGCGTTCACCAGCTCATGCACGAAGGTAAAATACTCTTCCCTCGTCATAGGGCAGTTCAGATAGTCGCTGCCGCGCTCGTAGCGGGAAGCCCTGAACACCTTGTCCATATCCAGAGAATCGGCCCGGACTATGGGAGCCGCAGCATCGTAAAAGTGCAATCCCTCGCCGAAAAAGTCCTCTATCGCCTTATACAGCGCACCGTCTGTAAGCGGCCCGGTAGCAACTATGGCCGGGGCATCTGGCAGTTCTGTTATTTCCTCACATATAAGATTTATATTTGGGTTTGACTTTATTCTGTCCGTAACGCATCGGGTAAAGGTATCCCGATCAACTGCCAGTGCGCCGCCGGCGGGAACCCGGCAGGAATCCGCACATCTTATTATCAGCGAATCCAGATGGCGCATTTCTTCCTTCATAAGACCGGCGCCGTTTTGCAGCCGGTCTGAACGGAGTGAATTGGAGCACACCAGTTCCGCGAGTGTATCCGCGTTGTGGGCAGGGGACCTGCGTTTGGGCTTCATCTCATAGAGGTCCACCTCTATGCCCCTTTTGGCAAGCTGATATGCCGCCTCGCAGCCCGCAAGGCCAGCGCCTATTACAGAAGCCTTCATTCCTCGCTCCCCTTTTTATCCTGCTTGTTCTGCTTTGTAGTATATCCGCAGCCCTCGGCTATGCAGGCGTCGAATCCGCCTCCGTGGCCCATTTTGTGTACCATCAGGCCGCCGCACTTTGGGCATTTCTCCTTTACCGGCTTATCCCAGGATACAAAGCTGCACTCCGGGTACTTTTCGCAGCCATAGAATACCTTGCCCTTCTTTGACTTTCGCTTTATTATTTCGCCGCCGCAGAGGGGACAATTTACGTCGGTCTTTTCGACTATGGCCTTGGTGTTGCGGCAGTTGGGGAAGTTGGGACAGGCGAGAAACTTGCCGAAGCGTCCCATCTTGTATACCATCATGGAGCCGCACTTTTCGCACTTTACATCGGATACTTCGTCGGGTATGACCACCTTTTCTATGCTCTCGGAGGCCTTCTCAAGTGTCTTTTCAAATGGGCCGTAGAATTCCCTTATAACCTCTTTCCATGGTTCCTCTCCGTCCTTTATGAGGTCAAGCTTGCTTTCCATATCGGCGGTGAACTTTATGTCAACTATATCGCTGAAGTTTTCCTTCATTATCTTTGTGACCACAAAGCCCAGCTCGGTGGGTACAAGCTGCTTCTTTTCCCTGCGTACATAGCCCCGCTCGATTATTGTGGAGATCGTAGGGGCATAGGTGCTGGGGCGGCCTATACCCTTCTCTTCAAGTAGCTTTACCAGCGACGCCTCGGTATACCTGGCGGGCGGCTGGGAAAACTTCTGCTCCTTCTCCACCTTTTCCGCCCTGAAGATATCATTTGCGCTAACCGTGGGTATGGCGGCCTCCTCTTCAGCGCTGTCGTCACGGCCCTCGGTATATATTGCGGTATAGCCGGGAAACAGCACCTTTGTACCAGCAGATCGGTAGGTGCAGCCGTTGGCGTCAAAGGAGACGGAGGTAGTCTCAAGTTTTGCTTCAGTCATCTGGCTCGCTATGAAGCGCTCATATATCAGTTTATAAAGCTTATACTGGCTGGCGTTGAGAGAAGCCTTGGCCTCCTGCGGGGTAAGGCGTATGTCCGCGGGACGTATGGCCTCGTGGGCGTCCTGGGCTCCTTTGCGGCCCTTGTATATGTTGGGCTTATTTGGAACGTAATCCTTACCGTAGGTATCGGATATGTATTCGAGGGCCGCCTTCTGGGCCTCGTCGGCTATGCGCACGGAATCGGTACGGATATAGGTTATAAGGCCGGTAGTGCCCTTGCCGTGTATTTCGACGCCTTCGTAGAGCTGCTGGGCGATCAGCATGGTGAGCTTGGTAGTAAAGCCCAGCTTGCGCGCGGCTTCCTGCTGCATGCTGCTGGTGGTAAAGGGCGCGGGGGCATGACGGCTCTTTTCGGAGGTCTTTACGTCGCTTACGGTAAACTCATTTCCGCTGCGGGCGATTATATCATTTGCGGTTTTCTCGTCGTGAACGTCCAGCTTTTTGCCGTCCATTCCGTAAAATTTGGCTTCAAGCGGCTTGCGGCTGCCCTGTACCTTGAGCTTGGCGGTGATATTCCAGTATTCCTCCGGGACGAAATCGTTTATTTCCTGCTCCCTGTCGCAAATGATGCTTACAGCCACCGACTGCACGCGGCCTGCGGAAAGGCCTCTGCGCACCTTTGCCCAGAGTATCGGACTTATCTTGTAGCCCACCAGCCTATCCAGCACCCGCCTTGCCTGCTGAGCGTCCACAAGGTCCATATTTATGGCTCGTGGTTCCTTGACTGATTTCTTGACCGTATTGGAGGTTATCTCGTTGAACACTATCCTGCATGGAGAATTCGCGTCCATCTTCAGGATATGTGCAAGATGCCAGGATATGGCTTCGCCTTCCATATCAGGGTCGGTTGCGAGATATATCTTTTTCGCGGCCTTGGCCTCCCGGCGGATATTCTCCAGCACGTCTCCCCTTCCTCTCAGGGTTATATACTTAGGCTCGAAATCGTGATCCACATCCACGCCCAGCTGGCTCTTTGGCAGGTCCCTTACGTGGCCGTTGGAAGCCACTACTTTATATTTACTGCCGAGAAATTTTCCTATCGTCTTTGCCTTGGCCGGCGACTCCACGATAACAAGCATTTCTGACATTTTTCTACTTACCTCCGTTTTTGCCTTTATGGACAGGCTATTTTACTGTTTTTCGCCCATTCCATCAAATCCCGTAAATTCTTCCGGGCGATTGCTTAATTATTCCCGATATTTCCATCTCTGTCAAGGCGGAATTTAATTTACCCGGTTCAAATTGCGTCATTTCGCACAATTCATCTATTGTTTTCTCTCCCGCTTTAAGCAATCTCACTATCAATGTCTGCTCAAAGCTCAGGCCGCTCTCATCTATTTCCGTCATGCGTATCGCCTTATCCGATCGCATTCCGTATTCCTCCAGTATGTCGTCCACGCAAAACACCGGCTTGGCCGCGCCCTGCTGTATCATCTGGTTAGTGCCCTGGCAGAAGGGGTCGGTTATACGGCCGGGTATGGCGAACACGTCGCGCCCCTGCTCAAGGGCAAAGTCTGCGGTTATCCTCGTGCCGCTCTTTATGGCGGCCTCGGCCACCACCACGCCTCTTGATATGCCGCTTATTATCCTGTTGCGCCGAGGAAAATGCTTTGAATCCGGCACTGTGCCCGGCAGGAATTCGGATACCACCGCGCCCTTGTCGCATATCTCGTCGTAAAGCTTCCGGTTTTCTTCGGGATATACCACGTCTACGCCGCTGCCCAATACCGCTATTGTAGGTGTTTCAGCTTTTGACCTTTCCAGAGCCGCGATGGCCGCCACCTTGTCTATGCCGTATGCCATGCCGGATACTATGCATGCGCCGCATTCGGCCAGCTGTCCGGCTATCATTTCGGCGGCCTTTCTACCGTAGTCCGAGCACCTTCTGGAGCCGATGACGGCTATGGGCAGTCTTATCTTATCCGGCAGACGGCCTTTTACGAAAAGCGCCGCCGGCGCCGAATGTATCTCCCGCAAAAGCGCCGGGTAGTTCTTATCCTTAAACAGCACAACGGATATGTTCTGGTTATGGAGATACTCGAGGCACCTGTCGATGTAGCCTTCCTCCGCCTTCGCCTTCATGAGCGCGAGCATACGTCCGTCCGCAGCCGTTTTGGAGGGTATATTGCCCCTTGCCGCCGCAAGGAACACATCGTATGCGCTGCCGTATTCTTCGATTAGCTCATTGTGCCGCATGGGCCTCAGCCCTGCGGTGAAGGCCAACCACAGATTGTACCGTCTCATATCCTCCTTCACGCATTATTCCCCCCAGTATTTTTTATCCACCGTACGGTACTGTATAGCCTCGGCTATATGCTCGTATGTTATGTCGCCGCCGCCTGAAAGATCCGCTATTGTTCGCGCCACCTTCATTATTCTGTTATATGCTCTGGCGCTGAGGTTCAGCCGCTCGTAGGCCTGCCTCATGAGCCGCTGGCCGTTTTCGTCCGGCACGCAGTATTTTTTCACCAGCCGCGCAGAGAGCTGGGCATTGCATATTATGCCGTCCTTTTTGTACCTTTCCCTCTGTATGCGCCTTGCCTCATCCACCCGTTCCCGAATAGCCGCAGAGCTTTCGCCCGGCTTATTTGAGGTGATGTCCGAATACCCCACCTCCGCCATCTCAACATGCATATCCAGCCTGTCGAGCAGCGGCCCGGATATCCTGTTGCGGTATTTGGCTATTTCATAGGGCTTGCATCTGCACTCCTGCACCCGGGAGCCGTAGTAACCGCAGGGGCAGGGGTTCATTGCGGCGATAAGCATAAAGTCCGCGGGATATGTTGCCTTGGCGCTGGCTCGGGTTATGGTAACGACGCCGTCCTCAAGGGGCTGCCGCAATGACTCCAGCACGTCCTTATTGAACTCCGGAAACTCGTCCAGAAACAGAACGCCGTAATGGGCGAGGCTTATTTCTCCCGGCATTGCCTTCTGCCCGCCGCCTACAAGAGCCGCGGTGGAGGCCGAATGGTGTGGCGATCTGAAGGGCCGCTCCGAGGCTATACCCTCGCCGGCCTCCATAATGCCGGTTATGGATTGTATCTTTGTTATCTCAAGAGCCTCATTGAATGTAAGCTCCGGCAGTATGGAGGGCATGCTCTTTGCAAGCATGGTCTTGCCTGAACCCGGCGTGCCCACCAGCAGCATATTGTGGCCGCCGGCTGCGGCTATCTCAGCCGCCCGCTTTGCGCCGTACTGCCCCTTTATCTCCTCAAAGTCGTTGTGGTAGCTTATGCGTTTAGGGCTCCACTGCTTCTTTTCCCATGGTACGGCCCTTCCTCCGGAGTTGATTATATCGACTGCTTCTTTGAGGCTTGCCGCTCCGTATGCGGTAACAGACGAAATATAGCTCGTCTCCGGGGCGTTGGCACTGGGCACCACGAAGGTATCATAGCCCTGGGCGCTGGCGCTTATCACCATGGGCAGAAGGCCGTGTATACCCCGTATGCTGCCATCCAGGGCCAGCTCGCCCAGATAGATGTAGTCCGGCATCGGCCCTTTCAGCTGCCCCGTTGCGGATATGATACCCAAGGCTATGGGCAGGTCGTATACCGAGCCCTCTTTTTTCATATCTGCCGGGGCAAGGTTTACGGTTATTCTGCCCACCGGGTAATCAAAGCCGCTGTTTTTTATGGCAGAGCGCACCCGCTCCTTGGATTCGCGCACGGCAGCGTCCGGCAGTCCCACTATCTCGCAGGCCGGCAGCGATGCCGAAACGTCTACCTCCACCGTAACCATAAAACCCTCAAGACCGGACAGGCCGAAGCTTTTTACCTTTGACAGCATGGCTTTTCCCCCTCGGATAGATTATTTTATCTGAAGCGTCATTTTTTGAATACGAAAAGCTTGGAACCGAAAAAGTTGACCAGCATCACTATGGGCGTAACAATTGCCTTGCTTATGATGTTACTGTTGATATTGAGAATCTCGTAGCACACCTTCAGCAGCAGCACAGACAGACCCATGGACACCAGATTTACCGCCACAAAGTATATGAATTCTTTTTTGCTTCTTCCGCTGTCCCTTTTAAACGTCCAGCGGCTGTTGAAGAAATAGCTGTTGAGTATGCCGCAGCTGTAGGATATGCACTGGGCTATGGCGTATTTCATACCAAGATACGTCAATAGCTGGTAGACCAAAAAGTCCACCAGCGTGTTGATTACGCCGACTATATTGTATTTTACAAGCTGGACGATACCGTCCTTTAATTCTTTTTTTCTCTTTTCTCCGTTCATTGTCAATACCCCATAAATGTCCAGCCGGGCAGCCACTCAAGGGCCCTGACATATCCGATACTTGCAGGCGCGCCGGATATCACCGGGTAGAACAGCGCGAACAGCAGCACCACAAGGCCCAGATACGCCCATTTCACCCAACGCAGTTTGGGGTGCCGCTCGTCAAATTCACGTATCAGCCATACGGTTATGAATACGATAAACGGAACGCTGGCAAAAAAGTGATAGGCGAAGGTGCAGCGCGTTACCAGCACCCAGGGCAGGTAATTCGCTCCCAGGCCGATAAGCAGTACAAATATGCCCTTATCCGGCTTGGACCTGCCCGCAATCAGCCGCGCGCAGAGTATTCCGGTGCAGGCTGAGCACACCCACCACACCGCCGGGTTGCCAAAGGCGGATATGGTGGAAGTCATACCCTCCGGAACCCTGTAGCTTATGTAATACCACACCGGCCTAAGGTCAAGGGGCCACTGCCACCATGGGGATTCGTATGGATGGGTAGCGGTAAGGCCGCTGTGATAGTTGAACATGAATTTCTGGAAGTCCCATATACCGCTGAGCCCGTAATGATTCTCACAGAGCACATAGGGTATGTAGGATAGCAGATATATCACCACAGGCACCGCGATATAGAATACACAGCACCAAAGCAGCGTCATTAGGGTATTCCGCCAGAAGCCCTGCACCCTGCGGCGCTCCGCCTTGCCGGGGGCGTTTTTGAAGCGCCTGTACTCGGCGTATCTCTGGCCCAGCGAGGTAAATAGTATCACCGCGAGGCCGCCGCCTGCGTATATGCATATCCACTTGCTTGCGGCGCCCAGGCCAAAGAACAGGCCGGCTATGGCAAGGGGCTTCAATGTGGCCTTCAGGCCGTCGTCAAAGAAGTTCATGCAGTAATAGTCGTACATGAAGTAGTACATGAGTATTATGAAAAATACCCCGTATACGTCAATGGTGGCTATGCGGGTCTGGGTAAAGTGCATGAAGTCGAAGGTGAACAGGCCGGCGGCCAGCAGCGCATAGTCGCTGCGGCGGAACAGCTTTTTGCCGAAGGCGTACATTATCGGTACCATGGCTATTCCGAACAGCGTTCCTATTATTCGCCAGCCGAAGGCGTTCATGCCGAACACGGCAATTCCCAGCATGATGAATATCTTGCCGAGCGGCGGGTGGGAGTTCTCGTATGGCGCTATGCCGTGCAGGTGTTCGTAAGCCGTGCGGCCGTGGTACAGCTCATCAAAGTACATTCCGTTGAGATAGGAGGGGGTTTCCGGTATCTCCTCCGGCTCGTCCACAAGGGCCTCCGCCCCCTCGGACGCAGTAGATTTGATTATATTGCCATCGCCGTCGAGCAGGGCCATCTCGTTTATCCATACCCTGCCCTCCGTTACCTCTATGCCTATCTTATCGGTATAAACCGCGTCATCGCCACTCACGGTTATCCAGCGGAACATATCGTCGTTCTCCTGAACGTATTCTATGCTCTGCCCGTCGCTGAAGGAAAGAGTGGCCCTTCCCTCATATATTCCGCCGAATATCCTTATCTCGCTTATCTCTTCAGGGCTTTCGAGGGTTATGGCCGCCGTATCGCCAACGCTGCCTATCCAGTAATTCTCAGGCGCCTGCATTGTGCCGAGGTTCGTCAGGGCGATTATGGCGTACACCAGCGTCAGGGCAAAGCAGTACAGCCTGTCCCTCAAGGTAACGACAGGCGTATCACCCTGTATTTCATATACGGTCCCGTCCGTCTTTTCCATTCTTTCCTCACAATATGCGGGATATATCTCCCGCCTTACAGTCATGCTCCAATAGGCAGTAATCATGCTTGCAAAGGCCATCAGGTTTATCACAGAGCCTATCAGAGTTATCACATTATACTCAGCTCCCCTGAGCGCCGCGCTTTTCACCACCACAAAGGCGGCAAGGACGTTTAGCAGCAGCCCGCAGGTATATATCACATACGTCTTTATCAGCCGCCTGTCACCGCTCAGCAGGAAAGCCGCAATGAGCAGCGGCAGCACCGGGAAAATATATCTCTCATGCATATACTGGCCGAAGGTGAATATACCGGAGAGCATCAGCGCCCCAGACAGCGTGAGGCTGTATTTTTTATCCCGTGACCTTATGTATCCTGCGGCTGCGGCTATGCATGAGAGCGCTATCATAATGCTCCCCCATTTGCCATAGGTCAGGCCCAGCAGCGGTGCGTTCACATCTGCCCAGTTGCCCCCAAGCAGCGCCGGCATGTTGAAGGCTTCCACGCTTGCATAGGGATAGGACGTTGCGGTGCCCAGCAGCTTGTCCATGAACCACAGCGGCTGCTGCGCCCCCTTGAACGGCCATGCCAGGGCAAATATGGCTATTACAGCCAACGCTACCGCCGCCAACGTACGAAGGGCATACCTCCAGCCCTTATCGTACACCTTCGCGAAGTATGCCACCGCAAGCAGCGGCCCTATCATGAGAGACTGTGGCTTGGTTATGATAGCCGCTCCGTAAAGAAGGCCCGCAAGCTCCAGTTTGCCGCTATCAAAGAGATATATCACGCCCAGCAGCATTATGGCAGGTATCATGTCCACCTGCCCCCAGGCGCCGGATATGAACGCCATAGCCGGGTTGAACGCCACTATGCAGCACAAAAGCGTCGACTGGCTCCCTGTCAGCTTATTCCTCGCCAGCTTATAGGTCATATACGCAGCGAATATATCTGCCAGTATGCTTGGCATCTTGGTTATTAGCACATATCCCGCGCTGCCGTATTCGAGGCCAAGCGCCCTGGCTATGCTGCCCGTGAGCCAAAGTATGTACATATACCCCGGCGGATAATCCGCGAACATGCCGCTGTTATAGAAGTTCGCCAGGCCGTCCCCGGCAAGGTGATAGCTCCATGCCATAAAGCAGTTTATGTCCGTGCTGTGGCCGTAAAATACCAGCGACAGCAGGCAGCGCATAAGAAACGCCAGCACAAGCAGCATGCAGACATTGACGCCTTCCCCATCGGGCTCAGGCTTTTTGAGTATGCCCTTCCTGTAGCATATGGCGCCAATCACGCCACTTAGCAGCACGGTAAGGAGCATAGCGCCGCCGTGCAGCTCGTTCACGTTGTGGCTGGCTCTTTCACTGTTTGCGTTTGCATTATTGTAATAATAAAAGTCCTGTACTTCACCTGCGGGAGCGCCGTCCAGCTTTGTCACGGAGAAATCCTTGAACCACGCCTCCCCGGAGGACAGGCTGCTGTAGCCACCCAGACGCATGCATACCGTCATGGTGTACTGGTCCTGTTCGGTTCTGCCCACAAGCTCTGCCCGCCGCCAGTCCGCGTCTCCCGTTATGGGCTCTGAAGTCGCCATAGTGCCCGCAACAGAAACGTTCGCGCCGCCTCCGTCTGATACGCCGCAGGCCTTTATATCGCAGCTTATGCGGTAATATGAATCCGGCTCCACGTCTATATCCTGGCAAAGCCTTACGTCGTTCTGAGCCGGGTTGGTTATATGCAGGCAGGTAATCCCGTCAACTTCGTCCATCTCAACGAAAAAATCCCCGTCGCCGGTATACCAGGCATCGGTATACCAGCCCGAGGGCATAGATTCCGCATCCATATATTGAAAGTCGGGATTCTCGATATATACCTGTTCCTCGGCATATGCCCCGCACAACGGAAACAGCGCCATGAGAAAAGCAGAAATTATAAGAACAAATCTTCGCATACTACCTCAGCGTATAATTTATATATGTTATTTTACCACAAATTGCCTGTATCCACACCCACATAAAGAAAAATCACACCTGAAATGCATTTTTGATATATTCTACCCTGCACTCCACAAGGTCTACCTCCGCCACGTCAAAGCGAACCGGGGTATCCCAAAGCTCGTTTTCGGTAAGATAGCTCGAGGCGACCTTTATTATGTTCCGCTGCTTTACGTATGTTACAGCTTCCCTGCCAGGGCCCATATTCCGGCTGCTCCTGGCCTTGACTTCTATAAATACCGTTGTTTCGCCGTCCATGGCGATTATATCCACCTCGCAGCCCAGCCGTCTGTAGTTTCGTTCCAGCAGTACAAAGCCCTGGCGCACAAGATACTCCGCGGCGATATTCTCTCCGCGCCTTCCCTTGCTTATCCTGCTGGTATCCGGCATAGGCCTATTCTCCCATGAAATTTTTTATGAAGCTGCGCCTGTGTATTGGACAGGGGCCGTATTTTTTAAGCGCCGCTATGTGCTCCGCCGTGCCGTAACCCTTGTTCTTGGCAAATCCGTATTCCGGGTACAGCGCGTCCATTTCTATCATATAGTTGTCCCTCTGCACCTTGGCCACGATTGACGCTGCGGCAATAAGGTAGCTGAGCGCGTCTCCGTGTATGAACGGGTGCTGCTCGGCGGATATATCGAGGCCGGATATGGCGTCAAGGAGCACCACATCAGGCTTTTTGTCCAGCTTGTCAAAGGCCTCCTTGAAAGCTCGCCTGGTAGCGTTGAGTATGTTTATTTCATCTATCTCCGCAGGCTCTCGCCAGCCCGCAGCCACTGACACCGCACCGTCAATAAGCTGGGGATACAGCTTCTCCCTCCGCCCGGGAGAAAGCTTTTTGGAATCGTTGACGTATTTTATCAGCGGCTCGGGAGGCAGCACTATGCAGGCAGCCACCACCGGTCCCGCCAAAGGCCCCCTGCCCACCTCGTCCATGCCGCCGGGCAGTATGCCTTTATTCCAGTATTCACGCTCTATTCTGCAAAGCTCTTTGAGCCTTTCGTCTTCATTTTTCCAGGGCATTTTTCTCCTCCCGCGCTTTCTCCTCCACGACAAAACCCACCGGGAAGG
>OLPA01001925.1_pt1 | contig 16383 bp, 12 predicted proteins | sample 1672811 | NCBI WGS metagenome assembly OLPA01 (sample SAMEA3136726, study PRJEB25190) | human gut metagenome | biome: human gut; feature: human-associated habitat; material: faeces | place: Austria | collected 2013
TGCGTGTAGCCGCGCTGGGCGATAAACAGCCGGTACGCCTGGGTATCCAGCACCTCGCCCGCGCGCACGCTCAGGCTGATATGGCGGTAGTGCGGCTCCTGGGTCAGATCCTCCAGGCGGAGCACCTCGTCGCCAAGGGAGGCGCTGCGGTTCAGGGGCTCGTTGCGCACGTCGTGGCCCACCATGTCGCGGGCCAGCAGGTCGGTGGTCACATCCCTGACGTAGCCCTCCGACACCATCACGCCGTCGCGCAGCACCGTATAGCGGTCACAGATCTCCATGACCTCGCGCAGCTTGTGGGAGATAAAGACGATGCCCACGTTCTGCTGCTTCAGCGTGCGCAGGATCTCAAATACGTGCTCGATCTCCGGGTCGGTCAGCGAGGTGGTGGGTTCGTCCATGATGATGATCTGGGCGTTCATCAGAAGCGCGCGGGAAATCTCCACGATCTGCTTGTAGGAGGCGTCCAGGTCGCGCACCATGGCGCGGGGGTCCAGGCTAAGCGCCATGCGCTCAAATACCTTCCGGGTTTCCGCGATCATGCGCGGATGGTCCAGAAGGCCGTTTTTCTTTTTCAGCTCCCGGCCGATGAACATGTTTTCATAGATCGGGAGGTCGTTGATGAGATTCAGTTCCTGATGGATGAAGGCGATGCCCGCGTCCAGCGACTGGCCGGGGTTTTGGAAAGTCTGCGGCTTGTCGTCCAGCAAAATCTGCCCCGCGTCGGGCCGGAGCACGCCGCCCAGAATATTCATCAGCGTGCTTTTGCCCGCGCCGTTCTCGCCCAGCAGCGCGCAGATTTCCCCGCCGCGAAGCGAAAAATCGACGGATTTCAACACGTCGTTCGCGCCGAAGGATTTCACGATCCCACGCATGGAGAGGTTCATTTGTTCACATCCGTTCTCAAAATCCTCTTAAAACCGGGGAAAAGGGCCATGGCACCGGCCACGGCCCCTTTTGAAAGAGAGGGAAATCAATAGATGGTGTTGCTGGGATCGATGTACTCGTCCACGTTGGTGGCGTCCACGATCTGGGAGGGAATGATCTTCACGGCGTCAACGGTCTCGCCGCCGAGCACGCTCAGGGCCACGTCGAGGCAGTCCTTGATCATCAGGGGGCTGTAGAGCGCGGAGCAGGCATGGATTTCGTCGGCCTTTTCCTTGATGATGTTGAAGTATTCCTGGCATCCGCCGCCGCCGGTGATGGCCTTGATGTCGGTGCGGCCGGCGTCAGCGATGGCCTGCAGGGCGCCGATGGAGGTCTCGTCGTCCAGGCTATAGACGGCGTCGATTTCGGGGTTGGCGGTCAGGATGTCCGCCATGTCCTTCAGGCCGTCCTCACGGGTGAAGGCGGTGGCGTACTCGATGATCTCCACGTCGGGAGCGATCTCGGCCATGGTGTCGGTGAAGCCCTTCATGCGCAGCTCGGATACAGAGCCGGAGGTGGGCACGGGCAGCGCCACGACGGTGCCGGTGGTGCCGATCTTCTCAACGATGTAGTTCGCGCTGGCAACGCCCATGCTCTCGTTGTCGCCGGTCACCTTGTAGATGCCCTCGGCGGGGATGTCCATATCGAAGGCCACGACGGTGATGCCCTGATCGATGGCGTTCTGGGCGGCCACTTCCATGCCGGTCCACTGGGGAGCGACGACGATGGCCTGGGCGCCCCAGAGGATGACCTCGTCAAACTGGGCGGTCATCTCTTCGGCGTTGCTGGAGGTGAGGAGCTTGTACTCGATGGTGCCGGCGGCCTCCAACTCCTTGCAGTACTGCTCGGCGTTGTAGGTGATGCCGCCCACCCAGCCGTGGGTCACGGCGGGCACGAGCACGCCGATCTTATACTTGGTGGTTTCAGCGGTCGCCATGGTGACCATGCCGAGGCACAGCGCCAGGGCCAGAACGATGGCCAAAAGCTTTTTCATGATGGTTTCCTCCGTTTCATGATTTGTCCTCCCTCGCGGGAGAGCCATGCGAAGGAACGGGCACACGGGAAATGTTCCTGCTATATGCCCGTCCCTTTGTTGTAAGTGTATGATAGCATGTAAATTTTCACATGTCAATTCAACACCTAAAGTTTTCATAAATTTACATTCAGGCGCAAAAACGGCGTTTTTCTTTCGCCTTCATGCTTTTAAGGTCGTTTTTCTTTGTAGACCCGCTTTTAAAAAAGAAAAGTTACATTATCGTTCAGCCATCATTTACATTTTCACTTCGCCTATGCTATAATAGTCTAAACAGGCAATTACACATCGCAAGACCTTGCGCACAAGGAGGCACGACGGAACATGAAGCGAAAGGGCAGCGAACCCACCATCTCCCAGGTGGCCGCCATGGCGGGCGTGTCCATCGCCACGGTTTCGCGCGTCCTCAACGATCCCTCCAAGGTGCGCCCCGCCACGGTGGAAAAGGTCAGCGCCGCCATCGACACGCTGGCCTACCCGCGTCCCCAGCCCGCTATGGACCTGCGCAACCGCCTCATCGTGGCGGTGCTGCCCAATCTGGACAACCCCTTCTATTCCAAAATCATCAAGGGCATTCAGGTATCGGCCAAGGGGCATGGGCTGGAGGTGCTTATCTATGCCGAGGGCAACGTGGACGCGCACTCGCGCCGCCTGCTGGATATGCTGGCCATGATTCAGGCGCGCGGGCTGATCATCCTCTCGCCCGTCAACCGTCTGAATGTGCTCGATGAACTGGCAAACGCCCTTCCTCTGGTGCAGTGCGCGGAATATAATGAAGAAAGCGCGCTGCCCTATGTGGGCGTGGACGACTTCGCCGCCGCCCGCAACGCCACCGAAACCCTGATTCGCCGCGGCCGGCGGCGCATCGCCCTGATCAACGGGCCGGACCGCTACAAATATGCCCGGCACCGTTACCAGGGCTACGCGGACGCGCTGCGGCGCGCAGGCCTGACGGTGGATGGCGCGCTGGTGGCCAACGTGACGGAGATGGGCTTTGACAGCTCGCTGGCCGTGGCCAGGCAAATGCTCTTGGCCAGCGAGCGTCCGGACGCCATTCTGGCCGCCAGCGACATGTACGCCTCCGCCGTGGTCAAGGCCGCCACCTCCGAAGGCATCCGCATCCCCGATGACCTGGCGCTGATCGGCTTTGACAACACCTACATCTCCCAGATGAGCCACCCCAGCGTGGCGGCCGTCAGCCTGCCGCGCTTTCAGCTGGGCTATATGGCCTGCGAGGTGCTCTCCGAGCGCATCATGAACCCCGCCTCGGACGAGCCGCGTCATTTTCTGCTGGAAACGGAGCTTGTGCTCCGCGACTCCGTATAAATTACCCCAAGCATCCGAAAAACGGGAGGTACTTGCCATTATGAAACTGGGCTTTGTAAGCGCGATACTGGACGGCTGGACGTTTGAAGGCATGGTGGACGCCGCCGCGGAAATGGGCTACCAGTGCGTGGAGGTGGCCTGCTGGCCCGCCGGGAAGGCGGAGCGCCGCTACGCGGGCGTGAGCCACATTGACGTGGACGCGCTGGACGACGAGCAGGTGCGCTATATCCACAGCTATCTCAAGGAGCGCGGGGTGGAGATCTCCGCCCTGGCGTACTACCCCAACACCCTCGACGGCGACCTGGAAAAGCGCGCCGCCGCCGTGGAGCATCTCAAGAAGGTCATCCGGGCCAGCCACAAGCTGGGCGTGAACCTGGTGACGACCTTCATCGGCCGCGACCAGACCAAGACCGTGGAGGAAAATCTCGATATCATGTGCCAGGTATGGCCGCCCATCCTCAGGCTTGCCGAGGAGCTGGGCGTGCGCATCGCCATCGAAAACTGCCCCATGCTCTTCGGCCCGGACCAGTGGCCCGGCGGGCAGAACCTGATGACCACGCCGGCGATCTGGCGCAAGGTGTTCGAGCGCCTGCCCTCCCCCAACCTGGGCATCAATTACGATCCCTCGCACTTCGTGTGGCAGATGATGGACTATATCCAGCCCATCTACGAATTTAAGGACAAGATTTTCCATGTCCATTACAAGGATATCAAGCTCTTCCCCGAAAAGCTGCGCCAGGTGGGCACCATGGCCTATCCGCTGGACTACATGAGCCCCAAGCTGCCTGGCCTGGGCGATGTGGACTGGGGCCGGTACGTATCGACGCTGACCGACATCGGCTACGACGGCTACACCTGCATCGAGGTCGAGGACCGCTCCTTTGAGGGCAGCCGCGAGAAGGTGCTGGATTCCCTGCGCCTTTCCAAGCGGTACATGGAGCAGTTCGTCATCTGACAAAGACAAATGCAAAAACGACGCGAGGCGGGAAAACGTTCGCTTCGCGCCGCTTTTTTGTTTTCGGCTTGTGGTTTACATGCAAATAAATGGCATGGTATAATCAGGGGCAGTTCATTTGAACGGAGGAATTGCTCATGAACGAAAGCGCCTTGAGCGCACGCCGGGCAGCGGGATTGGGTGGGCTTTGCGCTCTTTTTGCCGTATTTCTCACCGCCTGGCTGACGGACTTTTGTCATACGCACCGCTTTGAATGGCTGCTGGCAGCGGCGCTTCTGTGGCTGGGCGGCTCCCTTTTCTGGCGCAATCCGGACAAACGGCTGAAAACTGCTTTTGGCCTCTTTGGCGGACTCTTCATGATGGCCCTGGGCCTTGGGCTGCGTCTGGAATCCCATGGCGAAACCGGTCTTTGGGGCCTCGTGGCAAGCGTCGCCCTGGGAGTTGCTGCCGGCCCGGCGGCGGGCGGCGCCGCCATCGGGGTCTTTCGCGCAATGTCCCGTCTCTCCAAAACCCTGCATCTGAAGATAAGCCGAACGTTTTGGGTTGTGCTGGCATTGCTCGTGCTGTGCTGGTCGCCGGTGCTGGTTGCGTATTTCCCCGGCATCACAGGCTACGATATGGATTTTCAGGTCTATCAGATCGTTTCAGGCAACTATTCGTCCCACCATCCGCTTCTGCACACGCTGTTTCTGGAAGCATTTTACCGGCTGGGCGCCGCGCTGGGAAGTCCTTCGCTGGGATACGGGCTTCACACACTGATGCAGGCGTTGCTGTTGGCCTGCTCCTTGGCCTACGCCATGGCCTGGCTTTCCTCCATCGGTTGCCCGCGGGGCCTCTGGATTGCCTTTTTGATCTTTTTTGCGCTGTCCCCCCAGCACGCCATCATGGCTGCCAGCGGAACCAAGGACATTCTTTTTGCCGCCTGTATGCTGGCGGCGGTTGTGGAGATCTGCCGTCTTATGCTTGAGCCGAGCAGGCGCAATTGCAAATGGATTCTTCTGGCAGACGCCGTCCTCATCGCAGCGGCCTGCATGTTTCGCAACAATGCCGTATACGGCTTTGTCGCGCTGATTTTCGTATCCGTTGTCTTTTTCCGCCGGAAACTGGGCAAGCGCGTGCTTGCGGTCATTCTGGCGGGGGCCGTAATCGCCGAAGGCGGCATGATGGCCCTGTCCGCCGCCACGGGCGCTGCGGACGGCTCGGTGCGGGAGCTGATGAGCATTCCCTGCCAGCAGCTTGCGCGCGTATACGATCGCTATGGCCTGTCGATACCGGTGGGATATGAAATTCGTGAAGTGCTGCCCGACGCCGAGAACTATGCGCCCGACCGGGCGGACTTCACCAAGCGCAGCGCCAAAGTCACAACGCCTGAGCGCATGACGTATTTCCTCAAGCTGTGGGCGCGCGAGGCCCTTCATTTCCCCATCGAATATATCGACGCGTTTCTCCTGAACACCTCCGGCTTTTGGTATGTAAACGATTTTACCTTTGCCACCACCTATGACGAGGTGGAAGGTTCTTACGTCGGATGCATGGTACTCGGGCACAATGCATCCACGGGAATCGATGCGCCCACGCTGCTCCCCGGACTCCGCGCGCTGTTTGGTGAACTGTTCTCACGCAATGGCTATCAGCGCTTTCCCGTGCTGTGGATGCTGCTGCATCCGGCGCTGTATACATGGCTGCTGGGCTTTGTGCTGGCGTGGGCCTGGTATTGCCGGAAGCGCTGTGTCCTGTTCGCCGGATGCATGCTGCTGAGTTATCTGTCCACACTGTTGATGGGCCCCTGTGCCATCATACGGTATCAGTATTATCTGATGCTCGCTGCCCCTGTGCTGCTGGGACTTCTTTGCGCGCAGACGCGCCACGCCCCCGTCAGCCGGGCCTAGCCATGCAGAAAACAGGCCGGCTGTCGGATGAATTTACACGACGCCTGCCTCCTGTTCCCCCAATTGCCTTGCTCCCTCCCGCATATTCATGCTATAATATAGGATGAGTTATGATGCGCTTGTCGTATCATCGCCATAAGTAAGGAGACTTACCGCCTTGGGAATGATGGAAGTATTCAAGAAGCTGCTTGGCCAGAGCAATGAAGCCGAGGTCAGGCGCCTGCAAAAGATTGCCGACCAGGTGCTGGCCAAGGAGGCCGAGTACCGCGCGCTGACCGACGAGCAGCTCCAGGCCAAGACGCCGGAGTTCAAAAAGCGCCTTCAGTCCGGCGAAACGCTGGACGATCTTCTGCCCGACGCCTTCGCCGCCTGCCGCGAGGCCGCCGACCGCACCGTAGGGCTCCGGCCCTATCCCGTGCAGGTGATCGGCGGCGTATGCCTGCATCAGGGCCGCATCGCGGAGATGAAGACCGGCGAGGGCAAGACGCTGGTGGCCACTTTGCCCGCCTACCTCAACGCCCTGACCGGCGAGGGCGTGCACATCGTGACCGTCAACGACTACCTGGCCCGCCGCGACAGCGAGTGGATGGGCAAGATCTACAAGTTCATGGGCCTCACCGTGGGCCTGATCGTGCACGACCTGGACAATGCCCAGCGCCGCGCCGCCTATGCCTGCGACATCACCTACGGCACCAACAACGAGATGGGCTTTGACTACCTGCGCGACAACATGGTCATCCATGAGCGCGACATGGTGCAGCGCGGGCACGTCTACGCCATCGTCGATGAGGTGGACTCCATCCTCATCGACGAGGCGCGCACGCCGCTGATCATCTCCGGTCAGGGGGACAAGTCCACCGACCTGTACGAGAAGGCCAACCAGTTCGTCAGCCGCCTCAAAAACGAGGAGGACTACACCATCGCCGAGAAGGAGAAGGCCGTCTCCCTCACCGAGCAGGGTGTCGCCAAGGCCCAGCGCGCCTTCAACGTCGAAAACATCGCCGACCTGGACAACGCCGAGCTCTACCACCACATTCTCGCCGCGCTCAAGGCCCACGCCATCATGAAGCGCGACGTGGACTACGTGGTGCAAAACGGCGAGGTCATCATCGTGGACGAGTTCACCGGCCGTCTGATGGTGGGCCGCCGCTACTCCGACGGCCTGCATCAGGCCATCGAAGCCAAGGAGCACGTCAAGGTGGAGCGCGAGAGCAAGACGCTGGCCACCATTACCTTCCAGAACTACTTCCGCATGTACAAAAAGATCAGCGGCATGACCGGCACCGCCAAGACCGAGGAAGAGGAGTTCCAGGGCATCTACAACCTGGACGTGGTGCAGATTCCCACCAACAAGCCCATGATCCGCAAGGATCTCAACGACATGGTCTACAAGACCAAACGCGGCAAGTTCAACGCCGTCGTCGAGGAGATCGTCAAGCGTCACCAGACCGGCCAGCCTATTCTGGTGGGCACCGTCAACGTGGAAACCAGCGAAATGCTCTCCCACCTCATCAAGCTGCGCGGCGTGAGCCATGAGGTGCTCAACGCCAAGAATCACCAGAAGGAAGCCGAGATCGTGGCCCAGGCCGGCCACGTGGGGGCCGTGACCATCGCCACCAACATGGCCGGCCGCGGCACGGACATCCTGCTGGGCGGCAATCCGGACTTTCTGGCCCGCCGCGCCATGCGGCAGGAAAACTACCCCGACGAGATCATCGAGGCAGCCACCGGCCACAACGAAAACGTCGATCAGGTCGTGCTGGACGCGCGTAAGCGCTACCGCGAGCTCTACGAGGGCTTCAAGAAGGAAACCGACGCCGAGCACGAGCGCGTCATGGCGCTGGGCGGCCTGCACATCATCGGCACCGAGCGCCACGAGAGCCGCCGCATCGACAACCAGCTCCGCGGCCGCGCCGGCCGTCAGGGCGACCCCGGCTCCACGCAGTTCTTCATCAGCCTCGAGGACGACGTGATGCGTCTCTTCGGCTCCGAGCGCATCGCGCCCATGATCGAGAAGCTGGGCATGACCGAGGACCAGCCGCTGGAGGCGGGCATGCTCACCAAGCAGATCGAGGGCGCGCAGAAGCGCATCGAGGGCCGCAACTACTCCATCCGCAAGAGCGTGCTGCAATATGACGACGTGATGAACAAGCAGCGCGAGCTCATCTACGGCCAGCGCCGCGACATCCTCATGGGCCACGACGTGCGCCAGAACATCATCGACATGGTCCACAAGCTCATCGACTCCACCGCCGAGCGCAACTTCACCGGCGAGGGGAGCTTTGACTGGTCTATCGATGATGCGCGCGACTATCTGGAGAAGCTGTGCCTCAAGCCCGGCGCCTTCGACAGCCACGCCGAAGCGATCAAGACCATGGAGGAGCCCGAGGAGCTCGTCAAGCTCCTCTACGCCGACGCCGAGGCCTTCTATGCCGAGCGCGAGGCGTTGCTTTCCGGTATGGGCATCGACATGCGCGAGTTTGAGCGCGTGGTGCTGCTCTCCGCCATCGATCACCACTGGATGGACCACATCGACGCCATGGACGACCTGCGCGACGGCATCGGCCTGCGCGCCTACGGCCAGCGCGACCCCGTGCAGGAATACCGGATGGAGAGCTACGACATGTTCAACGACATGGTGCACTTCATCCGCGAGGAAACCGTGCGCCGCCTCTATCAGGCCCGCGTGGAACGCCTGCCGGAGCGCCGCCGCACCGTCAACCTCGACGCCGCCAAGGCCAGCCTACAGGGCGAGGAAAACACCAACGGTCAGGCCAAAAAAGGCGGCGCGCCCACCAACAAGGCCATGCCCGGCGCGCCCGGGCGCAACCAGCCCTGCCCCTGCGGCAGCGGCAAGAAGTACAAGCACTGCTGCGGCGCGGGGAAATAGGCCGGGCTAAAGGCCATGAACCGTGGAGTCAGGGGCGCCCGGCGCCCAGTAAGGAAGTGAGACGGTATGATCGATCAGGAACGAATGAAACAGGACCTTACCCGCCTGCGCGACACCGTAGCCAAGGCGGCCGACGCGCTCAAGCTCCCCCTTTTGCGCGAGGAGCTGGCGGAGCTGAAAGAAGAAATGAACGCCCCGGAGTTCTGGAACAACCTGGAGCGCTCCACCGCCGTCAACCGCAAGGTGAGCCAGATTGAGGGAAAGCTGGATCACGTCAAGCGCTTGGAGACGCGCGCCGACGATGTGGAGGCCATGCTGGAGCTGCTTGCCGAAGACGAGGACGAGGGCATCGCCGCCGAGTGCGAGCAGGAGCTGGAAAGCCTTGCCAAGGACGCCGACGCGCTGGAGCTGGAAACGCTCATGCGGGGTGACTATGACAGCTGCAACGCCGTGCTCTCCTTGCATGCGGGCGCGGGCGGCACCGAGGCGCAGGACTGGACGCAGATGCTCTACCGCATGTACACCCGCTACTGTGAGCGCCATGGCTTCAAGGTGACGGTCAACGACCTCCTGGACGGCGACGAGGCGGGCATCAAGAGCGTGACCTTCCAGGTGGACGGCGAAAACGCCTATGGCTTTTTGCGCAGCGAGAAGGGCGTGCACCGGTTGGTGCGCATCTCCCCCTTCGACGCCAACGCACGCCGCCACACCTCCTTCAGCTCCCTGGACGTGTCCCCCATCCTGGAGGATGATCAGGACTTTGAAGTCAACATGGAGGAAGTGCGCATCGACACCTACCGCGCCGGCGGCGCGGGCGGCCAGCACGTCAACCGCACGGACAGCGCCGTGCGCATGACGCACATCCCCACCGGCATCGTGGCCCAGTGCCAGAACGAGCGCAGCCAGGTGCAAAACCGCGAGGTCTGCCTCCGCATCCTCAAGAGCCGCCTGCTGGAGCTTCGCGAGCGCGAGAAGGAAGAGCAGATGGCCGACATCAAGGGCGAAATGAAGAAGATCGAATGGGGCAGCCAGATCCGTTCCTATGTGTTCCAGCCCTACACCATGGTCAAGGACCACCGCACCGGCTATGAGAGCGGCAACGTGGATGACGTGATGGACGGCAACCTTGACGGCTTCATCACCGCCTACCTGAAAATGCAGTGAGCATGGGAGGACAGCCAATGGCAAATGACAGGGCCGCACAGCCGCGGCGCGGCGCGTTCGGCCGCTGCTTTATCGCGTCGTTTCTTCTGGTGCTGATGGCGGCAGCGGCTTCCGTCTACCTCAATGCCGTGGACCGTCAGCTCTTTGAGACCACGCTGCTGGAAAGCGTCGATTATGCCGTCCTGGGCATGGACGAAGACAGCGTGCGCAGCTTCGCGGACGAAACCATTCTCTTTCTGACCGACGCGCAGGACAGCTGGGAACCGAGCATCACCGTGGCAGGCTTTCCGGCCAGCCGCTTCATCCCCCAGAGTTTCCGCGACCACATGGTCACGGTCAAGGGCTGGGTGAGCGCCGCCACGTCGGTGTTCCTGTGCGGCGCGGCGGCGGTGATCGCCCTGCTGGCCTGGGCGCTGGCCACCTCCGGCCGGCGGGGCGGCTTTTCCACGCAGGGCTATTACGCGGGAACGATTGTGCCGCTGCTACTGATCGCCGGGGTGGGCCTGTGGGCCAGCCTGGATTTTGGCGGCATGTGGGAAATGCTGCACCGCACGCTCATTCCGGACGGCATCTTCCCCGCGGACGAGCTGGTGATGCGCCTGTTCCCGGAAACGCTGTTTTCGGCGTACCTGCCGCCCGTCCTGCTGATGCTGGTGTTGATGCTGGCGGCGGTGCTGGTGCTGCCCCTGATTCTTTCGCCGGTGAGCGCGCGCATCGCACAGGCACGCGCCGAATCCGCCGACGGCGCAAACCGCTAAGGAGGCCCTTTTCCGTGCAGACGCAACGCGAGATGGAGGAAAAGCTGGAAGCCTTGCAAAGCAAGGCTTCCGTTCGCATTTTGGCCATGGAATCCAGCTGCGATGAAACCGCGGCCGCCATCGTGGAAAACGGGCGGCGGATCATCAGCAGCGTCATCTTTTCCCAGGTGGACACCCACGCGCTCTACGGCGGTGTGGTGCCGGAGATCGCCAGCCGCGCGCATATGGACGCCTGCGACCGGGTAATCGACCAGGCGCTCAAAGAGGCGGGAATGACCCTTTCAGACATTGACGCGCTGGCCGTGACCTATGGCCCGGGGCTGGTGGGCGCGCTGCTCACCGGCGTCAACTGCATGAAGGGATTGAGCTATACCACGCGCCTGCCGCTCATCCCCGTCAACCACATCGAAGGGCATGTCAGCGCCAACTTTCTGACCACGCCGGATCTGGAACCGCCGTTTGTGTGCCTGGTGGTGAGCGGCGGACACAGCCACCTCACGCGCGTCAACGCCTATGGCGACTATACGCTGCTGGGCCAGACGGTGGACGACGCCGCGGGCGAGGCCTTCGACAAGGCCGCGCGGGTGCTGGGGCTCAACTACCCCGGCGGGCCGCTGCTCTCCAAGCTGGCCGAGGGCGGGGACGACGCCTTCCTGCCCCTGCCGCACCCCCATCCGGATGGGCGCTATGATTTCAGCTTTTCGGGTCTCAAGACCGCCTTTCTCAACGCCTGCCACAAGATGGAGCAGAAAGGCGAGGCCCTGCCCCGTGCCGACCTGGCCGCGAGTTTTGAGCGCGCGGTGGTGGACACGCTCTGCGAGCGGGCCATGCTGGCCCTTGAGGAAAGCGGCCTGCATACGCTGTGCCTGGCGGGCGGCGTGAGCGCCAACCGCCGCCTGCGCACGCAGATGTCGGCGCTCGCGGCCAAGCGCGGCTTCCGCCTGTGCATGCCGGATCTGTGGCTGTGCACCGACAACGCCGCCATGATCGGCTCGGCGGCCTATTACCGCCTGCGCAAGGGCGAGCTGGCGCCGCTTTCGCTCAACGCCGTGCCGTCTCTGGAGCTGGTGTAAAAGAGGTCTATCCCGCAAAAAGGTGGTCTGCAACGTGTGGTGCAAGAGGGCGAAAGATGTCCTGAAACTCATGGGAACGGTAGCGGTGTGCGCTGTTGCGGGCTTTGCCCTGCTGCTGGCAGCTTATGCCCTGCCCGTCGCCCCCATGGTTTCCAACATGGAGCCCTCCGCCTACACCATTGACCAGGAGGGAATCTATCCGCAGGTATCCACGCTCAACGGTACAGGTCAGCTGGATAATTTCACAGATGCGCTGATGCTCATGGTGGCCGCCTGCGATTATGAGGGGCCGCTCGTGCAGCGGGCGCTTCTTTGCATGCGCGCCGATAGCGGCGCGGGCAATCCCTATTTTTCTCTCTACCCCATCTACGGCGGCAAGCAGGAAGCGCCCGCCGTGCAGTACGTGGATTATGCCCGCTACTGGCATGGCTACCTGACGTGGCTCAAGCCGCTGCTGTCCATCTTCCGCTATGACCAGATTCGCATCATCTACAGGGCGGTGCAGCTTCTGCTGATCATGGGCGTAATCTTCCTCATGCTCAGGCGCGGGCTGTGCTGGTACCTGTTGCCGTTCCTGCTTTCCGTACTGCTGCTGTCCCCTTCGCTCATTGTCCAATCCCTGCACTTCTCTTCTGTCTGCATGGTCGCGCTGGCCGCGATGCTCCTGCTGCTGGCCCTGACGGATTGGCTGAAAAAGGGCTTTCGTCTGCCCCTCTTTTTTGCCTGCGTGGGATGTGCCGCCTCCTACGTCGATCTTTTGACGGCCCCGCTGATCACGCTCGGCTTTCCCCTCACGCTGCTGCTGTGCCTGCGCTGGCGGGACGGCGTTCGCGTCCATGCGCGGGAGTTTCTGACGCTGTGCCTGTGCTGGGCCGCAGGCTACGGTGGCATGTGGGCCGCCAAATGGGTCCTGACCGCCCTGTTGATGGACCCGTCCATTTTCCTTAACGCAATCGACGCCATCAAAAACCGTTCCTCCATGCTGGATGAATCCGGCGCAGCTTTCAACTACGCGGATATGCTTGCGCGCAACCTACGCTACCTTCAGGATAGTCCGCTGCTCTACGCCGTTTTTGTCCTGGACGCGCTCTATCTGGCGCTGGCGTTTGTGCGGCGTCCGTCCGGCAGCGCCGTGCGCGGCGCCGTCCCGTTCCTGGCGGCAGCCCTGCTGCCCTTTGTCTGGTACCTGTTTGCCGGCAACCACAGCTATATCCACTCGTTCTTTACGTACCGGGCGCTGGGGGTAACGCTTTTTGCTTCCTCATGCCTGTTTGTCTCGCTGGGCTCACGCCATGACCTGCCGCCTTTCCCGTCAGGCGGGGAAAATTTCAAGGAAGCAAAAAAATCCGCCGCACCCTGACGAGTGCGGCGGTCCCTTTTTTATTGTCCGTTCATCTCCGCGATCAGCCCGTCTATGTCCAGCTTGCCCTTCATGTAGCTGTTTGCGGGCGTCCAGCCACCCACATACCCGCATTTCGGGAAGATCAGGTAGGGGGCGACCTCCGTGCGGTAGCGTTCGAGCTGTTCCCGGCTGTAGTAGCGCCCGTCGGCTTCCCCGGCGTCACGCAGGCGGATGAGCTCGTCGATCACGCTCTGGGCCTCGTTCTGCTGCTTCTGGGCCTCGATGTCGCGGTCGAGGCTGGCGCGCAGCAGGGCGACATAGTCATATTCCTCGTACAGCGCCGGAGCAAATTCCGGGGCGGTGCGCGCCATGGCCGCGCGGATGTAGTCGGCGGCCTCGTCCGCCTTATCGGTCCGGGCGTTCATGACCCAGACCTCCAGCCGCATGGGCACCTTTCGCTCCATCCCGACGGACAATAGCGTCTCGTTCCCCAGCGGGTGGTTGGCCGCGTCGCTGACCAGCATGTACAGCCTGGTGGAGCCTTCATTATAGAGGGGCTTGAGGTTGTCGCCAAGCAGCGCCGTCAGTTCCCCGATCTGCCGGACCCCGTCGCGGAAGGCGTCGGTATCATAATCGACGTTTCCCTCCGCATCCGCAAATTCCCCGGCATACTGATTGATAAAACTCGAAAGCAGCAAAACGCCTGCCTGACCATTCAGCATGCCATCGAAAAAGAGGGTGCCGCGCCGCGTTTCCGCGTCCAGCGCAAAATACTTCTGTGCGAGGGCGTAGAGCTGCGCATAGGTATGCGGCTCGTCCGCCTCCGTAAGCCCCAGCTTTTCCCCCAGGCCATAGGGGTCCCCATCCAGCCATTGCATGCTGTAACGTGCGCCCATATACCAGCCCATCGTGGGCACGCCCATCATGCGTCCGTCCACCGTGACCGCCTCTCGCACGGCGGGATAGAGCTTCTCCTCCCCGAACAGCTCCGTCAGGTCCATGAGCAGCCCGGCCTCGTCCAGCTCCCGAAGGGTGAACTCGTCCGTCGTAACGCGGGCCACATCCCAATCGGTGGTGAAGAGCAACTCCCTCAGGTTGGTGTCGATGCCGTTGTCAAGATACTCGGCGGGGATCAGTTCCAGGCTTCGGTCCGGGTACTGCGCGAGATAATCCTCGTTTACGAACCAGCCGTCGTTGAGCACGCACAGCGCGCCGCCGTCCTGCGCCAGCGCAGGCAGGGCGCCCGTCAGCAGGCACAGGCACAGTGCGATGCAAAGTCCACGTTTTTTCATTGGGCATCTCCTTTCCTATCGGGCGTGACCGTCACGACCCATTCGTCCTTGAGCCAGGTGTTGTCGGGGTCCTCGCGCAGCCATTCGCCATCGGGCGTGACCTCCCAGTTGGCGATGGAGAGGATCACGTCATAGCTCTCTGCGCGCTCAATGCCGCCCTCGCGGCCCGCGAACTCAAAGTAGAAGCGAATGGTACCGTCTGTCTGGGGAATCTGGTCGTAGCCGACGCTGTCCGGCTCGCCGTTTTCATCCAGCACGCCGTCCGCCACGCATTTGGCCAGGATGAGCCTGGCCCCCCGCTCCTTCGCCAGCTCCACGTAGCTGGGCGCGCCGTCGGGCACGGTATAGTCCTTGCCGTAGTGCAGGGGATAGCCCGCGGGCTCATAAATACCCGAATTTTCGTCAATTAGCACGATGTTGGCGCCCTCCGCCGCGCGGATGACCCCGCTGCCGTAGATCGTGCCGTCCTTGTAGATCACGTCGTCCAGCGTATAGATCACATCGCCCAGCTGCCTGCTCTCGCCCGAGGGCGCGATATCGCCCGAAAGCAGTTCGTCCTTTCTCTCCTTGCCGCCAAACCACCCCGCCAGGTCGGCCGTGCGGCTCTCATACACCGCCAGCGCGATCCCGCACAAGAGCGCCAGCACCAGTGCCGCGATCAGCGCCGTGCGCAGCATGCGCGGCCGCGCGGCCGGAGCCGCATCAAGATTTTTGAGCGTATGCCTCACGCGCGCCTCCAACCGGACGGGGTCCGGTTCATATGCGCGCCGCCACTCGGATTGTTTCATTCGATATCCTCCTTTAAAAGCTCCCGCAGGCGTCCACGGGCCATGTGCAGCCGGGAGGTGACGGTTCCCCTGGGAATTCTCAACAGCCTGGAAAGCTCCGAAACGTCGTACCCCTCCATGTAGTGCAGGACCGTCACGGTCCGCAGCTTTGGGGGCAGGGCGTCCAGCGCGTCGCGCAAGGCGGCGATATTCCCGTCGGTGGCAGGGCTCTCCGGCACGCTCTCCACGGGCACCATGCGTTTTTGCCTGCGCTGGATGTTGACACATTCCCGCATCAGAATGCGCATGAGCCATGTGTCGAAGTATTCCTCCCGGCGAAGGGATGAGCGCTTCTGCCACGCCCTGAGCACCGCCTCGGACACCGCGTCCAGGCAGTCCTGCTCCCCTTGAAGGTAGCTCCTGGCCACGCGGTACATTTTTTCCCGCGCATCCAGAACGCGACCCTCAAAGTCCTCCCTTGTCACAGGCTTCCCCTCCTTTTGTTCAAGCGCGCTTTCACCCATTAGACGCGCGGCGGGGGTATTTGATTGAGTGGCGGAAAAAAATTGCGGCGCGACTGGTTCAGTCGCGCCGCGCTTATGGCTTTGTGGGATGACTTACGCCTTGCCGTTGCAGCCCAAGACGTTGACGATCTTGTGACGCACCATCTGACGGATGCCGTCGCGCGCGTCGGTCAGGTACTGGCGGGGATCGAAGTGGTCAGGATGCTCGGCCAGGTGCTTGCGGATCTCGCCGGTGAAGGCCAGGCGCAGGTCGCTGTCGATGTTGATCTTGCACACCGCCATGGTCGCGGCCTTGCGCAGCATTTCCTCGGGCACGCCCTGCGCGCCGGGCATATTGCCGCCGTACTGGTTGATCATGTCCACATAGCTGGGGATGACGCTGCTCGCGCCGTGCAGCACGATGGGGAAGCCGGGCAGGCGCTTGCTGACCTCTTCCAGCACGT
>OLPA01001933.1_pt1 | contig 16337 bp, 9 predicted proteins | sample 1672811 | NCBI WGS metagenome assembly OLPA01 (sample SAMEA3136726, study PRJEB25190) | human gut metagenome | biome: human gut; feature: human-associated habitat; material: faeces | place: Austria | collected 2013
TGACGATGCCTCCTGTAACAACATTGCCTGTTCTCGGATCACGTTTGCAGATGTTCGTAATATAAGGAATGATCTTATCATCCAATGTGGTGATCGTTGCAGACTCCCAGTTTGTCTTTGCGACATCTGAGCAGAATTTTTCCGGATGACCGAATGCCGGATCCTGTTTTGCGATGTTTTTCCAGAGGTTCCAGCAGCCGCTTGTTCTGATTTCTGCATCTCCGTTCGGTGCATGGTTCTGATCACCGTAGATCGTACCCTCTGTACAGCTTCCGTTGGTTACAAAGACTAAATCGTTTTCTGTCAGCATAATGCCGTTTTCTACGCCTTTGACTTTACACTCAATCGTTTTTGCAATTTTCTTATTGCCTTCAAATTCAAAAATAACATTGGTTACTTCCGTATTGAACTGGAAGTCTACGCCCGCATCCTCAAGATATTTCTGCATCGGAAGGATCAGGGAATCATATTGGTTGTACTTTGTAAATTTTAATGCACTGAAATCCGGAAGTCCTGCAATATGATGGATAAATCTCTGGAAGTAGAGCTTCATCTCTAAGGCACTGTGCCAGTTTTCAAACGCAAACATGGTTCTCCAATAGAGCCAGAACGTGGAGTCAAATACTTCTTCGTCAAATACATCTTCGATCGTTTTATCATACAGATCCTCATCCTTGGTCATGAACAGCTTCATGATCTCCATGCAGCCCTTCTGGCTTAAGTTAAATTTACCGTCTGTGTGCGCATCTTCGCCACGGTTTACGGTTGCACGGCACAGGGAGTAATTCGGGTCTTCTTTATTCAACCAGTAATATTCATCTAACACGGATATGCCCGGTGTCTCAATGGAAGGAATACTGCGGAACAAATCCCACAGACATTCAAAATGATTTTCCATCTCACGTCCGCCACGCATCACATAACCTCTGGTCGGGTCAAAAATACCATCACAGGCACCGCCTGCAATATCCATTGCTTCTAAAATATGGATATGGGAACCCGGCATCTGTCCGTCTCTTACCAAGAAACATGCCGTTGCCAATGCTGCTAATCCGCTTCCTACGATGTAGGCATTCTTCTCATCTACACCCTCCGGCTTTTTCGGACGGGCAAATGCCTCGTAGTTACCATTGGTATAATAAATTCCCTTGCTGTTCTTTTCATGTTTTCCAAGTTCTGTATTACGATACTCTTCTTTTCCGGAATTACTTTTATTTTTCTTTGTCGTTTTAGTCTCCGGCTTCTTATGATTTTTTGCTGCTACGGCTGCAACACCTGCACCTGCTGCAAGTGCTGCCACACCAATTCCAATACCTGTTTTTTTACTCATAAAAAATTCCACCTTTCTTCTGTCGGCTTCTGATTTTTCTTTTCAACTTCATCCTATTCCTCTCCGCCTTTTTTTCCAACTTACAAAAAAGGCAGAATGATAAATTTTTTATCATTCTACCCTTTTTGATAAGATTCATCCTTTTTTATTCTGCTCAAAATTCTGAATTGAATTCGTGATATTGCCATGTAACATCACACTCATTCTTTCCACAATCTCATGATAGTCTTCTTTCATCCCCTGCTTGATCCAGTCCAGCATCAGACCGACAAAGCCGTATTTGTGAAAATCTGCAATAAAACTTTTATTTTCCTCCGATAAACCTGTTCCCTTGCTCTTTTCCTCTACTACGCCGATGATCAGTTCATAAGTCAGCTTGTACAGATAATTCTCTATTTTTTCTTTGCTGACAGAATGGTATACATTGGTAATAAACGGTTTATTTTTCAATACCACTTCAAAAATCTGCTCTAAGCCTTCCTGCCAGGTATCATAGGTGCGCTTGTCCTGTAAAGCACGTTTTCCATCCTCTACACACGCCCACTCCGCCAGATCGTAGATGTCCTGAAAATGATAATAAAAAGTCATCCGGCTGATCCCGCAATCCGTTGTCAGGTCATTGATCGTAATTTTGTCCAAAGGTTTGCTTAACAGCAATTTTTTCAGTGATTCCTCTAATGCCCGCTTGGTTGTATTTGACATAGCTCCTGTCCCTTCCCATGGCGTAACTTACCGCTTAGTACTATTCCTCTTCTTCCTCTTCCGGCAAATCCCAACCCGGATTCTCTTTGTCTGCGATCTGGGCGATCACGTCTGCTAACTCCACATCACTTCTCAACGTCTGTACTGCGGACAGATTGACCGGTATAACACCACTCATGTCATAATGCATCTGCTGGGAATCGGCACTTCCAAGATAGGTTGCTAATGCGATCGTCATTTCAAAATTCTCACAGTCCGGATTGACTCCAATACATTTTGCTTCTGTCACACACTTCATCTGCTTTGTCATTCCATCTATAGTAAAAACAGGAAGTGCTGCCACTCCGAGATTTTCTCCTAAGGCTTCTTTCATCTTGTCATAAGCTGAGGCATCCTGTACTGCTGCCTGTACGGTTCCGTCTTTCAGTCCTGTGATCCCCGCATTTCCATCGGTATCGTTTAATACCTGCGGATTGGAACGGAATGTTGCAAGCCATGCATCTACTGTTTCCTTTGCTAATGGCTCGGATTTCTTCTGCTCGCCATTTTCTGACTGTGTGTTATCCTGTGTGGATTCTTCCGGCTGCGCTGCATCCGTTTGTGTGTTGTCCTGTGCTGCGTCATCTGTCTGAGTATTATCTTTTGTGCCGTCTTCTGTACCGTCTGTTCCGTTTTCATCCTGCTCCGGCACTTCTACGACATCCTGTGCCTGATAAAACGCGTTCCGATAGTTCTCATCGTCTAATGGATACGCCAGCACTCCTTTTGCAAGAATCGTATCTAAATTCTGCACATCCTCTTGGGATAATGTTCTCTTATCATAATATAAAACATATGGGTTTGCCTCTACCGGGATTCCATATACTTTCTGCGCATATTTCGACAGATCACCAATGCTCGTTGCATTCGAGGAAAGTACATAATCTTCGGTCTCTCCCCAAAGTCTTGTCAAAAGACGGCTCTCGACAAGTTCTGCGGTCTGTGCACTGTTAAAAATAAAAATGTCCGGTGCCTTCTCGCGGTTTTCTTCCATCTTCTTTGCCGCTTTTTCCTCTGCATAGGCTGCATACTTAAATTCTAATTCTGCATCCTGATGTTTTGCCGCAAACATATCACATCTGGTCTTTAACCAGCTTCCCTTCTCATCAGACAGATCTGCTTTGCTTCCCCAAATCGTAAACTGATATACCGGTTTTGCTTCTTCGGTCTCTGTCTCTTCTCCGTTTTTATTTTTGGATGATTCTTTATTCCCTGATTTCCCACAGGCAGCCACTGCTACCGTCATCATAACGAGGACAAGGAACATTGCGAATAATCTTTTTTTCATGATCGATACCTCATTCTATGATTTCTTTTTTACCGAACTATCATACACCTTTTTCGCCTTTTTTGCTACTCCTATTTCCCTATCTTAAGAAAAAGACAAAAATTTCGCGCTTTTCTTTCCATTTGCATCATTTTAGTGCTATAATGAAATAAAGTATACTGTTACAGCACATTTGTTTTATTTTTTTCAAAGGAGGAGGACAATGACTACCATCAAAGACATTGCAGACCGCCTTGGCATCTCACTCAGCACGGTCTCCAAGGGTTTAAATGGTGCGAACGATATCAGCGAGGAGCTTCGCCAGCTTGTCTTAGATACAGCGGTTGAAATGGGTTATCAGACAAAGAAAATGAAAAAGGAGGAGTTCAAAAAACTCTGCCTTTTTATTAAAAATATGGATTACGAATCTCCGGAGGATTTCGGCTATGACATTATTCTGGGTTTTAAACAATCCGCTTTCCGGGACAATTGGAACGTCGATGTGATTCCGGTTACCCCTGATTTTCAGCTTTCTGAAAAATATGACACCTATATGCTTAAAAACGGATACAGCGGTGCATTTTTTGTCGGCTTTTCACTCCACGACACCTGGCTAGACCAGTTGCGGGATACGAAGATTCCTGCCGTCTTATTCGATAATTATATTCCGAACAATCCTCATGTTTCCTATATCGGAACGGATAATGATGAGGGTATTGATGCTGCGATCGAGCATCTCTATCAGCTTGGTCACAGAAAGATCGCCTTTTTGAACGGTCCGTCTTATTCAATGATCTCTAAGAGCCGTCATCAGGCGTTTATCGACAGTATGGAAAAACATGATCTGATCGTACATCCTGAACTGGCTGTCTATGGTGATTTCTCTTCGGAAACTGCCAGCGAGCATGTTCCGAATTTCTTAGCCAGTGGTGTCAGTGCGATCCTTTGCAGCAGCGATGTCATTGCAAGCGGAGTCTTCTCGGAATGTCAGTGCCGCGGATGCCGCATCCCAACCGATGTCAGCGTTATCGGTTTTGACGATCTGCCGATCTCTTCTACCTTACATCCGCTTCTGACTACGATCCGTCAGGACAGACTGGAGTTAGGAAGAACCGGTTATTTTTCTTTAAATTCCATGCTGCACGGTGTAGCACTCAGCAGGACACTTCTGCATCCTGAATTAGTAGTGCGTGCTTCTACGGCAAAACGGACAAAATAAAACACTTCACAAAGCACAATAAAGGCGGCCTGAGCAAATTCTCAAGCCGCCTTTTTTCTCTTATTTTTCCATATCAGCTTCCTGCTGCAATTCCTATTTCTTTGTTGTTACTTTCACACTCTTGCTCCAGTCGGAATAATATTTCTGTTTTCCAACTGTTTTATAGGTACGGATTCTTACATAGTATTTCTTCTTTGCTTTTAACTTGGAAATCGTCTTCTTTGTCGTACTGTTCTTGTTCACAGTCACGGTCTTATTTCCACTCTTGAACTTGCTGTCTGTGGAATACTGGATCTGATAACCTTTTGTCTGCGTAGACTGTTTTTCCCATTTTGCTTCAAATCCTTTTTTCTTAGCACTCACTTTAGAAAGTTTTGTGCTCTTCGGATTGATCGTATAGCTTAAGGTCTTACTTCCTGAATACTTGCTTCCCTTGAAAGTAATCTTCACTTCATAGGTTCCGACATTTTTTCTGCCGCTTGGCAATTTTACCTTATAATCCGTGTTTACCTTCAGCTCTTTTCCTTTGCTGTCCTTAACGGTCACGGACGGTGTCTGCTTCTTGCCATTATAGGTATATTTTGTCTTTGATAATTTTATCTTTGATACCTTGGCAATCTTCACCGTTTTGGTCGTTGTCCCACACCGTGTACATGTGGTTGTAATCTTTCCATCCTTGCTTGCAGTTGCTTTCTGTGTCTTTGTTGTGGTGCTGTGACCTTTTGCTGCAATACTCTTTCCTGTGGAAAGTTTTTTATTACAGGTCTTACAGTAAGTATCTCCCGTATAGCCTGCTGTTGTACAGGTTGCCGCTTTTTGGTTCCGCACTTCCGTACCGGTATGTTTACATCTCTGTTCCGGGTTGGATGGATCTGACGGATCCGTACTTCCACCGGAAGTAGATTTGGATGCCTCTGCCGTATTACCATAAGCTCCCATATTTGCCCTGTTTCCATTTGGAGACGGCTCATTCGCATAAGCCGCTGATGCTTCTCCTGCATCAATGCATGGACTTGTCACGGTATCTTTTACCCATGTTGCACCATTCCATCTTCCTGCTGCGGATTTCAGATGGAAATCTCCACTTGCTGCATCTGCAAAACATGGATCTTTTGCGATACAGCCTGTGCCATAATCACTTAAGCTGTCATCTTTTGCTGTTCCATACAGGCAGGAGTATGTGATATTTTTTCCTTTATCTTCCTGCGCATTCGTTCCCTGCAACTCCAGAGTGGTTGCATTCCCCGCGATAATACTGTTTTTAATAACCGGTAATACATGACATCCGTATAAGATACCTGTATTACATCCTACAATCGTCAGATGATCCAACTGCATCTGCTTTCCTGCATTTTCTATAGCACTCTCACTCTCATCAAGACTTGAGACATATGCCGTAATACCCACTCCCTTTGTAAAGTTATAAATCCGGCAGTTTGACACTTCTACTAATGTCGCTACATCCGGATAATAATTTGTCCAGAGATAAATACCACAATCGCTGCTTTCTCCGTCTCTCCCTCTTCCTGCAATAGACACATTCTGAAGCTCTATCCGGCTCGCTATGGATCCATCCGATGATCCACCCCTGATATTGATATTAAGTCCCTTTTCAACGTCTTTCATCTGGCAATCTTTCATATACAGAGTTGCCGGTAGTTTCTTTATCGGCTTACTATTTATTTCAACTAATTTCGGACTGATGGTAATCTTTTTTTCAAATGTACAATTTTCAAAGATAGTTTCCGCACTTGCATCTTCATAGTTTCCATCTGTCCATGCTCCATTCAGATAGATATAATTTGCATAATAGCCATTCTCTCCAATAAAATGGATCGGCAGTGCTTTCGTTCCCTTTGCAATGAGTTTTCCTGTAGACTCTACCGTCAGATCTTTCATATAACAGGTTACGCCCGGTGCAATGGTCACTGTTCGTGCATTATCAACAGTCGGACCCTGCAAACGGTATGCCAGTCCTTCAATTTTTCCAAGATAACCGGTCTGTCCGGTAATCGTTTCCGGCTGCTCCGGTGTCGATCTTACTACTTCCGCATATTTTCCTATGTCTGCACCGTAGTTACAAGTATTTGCCGCATAGGCCTTTGTTTGATCCGCATTAACATTTGCACCAATTCTGATCTTCAATGGTGCATACTGGTTTGCATTTTCTCCGGTTGCATCCGTATTCCCAATAAAGTGATTACCTTCCACTTCATAAGTTGCACATCCGCCTCTTAACCAACATGCCGGTCCTTTTAACTCATTGCCAGTTGTATTATGAAATGTATTATTTCTGACAACCGCGTTCGCAGACCATTCAATATAACTCATTCCCTCAGAAATCGTATTATTGTAATATCCGTCTGACCCAAAATTGTTGCCTTCAACCAGGCAGGATAAATTCTCCGGATAGACATACTCCGTTCCTGTAGATTCTAAAGCTCGCCCCATTCCACGAAATGTTGAATTGGTTACCTTAACCTCCACTTTCCTGTCCATGGCATGGAAATAGATTGCCGAACTTCCATCCACTAATGAAGTCCCTGCTGCCGTTTTTGCCGCAACCACCTCACTGCTGTCAAAGGTACACTGATTTACTGTAAGATTAAAATTCCTGTCCGTCTCATCAGATGTACTGTCTACGGATAACATTCCTTCCACATCACTTGCTAAATATTCTCCACCGTTGATAAACTGACAATATTCAAAGGTTGCACCTTCACAGGTCCGCTCTGTATCTTCCTCTATCTGTGTATCAAATATAATCCCTGCCCAATTCTCATCATTTGTATCATTTTTAAAAATGATCGGTTCTTCTGCCGTTCCCTTTGCAGTAAGAGAACCATACAGAATCCTAAGAGCTGATGCAGATTTTACATCTGTTTGGTCAATCTTACCATGAGAAGTATTCCCCTGTCCGAAACAGATCGTCGTTCCCGGATCGATCGTTAAATCTCCGATAATTACAGGGTTGAACAGGTTAGAATCCGTTATAATATAATAGATATTATCCTTTGTCCAGTGCTGTGAACCCTCAATCCTTCCATAAACCAGTACTGTATTTTTTTCATCCGCAGACTCTGCTTTAACCTCCGTAGTCTCTACTTCCGGTGCTTCTGACTCTGCAGCCTGAATCTCTGTGTTCCCGGTCTTTTGTGCCGTAACCTCCGTATTTTCAGTTCCTTCTGCTTCAACCACCGTAGCTTCTGCTGTCTTTTCCTGTGCTTCCTGCGGTGTGTCCGCATATGCCAGAACCGGGCACATGGTAAATACCAGTGCAAACGCCAGACCTGCTGAAAGTATCTTTTTCATAAAGCCTTTCATATGCTCCCTCCTTTTCTTTGTTTCATATGATTATTCATAATATAGCTTTTGCCCTTCTATTTGTGCGTATTATAATATGAAGCTGTTAGATTTGCGAGAGAATTTCCGTTTTAGTCATTGACTATTTTGGTAATTCAGGAAATTGCTATACAAGAAAAAGAATGCACAAAAAAAGCATGCATAAAATGCATACTTTCTTATTGCTTTCAATTATCATGCCGGCGATCGGAATCGAACCGATACTGTGTTTCCACAACAGGATTTTAAGTCCTGCGCGTCTGCCAGTTCCGCCACGCCGGCAAAATGGATGGAGGTGGATTCGAACCACCGAAGCAATATGCAGCAGATTTACAGTCTGTCCCCTTTGGCCACTCGGGAATCCATCCATTTCATTGTCATTTCAAAATCTGCCCTAACAATGAGATATTATATCATATGAATTTTTCCGATGCAAGATATAATTTTTATTTTTTCAAATTTTTTTGTCCTTTACTCCGGAAGTACTTTACCGGATGTCTCTTTCAGACGCAGTACCACTGCGGAAAATTCCGTCAGGGTGATGTTCAGTTTTCCGCCCTTTACCTCATAGGTCACCGGATTGGTAGAAAATCCATCCTCATGGGAATACATGATCTGCTCTAACTCACATTCTTTTGGCAGTCCCACCGGCCATACGACCATCTCTACGGTACGGCTGACCGCATCGTTGTTAAGTACCACTAAAAAATGTTCCCTGCGATTATAACGCGCATAACATAAGAAGTTGTACTCGCCCCATACGAACTGTATCGAACCGGTCTTAAATGCTTCATGCTCTTTGTGAATTCTGATCATTTCCCGATGGAAATTCAAAAGATCCATATCCTCACTTCCCCACGGATAGGTCCTGCGGTTATCCGGGTCTGTAAATCCTACCTGTCCTGCTTCATCTCCATAGTAAAGAGTCGGCGCTCCGGGCCATGTCATTTGAAAGACTACGGCTTCTTTCATCACAGCTTTGTTGATGCCTCTGCCTGCCGCATCCGTTCCTAATTGTTCTGCTCTTCCTACTTTTTTATTGGTACGCGTTAAAAAGCGGGAATGGTCGTGGTTAGACAATTCATTCATGGCGCACTGTAAAGAAGAGGTCATAAAGCGTGTCATGTGATGACGCATTGCTCCCTCAAAATCTCCCGGATTTCCAAAGCACTCACCACGATATTCATCACTGTGTTTTTCCATTCCGGTCAAAAACCAGGTGATCGGCTCCATGAACGCATCGTAGTTCATGATCGTGTCCCACTCATCTCCTAAAAGCCACGATTTCGGATCACCATAGTGCTCTGCTAAGATCACCGCATTCGGATTTGCCTCTTTGACCGCTTTTCTGAATTCTTTCCAGAAACGATGGTTGACCTCCGGACTGTGTCCTAAGTCCGCTGCCACGTCCAGTCTCCAGCCGTCTACATTATATGGAGGAGATACCCATTTTCTTCCGATATCCAGCACATAGTTCCACAATTCCTGTGAACCCTCATAATTCAGTTTCGGAAGTGTCTCGAAGCCCCACCAGCCCTCATAACTTCCGTTATCCGGCCATGCTTCCTGATTCTGGAATGCAAAAAAGTCACGATACGGACTTTCCCCGCTGACGTAAGCTCCCGGTGCGTATCCGCCCTGCTGCTCGTATAATTTCTCACGGTCTAACCATTTGTGGAAGGAACCGCAGTGATTAAAGACTCCGTCTAAAATAATCTTCATGCCATGTGCATGCACTTCTTCTACAAATTTTGCAAAATATGCATTGCTCGCCTCTAAGTTACGCTTATCGGTCACTCGCGTAATATAACGTGCCGCCTGTGTATTGTCTTTGCAGCCTTCCGGTAAAACTGCTCCTTCATCGACCACAATGTTACTCACATGCGGGTCGATATAATCATAGTCCTGACAGTCGTATTTATGATTAGACGGTGATACGAATAACGGATTAAAATAGAGTACTTCGATTCCAAGCTCCTGCAAATAGTCGAGCTTTTGTCTGACTCCCTCTAAATCTCCGCCATAAAATTCACGGACGCTGATCCCCTGCGGACAGTGTGCCCAGTTCTCTACATGCTTTGTAGGACCATCCACATAGTAATACTCGCCGTCTAACACATCTCCTGCCGGATTTCCATTATAGAAGCGGTCTACTAAGATCTGATACATGACCGCTCCCTTTGCCCATTCCGGAGTGGAAAATCCCGGCACGATGCAAAAATAATATTCTTCTCTCGGTTTATCGTTCACACCGTATCTGTCATAGTAACATTCCAAAATTCCGGTTACGACTTTGAAATAATAGAAAAACGGTTCGCTTCCAAGCTGGATCTCTACGGAATAATAGTCAAAATCCCACTTGGTCTCTGTCCTTTTCATCCGTTGCTTTTTCTCCCTGGAACAGAGCCAGACCATATCCACGTTGTCACGCTTTGTTCTGAAACGAATCGTTACTTTGTCATTTTCCCTTGGTTCGGCAGGACTGCGGTAATCCTTAGTTCCATCTGAAAACAATGCCTTTTTACTGAGCACCGGACGCATCTGCATCATATACCGCTCGATCCTGCTCAGATCATAAATGGACTTCTGATTCATACTTCAACCTCTTTACATATTTATGTGTCAATTATAACATATTCCTTTCTCCCGAAAAAGGGATATAAAACAAAAAAGACAGTCGTTAAACTGTCTTTTGGGAGAAGGTATTTTTACTATGGGGTGTAGCAAAAACTATATAATGTATTGGGGGGTTTTTACGGTTATTATTGTAGCATCTGTCTACAGATAAGTGTGCACAAAATTGATAATTTTTTCACGAACTTTCTGTACAGATTATACAGACCCTTTTTACATACCCTTCTTTTTTAGAATTCATTTTTCACAATTTTCGTGTATTTTCGCTGTTTTTCTTTGTAATCTGCCTTTTACAGTCCGGAACGGTTTTCAAACAGTGCTTCGAACTCTTCTCTGGTGATCTTCTCTTTTTCTAAAAGAAGCTCTACGCAGGCATCTAACACATCTTTGTGTGCACTGATGATCTTCTTTGCCTCTTCATGGCATTCGTCAATAATTCGTTTTATTTCGGCATCGATCTTGGATGCAACATCCTCGCCGTAACCACGGGTATGTGCAAGATCGCGTCCGATGAATACTTCATCGTCCTCGTTTGCATAGTTGATCAGTCCTATATCCTCGGACATACCGAACTTCGTTACCATTGCTCTTGCTAATGCCGTTGCCTGCTTGATATCCTGGGATGCACCTGTCGTAATGTCATCAAAAATCAGTTCTTCTGCCACACGACCGCCTAAATCCACTGTAATTTCCTGCAACATTCTGCCCCTGGTATTAAACATTTCGTCTTTTTCCGGTAATGGCATCGTATAACCTGCTGCTCCTGCTCCGGTTGGTATAATGGATACAGAATATACCGGTCCGACATCCGGAAGTACATGGAATAAGATCGCATGTCCTGATTCGTGATAAGCCGTGATCTTTTTCTCTTTATCACTGATAATACGGCTCTTCTTCTCCGCCCCGATCCCGACTTTTACGAAGGAACGGCGGATATCTGCCTGTACGATATAGGCACGGTCTTCTCTTGCCGCTACGATCGCCGCTTCGTTTAACAGGTTCTCTAAATCTGCACCTGTGAATCCTGCGGTTGTCTGTGCGATCTGCTGTAAGTCTACATCATCGCCTAACGGTTTATTTTTTGCATGAACTTTTAAGATCTCTTCACGGCCACCGATATCCGGTCTTCCCACATGCACTTTTCTGTCAAAACGTCCCGGACGCATGATTGCCGGGTCTAAAATATCCACACGGTTCGTTGCTGCCATGACAATGATGCCTTCATTGACACCGAAACCGTCCATCTCTACTAAGAGCTGGTTCAACGTCTGCTCACGTTCATCGTGACCGCCACCCATTCCGGTTCCTCTGCGCCTTGCCACTGCATCAATCTCATCGATAAATACGATACACGGTGCATTTTTCTTGGCTTCTTCAAATAAATCCCTGACACGGGAAGCTCCGACTCCGACAAACATCTCTACGAAGTCTGAACCGGAAATGCTGAAAAACGGCACTCCTGCTTCTCCTGCGATGGCTTTTGCAAGTAAGGTCTTACCTGTTCCCGGAGGGCCTACTAATAAGACTCCTTTCGGGATTCTTGCACCTAACTTTGTATATTTTCTCGGGAAACGCAGGAAATCTACGATTTCCTCTAACTCTTCTTTTTCCTCACGCAGTCCCGCTACATTGTCAAAGGTAACCTTCTTATTCTCATCGGTGCTCATCTTTGCCCTGCTTTTTCCAAAATTCATCATTTTGGAGTTGCCGCCTGCTCCGGCATTCTGATTATTCATCATCATAAACAGGATGAACATTGCCGCAAATACTACTAGCAGCGGTAACAGGGATGTCAGCCAGTTCTCCGACGGCACATTCCGCATGACATAAGAATCAAAATCATATTTCTCCATCAACTGCTGTGCATCGTTTACATCGGAAACATTCAGTTTGACACTCTGTTCATTTTTTAATGTGATCCGCAATACTCCGGTCGGGATCTCGCGGTTCTGCTGTATCGTAACTGCTACCACTTCATCTTTGTCCAATGCTTTTTCAAATTCCGCATAGGTGTATGCGCCTGCCGTATCCTGGCTGTTACCCAACAGATACCAGACCAGGATCACGATCAGAACCAGCCCGATATAAAATCCGATTCCTCTATAATTTTTCTTCAATTAGAAACCTCCTTTTACTCATTAAATTCCAGCACTCCAATATAAGGCAGATTTCTATATCTCTGTGCATAATCCAGTCCAAAACCAACTACGAATTCGTCCGGAATCTCAAATCCGACATAATCCACGCTGACATCTACCACCCGGCGATCCGGTTTATCCAAAAGCGTGCATAATCTCAAACTTTTCGGATTTCGTGCCTTTAAATTTTTCAATAGATAACTCAGGGTTCTTCCTGAATCAATAATGTCTTCCACAACTAATACATTTTTGCCCTCTAACGGGTCATCTAAATCTTTGATGATCTTCACTACTCCGCTTGACTTTGTATCATCTCCGTAGCTTGTTACGGACATAAAATCCAGCATGACCGACCCCTTGATATTTTTTGCCAGTTCACAGGAAAAAAATACAGAGCCTTTCAGGATACAGATCAGCGTAATTGTCTCATCTCCGATATCGGCACTGATCTTTTCTGCCATTTCCTTAATTCTTTTGTTGACTTCCTCTTCTGGAATCAACACCCGAACTGATTCAGTCATTTTCTTTTCCTCCATTAAATCGTACTTCTAATATTCTTTTTGTCTCCTGACTTATCTTATAATAGGTACTGATACGGTACCCGACAATCCAGAGTATGTGGGCTCCCTCTGCTAAAAGCGGAATTCTGCCCCGCTCCTTTGCCTCTACTTTTTCATTGACAAAGTATTTTTTCAGCTTCTGGGTCTTCCCCTCTTCATTACAGCAAATATAATCCCCCTCTTTTCGGGTTCTTGCTGACAAATCACTCTTTATCTTATCATAGTCGAACCATTTCGTATACGTTTTTTGCGGAATTTCTTGTGAAAAAGCTGTGTCCTCTAACAATCGCATCGTAAATGGTCCACAGGAGATTCCCTCTGTTCCTGCCTGTTCGATCTCACTTTTGGGGCACAGTACTTCTCCTATGCTATCCTGCACTGCTTCTGTTTCCCGGCACAGTCTGATCCCTTCATAGATACGGTATGCCTGCACTCCATAAGGCAAGGATATCCTTCTTCCGCACTGACTGGAAAAAAGCTGTTCGAGCAGCTCAAGATGCACGGTTGTGATGTCCTGCATCGCACCCGCTGCCTGTTCTAATGCCAGCTTTAGCACTTCTTTTTTTATCAGGGGATCTTGTGTTTCAAACGGTTCCTTTCTTATAAGAATGTCATCTCCATGAATACTCACACAGGTTTCTGCCGCCTTTTTTGTTTGCCTTCCTATATAGGACTCCGCTTCTTTCATAATGTCTGCGGTCTTTTGGATATGGGCTTCTGCCTGCGGATTCATTTCGATCAGTCTTGGCATGATCTGCGCCCGGATGCAGTTTCTGGTGTAATGCTCATCACGGTTTGTTGCATCCACACAATAAGGCTGTTTTTTTTCTTCTAAATAAGACAGGATTTCTTCCCGTCCGGTATGCAGAAGCGGACGGATGACATTCCCTCGTACCGGAAGGATGCCCCGCATTCCCGACAATCCGCTTCCACGGATCAGATGAAACAGCACTGTCTCCGCATCATCTCCGCGGTTATGGGCAACTGCGATCTTTGCCCCGCCCCAGCTTTCGGCTTCTTTTTCAAAAATTTCATAGCGCATAAGCCGTGCCGTTTCTTCTAACGTCCGTCCACACTGTTTTGCCTCTTTTGGCACATCAATATGATGGCTTTTACATTCAACGCCAAGCCTGCCACACATTTTTTCTACAAATTCACAGTCTGCAAGGCTCTCCTGTCCGCGGATCCCATGCTCCACATGGACAACCCGCAGTTCAAACGTCATTTCTTTTTGCAGTTCTAACAGAAGGAGCAGCAGGCATACGGAATCGGCTCCTCCCGACACTCCCGCTATGACCCGGCTGCCCTCTTCTATCATATGATGTTCTTTTGTAAACTTCTTTGCTTCTTCTAACATTATTTCTCCCAGATGCCTGCCGTTAACACGGTCATGTCATCCATTACTTTTCCTCCTGTATAGAGCATTACCCGCTCTAAAATTCCCTTTGCAAGTCTGCCGGGATTGTTCGTATCTAAAGATTCTATGATCTCTCCCATCGTCTCTTCCGGCTCATCCACATGGAGATATTCTAGCACACCATCGGATACCATGACAAGAAAATCCCCGTCTTCCAGCTGTTTTTTTACTCCATCTATTTCCATTTTATAGGACACTCCGACCGGCAGGCTGGTGGATAACAGGCACTCTACTCCTTCTTTTCTCCTGATAAATGTTGCCGCCGCTCCCACTTTATAAAATTCTGCCTCTCCTTCATAGAGGTCTACTGCCGCCATATCGATCGTTGAAAAAATATCCTCCTCTCCGCGGATGACCATCGCCGAATTCATCATGCGGATCGCCGTTTCTTTGGAAAAACCTGCTTCTAAAAATTTTTCCATCAGCTCTATGACCGTCTCACTCTCTTTACACGCATCGATACCGGAACCCATACCGTCCGACAGACATAAAATATCCTGCCCGTTTTCTAATTCTAAGAATGAAAAATTATCACCGGAAACCACCGCCTCATCTTTCGTCAGACGTGCGACTCCGTGGATCGTATGATATTTGGTATCTTCCTCAAAGACAATTTTACACGGCTCGATACCGATCAGATTTCTGCTGTCTTTGTGCTGTATCATCGTCTTTCCCATTCCACGGCTGACTGCTTCCCTATATTCCTTGACCGGCTGACAGCCCGCTTTTGTCCGTACCGTTGTAACCAGTTGCAGTCTCCCATTTTGTTTTTGATACAGATGGATATTACTGATGAGAAAGCCCCGGTCTTTTGCTAAAAAACGCACCTGCGACAGCATATTTTTTTCCTGCAGGGTCAGATCTTCATAATCCTTTGCACAATCTTCCATGATAAATGCCATGGCGTCTAACTGCTGGGCTATCATTTCCCGGTTGCTCAACAACCTGTTGTACCATGCCGCATTGACTTTCATCCGTTCAAATATCCGGACCGCTTCTCTCGTGATATCGTCTGCATACGGGCAGCAGTCCCGAAGCCTGTCCTCATATTCTTTTTCTGCTCTTCCGAATTTTTCTATCGACTCCATCAGACTGCCAAACAGACCGTAGATCGGACTGTCTTTTTCCCAACAGACCTGGCACATGTCACAGGACACACAGATTTTTCCGGTAATCTCGTTTTGTACCTGTCCGATTTCCTCCTCCGATGCTTTTTCCTGCCCGGCACTCATTTTCACAAATGCCTCAGACAGTCCGTTGAACGATTCTGCATAATTTAATAGACGTTGCTCTTTCCGATCTTCTTCTTTTGCGATCTCCATGATCTCTTTGCCATGCAGCAGCATATGTAGCACACGGCACCCTAAACTGACGACTGCAAATATAAAAATTCCTTCTAATATAGAAGTGGTGATGTATCCTCTTCCTTTTACGGACAGCAGATTACCGCCAAGCGATATCAGCGTTGTCACCGCTCCCGCCGTCACTGCTGCATATCTGGCTCTGCAATTTTTATCTACCCATTCGATCAGATGGATGAATATCCGTGGCTGTTCCAAAAAGGGTATGGTCAGTTAGACTCGGCGAACGGCAACGTGTTTGTCAGCCTAATACCACTTTGGCAGTTGCAACTATATACAAAAATAGCTAAAATGGGACCTGAAGATTTCTATCCCGATTTGCTGACAA
>OLPA01001942.1_pt1 | contig 16276 bp, 15 predicted proteins | sample 1672811 | NCBI WGS metagenome assembly OLPA01 (sample SAMEA3136726, study PRJEB25190) | human gut metagenome | biome: human gut; feature: human-associated habitat; material: faeces | place: Austria | collected 2013
AACTGCAATTTGGTCAGCATTGTTTTTTATATCTTTATAGTTTAATCTATGCAATTTAGTACATTGAATCATAATTTTCTCACTTATTTCTTTGCAATTAAAATCCTTATACCAAAACGCACTTTCGAAATCATAATTACATAGGACATAAAAAATATCTAATTTATCTGCATCTCTTATAATTTTACAAAATAGATTTTCTTCTTCTGTTAGTCCTTCTTCAATTTTATCTTTATTATGGTTTAATATAGCTAGTTTAATAACTTTCTTATATTTTTCTTCTATTCCAAAATCTTCTATTAAGTTTTCATCAAATAAAATTTTCACACCAAGCTCTGCGTGATTTATTGAGTCTTTGTCACTAAATGTGTTATACATTTCCACTTGTTTAAATCTTCCAATATCGTGGAATATTCCTATCGCTTTGGCTAGCCTTATTTGTTCTTCGTTTAATTTTAGATATTTTGCTAACATTTCGCTTATTTCTGCAACTCTTTTTATGTGGTCAATTTTTAGTTTTATTCTTCCTTGTTTGCTGTTAAATTTTGATACATATTCTTGAAATTTCTTTTCTACTTTATCTATATTTATCATTTTCTCCTCCATAATTTTTGATTCCTTACAATTATAGCACATTTTCTTGTTTAAAACTATATCATTTTTCATATTTTTGTGATATAATTATTGGCATCAAAGTTGCAGAACAAACCTTTGAGCAAAATCAGAGGTTGTAAGCTATCCTCTGGTTTTGGTATAAAATTAAGGAGGTATAGCTTATGAAAGACATTATTAAATTAATTTACGTAAAGGACGGTAATGAATATACCACAGAAATTAACCGTGCACTGTTCTTAGATCAGATGGAACGGTTTGTAGATTGGTATTCAGCAGATGGTAGTAACTACAATGCTCAGAAATTGAGTGATATTATTCCTGTTATTGATACTATTAGAATTAATTATTCTATTATTGAAACTCAGGATGTTCCATTCTTTGAATACACCTTAAATGATGGTTCTGAAGAGAATATTTTTAAACTTAGAAGACCTTTTAAAATTATTTGGGAAATTTTGCAGTACTATTGTGATAAAGCCGTTAATGGAAATTAATTGTTATACAAAAATAGCACAGAAGTTTTGAGTTTCTGTGCTATTTATTAATCTTTCATTATTTATAGCAAATTTTATCCATGTTGTTTTGCACACTGCTTTGTATCCCTTTCTTGTACAAGCTACGTTATGCTCTTTTTCTTTGTTGACTCCAAGTTTTTCTAGTGCTCTTTCTCTTCTTTCAATTTTCTTCCATTGCTTCCAAATTATTACTCTTATTCGGTTTCTTAGGCTTTTATCTATTTTTGTTATCTTCTTTTTCATATTTGCTATTCTGAAATAATTTATCCATCCTCTCACAACATAATTTATCTTTTTAATTCTTTCATCTAAACTTATACTCCAGCTTCTATCTTTACAACACAAGGTTACGTATATCTTTTGGGCTTTGGCTTGCATTGTATAGTCTTACCCTCTTGTATAGCCTTAATATCAAATTTTTGTACATCGAGCCATAATTTTGTGATACACACTATATTCTACATCTTCTATATACTTTTTATATTACTATTAGTTCTATTGTGATGAAACGTAATAGATTAAATTATTCCAGTTATCGTTAACAGAGTTAAATACTATTTCCAAAGTCCAATTCGAAAACCAAGATAATCATGTGAACTATCTATAGCATTTCCACCACCACACTGGGCTGTATCTCCCTGTCCATTACCAATATAACTTCCTCCTCTACCAACACAAACATCATTTTCATTGCGAAATTCCAATGTCTATTCCCATACATTTCCAGCCAGATCATATATGTTTTGTAAATTAGTTGCTTCTGTTGCCCCTGTAGTTAATAATATTCCATTTAACCATGAATTCTGGGATTTCTTTTTACTTCCCGTTACCAAGCTATCTTTTTCTTCACTATTAAAATCATACCAATTAGACAATGCATTATATTGTGCAAATTTTCCTCTATTTAATATAAAAGCTGAATTACGATAATTTCCTATTGTGGTACTTTTCGAAGTTAATTTTCTTTTTATATCTGTTCTTTCTCCAGAAACAGTATCCACATTTTTCTTCTGTATCTCCTGCGCTCTCCACGCTTCCGCAGCAAACTCCAGCGCCGTGGAAGCTTCCCCTTCAAAAGTAGACGCCCTTCGGATTCCCAGGATCGCACTGACTCCGTCAAAAAGCCGTCCAGCACTGGTGGAAGTCACTGCATTGAGCTTTCTCTGAGCCATGGTCACCAGCACTTTTGCTTCCTGCTCTGTGCAAAGTCCCAGTTTTTGGACAGTATCAAGAGTTTTCTCCAAATCTCCTGTATTCTGCCAGATCAGGGAAACGGCGACCCGCCAGCCTTCTTTTGCGGAAACATCTCCTCCCACCTGTACAAAAGGTTGGATACTTCCAAGCCTTGTAAATCCCTGATAATCTGCGATCAGGATCTCACCGCCCCAGATCGTCCCGTCTGTTCCATATCCGGTTCCGTCAAAGGAAACACCGATCACTTTTTCCTCGCAGTCATTTTCTGCCATGCAGGATAAAATATGTGCGTAATGATGCTGCACTTTCAGAACGGGAAGCCCCAGTTCCTGGGCCACCACTGTGGAATTATATTTTGGATGAAGGTCACAGACCACCACTTCCGGCTGTACTTCCAGAAGTGTTTCCAGCCGGCCTATGGTTTCCTTCAGGGCTTTTACCGTTCGAAGATCCTCCAGATCACCCACATAAGGGGACGGATAAAAACGGTTATCCACACCAATGCAGAATGTATTCTTAAGCTCTCCACCTGCCGCGATCACCTGTCCCTTCCAGGGTGTGGAAACCATAAACGGAAGAGGTGCATATCCACGGGAGCGCCGGATCATATATGGCTCTCCCTTATAAAAATCCATCACCGAATCATCGGCCCGGATGCGGATCTTCCTGTCATGGGAAAGAATGCAGTCACATAAATAAGAAAGTTCTTCCACAGCTTCATGATCGTCTCTGCAGATCGGTGCGCCGGATGTGTTTCCACTGGTCATCACCAGAAGCTTCGGCATCTCAATTCCATCGTCATAATGAAAAAGAAGAAGCTGCACCGGTGCGTAGGGAAGCATCACACCGACTTTTGGATTCCCGGGAGCGATACTCTCACAGAGTTCCGCTGGTTTTCCGCATTCTGCCTCTGATCTGCCCTGGTCTTTCCCGATGTTCTTTCCATATTTTATGAGTTTCGCATCTGTTTTCTGTCCACAGGACATCTCAGTAAGCTTATCCAGCAGCAGGATCGGTTTCTGATGCCCGGTAAGGATCTTCTCCTGCTCTTCACTGACCTGACAGACTTCTTTCACGGTTTCCAGATCCTGTGCCATCACCGCAAAAGGCTTCACCGGACGCCGTTTCAGTTTCCGGAGCCGCTGTACGGCCTCCTCACTGGTGGCATTACAACAGAGATGAAAACCACCGATTCCCTTGATGGCCACGATCCCGCCGGAAGCAATGGTCTTCCTCGTATAAGTGATCGCCTCCCGGCCACGTTCCTCTCTTCCAATGAGATAGACCTCCGGCCCGCAGTCATTGCAGCACACCGGCTGGGCGTCATAACGTCTGGTGTCCGGATTATGGTACTCATCCGCACAGGACGGACACATGGGAAATTCTTTCATGCTGGTACGCTCCCGGTCATAGGGAAGGGAATCGAGGATCGTCAGCCTCGGGCCACAACAGGTACAGTTGATAAACGGATGCAGATACCGCCTGTTTTTCGGATCAAACATCTCCTCCTTACATTCGTCGCAGATGGCAATATCCGGAGAAACAAAGATCTCGCCCTTTGTCTTCTCGCTTTCAATGATATCAAACTGCGTAAATTTCTCCGGCTCCTCCACCGGTTCCACCAGAAGCTTCAGGATGGCCGCACGCTTCGGCGGCCTGTTCTCAATATCTCCGATAAAACCGTCCACATCCTGCTGCCTGCCCTGGGCAAAAATCTCCACATAGGGTCCTTTATTGGACACACTGCCACGGATTCCCCTTGCCATGGCATGACGGCTGACCGTAGGGCGGAAGCCCACACCCTGGACGATTCCGTAAACACGGATCATTTTTGTAATTTCGCACTCCATATGTTCTCCATTCCCTGTAACCAGCTCCCCTGATCCGGTTACAGTATGTATGTAACTTTATGCCCTGCTCTTAAGTCTACCTGCACTTTCCGGATACCGCAAAATGCACCGCATCCACAAACACACCGGAAAACGTCTTTGCCATCCGCTTCATACAGGGATCTGCAAAGATCACATCATATCTGCCTTTTTCCACCAGCTCCATGTAATCTTCCTCATCTTTTAATGACACATCCCCCTCTTCCAGGAGATCTTTTTCCATGGAAAACCAGCTTGCCACTGTGATCTTTCCGTCACCGCCACGTTTCCGAAGTTCCGCTCTTATGGAACCTGCCATCACCTGCTGCTGCACAATGAGGATTTTTTTTCCCGCATACTCCATATCCGGCACCAGTTCCTCCACCAGCGGATATCCCACCTCATAAGGCGTTCCGAAAGTTTTCTCAAGATATCTGGCACATTCCAGTGCCGCTGGAGAAACCACGATATTTTTTTCCACAGAGGAGGCTTTTTTTACTTCATCAAGCCCATCTCCCATTCCGTAGCAGACTGCCTGGTGCCCCTGAGACTTAAATTTTTCCCGGAGCTTATCTGCCGCCTTCAGGTCACTGACATCCTGTGGCGTCATTCCAAGGATGCCCACCCTGCCCGTCTCCACCGGCAGTTTTTCCCGGGCAAAAACTTTAAAAAGTTCCAGATAAGCCTTCCGTTCTCCCCCGTCATAAAGCTCCATTCCATCGGTATTTACCGCAAGTACCGGAAGGTCTGTTTTTTTCTCGCACATCCGCTTCAGTGCCTGATAATCCGTTCCGATCACGGCGGGCACCGGCGTTCCGATCACTGCCGCAAAGCCTGCCTCCACCTTTTCTGCCGCATCCACAAGTTTGGCAACCAGGCGGTCATCCCGTCCCAGGATGGCATCCATGTCCCGAAGTCCCGCACTGAACACGGCACTTTTGCGCTCAAACCATCTTGGCTCATCAAAGCCGCAGACATTTCCCGTACAGCCTCCGGCATCACAGATCACGATGATCCCGCCCAGCTCATACAGAACCGACACTGCTCCTGACTGATCCGGGGCAAAGGGTGTCAGATATTTCCGAAGTCCTCTCATGCTCTCTCCCCCTTCCTCTTATCCTGCTCCGCCGCAGTCTCAAGGAGTGCCTCAAATAATCTACGTACCCCTGCATACCCATAAGGCTGACGGTCCTGATTCCAGACTACATTAGGCTGATCCGGATGATAATATCCCGCATCCTTACCAATCGTAAGATTTACGCCACTCTCTGCTGGATCATAATACAGCATGGTAGGTTCCATATTGGAAAAAATCTTCGTGCCCGGGCTCAACTTAGCCAAATGTCGTATGTATACAAAATTCTCAGCTGTAATAGTTCCATAGATCTCCGGCACCTGAAATCCATAGCGCACCAGCGCAAGTGCCAGCTCAAAAGGATCTCCGTTCATGCACTCCCCTACTGCAAAGGAGGCATCCGGACAGACTTTTCGGAACTGTTCCACCGCCCTGGAAGCCTCATCCTTATACTGCTCCTGGTCAAAAGCCACCCCAAGGACCTGTCCCAGAGCCCGATACTGATTTTCGATCTTATCCATCTGATAGAGCCTTCGAAGCTCAATAAACGGGATCTTCAGCCGGTTATGAAAATCCTCTGCCGCAAACCTTGCTTCCGGATGAAGCACCAGATTGAAATTAGCCTGGGACATGGTCCGGTATTCCTCATAATCCTTACATCTGGAAATCTCATGGATGGTTTTTACACCAGCCTGATGTAGCAGATCATAAAGCTCACAGTCATCCACCAGCGGCGAAAAAAATCCCAGGAGATTGACCACATTTCCTTTTTTCTTCTGTGGTTCCAGAAGAGAATATAAGGACTGGCGCACATGGACCATGGGCGGCTTCCTGCCCTCACGTGTCAGCGCATACATGTAACAGGGACGCACCGGAATGTCCACTTTTTCCTCTGCTTTCCGACAGACACGTTCCATATCCGTTCCCAGAAGCGCATCCACACAGGTGATGCAGATCATCACCACCGACGGCTTCTTCTCACAGCAGTCGCAGATCTCTTTTACCGCTTTGGGGATCTTTTTCAGATGACGGCCTGTGACAATATCTGTCTCGTCCATCATCAGGTAAAAAAAACGGTCATTATACTCCGGCATGGAACTGATAAGAGAAGTATTTCTTCCACAGCATCCGGGCGCCACGATCAGCATAATGGAATCCGGCACTGCAAGCCCTGCACGTTTTACCCCGAAGCCTTCCGCTCCCGGAGAATTAAATGCCAGCGTTGCCGGAGAACTGTAGATCAGATGTTTCCCGGAGATCATCTGCGGCGGGATCGCTTCCGGTCCAAGCCGTTCCAGTTCTTCTGCTGTTGCAAAATATGCTTTCTTTTTCATACGTCCTCCTTCTCCTGCACAGTCCCTTCACTCTCCAGCAGCTTCCGCGCCAGCGCAAAAAATTTCTCACTGATCTCAGAATTCTCATCACCCTCGATCACCGTTTTTCCCTGGTCTTCCCAGCGGATGATCTCATCACTCCTGGGAATCTCACCAACAATAGGAATATTACTTTTTTCTGCAAAAGCCTGCACCTTCTCGGTCTCATTCTCCACATTCCTGTGGTTCAGCACGATTCCAAAGATCCTCGCATAGCTGCGGTCCTCAAAATTCCGAACAGCACTGGAAATATTGTTGGCTGCATAGAGTGCCATCTTCTCCCCGGATGTGACAATGAGTACTTTTTCCGCATAGCCCTCCCGGATCGGCGCCGCAAAACCACCGCACACCACATCTCCAAGCACATCGTAAAGTACTACATCCGGCTTCCAGGTCTCAAAAAGCTTCAGATCCTCCAGAAGCTGAAACGTTGCGATGATCCCTCTTCCCGCACAGCCAAGTCCCGGTGTGGGACCTCCGGTCTCAATACAGAGAACGCCGCCAAAGCCCTCCTTCGATATATCTTCCAGTTTCTCCGGCTCCTCATCTTCTTCCCTCATATAATTCATCACCGGCCGGAGAGGTTCTCCACCAAGAAGATTGATGGTGGAATCCGCTTTTGGATCGCACCCGATCTGGATCACTCTTTTTCCCATGGCCGCAAACGCCGCCGCCAGGTTGGAAGTCACTGTGGACTTTCCGATACCGCCCTTTCCATATACTGCTACCTTCAGCATAAAATCCTCCCTTACTGAATGCACCTGCTCCTGCAGGCATTTTACATAAAAAAAGCTCCTTCACCACACAAGGTGAAAGAGTCCCGTATTCCGCTCATAAAGCAGTTAAAGCCACGCTAAATGAACAACAATTCCCGCTCGGATCATACCTTGCTGTCAAAGTCTGTTACCTCTCTATTTGGCTTTCATGACACATCATTCGGATAGAAAGAAAATTTGTAATAATATTTTTCATTCCGTCTGATTTTTCTGTTTTTATTATACAATAGCAGCTATTAGTGAGTCAATTGCAACTCTGACTTCTTACACAAAAAAAGACTTCTTATCGAAATATTTTTAAGCATTTCGACGAGAAGTCTTTTCTCTGCTCTGCCGGATGGGAAGCTCCGGCAAACGTATTATTCTGATGGATCCTTACTGAATAGAAACTACGTGATATCCACGATCTTCAACAACTTTTTTCAGTTCTTCGTTGGAAATCTCTCTGTCATAGGAAACCACTGCCTCACCTTTTTTCAGGCTGACTTTGGCTGCCGCTCCGTCAATACGGTTGATGGCTCTAGTGACGCTGGCTACACAGTTCTCACAGTGCATTCCTGTGATCTTCATAGTTTTCTCACCAAGCTTCGTTCCGTCCAGTTTCTTCTTCGGGATTTCCGGTTTGCTGCCGCCTCCACAGCAGGCACCCTCACCTTTCAGATGTTTATATGCGCCTTTTCCGGCAAACAACATAATGATGATAACAACGATGACAACGATTGCATTTGCCATAATGATCTACCTCCTGGTTACTTCTGCATTCCGCTGCAGCCTGAGCATCCGGAGCAATGACCGGAGCATCCGCCGCCACAGCCGTTGGTACGTGTATTACCGGCACAGCCAACACAGCTGAGCCCCTGTTTCTTTCTTGAATAAAGATAACTGATCACAAATATACCATATGCGATTACAAGCGCCAGTACAATAATATCCGCTACTATACTCATATCTGTCACCCTTTCTTTTGCTGTACAGCAGTTAAGACGCTGTCAGCTTCCGATGAATAATTTTGTAAAAAATTCCTATGTTTCTTCAGGCTTATTATAACACAGAAGACCAGGTATTTACATACCCGGCCTCCTTATGTTTCTTATCATTTCCGCTGTTTTCACAGCATCTTTTCAAAGTTATCATATGTACCGGATCTTAACTGTATGACCGGTTTACGATTACTCTGCTGCCTGAACAGATCTCTTTGTAACATCGTTCTGGTTCTTGTACGGATCTGGTCTGAACAGAAGGAAGAGAATGATCGCCACAAGGATCAGAGCAACGATTGTTCCAATTCCGAAGGATCCGGCACCTGTAACAACAAGACCAATCTGGTATACACAAAGTGTTACAACATAAGCAAAGATGTTCTGGAAGAGAATTGCAAACCAGAACCATTTTCTGGACTGCATCTCATGTGCCATTGTAGAAATAGCTGCAAGACACGGAGAGTCAAGCAGGTTGAACAGCAGGAAGGAGAATGCTGCTACTGCTGACGGGAACCATGCTTTGATCGCTGCACCAACGATCATGGTATCTTCTGCATCATCACCAGCTACGTTTGCAAGAACACCCATTGTACTAACGATGGACTCTTTTGCGGAGAATCCGGAGATGGATGCTGCAACCGGCTGCCATTTACCGAATCCAAGAGGAGCAAAGATCGGAGCAAGGATACCACCAAGGATAGCCATGATACTGTCGTTGCTGTCCTCAACAAATCCGATTCCGCTTCCTGTGCTGCCAATGCTGGAAAGAACCCACATGATAACAGTTGCAAGGAAAAGAATTGTTCCGGCTTTGATGATGAAGCCTTTCAGTCTCTCCCAAACGTGAAGCAGAACTGTCTTTGCAGACGGAATATGGTACTGTGGAAGCTCCATTACAAACGGAGCAGGTTTACCGGAGAACGGTTTTGTTTTCTTCAGGATGATGGCAGATACAAGAACTGCTACAACACCGATGAAGTACATCAGTGGTGTGATGAAACCAGCTGCTACATAGTCACCGGTTACATATGCTGTCATGATACCACCCATAAGAGCGATAACAGGAAGCTTAGCACCACAAGGAATAAATGTTGCTGTCATGATTGTTAATCGACGGTCGTTATCAGCCTCGATTGTTTTGGAAGCCATGATTCCAGGGATTCCACAACCAGAGGAGATAAGGAGCGGGATAAAGCTCTTTCCGGAAAGTCCGAAATGACGGAATACACGGTCCATGACGAATGCGATACGAACCATGTAACCGCAGTCCTCAAGGATGGACAGGAACAGGAACAGGATTGCCATCTGAGGAACGAATCCAAGTACTGCACCAAGACCACCGATGATACCGTCAACTACAAGTCCCATTACCATATCGCCAGCGCCGATGCTGCCGAGGATATTGCTTGCGAAGTCCTGAATAGCTACTACGAATACATCATTTGTCCAGTCTGTTACGAATGTACCAACTGTTGTTACAGATACATAATATACTAACCACATGATCGCGATGAAGATCGGGATACCAAGGATACGGTTGGTAACGATACGGTCGATCTTATCGGATACAGTCAGTTTATCTTTTGCTTTTTTAACCGTCGTATTAACGATCTTCTGGATGAATTTGTATCTTTCGTCTGTTACGATACTTTCCATGTCATCGTCATGCTGTTTTTCAAGTTCCTGACGTTTTGTATCAACCAGAGACTGTCCGGAAGCAGAAAGCTTCATAGCCTCTTTTACTTTTTCATCATTCTCAAGGAACTTAACCGCATACCATCTCTTCTTATCATCTGTAACAGATGTAGGAAGAACACCTTTTACTTCGTCGATAGCTGCTTCCATATCTTTGGAGAAGATTTCTTTTGGAAGATCAACTTTGCTGCTCTTTGCAACTTTGACAGCCTCGTCGATCAATTTGTCAAGGCCTTCCCCTCTCAGCGCAGATGTCTCAATGATCGGGCAGTCAAGCAGCATGGAAAGACGCTTGGTGTCAATCTTGATTCCTCTTTTTTCAAGAAGATCAGCCATGTTCAGTGCAATAACAACCGGAACACCTGTCTCGATCAGCTGAGTGGTCAGATACAGGTTACGCTCGATATTTGTTGCATCGACAAGGTCAATGATCACATCTGGATTCTCTTTGAGGACATAGTCACGGCTGACTACTTCTTCCAGTGTGTATGGTGAAAGGGAATAAATACCAGGAAGGTCCGTTACGATAATGTCTTCGCCCTTTCCTTTCTTTCCCTTTAATTTACCTTCTTTTTTCTCTACAGTAACTCCCGGCCAGTTTCCTACGTACTGGTTAGCGCCCGTTAATGCGTTGAACATTGTTGTTTTACCACAGTTCGGGTTGCCGGCAAGTGCAATCTTAATTGCCATTTTTTCTTACCTCCTTAATCCCTCTTATTGTAACTGCGTTCTTCTCCACAGTTGCATTTTTCATAATAGTTCCTACAGAACACTACTGCGCACTTATTTTACCTGTACGCACTGAGCATCGTTCTTTCTTACGGATAACTCATAGCCTCTTACAGTGATCTCAACAGGATCTCCAAGCGGAGCGACTTTTCTGATGTAGATTTCGCTTCCTTTGGTGATTCCCATATCCATAATGCGTCGTTTGTAAGCGCCGTCTCCCTCAATCTTAGTTACAACAACGGTACTTCCGACTTTTGCCTCACCTAAAGTCATTGTTCTGTCTCCTTTCCTCTTGTTGATTTATTATATATACTTGACGCCCCTGACGAAGTGCTCCATTGCTTCGCAATTCCACACTTCTACAGACATTCGGAATCCGCTGATTTTCTTCGAAAATCGCTACTTCCTCATGTTTGGCGGGTTTCAAATTCATCCGCTAATGTATGCAAGCATACAACGTGGCTGCAATTTTAAACCCTGGGGCTGTCAGATCATAATATGCTTTGCCATATCTGAGTTGACTGCTACACGGGCATCTTTGACGTTAACGATTACATTGCCGCCGATCGCAGACACTACTGAAATCTCTGTACCTGTTACAAATCCAAGGTTTGCGAGAAATCTTCTTGTTTCTTCATTTCCACCGATCTTGAGAATTGTATTTACTTCGCCGATTCCGGCCATTGTAAGTGGCATCATGGTATCTACTCTTCTTTCTCTAATGATAATTTTTTTCGTTTAAAAAGACCGCAGTCACAGACCACTTCCTTTTTCTACTAAGTTAGTATATTCTAACGTTGGTAAGCTGTCAAGCACTTTTTTTCGTTCTATATAACCTGCATTCGTTAATCATAACCATAATTTGCATTATAAAACTTTTATTTGTCACAAGTGACTCTTGTTTGTTGTGCGCAATATTCGTTTGTTTTGCATAACTATTGTGCAAATTTGTATAAAAAAATTCCTGCCTTTCCGGGCAGGAGTCTCTGTTTGTGCCAAAATATGCAATTATAAAAAACATTGGATTTTTGCGGTTTTCTCTGCATTCATCTTGTTCCGGACGCGAAAATATGATATGATATCAATAATACAAAGCAATACGAGATTATGCAAACAAACGCATGATTTCTTTCAGCAGAATTGGGGTGTAAGAATGCATACAAACGAATCCGCCGAAAACTATCTGGAAACGATTCTTATCTTAAGCAAATCCCATCCGGTCGTTCGCTCCGTAGATGTTGCCTCTGAACTTGGATTCAAGAAATCCAGCGTCAGCGTTGCCATGAAGAAGCTTCGTGAGACCGATCAGATCACCGTATCACCTGAGGGATACCTTTACCTGACCGAATCAGGACGTGCAACCGCAGAGAAAATTTACGAGCGTCATCTCTTTCTTTCTGAGTGGCTTGAGAAACTGGGTGTTGACCCGGTTGTTGCAGCAAGTGATGCCTGCAAGATCGAGCACGTGATCAGTACCGAGAGCTTTGCCGCGATCAAGAAACACATTGATCTTGACAGTATGGAATAATATATTTCTATCAGATATCAGATTTGTACAGTAGTTTCAAAAGGCAGGAGCCTGGCAGTTACGCCAGGCTCTTTTCTAATTTCTCGATCATTTCATCGATATTTTCTTTTGTGATAACAAGCGGAGGTACAAGACGGAGTACGTCGCTTCCTGCTGAGATCACAAGAAGCCCGTTCTCAAGTGCCTTTGTCACAACACTTCCCACAGTCGCTCCTTCGATCACCAGTCCCTGCATGAAACCTTTTCCACGACGTGCTGCGACGATCGGGTATTTTTCCACAAGTGTGTCGAGTTTTTCCTCTAAATATGGGGTTAATTCCTGTACATGTGCCAGGATACCGGCCTGCTCAAAGATATCAAATACCTTGCTGACAGCTGCACATACAAACGGGTTTCCACCATAAGTTGTGCCATGATCTCCCGGTACGAGAGATGCTGCTGCAGCTTTTTCCCCGAGGACAAATGCCCCGACCGGGACACCGCAGCCAAGTGCTTTGGCACAGGTCATCACATCCGGTTTGACACCGTAGGACTGCCATGCGAAGTAATATCCGGTACGTCCCATACCGCACTGGATCTCGTCAAAGATCAGGATGATATCATTTTCGTCACAGAGTGCGCGAAGTCCCTCAAGGAATTCCTTCTGTGCCGGATAGATACCGCCCTCTCCCTGTACGACCTCTGTGATGATCGCGCAGGTCTTGTCTGTGATCTGTGCTTTGACGCTCTCAAGATCATTGAAATCCGCAAATTTAACACCGCCGATCAGTGGTTCGAACGGCTCTCTGTAATGCTCTGTTCCTGTGACAGAAAGAGCTCCCATGCTTCTTCCGTGGAAAGAATGGTTCATTGCGATGATCTCATATTTCTGTGATTCTTTGCCATATTTGGTATAGGCGTATTTACGTGCAGCTTTGAGTGCACCCTCGATTGCCTCTGTTCCACTGTTTGTGAAGAACGCTTTGGCAAGTCCGCTGGCTTTGACCAGTTTTTCTCCTGCTTCGCTCATCGGCTCATTGTAATAAAGATTGGAAATATGAGTCAGCTTGTCGATCTGTGCTTTTAAAGCCTCGTCATATCCCGGATAATGATATCCCAGTGCATTTACTGCGATCCCGGCAGCAAAGTCGAGATATTTTTTGCCCTCTGTATCATAGAGATAGCATCCTTCCCCATGGTCAAACATGACCGGGAAACGATTATATGTATGCAGAATACTTTCTTCTGCATGATTCATCTGTTCATTCATGCTCATTGTAATATTTCTCCCCGTCTTCTCTTAAAATAGCAGTACCGATACCTTTGTTTGTAAAAATCTCCAGAAGGAGGCTGTGCGGAATACGTCCGTCCAGGATATGTACTCTGTTTACGCCTTCCTCGATCGCATCGATGCAGTTCTGCAGTTTCGGAATCATTCCACCGCCTACATAACCGTCGCTGATCAGTTTTTCTGCTTCGTGTACATGTAACTCGGAGATCAGAGAACTCGGATCATCTTTGTCCTTGTATACACCCTCAATATCAGAAAGGAATACAAGTTTTTCTGCATGGACAGCCTCTGCGATCGCACATGCTGCATCATCTGCATTAATATTATAAGAATCAAAGTTTGTGTCAAATCCGATCGGAAATACGATCGGAAGGAAGTCTTTTTCGAGAAGATCCTGCAGAACCTTCGGATTGACTTTCTCGATATCGCCTACATATCCGATATCTTCGCCCTTGGAAAGTTTCTTGTGGCACTGGAGAAGTCCACCGTCCTTGCCGCTGATACCAACAGCCTGTACACCGAGGGATTCCACCAGTGTAACCAGTTCTTTGTTGACTTTTGCGAGAACCATCTCTGCGATCTCCATAGTGTCTTTGTCTGTTACGCGGAGACCGTTTACAAAACGTGGTTCCATGCCGACTTTGTTGACCCAGCGGCTGATTTCCTTACCGCCTCCGTGAACGATGATCGGTTTGAAACCGATCAGTTTCAGAAGTACAACGTCCTTGATGACATTTGCTTTGAGTTCTTCGTCCAGCATGGCACTTCCGCCGTACTTTACTACTACGATCTTACGATTAAAACGCTGTATATAAGGAAGAGCCTCGATAAGAGTTTCTGCCTTGTCCAGATATTTCTGATTTACCATTTTTTCATTTCTCCTCGATTTTAAATTTTTTATGAACGATAATCCGCATTGATCTTGACATAATCATAGGTAAGGTCACATCCCCATGCGGTTGCGGTGCAGTCGCCCATCTTGATGTCTGCGATCGCAGTTACCGCTTCTTCGGAAAGGATCTTTGTCGCTTCTTCTTCGCTGTAATCTACAGCCACACCGTTTTCGATGATCTGGATCTTACCTGCCTTGCTCTCAAAGTAGAGGTCTACTTTTTCCGGATCAAACTGTGCACCTGAGTAGCCCATCGCACAGAGGATCCTTCCCCAGTTTGCATCATGTCCGTAGATCGCTGCTTTTGTAAGGGAGGAAGTAACAACGGATTTACTCAAAGTCACTGCCTGTTCCTTGCTCTCTGCACCGATGATCTTTACTTCAAACAGTGCAGTCGCACCCTCACCGTCGCCTGCAATCTTCTTGGCAAGTGTGGTGTTGATGTAATTCAGTGCCTCGCAGAATTTCTGATAGTCTTCGTTTTTCTCATTGATCTCCGGGTTCTCTGCCATTCCGTTTGCCAGCAGGAGAACAGTATCGTTTGTGGAGGTATCGCCGTCAACAGATACCATATTATAAGTATCTTTGACATCCTGGCTCAGAGCTTCCTGGAGAAGCTGCTTGGAAATGCATACGTCTGTTGTGACAAAACCAAGCATCGTGCACATGTTCGGATGGATCATTCCGGATCCCTTGCACATGCCGCCGATTGTAACTGTCTTGCCGCCGATCTCGATTTCTACGGCAACTTCTTTCTCTACGGTATCCGTTGTCATGATTGCTTTGGCTGCTTCGTTTCCGGCTTCCAGAGTTCCCTTGAGCTTCGGAGCCATTGCCTTGACACCGTCGGAAAGTTTCTCGATCGGAAGCTGCATGCCGATAACGCCCGTAGATGCGACCAGTACGCTGTTTTCATCTACGTTCAGAGTCTCTGCTGCTGCTTTTGCTGTTGCCCGGCAGTAGCTGAATCCCTCTTCTCCTGTACACGCATTGGCGATACCGCTGTTGCAGACGATCACCTGTGCACTTGGATGTTTATAAACGATCTCCTGGTCCCATTTGACCGGAGCTGCCTTTACGATATTTGTGGTAAAAGTTCCTGCTGCCACGCATGGTTTCTCGCTGTAGACCATTGCCATGTCAGTTCTTCCCTGATATTTGATCCCTGCTGCTGTGGATGCCGCCTGGAATCCTTTTGCCGCTGTAACTCCACCTGTAATAACCTTCATAATCTATACTCCTCCTTGGTACAAAAATCTCCGTTTTTATTTACGGAAGCATTGGAATCTGATGAAGTCCTTCTGCCTCGTCGAATCCGAACATCAGGTTCATGTTCTGTACAGCCTGTCCTGCTGCACCTTTTACAAGGTTGTCGATCGCGCCCATCATGATAACACGTTTGGTCCTCGGGTCGATCTTGAAGTTGACATCTACATAGTTGCTGCCTTCGACGCATTTAGTCTGCGGGCATACGTCTTTGTCAAGGACACGGATGAATGTTTCATCTGCATAATATTTATCGTAAGCTGCTCTTACTTCTTCATAGGAAACTTCTTTCTTGAGAGAAGCGTATGCAGTTACCAGGATTCCTCTGTTCATCGGGATCAGGTGAGGTGTGAAGTTGATCATCACTTCCTGTCCGCATGCATAACCAAGCTGGTCCTCGATCTCCGGTGTATGACGGTGAGTTGCTACACCATATGCCTTGATATTCTCATTTACTTCACAGTAAAGGTTCGGAACCTTTGCCCCCCTTCCTGCTCCTG
>OLPA01001947.1_pt1 | contig 16254 bp, 12 predicted proteins | sample 1672811 | NCBI WGS metagenome assembly OLPA01 (sample SAMEA3136726, study PRJEB25190) | human gut metagenome | biome: human gut; feature: human-associated habitat; material: faeces | place: Austria | collected 2013
TCTCCATCTCCGGCTCGGACTTTGTGGAGATGTTCGTGGGCGTGGGCGCCAGCCGTGTGCGTGACCTGTTCAAGGAGGCCGCCAAGGTCGCCCCTTGCATCATCTTCATCGACGAGATCGACACCATCGGCAAGTCCCGCGATGCCAGCCGTTTCGGCGGCAACGACGAGCGGGAGCAGACCCTCAACCAGCTGCTGGCGGAGCTGGACGGCTTCGACCCCAGCAAGGGCGTCATCGTTCTGGGCGCCACCAACCGCCCCGAGGTGCTGGACAAGGCGCTGCTGCGTCCCGGCCGTTTCGACCGCCGCATCACCGTGGATCGCCCCAATCTGGCCGGCCGTCTGGCCACCCTGCAGGTGCACACCAAGAATATCCATCTGGCCGAGGACGTGAATCTGGAGAAGATTGCCCAGGCCACCGCCGGCTGCGTGGGCGCCGACCTTGCAAACCTCGTCAATGAGGCCGCCCTCCGCGCCGTGCGCAAGGGGCGCAAGGCCGTGAATCAGAACGACCTGCTGGTGGCCTTCGAGGTGGTCATCGCCGGCTCCGAGAAGAAGGGCACCGTCATCACCGACGAGGAAAAGCGCATCATCGCCTACCACGAGGTGGGTCACGCGCTGGTGGCCGCCAAGCAGAAGAATGCCCAGCCCGTCAGCAAGATCACCATCGTCCCCCACACCCAGGGCGCCCTGGGCTACACCCTCCATCTGCCGGAGGAGGAGAAGTTCCTCATGTCCAAGGAGGACATTCTGGCGGAGATCCGCACCCTGCTTGCCGGCCGCTCCAGCGAGGAGATCGTGTGCAATACCATGACCTCCGGCGCCGCCAACGACATCGAGCGCGCCACGGAGATGGCGCGGAATCTGGTGGCTCGCTTCGGTATGTGCGACGAGTTCGACATGATGGCTCTCGGCACCATCCAGAGTCAGTATCTGGACGGCGGCTACTCCATGACCTGCGCCCAGGAGACCTACGCGGCGGCGGATCGTGAGACCATCAAGATCATCCGCCAGTGCCATCAGGAGGCCAAGCAGATCCTGCGGGATAATCGGGAGCTGCTGGACAAGATCGCCGCCTACCTGCTGAAGAAGGAAACCATCACCGGTCAGGAGATGATGGCCATCATCGAGGGCAGAGATCCCGAGACCGTGGACAACTACGGCGCCACCCGCGAGGACAGCACGCCCCAAAAGGCGTTCCGCCCCTCTGCGCCCAACGTCATCGAGGCGCCCGCCAAGCACATCAACATCGTCTCCGAGCCTATCCCCATGCCGGATTTCGACCATCCGGAGGATAAACCCGAAGAAAAGCCGGAAGAAAAACCGGAGGACAAGCCGCAGGCCGATAAGCCCGACAACACCCCCACCGAGGAATAAAGAAAAAGCCGCAGAGCCATTCGCTGCTCTGCGGCTTTTTCTTTTGAAAAACTATCCTCTGTCATTCCGAGGGAGCGAAGCGACCGTGGGAATCCTTTCTTTTCCGGCCTTGTCAAGTGGGGCTGCCGGCCTGCCCCGTCTGCTCCGCCAGCCACGGCAGCGCCTTTTCAAACTCCACGCCGTACCAGCTGGCCGCGGGGTCGGCGCAGGTGCAGCGGATGCACTCCAGCGTGAAGTCCACCGCCAGCCGGACGGCCTCCTCCAGCGTCCGCCCCTGCATCATGCCGCCCAGCACCGTGGCGGTGAAAATGTCGCCGGTGCCGTGGAAACTGGCGTGAATTTTCTCATTAAAATAGGTAAAATACCGCCCTGTGCCGCGGTCGTAGGACATGGCGCCCAGGTGCTCGTCGTCAAAGCTGACGCCGGTGAGCACCACGCGGGGAGCGAGGGTCGACAACTTTCGCAGCAGCTCCCGCACAAAGGCTTCGTCGGGATCTTCCCGATAGGGCGTGTCCGTCAGCAGGCAGGCCTCCGTCAGATTGGGCACCAGCACGTCCGCCCGCCGGCAGACTTTTTTCATATATTGCGGAAAATCCGGCGCAAAGGGCTTGTAGAGCCGCCCGTGGTCGGCCATGGCCGGATCCACCACGATGAGGGTGTCCTCCGCGCGCAGCAGGTCGAACACCTGACACACGGCCTCCGTCTGTCGGGGCGAGGCCAGATAGCCGCTGCCGATGGCGTCCAGCTTCACCTGCTGGCTTTTCCAGTGGCGGGCAATGGGCAGCAGCTCGTCCGTCAGGTCGCGGCAGGTGAAGTCGGGAAAAATGGTGTGGGTGCTCAGCACCGCCGTGGGGATCACGGCGCACTCCACCCCCATCACCGCCAGCACCGGCAGCGCCACCGTCAGGGAGCACCGGCCGAGGCAGGAGATGTCCTGTATGCTTGCCACTCGTTTCATGGTCAGCCCCTCGCCTTTCTTCGTCAGTCGCCGATAGCATAGCACACGGCTGGGTATAATAATAGACCCAATTTTGCATCGCCGGATAATACCAGACGGAAAATCCCCTTGTTTCCGCCGCAGAAGTATGCTATACTTGCACCGAACCGGCGGGAGTTGAAGTTGAATACTTGCGGGCATGATGGAATTGGTAGACATGCGAGATTTAGGTTCTCGTGCAGCAATGCGTTGGGGTTCGAGTCCCCATGCCCGCACCATTTTTAATTATGTATATGTTTGCAAAGGAAAGGAGAGGGGCAGACCATGAGTGAACTTCAGAAAATCGCGGTCGTGATCGACGCCGACAACACGCAGCTCTCCAAAATGGCCGATATTCTGCGCGAGATCTCCACTCGGGGGCGCATCGTTGTCAAGCGGGCGTATGGCAACTGGCGAAAGGACACCCTGAAAAACTGGGAAACGCCCATCAAGGGTCTGGCCATCAAGGCCGAGCAGCAGTTTGATTATGTTTCCGGCAAAAACGCGACGGATATGGCCTTGGTCATTGACACCATCGAGCTTCTGCACACGAATATTTACGACGCCTTCGTCATCGTTTCCAGCGACAGCGACTATACCCCTCTGGCCATCAAGCTGCATGAGTCCGGCGTGTATGTGATGGGCGTGGGCGAAAAGAAAACGCCGGTCTCTTTCCGGAACGCCTGCGACGAGTTTTTGTTCCTGGAGAATATATCCGCCGCCGTGGAAACGCCGCAGGCAGGCGCCGCGGCCGCTCCCGCGGAGGAAAAGCCCGCAAAAACCGAAAGCGCCGGCGCTGCCGACAAGGCGGACGCTGCTGCGTCCAAGCAGCCGGCGGAAGGCAAGCCGGCTTCCGAAAGCAAGCCGGCCGAGGACACCGCTGCCCGCGCTGACGCGGACGAGACCGACAGCATCGAGGAGATCCACGCGCTGCTGAGAAAGGCCTATGACACATATCAGGATGAGGACGGGTATGTGTATGTTGCCACGGCGGGGCATTTCCTCAAGAGGACAAAGCCGGATTTCGATTGCCGAACCTATGGGTACACAAAGCTGAGCCAGCTGCTGCGCGCTTTTCCGAAGAAGTACGAGCTGAAGCGGTATGGGGGAAAAGGGGCTGCGGCGAACGTTGCATACAAGTGCCCGGAGAAGAATATATAGAGACCCCGCTCGCGATTTTCCCAAAAGACATGGTCATGGAGAGGTAAATATCTCACGGAACATGTCTTTTGCTTTTCCTGCATAAAAAAGGTTTTTCGTGGGGCGCGGCGGCCTTTTTTGCGGCTGAAAAGTAGGCCGCCGGCGTTTTTCGCGGAAAAATACATGGCTTTTTCCAATGGAACATGGTACAATATATGGGAATGATCGGCGCAGACCGTGCTGCTGCGCCGCTGCACACTTCAGAAAGGCGGGATCCCGTTGGAGCTGAACAAGAAAAACATCAAGCGCGTTCTGCTGCTCATAGCCTGCGCCATCCTTCTGTACTGGGGGCTGAACAACCTGTCCGTTCTGGGAGGGCTGTTGAGCAGCATCCTGTCCCTGTTTTCCCCGCTGCTCATCGGCGTGGGCATCGCCTATGTGATGAATCTGCTGCTCATGGCCATTGAGCGGCTGTGGGACAAGGCGCTGAAAAAGGCGCCGGAGCTGTGGCGGGCGAAGCTGAAGCGCCCCATCTGCCTGACCCTCGCGTTCCTGCTGTTTTTGGGCATTATCTTTGCCATTATCTTCATTCTTATTCCCCGTTTGGAGGAGGCGGGCACCACGCTGGTGGCCAATGTGCCGACGTATATCACCCAGATACAGGGCTGGTGGGATAACCTCACGGCCTTTGCCGCCGACCACGGCATCACCCTGCCGGAGCTTTCCATGAACGTGGAGGACGCCACCAAGTTCATCACCAAGCTCCTCACCAGCAACGGCGACAGCGTGGTCAACACCACTATCAACATCACCACGTCCATTCTGGGGGCGCTGGTGAATGTGCTGCTGGCGCTGGTGTTCTCCGTGTATATGCTGGCGCAGAAGGAAAAGCTGGTGGCGCAGGGAAAACGGCTGCTGCTGGCCGCCCTGCCCGAGAAAGCCGGCGAGCGTACCATGCACATCCTGAAGCTGACCAACGGCGCCTTTTCCAGCTTCGTCACCGGTCAGGTCACGGAGGCGTTCATTCTGGGCACGCTGTGCTGCCTGGGCATGCTGATCCTGCGGCTGCCCTATGCCCTGCCGGTGTCGGTCATCATCAGCTTCACATCCCTCATCCCCATCTTCGGCGCGTGGATCGGCGCGGCCACGGGGGCGTTTCTTATCGTGTTCGTAAGCCCCGTGAAGGCGCTGACCTTCCTCATCTTCCTGCTGATATTGCAGCAGGTGGAGGGCAACCTCATTTATCCCAAGGTGGTGGGCAAGTCCGTGGGTCTGCCGGGGCTGTGGGTGCTGGCGGCGGTGACTATCGGCGGCGGCGCTTTCGGCGTGCTGGGCATGCTGCTGGGCGTGCCGGTGTGCTCGGTGATCTACGCGCTGGTGCAGGATTATCTCCGCGCCCAGCCGGCGCAGCAGCCTCCCGCGCCCCCTGCGGAGCAGTAAAATACAGAATAAAAAGACCCTTCTTCCGTGCGGGAGAAGGGTCTTTCGTCTGCGGGGAAGAGCCGCCGGTGAGGAACACAGCATTTCCATAGAAATGTCATTCCGAGGAGCGAAGCGACGTGGGAATCCGTATTTCCCCTTACGACAAGGGGTGCGGTGCGTGGGGAGTACGGATTGCCACACCAGCGTGCGCGCTGGTTCGCAATGACAGGTTATTTGCGGGTGCAGAGCAAGCGGGCGGACAGAGGTGTCCGCCCCTACGGAGGGTGCGGAGCCGCGGCGCATACGGGGCGTCGGGGACGCCGACCCCTACGCAGTATTAATAAAAAGGCGCCTCCTTGCAAAGAAGCGCCTTTTTGCAGATGAATTCTTTTATTTACTTACGCCGTCCAGCACGTCCTGCAGGCTGATGCCGTCCAGATACTCGTTCACCACCCGCTCCAGACCTGTCCACACGGGCAGCGTTTCGCACTCGTGGCAGCGGGGGCAGGCGTTGGGCGACTGCTCCAGGCACGCCACGGGGGAAAGCCCACCCTCGGCCGCCCGCAGGATCTCGCCCACGGAGTAGTCCTCCGGCGCCTTGGCCAGCCGATAGCCGCCCTGAAAGCCCCGAGAGGTCTGCAGCAGCCCTGCCCGATTCAGCACGGGAATGATCTGCTCCAGATATTTTTTGGAAATGTCCTGCCGCTGGGCGATGTCCTTCAGAGCCACTACGCCGTCGCCCTGATTCTCCGCCAGATCCAGCATCATCCGCAGGGCGTACCGCCCTCGGGTAGAAATTTTCATACCTTAGCCACCTCCATCCTTACAGGGGCATAATACCACAATTTAACCCGTTTCACAAGGGGGGGGGTCACACCATGCGGCAGCTCTCGCAGTCGGGGAACTGGCTGTGGTCATAGGGGATGCCGTTGCGGTCGTAGTAGTCCTTCACGGCGGACTTGATGGCCTCCTCCGCCAGAACACTGCAATGCAGCTTGTGAGCGGGCAGGCCGCCCAGAGCGTCCACAACGTCTTTATTGGAGATGGCCAGCGCATCCTCCACGGTCTTGCCCTTGATCATCTCGGTGGCCATGGAGGACGAGGCGATGGCGCTGCCGCAGCCAAAGGTCTCGAACTTCACGTCCTTGATGACGTTGTTTTCAATGTCCAGATACATTTTCATAATGTCGCCGCACTTGGCGTTGCCCACTTCGCCCACGCCGCTGGGGTTTGCGATCTCCCCCACGTTCCTCGGGTGCATGAAGTGATCCATTACGGTGTCGGTATACAGTGCCATGATAATTGCCTCCTTATTTCAGCATGAACGGCTTCTTGCCGCTGACCAGATCCTTCCACATGGGGCTCATATTGCGCAGGTAGTCCACCACTCTCGGCACCTCCCGCAAAATGACGTCCACTTCCTCCTCCGTGTTCCACTCGCACAGGCTCAGCCGCAGGGAGCCGTGGGCCACCTCGTGGGGGCGGCCGATGGCCAGCAGCACATGGCTGGGATCCAGGGAGCCGGAGGTGCAGGCGCTGCCGGAGCTGGCGCAGATGCCCTTGGCGTCCAGCAAAAGCAGCAGGCTCTCGCCCTCGATGCCCTCAAAGCAGAAGTTCACGTTGCCCGGCAGCCGGTGCACCGGATCGCCGTTGAGGGCGGAATGGGGAATTTTGGACAGCCCCGCGATGAGCTTGTCCCGCAGCGCTGTGACCTTGGCGGCATTCTCGTCGATGTGGTCGCAGGCTTCCTGCAAGGCCGCCGCCATGCCCACGATGGCGGGCAGATTCTCCGTGCCGGCGCGCTTGCCTCGCTCCTGAGCGCCGCCCTCGATGACATTCACCAGCGGGATGCCCTTTTTGACGTACAGCACGCCGCTGCCCTTGGGGCCGTGGAACTTGTGGCCGGAGAGGGAGAGCATGTCGATGTTCTGCTCCCGCACGTTGATGTGCAGATGGCCTGCCGCCTGCACGGCGTCGGTGTGGAAAAGCACGCCCTTTTCGCGGCACACGGCGCCGATCTCCGGAATGGGGAGAATGGAGCCGATCTCGTTGTTGGCGTACATGATGGTCACCAAGGCGGTGTCCGGCCGGATGGCCTTTGCCACCTGCTCAGGGGTGACGGTGCCCAGCTCGCCCACGTCCAGCAGCTCCACCTCAAAGCCCTCTTTTTCCAGCTTTTTCAGGGTGTGCAGCACGGCGTGGTGCTCAAAGGCGGTGGAGATGATGTGCTTTTTGCCCTTCAGGGCGCCGAAGCGCGCGGCGGAGATGATGGCCTGATTGTCGGCCTCGCTGCCGCCGGAGGTGAAGATGATCTCCTTGGGGTCGCAGCCCAGGCACCTGGCCACGGTCTCACGGGCGCCCTGCAGCGCCTCGGCGGCTCGCTGACCCACGGAGTGCAGGCTGGAGGGGTTGCCGTAGTTGCCTTGCAAACAGGGCAGCATCGCGGCTACGGCGGTGTCGCTCATCCTTGTGGTGGCGGCATTATCGGTATAAATAGTCATGCGCTGATCCTCCCGCTATGAAAAATCTATTGCCTACTTATTAGGTATGATTACAATACCCCTAAAAACTTACTTTGTCAATAGGCTTTAGTAAAATATTTTTAACTTCCCCTTGTTTTTTGCCCGCCGCTGTGCTACGCTGGGTATAAATAAACAACGGAGTGTACCGATTATGGAAATTCAAAAATCCTCGGAGGACTATTTGGAAACGATGCTCATGATGCAGCAGCAGCACGGCTTCATCCGCTCCATTGACGTGGCGGAGCATCTGGGGGTCACCAAGCCCAGCGTCAGCTACGCCACCAAGCGCCTGCGGGAAAACGGCTACATCACCATGGACAAAACGGGGCTTATCACCCTGGAGCCTGCGGGTCTGGCCATAGCGCAGGAGATGCTGGATCGCCACCACACCCTCACCACCTTCCTCGTCCGTCTGGGCGTGGATCCGGAAACGGCGGAGGCTGATGCCTGCAAGATCGAGCACGACATCAGCCCCCAGACCTTTGCGGCCATCTGCCGCCATGCCAAGGAGCACCAGGGCTGAAGACCAAAAAACGCAAAAGGCCGACCCTTGTTTGCAGGGTCGGCCTTTTAACATTTATAATGTATGAAGCTGCCGGATGCGGCAATTTGCAGTAGTAAGGTGTTTGTTTCTTTTATTCTTTATTTTGAGCATCCGTTTTGGGAATACGGATTCCCACGCCGGTTTGAGAACCGGCTCGGAATGACATGCCGCAGGGGACAATGGGACGGATGAGATCCTGCCCTATCCGTTTTTTAACTTTCCACTTTCCGTTTTTAACTGTCAACTTGTTTTTGCCGCTCCAGCTTGGCCAGCATCTTCGTGAATTCCTCCGGCAGCGGGCAGGTCAGGCTGACCTTTTCTCCCGTGGTGGGGTGGATAAATTCCAGCCCTGTGGCGTGCAGGCACTGGCCTGTCAGCCCCGCCACGGGCTTTTTCGCGCCGTACACCGTGTCGCCCAGAATGGGGTGGCCGATGTAGGCCAAATGCACGCGGATCTGGTGGGTGCGGCCGGTTTCCAGCCTGCATTGCAGGTGGGTCACGCCCTTGTAGCGCCCCAGAACCGTCCAATGGGTCACGGCGCGGCGTCCGTCCGGCACCACGGCCATTTTTTTGCGGTCTGTCCGGTGCCGCCCGATGGGGGCGTCCACCGTGCCGCTGTCGTCCTTGAAATTCCCCACCGCCAGACACTCGTAGGTGCGGCGCAGGGTGTGGTCGGCCAGCTGCGCCGCCAGAAAAGCGTGGGCGGCGTCGTTTTTGGCGGCAATGATGAGGCCGCTGGTGTCGCGGTCGATGCGGTGGACGATGCCCGGCCGCAGCTGCCCCCCCACGCCGGAAAGGCTTCCGGCACAGTGGTGCAGCAGGGCGTTGACCAACGTGCCGTCGGGGTGCCCCGCCGCGGGGTGCACCACCATGCCCACGGGCTTGTTCACCACGATAACATCGCTGTCCTCGTACACCACGTCCAGCGGGATGTCTTGGGGCCTCGCCTCCGGCTCCTCCGCCTCCGGCAGGAGCACGCACACCGTTTCGCCGCCGGTCATGCGCACGCTTTTGCCGGCGGGTCTGCCGTCCACGGTGACGCAGCCGCTCTCGATGAGCCGCGCCGCCGCCGAGCGGGTCACGCCCTCCAGACGGCCGGCCAGAAAGCTGTCCAGCCGCGTGCCTGCGTCTTCAGTTGTGGCCGTCAGCGTCCTCTTTTCCATGGGTGCGCCCCTTCTTGTCGTATTTTTCATAGAACCACAGGTAGTACACGGCGCCCAGTATGGCGCCCACCACCACGAAGCAGTCCGCCAGATTGAAAATGGGGTAGTCAAACAGCGGCGAAATGTCCAGCATATCCACCACATACCCGTGCCACACGCGGTCGATCATGTTTCCCAGACCGCCGCCCAGAATGAACAGCCCCGCCGTCACCCCCAGCGGGTGGCGGACGATCTTTTTGAGGAGCAGATAGGCCACGGCCGCCATCAACACCCCCGTGATGGCCAGCAGCACCACGGTCTTGCCCGACAGGCTCGACCACGCCGCCCCGTAGTTGTGCAGGCGGGTGAGCTGCAGCACCCCCGGCAGCAGCGGGGCGGACTCCCCCAGCGCCAGATGCGTCACCGTCCAGTATTTGAGAAGCTGATCCGCCCCCAAGAGGACGACCAGCAATGCAATGCTCCATACCATAAGCCGTAAGCTCCTTTGCCGATGTTGCTGCCCCTATCATACACGAATTGGGGGAAATTTGCAACGGCATACGGCTTGTTTTGCGGCGGTGAATGTGGTATAATTTCATAATTAAAGTCGAATCATAGCGCCATTTTTCCCGTGGCGCCCACGGAGGGGTATTTTGGACAGAAAGCAAGTGGTACTGCCGGCGGAGGACACCCTGCGCCAGCGTGAATATGAGCGGAAAATTGCCGCGCTGCATCGCCGGCGGGGGCGGACGCCTCTGGCGCTGGTGGACACCTTCGGCTGCCAGCAGAACGTGGCGGACAGCCAGCACATCATGGGCATGCTGCAGGCCATGGGCTGCGAGTTTACCGACGCGCCCGAAAAGGCCGACATCATCGTGCTGAACACCTGCGCCATTCGGGATCACGCCGAAAAGCGCGTCTTCGGCAATCTGGGCGCCCTGACCCACACCAAAAAGGCCAATCCCGAGCAGATCATCTGCCTGTGCGGCTGCATGGCGCAGCGGCCGGAGATCGCGGAGAAAGTCCGCACCAGCTACCGCCATGTGGATCTGGTCTTCGGGCCGCAGGCCATGTGGAAGTTTCCGGAGCTGCTCTATCGGGTCTACACCCGACAGGGACGGGTCTTCTCCGTGGAGGACGAGCACGGCACCATCGCCGAGGATATGCCGGTAGTGCGGGAAGGCCGCACCAGAGCGTGGGTGTCCATCATGTACGGGTGCAACAATTTCTGCGCCTACTGCATCGTGCCCTATGTGCGGGGCCGCGAGCGCAGCCGTGACATGGACAAGATCGTTGCCGAAGTCCGCCAGCTGGTGGCGGAGGGCTATAAGGAGATCACCCTGCTGGGGCAGAACGTGAACTCCTACGGCAAGGATCTGGACATTCCGCAGGACTTTGCGGATCTGCTGGCGGAGCTGGACAAGATCGACGGCGAATACCTCCTGCGCTTCATGTCCTCCCAGCCCAAGGACGCCTCGTTCAAGCTCTTTGACACCATGGCGCGCAGCCGCCATGTGGCGCACCAGCTCCATCTGCCGGTGCAGTCCGGCTGCGACCGGGTGCTTCGCGCCATGAACCGGCCGTATGACAAGGCGCGGTATCTGGAGCTTATCACCTATGCCCGCAAGGTCATGCCCGATCTGGTGCTGACCTCGGACGTTATCATCGGTTTCCCCGGCGAAACGGAGGCCGAGGCCATGGAAACCGTGGACTTGGTGCGCCAGGTGGAGTTTGACGCCCTGTTCACCTTCATCTTCTCCCCCCGCCCCGGCACGCCCGCGGCAAAAATGGACGACCCCGTGCCTCGTGCGGAGAAGCAGAAGTGGTTTGACGCCCTCTGCAACGCCCAAAATGAAATTTCCGCCCGCCATCACGCCCGCTATGTGGGTAAGACCCTGCGCTGTCTGGTGGACGGCGAAACGGACGATGCCCGCTGGCCGCTTTCCGCCCGCACCGCGGGGGGGCGTCTGGTGCATCTGGTGGGCGACAAGGCTGCGCTGGGCGAGTACCGCGACGTGAAGATCACCGACAGCAACACATGGGCGCTGTTCGGCGAGATGGTGTAACGCCCAAACCCGCTTGTAGGGGACGATGCCCACATCGTCCCGCCTGATGCCCGCCGCACTCTCTAAAAAGCTGTCATTGCGAACCGGTGACCGACGTCACCGGTGTGGCAATCCGCCCCCCGCCACTGCCATACCAACTCAAATCTTCCAACGCAAAGGAGGCGTTTTTCATGCCGACTATTCAGTGCTTAGATCCCCACGTCGCCGACCTCATTGCCGCCGGCGAGGTGGTGGAGCGTCCCGCCAGCGTGGCCAAGGAGCTGCTGGAAAACGCCCTGGACGCCGGCGCTTCCGCCGTGTCGGTGGAGGTGCAGCACGGCGGACTTACCTACCTGCGCATCACGGATAACGGCTGCGGCATAGCGCCGAGCCAGCTGCCCACGGCCTTTTTGCGCCACGCCACCAGCAAGCTCCGCCGCGCGGAGGATCTTTCCGCCATCGGCACCCTGGGCTTTCGGGGCGAGGCGCTGGCGGCCATTGCCGCCGTGTCGCGGGTGGACATTTTTTCCCGCGAGCGGGGAGCCGAACAGGGCGCTTCTCTCCATCTGGAGGGCGGCGCAGCGGGCAGCGTGGCGGAGGCCGGCTGTCCGGAGGGCACCACCATTTGCGTCCGTGACCTGTTTTATAACACCCCCGCCCGCATGAAATTTATGAAAAAAGACACCGCCGAGGGCGCCGCCGTTACCGCCGTTGTCACCCATCTGGCGCTGAGCCATCCGGAGGTGTCCGTGAAGCTGATTCGGGACGGGGCGGAGGTGCTCCACACCCCCGGCGACGGCCAGCTCCGCTCCGCCATCTATGCCGCCATGGGTCGTGATTTTGCCATGGGGCTGCTGCCGGTCTCCGGCTGCGGCGGCGACATTCAGGTGGAGGGTTTTGTCACCAAGCCCTTAAACGGCAGCGGCACCCGCGGCCGCCAGCTTTTCTTCGTGAACGGCCGGTTCGTAAAGAGCCAGCTCCTTGCCGCCGCGCTGGAGGAGGCCTACCGCAACCGCCTGCTCAAGGGCAAGTTCCCCGGCTGCGTGCTGCATATCACCCTCCCCAAAAACACCGTGGACGTGAATGTCCACCCCGCCAAGACCGTTGTAAAATTCCAGAATGAGCGCGCCGTTTTCGACGCCGTGCACTACACCGTCAAAGACCTGCTCACCGCCGGCGAAGCGCCCGCGCCCAAGCCCGCGCAGCAGACGTTTTATCAGTCCATGACCGTGCAGGAATACAAGGAGCGGCAGACACCGCCCACAGAGAAAAAGCCGCTGGGCAGCTACGCCGTGCGGCCGGCGGTGCACCCCGACGCGCCCCTGCCTCTGCACGACAGCGTGCAGCGCCCTTCCCCCGCCCCTGCGCCGATGGAGCGACCTGCCCCGACGGAAAAAAAGGAGCCCGCCTTCGTCCCCGCCATGAAGCCGGAGCCTGCCCCCGCTGCGGAGCCTGCCGCTTCGGCGCAGAAGCCCGTCCCCACGGAAGAAAGCGCCCCCCTGCGCAACACCATCGACCTGCCCATTCAGCAGGCCATGGCGCAGCCGCCCGCCCCCTGGCGCATGGTGGGCGAGGCGCTGGACACCTATATTATTTGTCAGGACGAGGCGGAGAACCTCTGGCTCATCGACAAGCATGCCGCCCACGAGCGCCTGCGGTTCAACGCCCTAAAGGAGCGGCAGGAGCCGCCTATGAGCCAGCTTCTGCTGCAGCCCCTCACGGTGGATCTGGAGGCGGACGACTACGCCGCCGCCCTGTCGCAGCTGCCGCTGTTGGAGGAGTTCGGCTTTGCCTGCGAGGATTTCGGCGCCGGCACGCTGCTGGTGCGCCAGATTCCCTCGGACATCCGTCCGGAGGACGCCGCCGCCACGGTGGAGGAGCTGGCGGAGGATCTGCGGCTGGGTCGCGCCGACCCCCATGGCGCGCGGGATCGCCTGCTGCAGACCATGGCCTGCAAGTCCGCCATCAAGGCCGGCATGCACACCTCCCCCGCCGAGCTTCGGGCGCTGGTGGTGCGGGTGCAGTCGGGCGAGATCCAGTATTGCCCCCACGGCCGCCCCGTGGCGGTGAAGCTCTCCCGCTATGAGATCGAAAAGATGTTTAAGCGAGTTTAAGGTGACCTTTTTCGCCTGAAAAGGCGCAATAATTCACTTTTCCACAAAGTTTTCCACCTGAATGGGTGAGATGCGCCGCCTCTGCGGCAGAAAGATGTGACTGTTTATGGCTGAGCTGACCCCCATGATGAAGCAGTATTTGGAGATCAAGGAGCAGAACAAGGACTCTATTCTGTTCTTCCGTCTGGGCGATTTTTATGAGATGTTCGGCGCCGATGCCAGGACCGCCTCCCGAGAGCTGGATCTCACCCTCACCACCCGCGACAAGGACAAAAATAAATCTTTTGACGAAAAGGTGCCCATGTGCGGCATCCCCTACCACTCCTCCGAGGGCTATATCGCCCGCCTCATCGCCAAGGGCTACAAGGTGGCCATCTGCGAGCAGACGGAGGATCCCGCCACGGCCAAGGGGCTTGTGAAGCGGGACATCATCCGCGTGGTCACTCCCGGCACGGTGCTGGACGACGCCTCCTTGGAGGCCGGACGCAGTAATTTCTGCGCTGCCGCGTGGCTGGAGGGGGCGTGCGCCGGCTTTGCCGCCTGCGACATTTCCACCGGCCAGACCCACGCCACCGCCTTTTCCGGCCGTGACGCCGCCGTGCATATGCTCAACGAGGCGGCGCGTTTTTCTCCGGCGGAGATCATCATGAATCCTGCCGCCGCTGAGGACGCCGCCCTGCGTATGCTCACGGAGAACAAGCTCTCCTGTCACAGGGAAGTGCGCGAAACGCAGGCGCAGACCGCCCGCACCCTGCTGGCCGCCCAGTTCGGCGAGCAGGCTCTCGGCCGTTTTCCTCGGGAAAATCCTGCGGCGCTGCTGGCGCTGGGCAACCTCTTGGGCTACCTGCACGACACCCAGAAGGGCGACCTGTCCCACATCGACACGCTGGACTATTACGAGCAGGGGCAGTTCATGGAGCTGGACATCACGGCTCGGCGCAATCTGGAGCTGACGGAGACCCTCCGCAGCAAGGAGAAAAAAGGCAGCCTCCTCTGGGTGCTGGACAAAACAAAGACCGCCATGGGCGCCCGTATGCTGCGCAGCTGGCTGGAGCGTCCGCTTCTCAGCGTGCAGGACATCGACCGCCGCGCCGACTGCGTGGAGCGGCTGGTGAATGACACCGTCACAAGAGAAGAGCTGATGCGGGCGCTCTCCGGCATCGGCGATATGGAGCGGCTCATGAGCCGCATCGTCTATGGCAGCGCCGGCGGGCGCGACCTGGTGGCGCTGCGCATGGCCATGGAAAAGCTGCCCGCCGTCAAGGAGCTGCTGGCCGCCTTCCCCAAGGGGCGTCTGCGGGAGCTGTACCGCACGCTGGACACGCTGGACGATCTGGCGCAGCGCATTACGGACACCTTGCAGGACGAGCCGCCCTTTTCCGTGCGGGAGGGCGAGTTCATACGGGACGGCTTCCATCCGGAGGTGGATCGCCTTCGTGGCATCCTCCACGGCGGCAAGGGGCTTATGGCCTCCATGGAGGCGCAGGAAAAGGAGAAGACCGGCATCCGCACCCTGAAGATCGGCTATAACAAAGTCTTCGGCTACTATATCGAGGTGTCCAATTCCTTCAAGGATCAGGTGCCCGACACCTACATCCGCAAGCAGACCCTGGTAAACGGCGAGCGCTACATCACCCAGGAGCTGAAGAATCTGGAGAGCGACATCCTCACCGCTGCCGACCGCGTTTCGGCGCTGGAATATGAGCTGTTCACGGAGCTGCGTCTGGCCGTGGCCGGCGAGGTGAGCCGCATTCAGGCGGCGGCCTCTGCGGTGGCGGAGCTGGACAGTCTCTGCTCCCTTGCGGCGGTGGCCGTGAGCAACAACTACTGCCGCCCCACGGTGGACGACTCCGACGTGCTGGAGATTCACGACGGCCGCCATCCGGTGGTGGAGAAGATGCGCCCCGACGCCCTCTTTGTGCCAAACGACACCTATATGGGGCAAAAGGAGGGGCGCGCGGCCATTATCACAGGCCCCAACATGGCGGGTAAATCCACCTACATGCGGCAGGTGGCGCTCATCGTCCTGCTGGCGCAGATCGGCTCCTTTGTTCCGGCGAAGAGCGCCCATCTGGGCGTGGTAGATCGCATTTTTACCCGCATCGGCGCCTCCGACGACCTCTCCGCCGGCCAGTCCACCTTCATGGTGGAGATGACCGAGGTCAGCAATATTCTCCACGCCGCCACGAAAAACAGTTTGCTTATTCTGGACGAGATCGGCCGCGGCACCAGCACCTTTGACGGCATGAGCATCGCCCGCGCCGTGCTGGAATACTGCGCCGACCCCAAAAAGCTGGGCGCCAAGACCCTTTTTGCCACCCATTACCACGAGCTTACCGACATGGAGCAGAGCCTCCCCGGCGTGCGCAACTATAACATCGCCGTGCGCGCCCGCGGGGACGAGATCATCTTCCTGCGCAAGATCGTTGCCGGCGGCGCCGACCGCAGCTACGGCATCGAGGTGGCGCGGCTGGCGGGTCTGCCGGAGGGGGTCATCGGCCGCGCCAAGACCATCCTGCGGGAGCTGGAGGAGCAGGCCGGCAAGGAGCCGGCGCCCCTGCGGCAGGAGGACGAGCAGGTGTCCCTGACGGCCGTGGCGGAGGAGGAAGTGCTCGCCCGCCTGCGTCGGGAGCAGGTGGACACCCTTTCCCCTCTGGAGGCGCTGAACCTGCTGTACGAGCTGAAGCAGAAGCTGCAATGACCCCGCCGGCGACTCCCACCGCACCAAAATAATCTGTCATTGCGAGGGCGCAAAGCGCCCGTGGCAATCCGTAATACCCTACGCGCCGCACCCCCCAAAACTTTCCGCTTTCCACTTTCCGTTTTCAACTTATTTTATTTCCCTTGCGAAAGGAGGCATCTCCATGGACAACCGCATCCTCTGCGTCGTCGGCCCCACCGCCACCGGCAAGACCAAAATGGGCGTGGCGCTGGCCAAGCGCTTCGGCGGCGAGGTGGTGTCCGTGGACTCCA
>OLPA01001948.1_pt1 | contig 16254 bp, 14 predicted proteins | sample 1672811 | NCBI WGS metagenome assembly OLPA01 (sample SAMEA3136726, study PRJEB25190) | human gut metagenome | biome: human gut; feature: human-associated habitat; material: faeces | place: Austria | collected 2013
CGGCGGCTTATCCCATTTGAGGCGGGCCTTGCCCCCTCAAGCTCCCCCGCGGCTCCGTTGTTTTTTTGCTCCGGTAGGCGTTTTTTTTGACAGTCTCTGGGAGCAATGTTTTTTTTATTATAAAACATTGCTCCTTCTTTCGGTTATTTTTTATCCTGGGAGTTGCTGCCGTCATGGTGCTCGGTGTGGATATTCGGATTGTGATGGAATACAAAAAGCCAGACGGCGATGGAGATGAAGAAAGCCGCCGCAAGGCAGACCATGCGCACGATCGCGCTCTTGCCGGCCAGCAGTACGGCCAGCAGGCCCAGCACCGCGGACACGCCGTAGAGCACGGCCACGGCCTGCTTCTGATTCAGGCCCATAGCCAGGAGCCTGTGATGAAAATGGCCCTTGTCAGCGTGAAAAGGACTCTGGCCCCGAAAAATGCGGCGGAAGAAAGCGAAAATCGTGTCCGCCAGGGGGACGGCCAGGGCCAGCAGCGGCACAAGAAAGCTTATGATGGCATGGAACTTGAATAGACCCATGATGGACACCGTGGACAGCACAAAGCCCAGAAGCTGGGAGCCCACATCGCCCATGAAGATTTTGGCCGGGTTCATGTTATAGGGCATGAAGCCTACGCAGGCCCCGGTAAGGGCCGCCAGAATGATGGAAATGCTGGGTTCGGACACAAAAAGGGCCACAACCAGCATGGTGAGCGAACTGATCCCGGACACACCCACCGCCAGCCCATCCAGCCCGTCGATAAGGTTCACGGCGTTGGTGCAGGCAATGATCCACAGAAGGGTCAGCGGTATGGACAGAAAGCCGATGGGGATGGTGGTGATGTCCGAAAAAAAGTTCGGGTTTGAAATGGCGTCAAAAACGATACCGCAGCGGATGGCAACCAGCGCCGCCAGTACCTGCCCGGCGAGCTTTACCCAGGCGTTCAGGGACACGATATCGTCCACCGCGCCCATAACGGCGATGATCACGGCCCCCAGCAGCATTCCCATGACCTGAGTGGACATGGGGACAAAAAGCAGAAGGGATATTACGAAACCCAGAAAAATGGCCAGGCCTCCCATACGGGGAATGGGGTGATTATGGACCCGGCGTTCATCTTTGGGTATGTCTATCGCGCCGACCAGCTCCGCAAAGCGCTTCACCGGCGGCGTCATAATAAACGATATCACAAAGGCGGCGGTCAGGGCCAGAAGAAGCCTGAGCCAGAGGGCCAAATTTGGAAACATCAGCATGATCTCCAGTTTATCCTGTCTTTTTAAAAGGGCTTTTCCACAAAGCCAATGCGCTTGTAGACCTTGCGCAGGGTCCTGCGGGCTGCGGAAGAGGCCCTTTCCGCGCCCTGGGTATATACGCCGCGGAGATATTCTTTGTCCGCCAGTATCCGCTGGGACTCCTCCCGGATGGGGCGCAGGGTTTCAATGACGGCCTCGCCCACGGCGCGCTTAAAGGCCCCGTAGCCCTGGCCGGCAAACTCGTTCTCAATCTCCGCAAAGCTCCGGCCGGTGACAGAGGAATAAATACTCATCAGGTTCGCGACACCCGGTTTTTCCTCCGGCGCGTAGCGGACGCAGTTCTCCGTGTCGGAATCGGTGACGGCGCGCTTGAACTTGCGGGCGATCTCCTCGGGAGAGTCCATGATAAAGACGCAGCCCTGAGGGTCGGACTTGGACATCTTGGATGTGGGCGTGCCCAGGCTCATGATCCGGGCGCCCACCTTGGGGATATAGGGCTCGGGGACCTTGAAGGTCTCCCCGTAGATGTTATTGAAGCGCAGGGCAATGTCTCTTGTAAGCTCGCAGTGCTGCTTCTGATCCTGACCCACGGGGACAAAGTCCGCCTGATAGAGCAGGATATCCGCCGCCATAAGGGAGGGGTAGGTGAAGAGACCGCCGTTGATGTTCTCGGCGTTTTTGGCGCTCTTGTCCTTGAACTGGGTCATGCGGCTCAACTCGCCGAACATGGTGTAGCAGTTGAGGATCCAGCCCAGCTCCGCGTGTTCGTGCACATGGCTCTGAATAAACAGGGTGTTCTTCTCCGGGTCAAGGCCGCAGGCGATGTACTGGGCCAGCTGGGACACAGAGCGGCGGCGCAGCTCCGCGGGATTCTGGCGGACGGTGATGCTGTGCAGATCCGCCATGAAATAAAAGCAGTCAAACTCCTCTGCGAGGCCGGACCAGTTCTTCACAGCGCCCAGGTAGTTGCCCAGGTGCAGGTCGCCGGAGGGCTGAATGCCGGAGAGCATGATTTTTTTCGCGTGGACGGAAGCGGTATTTTCCATAATATCTGTTCCTCGATTTCTCAAAAGGATATTTCTGCGCGTCTACATATTCTACCAAAATAACTTCGGCTTGACAACTGGGAAAATGTAAAATAATATAGGAAAACAGATCTATGCTTAGGAGGCAGCCGCTATGAAGGATATGAAGTGGTTTGAGGAGATGGAGGCGCGCATACCCAAAAATGAGGTGCGTACCCGCTTTGCACCCTCGCCCACGGGATACATGCACGTCGGAAACCTGCGCACCGCCCTTTACACCTACCTGATCGCCCGCCACAGCGGGGGCAAGTTTATTCTCCGCATCGAGGACACGGACCAGGGCCGGCTCGTGGAAGGCGCGGTCGATGTTATTTACAAGACCATGGCTCAGTGCCATCTGGAGCACGACGAGGGCCCGGATGTAGGCGGGCCTGTGGGCCCCTATGTTCAGACCGAGCGCCGCCCGCTCTACATGGAGTATGCGGAGCTTCTCATGGAGCGGGGACATGCCTACCGCTGCTTCTGCGAGAAGACCGAGTCTGAGGAGGACGCCGGAGAATTCGACCGGGGAGAGGATCCCTGCCGCTGCATGAGCCGGGCAGAGTCCGACCGGCGCGCCGCCGCCGGCGAACCCTTTGTCATCCGCCAGCGCATACCCCGCGAGGGGACCACCACCTTCCATGACGAAATTTTCGGGGACATCACTGTGGAGAATGCCAGCCTGGATGATCAGGTGCTCATGAAGCGGGACGGGCTGCCCACCTATAACTTCGCGAACGTGGTGGATGACCATTTGATGGGAATCACCCATGTGGTCCGGGGCAGCGAGTATCTCTCCTCCGCGCCCAAATACAATCTTTTGTATCAGGGCTTCGGCTGGGATATCCCCAGCTATGTCCACTGCTCCCCCGTTATGCGGGACGCCCACAACAAGATGTCCAAGCGCCATGGGGATCCCTCCTATGAAGACCTGATCGCCCAGGGCTATCTGACGGACGCGGTCATTAACTATGTGGCGCTGCTGGGCTGGAGTCCCGGAGGAGAGCAGGAGATCTTTTCCATGGAGGAGCTGACGGAAATTTTCAGCATGAGCGGCATTTCCAAGTCCCCCGCTATATTCGACATTGAGAAGCTCCGCTACTTTAACAGTGAGTATATCCGCGCGATGTCCCCGGAGACTTTTGCCGCTCTGGCAGAGCCCTATATCCGCAGCGCCGTAAAGAATGAACGCTACGACGCGGCGGCCATTGCCGCCCTGCTTCAGCAGCGCACGGAGGTGCTCACAGACATCCCCGAAAAGCTGGACTTTTTTGATAAACTGCCGGAATACGATTCGGAGCTTTTTGTGCATAAAAAGTCCAAGTCGGACAAGGACTCCGCCCGCCAGGTGCTTGAGCTGGTCATTCCCGCCTTTGAGGCTTTGCCCGCCTGGACGGATGAGGAGATCCTTGCCTGCATGGTGAAGCTGGCCGAAGACATGGGCGCAAAGAACGCCAGGATTATGTGGCCCGTGCGCATTGCCGCGGCGGGCAAGGCAGTGACCCCCGGCGGCGCGGTGGAGATCTGCCGGATTCTGGGCCGGGAGGAAACCCTCGCGAGACTTAGAACCGGGCTTCAAAAGCTGGCATAAATTGCATGAACGAAAGCGCCCCTTTTGGGAAATCATATCTCAAAAGGGGTGTTTTTCTATGGGCAAAAAAACAAAAATCATTCTTGCAACATATGCCGCGGCCGCGGTTTTGGCCCTGGGCCTTTATGCCTGGCTGAGTCATGACCGGTTGGAGGATTACAGGCTTGCCGCCAAGTACAGCGCCGACAGGGCTTTTGAGGAGACACTGGGGGCCGTGGACGCGCTGAGCGCCGCGCTTGAAAAGAGCCGCTACGCCACCGGCGGCATGTGCAGCCGCCTCTGCGGCGAGGCCTATGCCGGCGCGCAGGCGGCAGAGGCCGCGATGTCCACCCTGCCCTTTTCCACCCAGGAGCTGGAGCATATCTCTGCCTTTATAAACGTGGCCGGAGACTACGCCTATTCTTTGAGCTGCGGCGTCGAGGAGGGCTTTTCGGAAGAACAGCGGGAAACGCTTTCGGACATGGCGGCTCAGGCCTCCGCTCTTTCCGCTTCTCTCAAAGAGCTTCAGGGCTCGATTAACAGCGGGGATGTGATATTGGACGGCAGCCAGCCGGGCTTTGGGAACCTGGAACTGGAGGCGCAGGTGGAAACCCTGGGCGCAAGGCTTCTGGAATACGAGCGGGAGTTTAAACCCATGGCGGAACTGGAGTATGACGGGAAATACGGCCTGCGCCAGGAAAAAAGCCAGAAGCTCCGGCTGACGGAAGAGGAGATGCTGGATCTGGCTGCGGAATATGCGGGCGTGGATAAAAACGAGCTTAAAAAGGAATATGACTACGAGGGCGAGTCCGGCCGCCGCTGTTACAGCGCGGGAGATATGACCGTGTGCGTCAGCCCCGAAGGGCTTGAGAGCATGTCTCAGTCAAGGCTTGTGAGCGAGGGCAAGATGGACCTTTCCCAGGCGGAGGAAAAGGCGGTGGAATTTCTCAGGGCGCGGGGCTTTGAGAACATGGAGCTGACAGAGCGCCGCCAAAGCGGGGCGCTGGCCCATATGGTCTTTGCCCGGATGGAAAACGGGGCGCTCTGCCTTGGGGACAAGCTGAGCGTCTCCATAGCCATGGATGACGGCTCGGTCTACGCTTTCAATGCCGCCTCATACAGCGGCGAGGAGACAGGGGCAAGCTGGACTCTGGACGAGAGCGCCGCCGCGGAGAAGCTGCCTCAGGGCTTTTCGGCTGAAAACAGCCGAAAAGTGGTTCTGAAGAGCCCAGGCGGGAAAAACCTCCCCTGCTATGAGTTCACAGGCAGCGGCGGCGGGCGGCAGGTCAAAATATATATCAACGCCGAAACCGGCGCCCAGTGTTCCATAATCCTGGGCGAAAAACAGCAGAGCGCCTGATAAAAAGCTTCCGGGAGCAGAAAATTTTTTGCTCCCGGAAGCTTTTTGCTTTTCATCGGGATATAAAGCACCCCGTCCTCAACTCGGCACGAAAGAATGGAGCGCTGGATGTTGAGCGTTGCGGCGGAAGCGGAATGTATCTGCCAAAAGCTCCCGCACAAGACCAAAACGAAGCCCAGCGAAGCGGGTTCGATTTGGAAGAGGAAGAAGGAGACAGAGGAAGGGAGCTTTCGCGAACAGCGGAAGCGGAATGTATCTGCCTCCTTCTGACGTCACCACACCTGCCAGCGCAGGACAAATGCCAGAGCATACAGCAGGCTCAGAGCGAGGCACAGGCTGGTCAGCAGTATGTCCAGCTTTCGTGTTTTGGCACAGAGGGACAGAGCCAGGGGCACCGTAGGCATGGCGGCCAGATAACGGGGGGCGCTGAGCAGCCAGGTGGCCCCGATGGCCACAGCGAAATAGGCGATAAACCAGGCGGTGTAGCCCGGCCGGAGCCGCCGGGCGGCGGGAATCATAAGGGCCAGGGCGGAAAAGGCGCAGATAAGGTTCGGCAGCCACAGGCCCCAGAAGTTGGGCGGATTCGTTTTGAAACAGGATATGGCCAGCGCAAGCTGGTAGGCGGCGGTGCCGAAAAAGAAGCCCAGGCGCTGGCCCCAGTGCTGCGCCTGATATTCCATGAACATGAAGGGATTGCCCGAAACCTCGTAGTTCACAAAGCAGTAGGCCGCAAAGCCCAGGGGGATGATCAGCAGGGCCGCCAGGCGGCGGGCACCGTTCCCGGGAGTTATCCGGCGGGAGACAAGCTCGTATATGAGCTCAAAGAACAGGGGGATCACAAGCGCCGCGCCCAGAGAACGGGTAAAAGCGGCATATGCGCCGAAAAGGCAGCCGGAAATCCATCGGCCGCGCCTTGTCAGATACAGGCAGCAGAGACAGCAGAGCAGGAAGAGGCTCTCGCTCATTGGGGCGGCGAAGAAAAAAAGCCCCGGCAGCAGGCAGAGGTATTTAAGGGTCCGAAGAGCTTCCTCCCGGGAGAAGTCCAGCCGCAGCAGCCGGTAAAACACACAGCCGGATAAGCCGAAGCAGAGCCCCGAAACCAGAAGCCCCGCCCAGATAAAGCTGCCCGTGAGCTTTTCAAAAAGCCTTACGGCCAACGGGTAGCCAGGGAAAAACACAAGCTGCACGAGCCGATCCACGCTGCCCTCGGACAAATACCAGTCCCTGGCGATATCTATATAATGGGCGCTGTCAAGGCAAAGCCAGAAATTCAGGCTGGCCTCGCAGCCTCCGTCTCCGCCCGTCAGAACCCGAAGCAGCCACACCAGGGACAGGATCCCGATATCCACAGCCAGAAAAGCCAGAAAAATTTTCAGCCCGGCGCGGGGCTTTTCCCCGGCCGGAGCAGGAGCCGCAGGAGCGTTTCCACGCCAAAAATCCATCCAGCGGGGAACAAAGCCAAGGCAGACCAGCGCAAAAAGCCCCGCGCTGAGCAGGGCTGCCAGTTTTCCGGGCAGGCCACCCGCGGCCGAAGAAAGCCAGTATACATACAGCCCCCCAAGCCCCAGAAGGCCCAGGGCGGAGATCAGAAATTCCGGAGATTTTAAATTCAGATGTTTTTTCATTTTCTGCGTCCGTTTCCAGAGTATGATTTACCTGTGATTATAAGCGCCCAGCGGCGCGGCTGTCAACGAGGGGTGAAAATCAGACATTTTGTTTAATTTGCCTAATTAAATAAGGGGAAATATTTAAAATTCTATTTGACGGATAATTAACACTAAGATTATAATGATAGAAATGGCTGGCGGCTTCCCGGCTTTTCCGTTTTTGCTCCTGCCGGAGGGAGGCGGCTGGAAGATGACGCACATGTGGTTATTTTGTCAAGACAAAAGGGCATCTATGCCTTGAAAGAGAAGCATATCTGCGGTATCATTGAGCCGGTATTCATTTTGTGCAAAGAAAATGGAAATCTCGCGCATTTTTGCAGAATTTTTTGTTAAGAGGGGGTGTGCCAATGTCATTTGAAGCGATAACAGGCATTGTCGGGGCCGAGGCCCAGGCAAAAGCCGCCGTTGCGGCCGCCGAAGCGCGCGCAAAACAGATGCTTACCGATGCCCAGAGCGCGGGCAAAGCCTCGGTAGAGGCGGCCTGTGCCAAGGCGGAGATGGAACTGGCGGAGCTTCGCCGCAAGGCCGGGGAAAAAGCAAGAGACCAGGCGGGAGCGCTTTCCGGAGAGCTGGAAAACAGGAAAGCCGCGCTCCGCGCCAAAGCCGAAGCGAGACTGGAAAAAGCTGCGGCTCTCGTAGTGGAAAGGATAGTGAACGACTGACATGGCCATTGTTAAAATGAAACGGCTCCGGCTCATGGTTGTCCGCTCCGAAAAGGAAGAGCTGCTGCGGGAGCTTGCCCGCCGCGGCTGTGTTGAGTTTTCCGAAATAGGGGAGCAGGTGCAGGACAGTCAGGCCGGAAGCGCACTCAGCCGCGAGGGCAGCAAACTGATGGCCCTCCGGTCCCAGCAGGCCTCCGTCGGCCACGCGATCGCCCTGCTGGATCAGTATGCCCCTGCCAAGAGCAAGCTCCTTTCCGCGAAGCCCGAGGCGGAGGATGACAGCCTGCTGGACGGAAGCCGTGTAGGCAGCGCCCTGCGGGCGGCAGAGTCCATAAGCGGCCTTGACGACAAGATAAAGCGCCTGAGCGCCGAGGAAAGCCGCCAGCGCAGCGTTATTGAGTCCCTTAAGCCCTGGCTTCCGCTGGACATGCCCCTGGAAAAGGAGAACACCCAGCGCTGCGCGGTGCTTATGGGCAGCATTTCTGCCAAAATTGAGCTCGGAGAGGTCGAAAGCGCGCTGGCTCAGGCGGCGGAAGAGGCGGAGCTTTTTTGCATCTCCGGGGATAAAAGCCAGAACTATGTGGTTTTGCTGTGCATGAAGGAGTGCCTGCCGGCGGTACAGGAGTGCCTGCGGGGCTTTGGCTTCTCTTCTGCCGCACTCAGCGGCATGAAGGGCAGCGCTCAGGAATGCACGCTGATGGCGAATCAGGCGCTCAGAGAGCTGGCAAAGGAAAAAACCGGCTGTATAAGCGCCCTGACGGATGAATCTGTTCACAGGGAGGAGCTGAAGCTGGCCTTTGACAGGCTGGGCACCCAGGTAGCCATCGCCGAGGCAGAGGAGAAGCTCTACGGCACCGGCTCCGTGGTCGTCATGGAGGGCTGGATGCCTGCCGAGGCGGAAAAGGAGCTGGCGGAGCTTTTTGAAGAATATGAATGCGCCTGGGACAGCCGGGAACCTGAAAAGGAAGAGTATCCCGAGGTTCCGGTGAAGCTCAAAAACAACGCCGTGACCAATTCTCTGAACATGGTCACAAATATGTACAGCCTCCCCGCTTATGACGGAATTGACCCCAACCCCCTGATGGCCCCCTTCTTCATCCTTTTTTACGGGCTGATGATGGCGGACATGGGCTATGGGCTTATTATGATAGCGGCCGCTCTGGTGGCCATGGCGAAGATAAAGCCGAAAAAAGGCAGTCTGGCTTTCTGCCAGCTCCTGCTCTACGGCGGCATTTCCACCTTCATAATGGGTGCGATAACCGGCGGCTTTTTTGGCGACGCGCCCTATCAGATCGTACATCTGCTCGATCCCCAGAGCACCTGGGAGGGCCTGCCCGCCCTCTTCAATCCCCTGAATGACAGCCTTTATGTGCTCATTGGCGCGCTGATTCTGGGCGTCATACAGCTCAACACCGGCATGGTCATAAGCTTTGTTGAAAAGCTGAAGAGAGGGGAAACCGCCAGTGCGGTCTGGGAGGAGGGCTCTCTGTGGGTCATTCTGCTGGGCATCATTCTGGCGGTGCTCAGGATCGGCACGGTGGCAGGCGTGCCTGTGGTGCTTGTGATCGGCGTTTTGATGATGCTGTTCGGCGCGGGGCGGGAGGCCAAGGGCTTCGGAAAGATTACTGCCGCCGTGGGCGCTATTTACAACAATGCCACCGGCTGGTTTGGCGATATCCTGTCCTACTCCCGTATCATGGCGCTCATGCTGGCCGGCAGCGTCATCGCCACGGTTTTCAACACCATCGGCGCCATAACCGGCAATATCGTCGCCTTTGCGGTGATTTTTGTCATCGGCCACACGCTGAACTTTGGCCTGAACCTGCTTGGCTGCTATGTGCATGACCTGAGGCTTCAGTGTCTGGAGTACTTCGGCAAATTCTATAAGGACGGCGGAAGGCCCTTTGCTCCGCTGGAAATAAAGACAAAATATTATGACACAGTAAAATAACAGGAGGAACATAAAATGGAATTTTTGTTTCAGAACACAGGTCTTGCAATAGGGCTTCTGGGCGCGGGTCTTGCTGCCTGCCTCTCGGGCGCGGGATCCGGCGTAGGCACAGGCATTGCCGGTCAGGCTGGCGCCGGTCTTGTTACCCAGGACCCCGGTAAATTCGGTAAAGTTATGATTCTGCAGGTTATCCCCGGCACCCAGGGCCTCTATGGGCTGGTGGTCTGGTTCTTTGCCATCCTTCAGATGGGCGTGCTGGACGGCACCGCGCTGAACCTGAGCTTTGTGGATGGCTGCCGTTACTTCGCGGCCTGCCTGCCCATGGCCATCGGCGGCCTTGTCACTGCCATCGCCCAGGGCAAGGTTGCGGCCTCGTCCGTAAATCTTCTGGCCAAGAACCCCGACCACTGGGCAAAAGGCATGATCCTCTGCATTACTGTTGAGTTCTACGCCATTTTGTCTCTGCTGGCCTCCTTCATGATGCTGGTCAATATCTAATGCGCCGCCCGGCAACCAAAAAAGCAGAACGGAGATTTTTCTATGAAAGGCACTGAAAAAATAATCGCGCATATCCAGGCCGACGCCAAAGCCCAGGCCGACGCGATACTCGCTCAGGCTGAGCAGCAGTGCGCGAGTATCCGGGAGGAATACGAAAAGAAGGCCAGCGCTGCATATGGCGATAAAATACGCGCCGGCGTAAAGGAATGCCAGGATAAGGTGGACAGCATAGAGCGCATCGCCCAGATGGAAGCGAAAAAGGCGGTTCTGGCGCTCAAGCAGGAGATGGTATCTGCAAGCTTTGATAAAGCCCGGGATATGATCGTCGGCCTGCCGAAGGAGCAGTATACCGCCTTCCTTGCAAAGCTTGCGGCCCAGGCAGCCGTTACCGGAGACGAGGAAGTCCTCCTCAACGGGCGGGACAGGGACACTGTCGGCCCGGCGGCGGTAAAGGCGGCCAACGAAATGCTTGGCGCCGGAAGGCTCACGCTGGCAGCGGACGCCGGCAACTTCGCGGGCGGACTCATACTGCGCCGCGGCAATATCGAGGTCAACTGTACGGTGGAGCTGCTTGTAGAGCTCTGTCGGGCGGACATGTCGGCCCAGCTTGCCGGCGTCCTCTTTGATTGACGGCGAATATGATCCCCAAATAGGGAGGGAAAGATTTGTCAAATAAAAACGAAGCGTATCTCTGTCTGTCTGCCATGCTTCGCGCAAGGGAACCCCGGCTCCTGAACGGCGACCGGGCCCAGCGCATGCTGGAGGCCCCCTCCTTCGAGGAGGCCGCGAAGCTGCTGACCGACTGCGGATACGAGGACATGTCCCAGATGAGCGCCAAGGAGATCGAGGCCGCGCTCACAAAGCACCGGGACGAGATATTCAAAGAGCTTGAGGAGCTCTCTCCGCAGCGGGAAGTGGTGGACGCGTTCCGGCTCAAGTATGACTACCACAACGCCAAGGCCCTTATAAAGGCCGAGGCCATGGGTGTGGACGCGGGGCGGCTTTTGAGCGCGTCCGGCCGCGTGGCTCCCGGGGAACTGAAGCAGGCATACAGCGAAGGCCGCTTCGCGGAGCTTCCCGAGGAACTGGGCGCCGCCATGGAGGAGGCCAAGGCCGTCCTCGCCCGGACGGGCAATCCCCAGCTTGCGGATATGATTCTGGACAAGGCCTATTTCTCGGAGCTGAAAAAAGCCGCCCGGTCGGCGGAGAGCAGCTTTCTTGAGGGCTATGCCGAAATACTTGTGGACAGCGCCAACCTGAAAAGCGCTGTGCGCATCCTGCGCATGGGCAAGGGGGAGGAGTTTCTCCGCTCCGTGCTTATGTCCGGCGGCAGCGTAGACGAGGGGCGCATCGCCTCCGCCGGCGACGCGGAGGGCGTGGCGGCGCTGTTTGCCAGCGGTGCCCTTGAAAAGGCGGCGACTCTGGCGGCAGAGGCCGTGAGCGGCGCGGGCATGACTGCTTTTGAGCGAGCCTGTGACAACGCTGTCGGCGAGTATCTGTCCGACGCCAGACTCGTCAGCTACGGCAGCGAGCCGCTGATCGCCTACATGGCGGCAGTGGAGGGCGAGATCACCGCCGCCAGAATGATCCTTACGGGCAGGCTCTCCGGCATTGCGCCGGGGGTCATCCGGGAAAGGCTGCGTGATCTGAATGCTTAAAATTGCGGTTATCGGCGGCATAGAGACGGTCATGGGCTTTAAGGCCCTTGGGCTTGAGACCTATCCCGCGGCGGATGCGGCGGAGGCGGGAAACATCCTGCGCACGCTCACCCGGGAAGGTGAAGAGTATGCCATTATTTACATCGAAGAGAATCTGGCCGCGCAGCTTGCGGCCGAGATAGACAAATTCAAGGACAGCCCAGCCCCCGCCATTATTCTCATCCCCGGCAGGGAGGGCTCTCTGGGCCTTGGCCAGTCGGCGCTGAAGGCCGCTGTGGAGCGGGCCGTAGGCACGAACATACTGGGCGACTGAGTAACCGCGCCTGAAAGCGCGGCAAGCGGGCGGGAAGACCCGCCCCAAAAATGCAAAGGCGAAGGGCAGCGGCCCCCGCCTTTGAGAAAGAAGGTATGTAAATGAGCGGAACTATTACCAAAGTTTCCGGACCGCTTGTAGTGGCCGAGGGCCTGGCGGACGCCAACGTCTCGGACGTTGTCCGCGTCGGCTCTCAGCGGCTTATAGGCGAGATCCTTAATATGACCGGCGACAGGGCCTCCATTCAGGTTTACGAGGAGACCTCCGGCCTTGGCCCTGGCGCCACCGTAGAAACCACCGGTATGCCCATGTCCGTGGAGCTTGGGCCTGGTATGCTGGACAATATTTATGACGGCATCCAGCGCCCTCTGCCCGAGATGCGGGCCCTGTCCGGTGACTCCATTACCCGCGGCGCCAATGTTCCGGCCCTGAACCGGGAGAAAAAGTGGGATTTTGTTCCCGTGGCAAAACCCGGCGACAAGGTCGCCGCCGGCGATGTGCTGGGCACCGTCCAGGAAACCAGCGCCATTCTTCATAAGATCATGGTCCCCCGGGGGGTTTCTGGTGAGGTACTGAGCGTGGAGAGCGGCGAGCATGTGGTCACGGATATTGTGGCCGTGGTGAGAGACGGAAAGGGCGTGGAGCATAAGCTCAGCATGATGCAGCGCTGGCCCGTCCGGATCGCCAGACCCTACACCAGAAAATACGTCCCAAGCCGCCCGATGAACAGCGGCCAGCGGATTATAGACACCATGTTTCCCATCGCCAAGGGCGGCACTGCCGCCGTCCCCGGCCCCTTCGGTTCCGGCAAGACTGTGGTTCAGCACCAGTTGGCCAAGTGGTCCGACGTGGACATCGTCATTTACATCGGCTGCGGCGAGCGCGGCAATGAGATGACTGACGTTCTTATGGAGTTCCCTGAGCTGAAGGATCCCCGCAACGGCGAGCCGCTGATGAAGCGCACCGTGCTTATCGCCAACACCTCCGATATGCCCGTGGCGGCCCGGGAAGCCTCCATCTACACCGGCATTACCATAGCCGAGTACTTCCGCGACATGGGTTACGACGTGGCCGTCCTGGCCGACTCTACCTCCCGCTGGGCCGAGGCTCTGCGCGAGATGTCCGGCCGTCTGGAAGAGATGCCCGGTGAAGAGGGCTACCCTGCCTACCTGGCCTCCCGTCTGGCTCAGTTCTACGAGCGCGCCGGCGTTGTGGAGTGTCTGGGCAGCGACGACCGCCAGGGCTCCGTCACCGCCATCGGCGCCGTTTCCCCTCCGGGCGGTGATATTTCCGAGCCTGTCTCCCAGGCAACCATGCGTATTGTCAAAGTGTTCTGGGCGCTGGACTCCAGCCTGGCCTACGCCCGCCACTTCCCGGCCATCAACTGGCTGACCTCCTACTCCCTGTATATCGACACCCTGCGTTCCTGGTACACCGAGCAGTTTGGAGAGACCTACATGCTCAACCGGGAGAAGGCCATGCATATACTCCAGGAGGAAAGCGAGCTGCAGGAGATTGTCCGCCTTGTAGGCCAGGACGCCCTCTCGCCCGCTGACCGGCTCACCATGGAGACTGCAAAGATGATCCGTGAGGACTTCCTGCAGCAGAACGCCTTTGTGGACGAGGATGCCTATTCCTCCTACCCCAAGCAGTTCCGCCTGCTGGATCTGATTCTGCACTTTGATTCTCTCTGCCGGGACGCTCTCGGCAAAGGCGCCGACATGAACGGCCTCTTCGCCATTTCCGCCAGAGAAAAGATCGGCCGCGCCAAGATGGCCGATGCGCAGAGCTTCCAGGCCGACTACGACGCTATTGACGCGCTGATGAAGAAGGAGATCGAGGAAGTCACTGCCGGAGGTGAGGACGAATGATTAAAGAATACAAGACGATACGGGAAATCGCCAGCCCCCTGATGGTGGTCGAGCATGTTGAAGGCGTCACCTACGACGAGCTGGGCGAGATCGAGCTTCCCAACGGCGAGCTTCGCCGCTGCAAGGTGCTTGAGGTCGAGGGCGACAGAGCGGTGGTTCAGCTCTTTGAGTCCGCCCAGGGCATCAATCTGGCCGAGTCCAGGGTCCGCTTTCTGGGCCATCCCCAGGAGCTGGCCGTGTCTGAAGATATGCTGGGCCGCGTTTTCAACGGCATGGGCCAGCCCATTGACGGCGGCCCCGCCATCCTGGCCGACGCCCATATGGATATAAACGGCCTTCCCATGAACCCTGCTGCCCGCGCTTACCCCGCCGAGTTTATCCAGACCGGCGTCTCCACCATTGACGGCCTGAACACCCTGGTCCGCGGCCAGAAGCTGCCGATCTTCTCCGGCTCCGGCCTGCCCCATGCCGCTCTGGCCGCCCAGATAGCCCGCCAGGCCAGAGTTTTGGGCGACAATGAGACCTTCGCCGTGGTTTTTGCCGCCATCGGCATCACGTTTGAGGAGTCCGAGTACTTCATCAATGACTTCCGCCGCACCGGCGCCATCGACCGAACCGTGGTCTTTTCCAACCTGGCCAACGACCCTGCTGTGGAACGCATCGCCACCCCCCGTATGGCGCTGACTGCCGCGGAATATCTGGCCTTTGAAAAAGACATGCAGGTCCTGGTTATCCTTACCGATATCACCAACTACGCCGAGGCTCTCCGAGAGGTTTCGGCGGCCAAGAAGGAAGTTCCCGGCCGCCGCGGCTATCCCGGCTACCTATACACCGACCTTGCCACCATGTACGAGCGTGCCGGCCGCCGCCAGGGCAAGAAAGGCTCCATCACCATGATCCCCATCCTTACCATGCCTGAGGACGATAAGACCCATCCCATCCCCGACCTGACCGGCTACATCACCGAGGGCCAGATCATCCTCAGCCGCGAGCTGCACCGCAAGGGTATCGTTCCACCCGTGGATGTGCTGCCCTCCCTGAGCCGTCTGAAGGACAAGGGCATCGGCGCTGGCAAGACCCGTGAGGATCATTCCGGTACCATGAACCAGCTCTTCGCCGCCTATTCCCGCGGCAAGGACGCCAAGGAGCTCATGACCATTCTGGGCGAGGCCGCCCTGTCTGAGGATGACAAGCTCTTCGCCAAGTTTGCCGAGGAGTTTGAGAAACGCTATGTGAGCCAGGGCAACAACACCAACCGCAGCATCCAGGAGACGCTGGATATCGGCTGGGAGCTGCTGAGCATTCTGCCCCAGCGCGAGCTGAAGCGTATCAAGCCCGAATTCATCGAGAAGTACATGCCCAAGAAGTAAGCCCATACCCATTATTAATTTACGGAGGTGATGCTTTTTGGCAAGCACTGCTGTAACCCCAACAAGAATGGTGCTCAACCAGCTCAAAGGCAGGCTCAAGACCGCCCGCCGGGGCCACAAGCTGCTCAAGGACAAGCGGGATGAGCTGATGCGTCAGTTCATGGATGTGGTAAAGCGCAACAAGCAGCTTCGTACCCGCGTTGAGGAAGGGCTGACCGCCGCCTTCGCCTCCCTTCAGGTGGCGAGCGCCATCATGTCCCCGGAGATGCTGGAGCAGGCGTTGCTGTATCCGCGCCAAAGCGTGGAGCTGGGCCTGAAATTCAAGAATATAATGAGCGTAAACGTGCCTCAGTACAGCTTCCATACCAAGAACAACGACCCTACCGAAATCTACCCCTACGGTTTTGCCCAGACCTCCGGCGAGCTTGACGCTGCCCTGGACAAAATGGCCCGGGTGTTTGAGGATATGCTGGAGCTGGCCCAGGTGGAAAAGACCATGCAGCTTCTGGCGGAGGAGATCGAAAAGACCCGCCGCCGGGTCAACGCCCTGGAGTATGTAATGATCCCCGAGCTTACGGCGAATATCAAGTATATTTCCATGAAGCTGGAGGAAAACGAAAACTCCACCAAGGTTCGCCTGCTGAAGGTCAAAGAAATGGTTCTCCAGGACGCCCATCATTACAAGTAAAGAGCCAAAAAAGCAAAAGCCCCCTCCTGTCAGGAGGGGGCTTTCCAGCTTGTCAAAAATGCGTATCAATGACAGAAAGCGTGCTGAATAATGGACTCCGCAAAGATTGAAAACCTCCGCCTTGTGGGCGCCGCCGTGCGGCACAGAAGCTTTGGCAGCGGCGTCATAGAGGGGCTGAACCGGGATGTGCTAACGGTAAGTTTCTCTCAGGGCAGGAAGAAGTTTATTTTCCCGGGTGCCTTTTCGCTATCTGGATGTGAACGGCGCAGGCCGCCTGCTGGAAGAGCTTCTGAAAGCGCGCAGGGACGAAAAAGCAGAAGAATTCATGGCCTATTTTAAAA
>OLPA01001949.1_pt1 | contig 16249 bp, 13 predicted proteins | sample 1672811 | NCBI WGS metagenome assembly OLPA01 (sample SAMEA3136726, study PRJEB25190) | human gut metagenome | biome: human gut; feature: human-associated habitat; material: faeces | place: Austria | collected 2013
CTCATGTGGATCGGGATGCTGGGCGGCGGCGTCTGCAAGATACAGACCGCAGGCAACCTTTTACCATTTTTTTAATGTCAGAAGAATACTGACGGTTGTTCATAACTTCTTTGGCGATACGAACCTGTTCATTATATTTTTTTCCGGAATTGGAATGGTTGGTATCAATGATAGCGGCAGGATTGACCACATCCATTTTGTCATATTTTTCGATCAGGCGCATGATGTCCTCGTAGTGGTAATTCTGTGTGGAATTGCCATGTTTGCTGACTGCACCTCTTAAAATGACGTGTGCCCATGGATTTCCGGTTGTTTCTACTTCGTGGCCTGCAAAGGAAAAATGATGTGGATGCTGTGCAGCGTAAACGGAGTTCAGCATAACTGCAAGGTCACCACTGGTCGGGTTTTTCATGCCGGAAGCAACATCAAAACCGCTGACCGTAAGACGGTGGTGCTGATCCTCTACGGAGCGGGCACCGATGGCAACATAGGAGAGTAAGTCCTCTACATAACCCCAGTTTTCCGGGTAGAGCATTTCGTCAGCAGCACTCAGTCCGCTTTCTTCCATGGCACGAAGGAACATTTTTCTCGATGAAATAATACCTTCTATCATATCCGGTGCTTTTTCCGGGTCCGGCTGGGATGCAATCCCTTTATAACCCTCACCGGTAGTACGCGGCTTGTTAGTATAAATACGCGGAACGATTAAAATACGGTCTTTGACTTTTTCCTGAACCGGTGCAAGACGGCTGACATAGTCTACGACAGGGTCTTCGTGGTCTGCGGAGCAGGGACCGATGATCAACAAAAGTCGGTCATCTTTTCCGCTGATAATATCTTTGATCTGGTTATCACGATCGGCTTTGATGGCAGCAAGTTTTGCTGAAAGCGGATACTGTTGTTTGATCTCTTCCGGTGTCGGAAGTGCTCTTAAATAAGTGAAACTCATAATGTATCTCCTTTGATTCTAAGAATTAAAATATTTTTTTTTAATGATCTCTACCGGCATATCGGCGCCTGTCCAGCAATGAAAGGAAGCTGCACCCTGATAGAGCAGCATATAGAGCCCGTTACAGGTTGGACATCCGATAGATTCTGCCTCCTGAAGAAGCTTTGTTTTTCTTGGGTTATAAATAATATCGGAAACGACCAGCTCAGGATATAACAGGGATCTGTCAACCGGACTGTTAGAAATATCAGGTGCCATGCCGACGTTTGTTGCGTTTGTTAAGATCGCACTGTCTGATAGTGCCTGTTTTAACTGATATGTATCTGCTATGTCATACAAAAATACCTGACAGTCGGTAGTGCGGGTGACTTTATCGGCAAAATCCTGTGCTGTTTTCCAGGAAGCATTTTTGCGCTTAAACATATAGATGTTTTTTACACCATCTAAGGCTGCCTGTGTGCAGATTGCAGTAGCCGCACCTCCGGCACCTAAAAGTGTCATATTTTTTCCAAGAATATCATAACCTGCGTCCTTAACCGAGTGCATGTAGCCGATTCCATCCGTTGTATGGCCGATCAGTCTGCCGCTTTCATAGGTTACGGTGTTGACTGCCTGCGCCAGCTTTGCAGCGGGGGTCAGCTCGTCCATAAAGGGAAGGATTGCAGTCTTGTGCGGCATGGTCAGGTTATAGCCGCGGACATTCAGCAGTTTTAAAGCATGAACAGCATCCGGTAGATTCTGTGGACTGATGTCAAATGCCGTATAGACATAATCAAGACCGAGAAGTCGAAATGCTTCATTATGCATCTGTGGTGAAATACTATGTGCTACGGGACTTCCCAAAAGACAGGTCAGACGGGTAGTTCCGGTAATCTCGTATCTCATAAATATACCTCCTTAGCGGAATGATATACCGCTCATGCCTATCTTAAAATAATTTGTAAAGGATGTCAATTACTTGCGGGATTTGGTGGGGTGGGATATAATGAGCAGAAGTGAGGGGGAGAGTTTGTTTTTTGTTTGTTTTTGGTGGGGGTCATCTGACAGCGATCACGCTTGTACAAGTGTCCGGAATTAAGAAGTACCAGACATTCTGTGAGAGGTGTCGGGGACGAACGAAACCGGGGCAGATTCGCCATCCTGGCTCAGCAGCCCCTTTTTCGGACATCCGTGTCCGAAAATTTCTGATAGCAGACAGAATGTCAGGAACTTCTAAATCCCGGACATAGTTACAAGCATGATTGCTGTCAGATGAACGACGAACGAAAAACCTAATATTCACGGTGGCAGCAGGAATAAACTCTTAGCAAAACAGATCACGCAATAAATATTTATGCATTATTTATATGCTTCATATACATATATACTATATACAACATACAGAGATATGAATATGTGAAGCACTGTAGGATAGTTACGTCACATAAAATCACATAAAAATAGCAGGAATGGGAAACAAAGTAGATGCAGCCGGCACAGATCAGATAGGGAAGGTTTCTTTTTGTGCAATGGAGATGAAACTCAGAAATCGTGAAGCTCAATAGCGCACACGATTTCCGGTTTCAGAGGTTCATCAGAATGCTCTGCACAAGGAAAACTGGAATATCTGATCTGTGCCGGCTGCCCCATAACGTATAACCATAACGTATAACCATAACGAATAACTGAATATAACTAAAAATCAATAGGAAAATAGGAAGAGGAAACATCATGGCAGGAATCATTGAAAAAAAAGGAAAAATCCTCGGAACCGGCACCCCGCTCATCTGTGTTCCGGTAACAGAGGAGACAAAAGAAAAAATCGTGGAAGAGATCCGCATATTAACAGAACAAAAGGTAGATATGATCGAGTGGAGGATGGACTGGTTTTCAGAGGTAACGGATAAAGAGGCAGTGAAGAGTGTTCTCGAAGAAATCCGCCCTTATGTGGAAAATACGCTGTTCTTACTGACCTTCCGCTCTAAGATGCAGGGTGGACAGCTACAGATGAAACCGGCAGAGGTCTTAGAACTGAACGAAGCGGCGGCAAAGACAGGAGTGGCCGATTTTGTAGATATTGAATATTTTGAATATGAAAAACCGAAAAAAGCCATCCAAAGAATGAAGGACTGTGGTGTGACGGTCATCTGCTCCCATCATGATTTTGAAAAGACACCGGAGAGAGGTGTATTGCAGATGATCTTAGAAAAAATGTACCATGGCGGTGCCGATATCGTGAAACTTGCAGTGATGCCGCAAAACCGGCTGGATGTTTTAAATCTGTTAAGTGCCACGGAGAGTTTTGTGGAAGAGCATCACGATACACCGGCGATCACGATGTCCATGGGAAAAGACGGAGTGATCAGCAGACTTTGCGGTGAGGTGTTTGGCTCCTGTGTGACCTTCGGTTCACATGAGAAAGCGTCCGCACCGGGACAGATGCAGATGGATGATCTAAAGACCGTATTAGAAAAAATACATAAGAGTATCAGTTAGAAGAGGAAGAAAGATGAAAAAAAAGGGAAATATTTATTTGATCGGCTTTATGGGCGTGGGAAAGACAACCGTCTCAAAATATTTGAGGGAACTGACCGGATGGGAGGAAGTCGATACCGATAAGGTCATTGTCCGGAAAAAAAATATGGGGATTCCGGAAATTTTTGAAAAATATGGGGAAAACTATTTTAGAAATTTAGAAAGTCATATATTAGAGGACTATGCAAAAAAGGGGCAGCGGATCGTATCCTGTGGCGGTGGAATTATTTTACGGGAAAACAACCGGAAGCTGATGAAAAAAAGCGGCACCGTGATTTTGTTGAGTGCGACTCCGCAGACCATTTATGAAAACGTAAAAGACGGAAAAGACCGTCCGCTTTTAAATGGAAACATGAATCCTGACTATATTGGAAAGATGATGCAGGAAAGACAGCCGTATTATGAAAAAGCAAAAGATATCGAAATTGTTACGGATGAAAAAGCACCAAAGGATGTCGCATTCGAGATCATAGAGCGGCTGCAGATACCAATGGCAGGAAAAGAGGAAGAGGCATGATACAGGATATTGGAGTGGAGCAGTTAAAAAATGAATATCATCCAAAGCCTCCGAAAGACGAGAGCAGGATCATGATATTTGACGCAGGAAAACTGCTTTGTAGGATCAACGAAGAGATGCAGATCGCATATCCTAAATACGGTGAGTGGAGAAAAAATAAGGCAGATGAGGAAACGCTCATCTACCTTTTTTCCATTGGAGAGGACACTTATTATTTGCTGTTTTCATCGCAAAAGACAGAGATCGAGGGGTATGCCTATGAAAAAATGTTCCGTTTGCGCCGAACATTTCCTGAGCGTGAGCGGTTTGCGGGAGTCAGTGCCTATCATTTGTATACCTGGTATGAAAACAACCATTTTTGCGGAAAATGTGGTAAGGAACTCTTAAGAAATGAAAACGAAAGAAAGCTGCAATGTCCGGAATGCGGGAATGAAGTGTTTCCAAGGATCAATCCGGCAGTCATTGTGGCAGTCAGCCATGGCGATGAACTGATCCTGACAAAATATGCAGGCAGGGAATATAAAAAATATGCATTAATTGCCGGTTTTGCAGAATTTGGTGAAACGATAGAGCAGACGGTACAAAGGGAAGTCATGGAAGAAGTCGGGATACGGGTAAAGAATCTGCGGTATTATAAGAGCCAGCCATGGGGATTTTCCGGGAGTCTGCTGTTTGGCTTTTTTGCAGAGGCAGAAGGAGACCTTACGATCTACAGGCAGGAAGACGAATTAGCGGAGGCAATGTGGGTGCCGGCAGAAGAGATCGTCTTAGATATAGAGGAGATCAGCCTGACAAGAGAAATGATGCAGGTGTTTCAAAAAGAGCATTGTAAAAAAGAGTGAAGAAATTGTGAGCGAATCTTGACATTGGAATAGAACATGCTAAAATGATAGTTCACATAGTTAATTAATAACTAGGTTAAATAATAGAGGTGATACACATGGAAGAGTATATAGCGGACCTTCAGGAACAATTGATCACGGCACAGCATAGATTTATGAAGATGCACCGGGATCTTTGCTTTACAGGTCTTCGCAAAAGTGAGTTTGTCATGCTGGAGATCATTGAAAGAGAGAACGGAAACCGTGAGCAGGGTGTGCTGGCATCCGATATTGCCAAGCGCCTGAGGATCACGGCTCCGGCAGTTTCAAAAATGTTAAGAAGCATGGAAGAAAAGGGGTATGTAGAACGAAGAGTGGATGAAAAAGACAGACGGAATACGCGGGTGAGCATTACGCCTGACGGAAAAGAAGCAGAACAGCAGGTACGCAGGCAGATGCAGGAATTTATCACAGGAGTTATAGAACGTCTGGGGGAGGAGCGTACCAAAGAGCTGATTCATTTAATGAACCGATACACGGAGATCATGCAGGAAGAGAATCAGAACAGAAAAAGAAAAAAGCAGGAGGAAAAACATGAAGCAAATCTTTAAATACTTAGCAGAGCACAAAGGAGCAGTGGTCATGATCATACTGCTTTTAGTTGTTCAGGCATATTGTGATCTGTCTCTTCCTTCCTACACATCGGATATTGTCGATGTCGGAATCGAACAGGGAGGAATTGAGCATGAAGCAATGGAGGAGATGCGAAAGGAGAGTTTCGACACACTTTGCTTCTTTGTAGAGGATAAGGATGAAAAAACACTCCGCGATGCATATAAGCTTGATGAGAAGACTGAGCGATATGTCAGAAAGAGCGATAAAAAAGAAGATATTGAAAAACTCGACGATATCTTAGCAAAGCCTATGGCAATGGTCAATGGCATGAAAAGCAGCAAAGAGATGGATTTTGACCAGTTTTTGCAGGGCGTGAAAGCAGGAGCCATTACCAAGGATATGATCCTGCAGCAGGAAGAGGAGGCATTGGAAAAATACGATACCATGAGTGATTCCATTGTTTCGCAGATGGCAATCCTATATGTACAGGACGAATACAAAGCCATGGATTATGATACCGATCAGATACAGACACATTATCTGTGGGTAACCGGGGCAAAGATGTTAGGACTGTCCATTTTAATGGTAGCGGCAGCAATCTGTGCAGGATATTTTTCCTCTAAGACCGGAGCAAAGATCGGTATGGATTTACGAACCAGGATATTTGGACAAGTGCTGAGCTTTTCGAACCGTGAGATGGATCAATTTTCCACGGCATCCCTGATCACAAGAAGTACGAATGATATCCAGCAGATACAGATGGTTTCTACGATATTGCTAAGAATGGTACTGTATGCACCGATCATTGGTATCGGAGGAATCTTAAAAGTAGTCAATACAAAGACCGGAATGGGCTGGATTATTGTGGTTGCAGTCGTTGCTATTTTTGTTCTGGTAGGAATTTTAGTCGTAGTGGCAATGCCGAAGTTCAAACAGATGCAGACCCTTGTGGACCGCATGAATCTGGTTTCAAGAGAGATATTGACAGGTATTCCGGTTATCCGTGCATTCAGCCGTGAAAAATTTGAGGAAAAACGGTTTGAGAAAGCAAATCGTGATCTGATGCAGACACAGTTGTTTACGAACCGTGTTATGACCTTTATGATGCCGACGATGATGCTGATCATGAATGCCATTACGGTAGCGATTGTGTGGTTTGGGGCAAAAGGAGTAGACCTTGGAAACCTTCAGGTTGGTGACATGATCGCATTTATTACCTATACGATGCAGATCGTCATGGCATTTTTAATGTTGACGATGGTATCCATTATGCTGCCAAGAGCAGGTGTGGCAGCAACCCGTATAGAAGAAGTATTAGATACGGAACCGAGCATCCACGATGCAGAGGAGACAAAAGGAAATGAAAAAGAATTTAGTGGCGTATTAGAGTTCCACGATGTAGGATTTGCCTATGATGGAGCAAAAGAAGAGGCACTGAGTGATATTTCCTTTACGGCAAGACCGGGGGAAACAACCGCGATCATCGGAAGTACCGGATGTGGAAAGACCACATTATTAAATCTGATCCCGCGTTTTTATGATGTAACATCCGGAAGCATTACCATAGATGGAATCGATGTTCGGGAAATGTCACAGGAGAAATTAAGAAGTCTGATCGGATATGTGCCGCAAAAGGGAGTGCTCTTTTCCGGAACGATCGCATCTAACCTGAAATTCGCAGGAGATCAGGTCAGTGATGAGATGATGAAAGAGGCGGCAGACATTGCACAGGCAGTAGATTTTATTGAAGAAAAAGAAGAAAAATACAACAGTCCGATCGCACAGGGCGGAACGAATGTCTCCGGTGGACAGAAACAGAGACTTTCCATTGCAAGAGCGATAGCAAAGAATCCGAAAATCTTCTTATTTGATGACAGTTTTTCCGCATTGGATTATAAGACCGATGTGGCACTTAGAAAGAAACTGAATGAAAGAGTAAAAGATGCAACCGTTTTGATCGTGGCACAGAGGATCAGTACGATCTTACATGCAGATAAGATCATTGTATTAGAAGAAGGCAGAATTGCCGGTATCGGAACACATGAGGAGCTGTTAGCAGGATGCGAGACCTATCAGGAGATTGCAAGCTCCCAGCTTTCTGAAGCAGAACTGAAAGGAGGTGTCCGTTAATGGCAGAGCAGAATACAAGAAGACATGGACCAAGAGGACCGCATGGTGGAATGGCACCGGGTGAAAAAGCAAAAGATTTTAAGGGAACGATGAAAAAGCTGATGACTTATATCGGAAAGTATAAGTTTGCTGTAGCAACGGTCATTGTATTTGCAATCGGCAGTACGATCTTTAGTATCATTGGACCGAAAATCTTAAGTAAGGCGACAACAGAACTGTTTAACGGCTTAGTAGCAAAGATCAAAGGCACCGGTGGTATTGATTTTGACAAGATCGGAAAAATTCTGTTGATCCTGCTGACGATGTATTTAGTCAGTGCAGTCTTTTCCTTTATCCAGGGATGGATCATGACAGGAGTGACACAAAAGCTCTGTTTCCGTTTCCGAAAAGAGATATCGGAAAAGATCGACCGGATGCCGATGAAGTATTTTGAATCACGGACAGTAGGAGAAGTGTTATCGCGTATTACCAATGATGTCGATACGTTAGGACAGAGTCTGAACCAGAGTGTGACGATATTGATCACATCCGTGACGACTATTATCGGAGTGTTGATAATGATGCTTACGATCAGTCCTCTAATGACATTGATCGCATTTGTGATCCTCCCGATCTCCGCACTTTTGATCAGTCTGGTCATCAAACATTCGCAGAAGTATTTCTTTACACAGCAGGAATACCTTGGAAAGATCAACGGACAGGTCGAAGAAGTGTTCAGCGGACAGAATGTTATCAAAGTATTTAACCGTGAAGAGGTAGTAAAAAAGACCTTTGAGGAAAATAATGACGTGCTCTATCAGTCAGCCTGGAAATCACAGTTTTTCTCAGGTATGATGCAGCCAATCATGATGTTTGTCGGAAATCTCGGTTATGTTGCAGTAGCGATCAGCGGAAGTATGTTAGCGATCAAAGGAACGATCGAGGTCGGAGATATTCAGGCATTTATCCAGTATGTCAGAAGTTTTACCCAGCCGATCACACAGGTGGCGCAGGTATCGAATATGCTTCAGTCCATGGCAGCGGCAACAGAGCGTGTATTTGAATTCTTAGAAGAGGAAGAGGAAGACCAGTTTGCCGAGAATCCGGTGCATGATGAGAATCTTCAGGGAAGTGTAACGTTTGAGCATGTAAAATTCGGTTACGATGAAGATAAGATCATCATCCATGATTTTAACAGTCAGATCTCTCCGGGACAGACGGTAGCGATCGTAGGGCCGACCGGTGCAGGTAAGACGACGATGGTCAAACTGTTGATGCGTTTTTATGATGTCAACGAAGGTGCGATCAAAGTTGATGGCTATGATATCAGGGATTTCAACCGCAGTGAGCTTCGCGAGAACTTTGGAATGGTCTTACAGGACACCTGGCTGTTCAAAGGAACGATCATGGAAAATATCCGTTACGGAAGACTGGATGCAACCGATGAAGAGGTCATCGAGGCAGCGAAAGCAGCACATGCCCACCACTTTATCTCCACACTGCCGGGCGGCTATCAGATGGAATTGAACGAGGAAGCAAGCAATGTTTCACAGGGACAGAAGCAGCTTTTGACGATCGCGAGAGCCATTTTAGCAGATAACAGGATACTGATCCTTGATGAAGCAACAAGTTCCGTCGATACGAGAACTGAGGCAAGAATACAGAAAGCAATGAACAATCTGATGAAAGGAAGAACCAGCTTTGTCATTGCGCACAGACTTTCTACGATCAAAGATGCAGATTTAATTTTAGTCATGAAAGACGGAGATATTATTGAGCAGGGAACCCATAAAGAACTCCTAGAACAACAGGGATTCTATGCGGATTTATACAATTCCCAGTTTGAGGAAGCGTTAGCCTAGAAGTATAAAAAAAGTGTGAAAAAATTGTTTTTCACACTTTTTTCTTTGATTTTTTCCTATGAGTATGATATGATAAGTTCTGCTATGTAAAGTTTGCATCTATAGTCTAATGGATAGAACGCTGGACTCCGATTCCAGTAATGTGGGTTCGACTCCCGCTAGATGCATTTTTTACTCTATAGGAGATCGTTTGTTTTCGCAATGTCCTACAGAGTAAAGAATAACTGAGGACAAGCAGCAGTATAGGAGGTTTTTATGAGTACTGAGGATGGAAGTAACAAAAATAACATAGATGGGAATGGCACAGATAAAAATAGCATAGATAAAGAAAAAACACAGGAATTTTTGCATAAAAACGGACGATATCTGATCATGGCAGGCATGTTAGTCGTGATCTTGATCGGTATCGTTATGTTAGTCAATAACAAAGGTACATCATCTGCTGATCCGAAAGCTAGAGCAGAAAAAGTGCTGAAAGAGGATTATCAGGTAGATGAAAATGAAGCCGTTACCAAACTGATGAAAAATTATTACAAATACTATGCAGAAGGTAATGTAGATAAGATGAAAGAGATTGCAACTCCAATCTCGAAATTAGAGCAGAGTTATATCAAGATGTTCAGCGAACGCGTAGAGAAATATAAGAACATCAAGTGCTATACAAAAGAGGGATTAGATAAAGATTCCTATATCGTATCCGTAACAATGGATATGAAGTTCCCGAAGATCAAGACAACGATCCCGTCTTTGGAGACTTTTTATGTAAGAACGGATGACAAGGGAAATCTGTATATTGACAATCTCTACAGTACATTCAATTATATCGCAACGAATGAAAAAGACGTTGATTCGAGCGTTTCAGAATTTATTGACAAGTATGAAGAGCAGGATGACTTTGTAAAGTTAGCAAACGATATCGAGAAAAAAAGCAGCAAAGCGATCAAATCGGATAAAGACTTAGAAAAATACGTTAATAAGCTGAATGATAAGGTAATTCCAAAGTGGCTGAACAATTATAAGAAGGCACAGGAGGAAGAACAGAAGAAGAAAGAAGAAGAGCAAAAGAAGAAGGACGAAGAAAAGAAGAAACAGGAAGAAGAACAAAAGAAGAAAGACGAAGAGAAGAAGAAAAAAGAGGAAGAACAAAAGAAGAAGGACGATAAGAAAGACAGCAAAAAGAAATCCGAAGAAAAGAAAAAATCTGAGGATAAAAAAGACAGTAAAAAGAAATCTGACAAGAAAGACGATCAGAAAAAAGAGGATAACAAGCAGGAAGAGCAACAACAGGCAGAGCAGCCGGCAGCCGAGACTGTATATGTAACCACAAAGGTCAATATCCGTGATGCTGCAAGTACCGATGGAAATGTCGTAGAGATGTTAGAGTTCGGAACAGAGTTGAAGCGGACCGGAACAGAAGGCGACTGGAGTGCCGTAGAGCATAATGGTGTAACCGGTTATGTCAAGAGCGAGTATCTGTCTACAGAAGTTCCACAGCAGGATACATCAGCACCTTCCCTGTCAGAGGGTTCTACCGTTACCTTAAATGGCACGATCAATATCCGTGAGTCCATGAGCGAGACTTCCACGAAGGTAGCAGTAGGATGCCGGTGACAAGGTTACGGTTGTTATGAGTTATGCGGAAGGATGGACGAAGGTAAATTATAAAGATACCATCGGTTACATAAAGACAGAATTATTACAGTAGGAAGAAATGCGGAGGCTTAGGTCTCCGCATTTTTGAAAGGATAGGAATGGAAACGGAATTTATCAGGATCAATAAGTTTTTAAGTGAAGCAGGAGTGTGTTCAAGAAGAGGAGCAGACCGTCTTGTGGAAGAAGGAAGAGTGACTATTGACGGAAAGGTAGCAGTACTTGGTGATCAGATCCTTCCGGGACAGAAGGTTCTTGTGGACGGCAGGGAAATACAGAGAGAGGATGAGAAGATTTTACTGGCTTTTCATAAACCAAAAGGAATTGTATGTACGGCAGAGAAGAGAGAAAAGAACAATATTATTGATTATCTTCATTACCCGAAACGTATCTATCCGGTAGGAAGATTAGACAAGGATTCCGAGGGATTGATCCTTCTTACCAATGATGGAGAGCTTGGAAACGAGATTCTAAGAGCAAGAAATTTTCATGAGAAAGAATATATCGTAACGGTAAACCGCCCGGTTACGGATGAGTTTTTACGCGGAATGGCAGGAGGTGTACCCATCCTCGATACGATCACGAGAAAGTGTAAGGTAGAAAAGTTAGATAAGAGAAAATTCCGTATTGTGCTGACGCAGGGACTGAACCGGCAGATCCGCAGAATGTGTGAATATTTTGGCTATCGGGTGGTCAAACTGGTCCGTGTCAGGATCATGAATATTAAATTAGGAGATCTTCCGGTGGGAAAATACCGTGATCTTACACATCAGGAATGGGAAGGATTATTGGCACTGCTATCAGAGAGTGGGAAAGAGGAATAGAATGGAAATTCAGGAAAAAATAGAAGCGTTACGCAAGGAAATTGAGTATCATATCGAACGCTATTATAATCAGGATGATCCGGAGATTACCGATTACGAATACGATCAGAAAATGAACGAGTTAAAACGTTTAGAAAGAGAACACCCGGAATATGTCACACCGGATTCCCCGACACAAAAGGTCGGAGGAAGTGCAAAACGTGAGGCGGGTGTCTTAGTAGAGCATAACGTACCGATGTTGAGCCTTCAGGATGTTTTTGACAGGGGAGAGGTAGAGAATTTTGTTGCAGAAATGAAAAAGCAGTTAGATGATCCTGAATTTGTGGTTGAATACAAGATAGACGGACTGTCTCTTTCTTTGCGTTACGAATACGGCGAGTTGAAGTTAGCAGAGACCAGAGGAGATGGCATCCAATATGGGGAAGATGTCACGGCAAATGCAAAAGTGATCCGTGATGTCAAAAAGAAATTAAAAGATAAACCGGAATATCTCGAAATCCGTGGCGAAGTCTATATGACAGAGGCTGATTTTGAGAAGGTCAACGAAAAACAGGAACTGCTCGGCAAAAAGCTGTTTGCAAATCCAAGAAACTGTGCAGCAGGCACACTGCGTCAGTTAGATACCGCAGTGACAAAGGAACGCGGACTGTCCATGTTTATTTTTAATATTCAGGATGCAAGAGGAATCTCATTTGAAACGCATACAGAAGGCTATGAATATTTAAAAAAACAGGGCATTCGGGTCATTGAAGAATATACGGTCTGCAAGACAGCAGATGAAGTCTGGGCAGCGATCGAAAAAATCGGCGAGAACCGCGGAAAACTGCCATATGATATTGATGGCGCGGTGGTAAAGATCAACCGTTTTTCCGACCGGGAAAAATTAGGGGCAACTTCTAAAGTTCCGCGGTGGGCAGTGGCATATAAATATCCGCCGGAAGAAAAAGAGACAAAACTGTTAGATATTGAGTTGTCGGTTGGCAGAACCGGAAGGATCACGCCGACAGCCGTTTTTGAACCGGTGCGGTTGTGTGGAACGAGTGTATCAAGAGCAACCCTGCATAATCAGGATTTTATTGATGAATTAGATATCGGGATCGGTGATACGATCGTGGTATATAAATCCGGTGAGATCATTCCGAAGGTGCGAAGAGTCATTCATGAAAAAAGACCGGAGGGTGTGAAAAAATTTGTAATACCGGATGTCTGTCCGGTCTGTGGTGCAAAGACGGAACGCGAGAAGGATACCGCAGATATCAAGTGTACCTCACCAAACTGTCCGGCACAGTTAGAACGCCATATGATCAATTTTGTCGGCAGGGATGCTATGGACATCAAAGGATTTGGTGCCACTTACATTATGGAACTGGTACATCTTGGATATCTCAAAGACATTGCAGATATTTATGACTTAAAACAGCACCGGGAAGAACTGATCGAACAGGGAATTATCGGAAAAGAAAAGAATACAGATAAGTTGTTAGATGCAATTGAAAAATCCAAGCAAAATGAGGCATTCCAGTTGTTGACCGGATTTGGTATCCCAAATGTCGGTAAGGCAGCGGCAAAGACCATTCTGAAACATTTTGGCAGTATAGAAGCACTGATGCAGGCAGATATGGAGAGTCTGCAACAGGTTGCAGATGTCGGAGAGGTTACGGCACTTTGCATCCGTAATTATTTTCAGGATGAAAATAACTGCAAGATCATAGAACGTCTGAAAGAAGCAGGGGTCAATATGGAAATGGCAGAGTCAGGCAGTGAGGACGGACGTTTTGATGGATTGACCTTTGTCATTACCGGAACACTTCCAACGATGGATCGAAAGGCAGCAGCAGCCTTGATCGAAGCGCATGGCGGCAAGGTATCCGGTTCTGTTTCTAAAAAGACCAATTATCTGCTTGCCGGAGAAAATGCAGGCAGTAAGCTGACTAAAGCAAATGATCTAGGTGTTTCCGTGATATCGGAAGCAGAATTGCAGGAAATGTTAAAATAGATATTGATAAACAGATCACAGACAGAAAAGAGGGAAAAATATGCCGATCAAGACACAGGGAGATTTACCGGCAAAGGAAATATTAGAAAATGAAAATATATTTGTGATGGATGAGAGTCGTGCTATCCATCAGGACATTCGTCCGCTTCAGGTGTGCATTTTAAACCTGATGCCGTTAAAAGAAGATACGGAGTTACAGTTGTTGCGTGCACTATCGAACACGCCATTACAGGTGGATATTACGTTTTTAACGGTAAAAAGCCACGAATCGCAGAATGTATCTGCGAATCATCTGAACAAATTTTATACAACCTTTGAATACATCAAAGATCAAAAATTTGATGGTATGATCATTACGGGAGCACCGATCGAGCATCTGGATTATGAAACAGTAGATTACTGGGAGGAACTTTGTCAGATCATGGACTGGACAAAGACAAATGTGACCAGTACAATGCATATCTGCTGGGGTGCTCAGGCAGGACTTTACTATCATTTTGGGATTAACAAGGTGCTGCTTCCGAAAAAATTATTTGGAGTCTACCCGTTCCAGGTATTGAACAGAAAAGTGCCGTTAGTCCGTGGCTTTGACGATGTGTTCTATGCACCAAACAGCCGCCATACGGCAATTTTAACCGAAGACATTGAGAATTGTCCGGATTTAAAGATTCTTGCAAAATCCGAAGAGGCAGGTGTATTTCTGTGCCTTTCAAATGAAGGAAAACAGATATTTGTCATGGGGCATCCGGAATACGACAGGATCACACTGGACAAAGAATACCATAGAGATTTAGAGAAAGGTCTGCCGATTGACCTGCCGTATAATTATTATCCGAATGATGATGCTACAAAGCGTCCGCTGCTGCAGTGGAGAGCGAACAGCAACAATTTGTTCAGTAACTGGCTCAATTATTATGTATATCAGGTCACTCCGTATGAGTTGTAGGGGAAAGTGGCGGAAATACTGGAAATTAAGCGGGATGTCATTGTTTGACACAGAAATATGTGATAAAGTGATAGCGATAAAAGGGTAGATGGTTAAAAGCCGTCTGCTCTTTTTTTATTACAGAAAAAATTTTAAAATCCCCTTGACAAATCACTCCAAATCCAATATGATAATTAAAACGCTATATTCCTAGTTGAAAAGTAGGAATTAAGAAAGGAGAACACATATGGAAAAAATCAGAACTTACAAAACAAAGAAAAGAAGGATGGAGTGTATGTGTTGTTGCAGTAGAAGCGAAGGATAGAGAGAAATAGATCATATTTGTAAACATGGAGGAAAAAATTATGTCAGAGATTAAAAAAAGTGCAGCAGAGTTAATTGGAGAAACACCGATTTTAGAGATTAGCCGTTACAGCCAGTCCGCAGGCGTGAAAGATGCAACCATTCTTGCAAAACTGGAATACTTAAATCCGGCAGGTTCCGTCAAGGACAGAATCGCACTTGCAATGATTGAGGACGCAGAAAAATCCGGCGCATTAAAACCGGGAGCAACGATTATTGAGCCGACTTCAGGAAATACGGGAATTGGTCTTGCAGCCGTAGCAGCAGCAAAAGGTTATAAAGCGATTTTAACACTTCCGGATACGATGAGCGTAGAAAGAAGAAATCTGTTAAAGGCATATGGAGCTGAACTTGTTTTAACAGAAGGTGCCAAGGGAATGAAAGGTGCCATCGCAAAAGCAGATGAGTTAAAAGAGAGCATTCCGGGAGCCGTTATCTTAGGTCAGTTTGTGAATCCTGCAAACCCGGCAGCACATAAGAAAACAACCGGCCCTGAGATTTACAGACAGACCGATGGAAAAGTAGATATTTTTGTAGCAGGAGTCGGCACCGGCGGAACCATTACCGGAGTCGGAGAATATTTAAAAGAGCAGAATCCGGATGTAAAGATCGTAGCAGTAGAGCCGGCAAGCAGTCCTGTCCTTTCCGAAGGAGTATCCGGTCCGCATAAGATCCAGGGAATCGGCGCAGGCTTTGTACCGGATACATTAGATACCAGGGTTTATGATGAAGTGCTTAAGATCGAAAACGATGATGCATTTGTAGAGGGCAAACGCTTTGCAGTAAGCGAAGGAATTTTAGTGGGAATTTCTTCCGGTGCGGCATTAAAAGCAGCTACTATTTTAGCAGAACGTCCGGAAAATAAAGGAAAAAATATTGTCGTACTTTTACCGGATTCCGGTGACAGATACCTGTCCACACCATTATTTGCAGACTAAGATTGTATGAGAAGATCACCCTGTATAGCAGAGCAGTAGTTTTGTGAAAGAAGACTACCCTGTTATACAGGGACTTTTTTTGCTCTATAGGATTAGGGTGTCAAAAGGCGGTTTTAGGTTTTTTGATTGGCAAATTGCACAAAGCCGAGTCTATTTTGTTCCGTTG
>OLPA01001961.1_pt1 | contig 16154 bp, 16 predicted proteins | sample 1672811 | NCBI WGS metagenome assembly OLPA01 (sample SAMEA3136726, study PRJEB25190) | human gut metagenome | biome: human gut; feature: human-associated habitat; material: faeces | place: Austria | collected 2013
CCGCAGTGACCCCCGGCATAAACGTGGAGTTCGCCACAAAGCCGGTGCCGTTGGGGGCTACCGTAAAGCCAACCTCCATTTTCACGTTTCCACGCAAAAAATCATTCCGGTTTTCGATGGGCGTTGCCAGAGCCGGGTCCGCCATCGGTCCGCGCCAAATCGCCAGCTTTTCCTGCGGAATGGGCGCCATCTCCCGGTAATAGTATTTGGCATAGGGGAGCTTCTTCTCTTCCTCTGTAATCGGTACCATCCATGTATCCTCCTGTTCGTTCGTATTCTTATGATTAGTATACATATTTTATTGCCAAAGCGCAAGGATGAACAAAGAAAACAAGCAAAATCCAAAAAACTGCGCAGAAATCCCCGGATTGCAGAAACAAATTGCAATCCGGGGCTGCTATTTTTACTCCAGCTCAAACGCGCCGGTATACAGCTGATAATAGGTGCCCTTTTCGGCAATGAGCTTTTCGTGGCTGCCCCGCTCTATGATGCGGCCGTGGTCAAGAACCATGATAACGTCCGCGTCCATGACGGTGGAAAGCCGGTGGGCGATGACGAACACGGTGCGTCCCTCCATAAGCTTATCCATGCCCTTCTGTACAAGGGCTTCGGTGTGAGTGTCGATGGAAGAAGTGGCCTCGTCCAGAATCATAACGGGCGGATCGGCCACCGCCGCCCGGGCTATGGCCAGAAGCTGACGCTGGCCCTGGGAGAGGTTCGCTCCGTTATTGGTGAGCATGGTGCCGTAGCCCTCGGGCAGCCGGCTTATAAAATCATCAGCCCCGGCCAGCTTCGCCGCCGCTATGCAGTCCTCGTCCGTAGCCTCCAGGCGGCCGTAGCGGATGTTGTCCATGACGCTGCCGGTAAAGAGGTTGGTGTCCTGGAGCACGATGCCCAGAGAACGGCGCAGGTCGGACTTGCGGATCTTGTTTATATTTATGCCGTCATAGCGGATCTTACCGTCGGCAATGTCGTAAAAGCGGTTTATGAGGTTTGTGATGGTGGTTTTGCCCGCGCCGGTGGCGCCAACGAAAGCCACCTTCTGGCCCGGCTCCGCGTAGACGGAGACGTCGTGCAGAACCTCTTTTCCCTCCTCATAGCCGAAGTCCACATTCACCATGCGCACATCGCCCTTAAGGGGCGTGTAGGTCACGCTTCCGTCGGAATGGGGATGCCGCCAGGCCCAGCGGCCGGTGCGCCCTACGGCCTCTTTTACGCTGCCATCGGGATTTGTTTCGGCGTTTACCAGGGTCACATAGCCATTGTCCGCCTCCGGCTCCCGGTCTACAAGAGCAAAAACACGGGCGGCTCCGGCTCCGGCCATGACGATGGAATTGATCTGTTGGGAAAGCTGGTTGATGTTCCCGGTGAACTGCTTGGCCATGTTCAGGAAGGGAACCACGATGCTTATGCCCATCGCCTGGCCCGAAAGACTCAGATTCGGCACGCCGGAGAGCAGCAGCAGGCCCCCCACCAGGGCCAGGGACACATAGAGAATGTTGCCCAGGTTTCCGATGACAGGGCCCAGGATGTTGGCGTAGGAATGGGCCCTGCGGCTGTCGTTATAGAGCGTTTCATTTATTTTGTCAAAAGCCTCTATGCTCTCGCGCTCGTGGCAGAAAACCTTTATGACCCGCTGGCCGTTCATCATCTCCTGAATGAAGCCCTCTGTTGCAGCGACGGACTTCTGTTGGGCCATGAAATACTTGGCCGAGCCCCCGCCCAGCCTTTTGGCAGCGATGAACATGAGCGCAATGCCCAGAAGCACCACCAGAGTAAGCCAGACGCTGAAATAGAGCATAATGGAGAAAACCACCAGCACGATCGCGCCGGACTGGATAAAGGCCGGAATGGCCTGGGACACAAGCTGGCGGAGCGTGTCGATATCGTTGGTATAATGGCTCATGATATCGCCGTGCTTGTTCTGATCAAAGTAGCTGATGGGCAGCTTCTGCATGCCACCGAACATCTCCTGCCGGAGCTTGTCCAGAAAGCCCTGGGTCATATAGGCCATGAGCTGGGTCTGGACAGTGATGGAGATAACGGAGAGCAGATAGAGGACGATGAGCAGAGCCATATAAGGCATAAGCTCCGCTCTGGCGGAAAGCCAGTCCCCGCCGCGATACCATTTTTCTATAATTTCCAGCACCTTTTGGACAAAAAGGGCGGGGATAGCGGAGACAACAGAGGAGAAAAGCGTGCAGGCCACGGCAAGGGGGGCCAGCACTGGGTAATAGCCGAAAAATTTCTTCACCGTGCGCTTGATTGCGCCGCCGCTCCTGCCCATGGGGGATGCTGCATTATATTTGTTATGCATCTTTTTCCCCTCCTCTGGTTTGCTGGAAGTAAATCTCCCGGTAAATCTCGCAGCCTGCCAGCAGCGCTTCATGGCTGCCCATGGCGGATATGCGGCCGTTTTCCATGACGATTATCAGATCGGCGTCCTCCACAGAGGCAACGCGCTGGGCGATTATGATTTTGGTGGTCTCAGGAATGTAGTTTTTGAATCCCTCCCGGATGAGGGCGTCGGTTCGGGTGTCCACGGCGCTGGTAGAGTCATCCAGAATGAGGATTTTCGGCTTTTTCAGCAGAGCTCTGGCTATGCAGAGGCGCTGCTTCTGGCCGCCGGACACGTTTGTGCCTCCCTGCTCTATTTTGGAGTCATAGCCATCGGGGAAAGACCGGATGAAATCGTCTGCCTGGGCAAGCCGGCAGGCCTGTTCCAGCTCCTCGTCGCCGGCATCCGGATTGCCCCAGCGAAGGTTTTCCTTTATGGTGCCGGAGAAAAGCAGATTCTTTTGAAGCACCACGGCAACAGCCCCCCGGAGCGTGTCCAGATCATAGCTGCGCACATCCACGCCGCCCACAAGGACCCGGCCCTCCGTCACATCGTAAAGCCGGGGGATCAGCTGCACAAGGCTGCTTTTGCTGGAGCCGGTGCCGCCGAGGATACCCACAGTCATGCCCGGGCGGATGTGGAGATTAATATTCTCAAGTGCGTTCTTTTTGGCAGTCTTGGCGTATTTGAAGGATACGTTCTCAAAATCCACGGAGCCGTCTTTTACCTCGGTAACAGGATCTTCGGGAGTTTCGATGGCGGGGGGGTCCGTCAGCACCTCACAGATCCGCTTCATGGACTCGGCGGACATGGTGAGCATCACATAGATCATGGAGATCATCATAAGGGACATGAGGATCTGCATTCCGTAGGTCAGCATGGCGGAGATCTGGCCCACATCTATGGTCTGGCCGCCGGAAGAAATAATGATTTTTGAGCCCACCAGCAATACAAAGACCATGTTAAAATAGACGCAGAGCTGCATCAGCGGGTTGCAGAGAGCCACAATGCGCTCGGCCTTTGTAAAGTCACGGCAGATATCGTGGGAGGCGGCGGAAAATTTCTCCGTCTCATAATCCTCCCGTGAAAAGCCCTTGACGACCCTCATGGCCCGGACGTTTTCCTCAATGGACTCATTCATTCTGTCGTACTTTCTGAAAACAGCCCGGAAAGCGGGCAGGGCTTTTCTGGCTACATAGATCAGCCCGGCCAGCAGCACCGGCACCACGATTACAAACGTGGTGGCCAGGGAGCCGCCCATGATATAGGCCATGACAATGGCGAAAACAAACATCAGCGGCGCCCGGACAGCGATGCGGATGACCATCATAAAGGCCATCTGCACATTTCCTACGTCCGTGGTCATTCTGGTCACAAGGGAGGCGCTGGAAAACTTGTCTATGTTCTCAAAGGAAAAGCGCTGTACCCGGCGGAAGAGATCTCCCCGGAGATTTTTGGCGTAGCCTGCCGATGCCTTGGCGCCGGCAATCCCGCCGAGCGTGCCGAAGCACAGGGAGATCATGGCCATCAGGACCAGAAAGCCCCCCGTTATCAGAAGCTGGCGCATCTCAAGGCCGGCCTTGATCCCGTTTACAAGGCGGGCGGTTATAAAGGGAATCAGAACCTCTATAAACACCTCGCCCACCATGCACAGCAGAGTGAGCAGGGTCGGGGTCCTGTATTCCCGCAGACTTTTTAAAAGCGTTTTAGTCACTGTTTTCCTCGATCCCTTTCCCGCGGCAGACCGCGGCGTTTTCAAGCATCCTGTCAATTGCTCCGATAAGCTGTTCCATCTGCTCCCGGCTCATGCCCCGGCAGAGCCAGCGGAACACGCTATGGTCGAGCTCAGCCATCTCCCGGCGGAGGCTCCGGGCCTTCTCCGTGGAGCTGACGCATTTTCGCCGCCGGTCCAGCTGACCCGGGCGGCAGAGAAGAAAGCCCTTTTTTTCAAGGCGCTTTATGATCTCCGTCATGGTGGGGTGTGTGACCCGGCTGGCGTTTTCCAGATCCCGCTGGCTCAGCTCGGCTTCCCCCCGTTCTTCCAGCCGGATGAGGGCCGCCAGCACGCCAAACTGCACCCCAGTCAGATCCTTTTCCAGGAGCCGCTGGTCCATCTGGCGGATAAAGGCCCTGTGCAGCAGGGAAAAGCGCAGGCCTATCGGCATGTCTGATTTCATTTTGCCACCTCAATGCGTAGTGTGCGACCTATTTTAGCATTCATTTTTTTGATGTCAAGAGCAAAAATATGAACAAAAATTTTCCCTGCCTGATTGACAAGGCTCCGCCGCTCTGCTAGCATTGTGGGGCAAAAATATGAGAAATCAGGTGGTTTTATGCTTTGCTTCGGAATGCCCACTTTGATAGAACTGAAAAGCACGGAGGAGACCGCCGCCCTTTGCCGGAAGCTGGGCCTGCGCTTTGTGGAGCTGAACATGAGCTTTCCCCAGTACCAGCCGGAAAGCATGGATCCCGAGGCTCTGGCGGAGCTTAAGAAAAAATACGGGATTTTCTATACCGTCCACATAGACGAAAGCCTTGACCCCTGCAGTGTGAACCCCCGGATAGCGGAGGTATATACGGACACCATGTGCAAAACCGTGGCGCTTGCGAAAAGGCTGGATATTCCCACCTTGAACATGCACCTTCTGCGGGGCATATTCGTCACCCTGCCGGACAGAAAAACCTATGTCTACGCCGAGAACGAGAACCTCTATCTTGAAAAGCTCCGCGCTTTCCGGGATCGGGTCACGGAGCAGGTGGGGGACAGCGGGATCAAAATAAGCGTGGAGAATACCGATGGCTATGAGCTTCCTTTCCTGCGGCACGCGCTAGACACGCTGCTGGAAAGCCCCGCCTTTGCGCTGACCTTTGATATCGGCCATGACCATGCCATCGGCGGCGCCGACGAGCCCGTGATTATGGCCCGGGGCGGCAGGCTCATCCATATGCACATGCACGACGCCCTCGGCGCCAGGGTTCATCGGGCCCTTGGGGACGGGGAGCTGGATCTGCGGCGCTATCTGGCCCTGGCGGAGGAACACAATTGCCGGGTGGTGCTGGAGACAAAAACCGTGGCCGCGCTGGAGAAATCCGCCTCTCTGCTGCGAAATATGGGAATGATGTGAGCGCAAAGCGAAAGCGCGGGAGATTCCGCTGCGGTACGGTTTCCCGGCAGCGCGGCCGGGGCGCCCTGTTTAACCGGGCTGGGAAAGGCTCATAATGCTATTGACAAACAAGGCCGCATGGCGGAAAATATAAGGATGGAACCCGCCCCGTTCGGGCACCGGGGGCGCGCCGCTCCAGAAAAACAGTCGGAAAGGAACAACACAATGGAAAAACTGCCGGTCAAGGATCTGCAGCGCATGGCGGCCAAGGGCCGCCTGCTGGCTGTGGACGCCATACACGCCGCTGCCTCGGGCCATCCCGGAGGCTCCCTCTCCTGCATGGATATGCTCACCGCGCTCTATTTTAACGAGATGAATGTGGACCCGAAGAATCCCCGCATGGAGGAGCGGGACCGCTTTGTCCTCTCCAAGGGCCATTGCGCCCCGGCGCTCTATGCTGTGCTGGCCCTGAGGGGCTTTTTCCCGGAGGAGGAGCTTAAGCTGCTGCGCTCCATCAAGGCCCATCTCTCCGGCCACCCGGATATGCGCCATGTGCCCGGGGTAGACATGTCCACCGGCTCTCTGGGGCAGGGCCTCAGCGCCGCCGTAGGCATGGCCATAGCGGCGAAACTCAGGGGCAGCGCCCGCCGCTGCTACGCGGTCTGCGGCGACGGGGAGATGGCCGAAGGCCAGATCTGGGAGGCGGCCATGGCCGCCGCCAAGTGGAAGCTGGACAATCTCTGCATTTTTGTGGATGTAAACGGCCTGCAGATCGACGGCCGCACGGCGGACGTTATGCCGCTGGAGCCGCTGGACAAGAAGTTCGAGGCCTTTAACTGGAATGTTATAAAGACGGACGGCCATGATTTCAGCGCCATTCTGGCCGCCCTGGCCCAGGCCAGGGAGAATAAGGGCGCACCGACTGCCATTCTGGCCGCCACGGTGAAGGGCAAGGGCGTCTCCTTCATGGAAAATCAGGCCGGCTGGCACGGAAAGGCTCCCAACGACGAGCAGTTTGCCCAGGCAAAGGCGGAGTTGGAAGCCAGAATCAAAGAACTGGAGGGAAACTGATATGGCCGGAAAGATAGCGACGCGCAACGCCTACGGCGAGGCTCTTGTGGAACTGGCCGAAAAATACCCGGAGCTTGTGGTCCTGGATGCGGATCTGTCTGGGGCAACCATGTCCAAATTCTTTGCCGCTGCCTACCCTGACAGGTTTTTTGACTGCGGCATTGCCGAGTGCAACATGACCGGCATCGCCGCAGGTCTGGCGGCGGACGGCTTCAAGCCCTTTGCCAATACTTTCGCGATGTTTGCCGCCGGCAGAGCTTATGAGCAGGTGCGAAACTCCGTGGGCTATCCCCACCTGAACGTGAAAATCGTGGGCTCCCACGGGGGGGTCTCCGTGGGTGAGGACGGAGCCACCCATCAGTGCATAGAGGACTTTGCCCTCATGCGGGAAATTCCCGGTATGCTGGTCTGCTGCCCCTGCGACGGGCACGAGATGCGCCTGGCGGTGGAGGCCCTGCTCAATTACGAGGGACCTGCCTATCTCCGCCTTGAAAGACCCGCCACCGAAATTTTTACGGACGAGACAGAAGGCTATGAATTCGCGCTGGGTAAGGGCGCTGTGCTTCGTGACGGCAGTGACGTGAGCATCGTTGCCGCCGGCATTATGGTGGGCAAGGCTCTGGAGGCGGCGAAGCTTCTGGAGACTGAGGGCGTCTCCGCCCGGGTCATAGACATGCACACCATCAAGCCCCTGGATACCGGGCTGCTGCTGAAAGCTGCCCGGGAAACCGGCTGCGTAGTCACCAGTGAGGAGCACTCCGTGCTGGGCGGACTTGGCGGGGCCGTGTGCGAATATCTCAGTGGTGCTTGCCCTGTGCCCGTGGTGCGCCACGGCGTGGAGGACGATTTCGGCCGCAGCGGCACGGCCAACGCCGTTCTGGAATACTTCGGCCTGACCGCGGAAGGCATCGCCGAGAAAGCCCGCCTTGCCATCCGTCTGAAAAAATAAATCAAAGGCGAAATCCCCCGGAGCCGCTTTCAGGCGGCTCCGGGGGATTTTATTCCCGAGGGCTTTGGGAATCAGCGCAGACCGAAAAGACCATATAGCTCCAGAACGCTCTGGTACTGCAGCTTCTGGCCCATGTACTGGCGGAAGGTGGCGGATTTCGTTTTGCCCTGGGTTTTCAGCTCCTCCATGCGCTGGGCCGCGGCAGCGTACTGCTCCTCAGCAAAGGCCAGCATCTTCTCAAAGCGCTCAAGTCTTTCCTTATCTGTCTGCATGGCATGGCTCCTTTGTATTATATTTTGTTTAAGTATAGCAAAATCCGCTGTACAAAGAAAGTTGCCTGTGATAAATTTGAGGTGAAATTGAAAGCGGAGGTCTGATATGGAACTTAAGCTTGACAATAAAAAGGTTTACGCCGTTGCTCTTGAGGGCGGCGGGGCCAAGGGCGCCTACGAGGTGGGGGCCTGGAAGGCGCTGGAAGAGGCGGGAGTCAAATACAACGCCGTCTCCGGCACCTCCGTCGGCGCTCTCAACGGGGCCATGATGGTCATGCGCGACATGGACAGGGCCGTAAAATGCTGGATGGATATAAGGCTCTCCAAGGTCATAGATGTGGACCCGGAGGAGGAAGCGGAGCTGCGGAAGATGTTCCGGGGAGAGATCGAGCTTTCGGATATTCACGGGCTTATCCCACAGGTTTTTGACATTATCCGCAACCGTGGCCTTGACGTGGCCCCCCTGAGGGCATGGCTCCGGGAGGCGGTGGATGAGAGGCGCATAAAGGAGTCGGACGTGGAGTTCTTTGTCTCCACCGTGTCCATCACCGACAGGAAGGCCCTGGAGATCAAAATAAACGACCTGCCTGAGGACGAGATATGCGACATGCTCCTGGCCAGCGCCTATCACCCCAGCTTCCGCCTGGAAAAGCTGGGCGGAAAGCTCTATACCGACGGGGGCTTTGTGGACACGCTGCCTCTGCACGCGCTGGTGGAAAACGGCTACAAGGACATCATAGCCATCCGGATTCCCGGCCACGGGGTCGAGAAGCGCTTCAAAATGCCGGAGGATGTGCGCGTCACCGTTATCGACACGAATTTTGACCTGGGCGGCGTGCTGTACTTTGATGCGGAGCAGTCCCGCCGGGATATGGAGATCGGCTATTACGACGCCAAGCGTGTGCTCTACGGGCTTTACGGAAAGCGGTATTATATAGACCGCAGCTTCAGCGAGCGGCAGGCTCTGGAATTGCTGCTGGACCGGCTTTATGACGAGAAAGAGGGGGACAGCCTCCGCCGCCTCTGCGAAAAGGAGCTGCCCCGCATCGCCCGGCGGCTGGGCACTGAGCGGGAGGGCTATTACGAGCTGCTTATCGCCCTGCTGGAGCGGGAGGCCGAGAGCCTGGGCCTGGAGCCCATGAGGATCATCTCGGACGCGGAGCTGGTAAAGGAGCTTGACGCGGCCCGGCCCTGAGAGACGAGGCATATAAGGCAAAAGGAGCTCCTGTCCCGAGGACAGGAGCTCCTTATTGGATTGGCGGCGTTTATAAGGAAAACACCTTCTTGGCCGGTTGCTTCTGATACTTGCACGATACAAAGCCGGCCTGTATCGGAAAAGCGGCAATTCAAATTATCAATATAAGCGCATCGAATGCAGGCAATAGGAGTCCGGTCTGCTGTTTGTGCGTGTAGGCGCCTCCGATTAAAATGTTCCGTGTCTTCTCCGGCTGAGCTCCAGACCTTCTTTTCCGCTGAGGTGCGCAATATCCAACCGCAGGACAGCCATATGATCCATGCCGTTATCAATTTCCTTTTGCGCCCCGTCCTCGTGGCCGGGGTTATATTTTTCCGCCAGCAGCATTGCCGCCCGGCGCTTTTCCTCCGGGGAAGAAACAAGGCTCACCCGGCCGAAAGCAATGGCGCTCCGATAAGCGGTGGTATATTTCTCGGGAATTATCAGATCCTGGGCCACAACGCAGAAGGAGGCCTTTTCATTTTGCCTTATCGCGTCCATTTTATGGCCCGTCAGGGCGCAATGGAAGAATATCTTCCCTTCGCTGTAAACATAGCTCAGGGGAACGGCGTAGGGATAGCCCTCGTCCCCGGACAGCGCCAGCACGCCGGAACTGCCTCTTTCCAGAATTTCAAGGGTCTCATCCCGGGAAAGCTCCTGCTTTGCCCGGCGCATTTCTCGGAACATTCCTTTTCTCCTTTCAGCCCAGCCTGTCCCCGTTTCTAACCGGCATATCCGGCCTTATAAGCACAACGCCGCCCTCGCTGTATGTGCCGAGCACCAGCACCTGGGAAAAGAAGTTTGCAATCTGCCGGGGCGGGAAGTTCACCACCGCCAGCACCTGCTTGCCGATAAGCTCGTCGGCGGTATAGTGCTCCGTTATCTGGGCGGAGGATTTTTTTATCCCCAGCTCCCCGCCAAAATCCACTTCCAGCTTGTAAGCCGGTTTCCGGGCTTTTTCAAAGTTCACGGCGGAGATTATCGTCCCCACACGGATATCCAGCTTCATAAAATCTTCAAAGACTGCCATGCTTATTCTCCTCCTCTTTCCGGCTTCACGGCTCTTGTAGCCGCAAAGCTGGGAATATGATAGTCGTTCAGGCGGCCGGAGCCGTTATAGTCCTCATAAAGTCCCGTAAGGACAAAGCCCGCCTCAAGCTGGCCGCCGATCTGCTCCTCAAGGGTGTGGGAAAACTGGATGCCGGCGTCGGAAGCTTCAAGCTGCTTCCTCTGCTCCGGGTTTTTCAGGGGATTAAAGGGCAGGGCGTTTACAAGCATCCGCTCGTCGTCGTCAAAAATGAAGTTGATTCCCGTATCAAGACCCGCCAGAAGAACGCCGCCGGGCTTCAGCACCTGGAAACACTCCCGCCATATGGGCCTCACCTGCTCTACATACATATTGGAAACCGGGTGAAAAATAATGTCGAAGGCCTCGTCCGGAAAGGGCAGGGGCTTCGTCATGTCCGCCCGGAGAGCCCGGATGGAATAGCCTTCCCGGCGGGCCACAGCAAGCTCGCTTTCAAGCTGTTTTTCGGAATAGTCCAGCACGGTGCACTCCGCGCCCAGGGCCGTAAAAATCGGCATCTGCTGCCCGCCGCCGCTGGCAAGCCCCAGCAGCTTCTTCCCCCTGAGCGAGCCGAACCAGCCGTGGGGAACGGACTTCGTGGGGGTGAGAAGCACATCCCAGCGGCCGCCGAGGGCCGCGGCGTATTCCTCCCGGCTCACCGGCACGCCCCACTCCCAGCCTCCGGCGATCCAGCGGTCGATGGCTTTCGCGTTTATATCCTGATAATTCATGTTTTTTTCTTCCTTTCCGGCAGCTCGCTTATAAATGCGCCGCCCAGTATAAGCGCCGCGCCCAGAATTCCGGCGGCGCCCAGAGGCTCTTTCAGCAGCAGGGCCGACAGCAGCACCGCAACAACCGGGTCAATATAGCTGAGGATGGCAAGGGTCTGGGAACTGAGGGCGTCCATGGAGCCGAAATAGAGAAGATAGGCAAGCCCTGTGTGTACCGCGCCTACGATAAGCAGCATCAGCAGGATAAAGGGAGAAAAGCGAAGCGCGGCGAAGGCCCCGGTAAGAACATTATAGGGCAGCAGGACAAGAACGGATATGAAAAGCTGCATGATCACCCGGTCATAGGCGGAAATGCCCAGGAGCTTTTTGTTGGCGATAACGATGCAGGCGTAAAACACTGCCGCTCCCAGAGCCAGCAGCACCCCCCGGAGCTCCGAAAGGGCCGGCAGCCCCCCCTGAGCGACGCCCGAGACAAAGACCATACCCAGAAGCGCCGCCAGCACGCAGAGAAGCTTCCGCGCCGTCATCTTTTCCCCGAAAACAAAGGGGGAGGCCGCCACCAAAAAAATGGGGGCGAAATAGTAGCAGAGCGTGGCGGTGGCCACGGTGGTATAGCGATAGGCTTCAAAGAGAAGGATCCAGTTTATCCCCAGCATGGCCCCCGAGAGGCAGAGCAGGCCCAGATTCCGCCGTATACCGCCCCAATCCATCCGGGAACGCCTTGAAAGCAGAACCAGCAGCAGAAAGGGCGCGCCAATAAGGCCGCGCATCATGGCCGTCATCGAAGAGGGCAGGGGAATATAGCGTACAAAGACGCCGATGGTGCCGTAGATAAACATGGAGGCGATCACATTCCGCCTCGCCGCGCGGGAGTTTTCCATTTTGTACCTCGCTAAGCCCCGAATAAAGCGGAGTTGATAAGATAAATCATTTTAACACAACAAAGCACCAAAGAAAAGAGATTTATTGTGATTTGAACCTTGCTGTGGTACAATGTGCCAAACTGAATGAAGGACGGATATTTAATATGAAAACGCAGAGGGATTTTCCCCGCTTTGTCATTTCAGACAAAGGCAGGCGCTGGGTGGAGCAGGGACACCCATGGATATACGCGGCGGAAGTGAGGGGCGAGGAAGGCCAGGCGGAAAACGGCGCCCTGGCGGACGCCGTCAGCGAAAAGGGCCGCTATTTGGGCACGGGCCTTGTGAGCCGGGAGAGTAAGATCTGCCTGCGCCTTGTCTCCCGCAATGCCAACGATAAATTTGACGCCGCCTTCTGGAAACGGCGGATAAAATACGCCTGGGATTACCGCAAAACTGTTATGGCCGGGGACGAGAGCTGCTGCCGGGTCATCTTCGGCGAGGCGGACGGCTTTCCGGGCCTGACAGTGGACCGGTTTTCGGAGCTTTTGGTGGCGCAGACCCTTTCCGTGGGCATGGAGCGGCTCAAGCCCCTGATCTTCCCTCTCCTTGTGGAAACGCTCCGGGAGGACGGGCAGGACATCCGGGGCATATTCGAGCGGAACGACGTGCCCATCCGCGCCCTCGAAGGGCTGGAGCAGGGGAAGGGATGGTTCAGGCTTCCAGGAGAAGCGCCGCCGGAGAGCCCTGTGACAGAGATATGCGAAAACGGGATCTACTATAAGGTGGATGTGGAAAACGGCCAGAAAACCGGCTTTTTTCTGGACCAGAAGTATAACCGCCGGGCCGTGGCCCGGCTGGCGAAGGGCCGCCGGGTGCTGGACTGCTTCACCCATACCGGTTCCTTTGCCCTCAACGCCGCCCTTGGCGGCGCGGCGCATGTGACGGCGGTGGACGTGTCCGCCCCCGCCATAGAGACGGCGCGGGCAAACGCCGAGCGAAACGGGCTTTCCGGGAAGATGGATTTTCTGGTGGAGGATATTTTCACTCTTCTGCCGGCGCTTGAAAAAAGGGGAGGCGCGCCCTATGATTTCATCATTCTCGACCCGCCCGCCTTCACAAAGTCCCGCAAAACCGTGGACAGCGCCGAGCGGGGTTACAAGGAGATAAATTACAGGGCGCTGAAGCTCCTGCCCCGGGGCGGCTATTTCGCCACCGCTTCTTGCAGTCACTTCATGCCCCAGGAGCTTTTTGCGAAAATGCTCCGTTCCGCCGCCGGCGACGCTGGCGTGGAGCTTAAACAGATAGAAGCCCGTCAGCAGGCCCCGGACCACCCCATACTCTGGAACGTACCGGAGACGGATTATCTGAAATTTTATATTTTTCAGGTGGTTTGATAGAAAACGATGTCCCGCTGTGAAACAGGCGGGACATCGGATTTTGGCCTGCAGGCGGAATAATATGCTTGCATTATTTAGCGCGGCAAACTATTATAAGCGTATATTATGAGGAGGGATCGATTTGGAGTTTAATGTAAACAGCCCCGTTCTGTTTCTGATAGCGGGGCTGATTATCGCCGTGGTGCTGGCCCAATCGGTATGGTTTCTGGTGAAGGCCTGGCGGCGCGGGATCGAGATCGGAATGGAACGGGATAAGCTGCGGCGTATCGCGTCCACGGCGGCGGTGTTCACTGTGGCCCCGGCGGTGGCGATCGTTATAAGCGTCATCACGCTGGCCAAGGATCTGGGCCTGCCTCTGCCCTGGCTGCGGCTGAGTGTGGTGGGTTCCCTTTCCTATGAGACAATCGCCGCCACAAACGCCGAGAGCGCCATGGGCCTGACCTTCGGGCAGGTGAGCGCCCTGACGGCCACCCAGTATGTGACCATCGCCAGCGTCATGACGCTCAGCATCATGGTGGGCATCTGGCTTGTGCCGCTTATCGGGAAAAAACTACAAAACGGCATGATTTCCCTGGAAAACCGCGACAAGAAATGGGGCAATATTTTCTCCGCCTCCATGTTCATCGGTATGATCTCCGCTTTCGTGGGCTATGTGTTCTGCGATTTCGGCACGGTGTTTTCCGGGAACACGGCGGGCCTCGTGCCGCCGCTGGTCATGGCGGTTTCGGCGCTGGTGATGTGCCTTGCGGGGCTTGCGGTAAAGAAGCTCAGATGGCGCTGGATAGCGGACTATGCCCTGCCCATCAGCCTTATCGCGGGCATGGCGGGTGCCATACCCATCACGGCCTGGCTGGGCTGAAAGGAGGACGGAAAGTGAAGAAAAATTTATCCTACATGGACTCCGTCCACAGGGACGGGCGAATCTGGAACATCTCAGTGATGATAATCCTGTTCCTGTTTCCCATATCCGTAGGCCTTATCTACCATGCCCTGCCGGACTGGCACGGCTTTCTGCTCGGCCTCATCGCCACGGCTCCCATGTACTGGGCGGTGGCCGTGGTGGAGACGCTTACATATGTGCCCATGCTGGGCGCAGGCGGGTCTTACCTCTCCTTTGTCACAGGGAATATCTCGAACCTAAAGCTCCCCGTGGCCCTTAATGCCCTGGAGCAGGCGGAGGTCAAGGCAAGCAGCGAGGAGGGGGAGATCGTCTCCACCATCGCCATCGCCGTCTCCAGCATAGTCACGACGCTCATTATCGTCCTGGGTGTGGCCCTCATCACGCCGCTGACCCCGGTACTCAAGGCCCCGGTGCTGGCTCCGGCCTTTGCCCAGATGCTCCCCGCCCTCTTCGGCGGCCTGGGCGTGGTGTTTATTTCTAAAAACTGGAAGATAGCCGTCGCACCCGTACTGCTGATGCTGGTCCTGTTCATCTTTGTTCCCGCCCTGAACGCGGGGACGGTGGGAATAATGGTGCCGGTAGGCGTGCTGTTCACGATGGGCGTCTCCAGACTCATGTACAAAAGGGGGCTTATTTAAATGCCGGTTTTGATTATAATTCTGCTCCTGCTGGCGGGCTTTATCGCCCTGCTGCTGTACAGAACCGCAAAATTCCGGCCCGGTGCGGAGGAAGCCCGACGCTTTGCCGACGTGGACTTTGACCGGGACGCGGCGGAAAAGGCGCTGGCGGAGCTGGTAAAATGCCGCACCGTGTCCTATGAGGACCACAGCCTTGAGGACGAAGGGGAGTTTCAGAAGCTCATCGCCCTTCTGCCGGTGCTTTACCCCAATGTGGCTGCCGTCTGCCCTATGGAGAAGCTGCCCGACCGCGGCCTGCTTTTCCGCTGGAAGGGCAGGGGAACGGGGGAGCCCGCCGTGCTGATGGCCCATTACGATGTGGTGCCCGTGGAGGAGGAAAACTGGGAAAAGCCGCCCTTCGGCGCGGTCATTGAAAACGGCGTCATGTGGGGCCGGGGCACCCTGGATACGAAAGTGACCTTCAACGGCATACTCTCCGCCGCTGAAAACCTTATAAAACAAGGCTTCACGCCGGAGAACGATATCTATTTTGCCTTCTCCGGCGGCGAAGAGGTCAACGGCCGGGGTGCTGTGAATATTGTGGAATATTTCAGGGAAAAGGGCATCGTCCCCGCGCTGGTCGTGGACGAGGGGGGCGGCGTCGTGGAAGATGTGTTCCCCGGCGTGAAACAGCCCTGTGCGCTTATAGGCATCGCGGAAAAGGGAATGCTGAACCTGGAGTACAGCGTCGGCTCCGTCGGCGGGCATGCTTCCGCGCCCAAGCCCCACACGCCTGTCGGCAGGCTCTCCCGAGCCTGCGCCAGAGTGGAGGGGCATCCCTTCAGGGCCCATTTCACAAAGCCCGTCCGGGAAATGTTTGATACGCTGGGCCGCCGCTCCAGCTTTATTTACAGAATGATCTTCGCCAACCTCTGGTGCTTCGGCTGGGTGCTGGATCTGACGTGCAGAAAGAGCGGCGGGGAGCTGAACGCCCTGCTGCGGACCACCGTTGCCTTCACCCAAATGAGCGGCAGCAAGGCCCCCAATGTCATCCCGCCTTCGGCCTTTATGGTGTCCAACATCCGCCTGAACCCGGAGGACTCGGTGGACTCCGCCGTGGAGTATATCCGCCGGACGATCGGGGACAGGGAGGTAAAGCTCACGGTCGGCGCCCACATGGAGCCCAGCCCCATTTCCCGCACAGACTGTGAGGGGTGGCGCCGGGTAGTGAACGCCGTCTCCGGCACCTGGCAGAAGGCGCTGGTGGCACCCTACCTGATGGTCCAATGCTCCGACAGCCGCCATTACCGAGACCTGTCCGACAAGGTGTACCGCTTCTCCGCCATGGACCTCAGCGCCCAGGAACGGGGTACGATCCATGGAAATAATGAGCGGATCAGGCTGGAGGTCATTCACCGGGCAGTGGAGTTTTTCATCAGGCTTATGAAGCAGTGCTGAAAGTGAGGGATATCCGACAGCCCCGGCAAATGCAGGAAAAAACCTCCGCGCGTCAAACGCGCGGAGGTTGAGACTGTCGAAAAACGCTTGCCGAAGCGAAAAACAACGGAGCCGCGGGGGAGCTTGCGGGGGCAAGGCCCGCCTCAAATGGGA
>OLPA01001964.1_pt1 | contig 16138 bp, 14 predicted proteins | sample 1672811 | NCBI WGS metagenome assembly OLPA01 (sample SAMEA3136726, study PRJEB25190) | human gut metagenome | biome: human gut; feature: human-associated habitat; material: faeces | place: Austria | collected 2013
TTGTATTTGCTTTTCGGGGTGTAATAATCAAGTTAAACAAGTTGATACAAAAGAAATAAAAGTGGAAGATATCGAAAAAGCCCTTATAGAGGCTGGATATAGTGAAGCAAATTTTCAAAGGGAATTGAAAAAGTGGGAAGTAGTCTATTTAGATAATTCAAAAACAGATTGTATCTCAGAAAATAATTTACCTGGAGATTATTTACCAGCGTTTTTCTTTAAAAAAAGTCGTGATGATATACCCAAAATTTTAGATGCAGTTATGCCTTTATATGATAAAGAATACAAACAAGGTGATGGTGAGAAAATCATGGAAAGATTGATATCTGACCGATTTTTTTCTGATGATTATACTCATGGTGGCAGAATTTCTTTTAATAATTATGAATACGAGGAATTTTTAGATGAAACAGATAGCTTTACTGATTGTATTATGGTAAAAAAATCTGAAACTTAAGATTTTAAGCACTCTCATATGAGGGTGCTTTTAATTTACTCATTTTTAATAAACGGAGATGATTAAATGGCAGATGAAATAGACGCTGGTAAAATTGTTGCTGAGATAGTGCTTGAAACTCAGCAGGCAAGAGAAAATGCAGAGGAAATAACCGAAACACTTGATAACATTGCTTCTAAGGTTATAAAGCCAAAAATTGACTACGAAACACTTAGTTATATAAAAGGCTCTCTCGAAAAGATGGGTATAACAGGACAAGAAATGGTTGATACACTTAATACAGGTTTCGGAAATATTACAGGAGCAAAAAAATATTGTGTTGCATTAGAAGAAATTGCTTTTAAGATAGATGAATGCAGAACCAAAATGCAAGCCTTGAATGTTGGAGATAATATTAATAGTGGAGCAGTAGAAAACTACAGTGACGCACTTACACAGCTTGAGGAACAATATGATAAGGTTTTAGCAAAGCTGGATGCTTATGTTGCTAAAACTGTAGCTACTGTTCAAAAAACTAAGGATATTGAGAATGAAATTAATAAACTTTCTGGTCTAAATACACCCACAGTAGTTGACAATAGCACAATGCTTAAAGCTCAGTCATACGAGGACACGATAGTATACATACAAGGAGTTCTTGAAAAGCTAAAGATAACAGGTAAAGATGCGGATCATATTATTTCAGCGTGTTTTCAAGATGTTTCGAGTTTAAGAAAATACCAAAATGAACTTGAAGTTATTGCAAGTAAACTTGATACAGAACGCAAAAAATATCAAGAACTTTCTGACGCAAGGTATAGAGCGGAAAAGCGAGGTGATTATTCATCTGTAGATAAAATAACATCTGCAATGGATAATCAAGTCAATAAAATAAAAACGCTTGAGGCTCAATTTGATTCCGTTTACGAAAAGCAGGACAATGCTGTAAAGAAAACTGTAACAGCATATCAAAAACAAAGCAGTGCCGCTCAAAGCGCACAGGTTAAGCAAGACAAGCTGAATGAAGCACTTGATAACAAGCAGGCAGGAAAGAATTTTGCAGGCGGTATTAACCTTGCGACAACTTCCCTCAGAACATTTAATTCTATTGCTCCTGACGCTGTTGATGGTATAGGCGAGATTATAACACATGTAAATGCTGCTAAACAGGCAATGACAGCAGGAGCTTCTGCACCACTTGCTTGGGGTACTGCTATTGTAGCAGGTATTGGAGTTGTTGCAAGTCTTGTTATAAATGAAATACAAAAGGTACAGCAAGCAGAGGAAGAGGCTCGTCAGAAAGCAGTAGAAGCAGTTTCAGAGTACACAAATAATAGTGAGGAACTCAGCAACTTAACAGGGCAATTTGTATCTTTGCGGTCTAAACTTGATAATGTAAATCTATCCCGTCAAGAGGAAATTGAAATTAAAAAAGAATTGTATCAAATGCAGGACGATTTTATAAAAAAATACGGTTCAGAAGCAGATGCTATCGACTTTGTAACTGGAAGTATCAAGGAGCAAACTGCAGCTATTGAAGAACGAAAAAAAGCTGAAGCATTAGAGCTTATATCTAAAAGTGATAATGAGTATCGTAAATATAAAGATGAGTTCGAAAACAAACAAAGATATACAATTTCAGCCCTTAAAACATTCGATGGCAAATCAGAGCTTGGTGATATATCTTATGATAAACTTCAAGAAATAAGTAACGAGTTAAACAAAAAGCTTAGTAAAATAGGCGGAGTACAAAGTGAAATAATCACAAAGAGAATTAACGGACAACTAACAGGTGAAAAGGAACTTGTAATAAATGTTGATGTTGAGGGTAAAGATGCTAAAGAGAAATTTAAAAATATAATGTTAGAAATTAAAAATATGAGCAATCAAGGTATTGATGGTCTTAAAGAAAAAATATCAACAGCCCGTACCGATGCTTATAATTATTATTTTGACGAAGCTTTTGACGACCGTAAAAACATTTGGGAATCCGTTAAGAAAGCATATGATGTTTTAAATGAAACATCTAAGACCAAATCTAAGTCATTGCAAGATTTAGACAAAGAAATAAGCAATAACATTTCTCTTATAGGAGAATACGAATCCAATATGGAATCACTTGCTTCTGCTTATCAAACGGTTTCGGACGGGGGTAAGCTTAGTTCCTCCACACTTAGTGATTTAATTGATAAGTATCCCATTATTGCAGATTATGTAAATAAAACAGGCGACCTTACTCTTAATAACGGTGAGAAAATAAAAGAAGCCTATGAAGAAGAACGTAAAGCATTGATAAGGAAACTGGACAAAGAAAAAAAGTCTTTGGCAGTAGCTGATTTAAGTGAGGAAGCTGAAAAATCTGCCGAGGAAAGAATCCAAGCAATCAACGCCCAACTAAGTATTTACGGCAGTGAACTTTCTGACATTAGCAAAAAAGAATCTGAGGTAAATACAATAGACTGGTCATCAATAGCAAGCGAGGTTAAAAGCCTTTCTTCCGCTTATAAGACTGTTAGCGAGGGTGGAGAGCTTGATGCAAGTACACTGCAAAGCCTTTGTAAGCAATATCCAGATTTGGCAAAATATATCAGCGAGACTGGCGATTTAACTCTCAAAAACGGCGAAAAAATCAAGGAAGCTTATGAGGAAGAACAGCAGGCACTTATCGACAAACTGACAGCAAAAAAGAAAGAGCTTGAACTTGAAATGGAAAGTTCAAAAGATAAAGATAAAGTAAAAAAAGACCTTGCTCAGATTAATGCGGAGCTTGAAATCTACAAAAACTTACAGATAGAGTCCAACGAGGAAGAATTGAACTGGTCGAGTATGTCAAACGAAATCAAGAATCTTGCCTCTGCATATCAAACACTCAACGAGGGCAAACAGCTTGATATTGATACGATGATAAGCCTTATTGATAAATATCCCGAGGTTGCCGCAGCTATGGCTAAAGAAGGTCAGCTCGGTAAGGAACAAGCTGATGTATTCAGACAACTTTTCGAGGCAAAGAAAAATGATTATATCCTTACTCAACAGCGTACAATAGCTAATCTTCAGGCGAGTGAAGAAGAAGCTGATGGTGTTATAAAAAGTGTTGAATTACAGATAGCGGCTTATAAAAATCTCAATCAAATTAAGGGCTTTTCTGCTATTTCGGATTTTATGACTGAATCTTTGAATTCAACTAAAGAGAAACAATTAAAAAATAAAGCTGAGATTCAAGAAAAAAGAAAGCAAGCCCAGGCTCGTATAAAAGCTATGGAAAATCTTGATGTTGATACTTATGGCAAATCTGGCGGTGGTTCTGATAACAGTAATAAAGCTCTTGCGAATGAACTCAAACAGCTTGAGCATAAAAAGGCTATCGGTCAGCTTACATCAAAGCAAGAATATAATTGGCTTGTGCGTATAAACAAGGTACAGAAAAAACGCTGATGAACAGATGGATATGGAAAAGCGTTTGTATAATGCCAAAAAGCAAATGCAGGCTGACGAAGAGGCTGCTAATACAAAAGCTTTACAAGCAGCATATAAAGGTATTGAAAATAAAAAATCTCTTGGAAAGATGAATTCTCAGCAGGAGCTAAGACAACTTGAGCAAATAAGGCAAAAATATAAGATGACCGCCGAGGAGCGTATGGAGCTTGAGATTAAAATATACAACCTCAAAAAATCGCTCAAGGACGATGAAATCAGTAGCATAAACACTCTCGCCGACGCCGTTACAGAAGCTTTGAAAGAAAAATATGAGGAACAGCGTAAAATTGAGGAGGAAAGAATAAATGATTCCATCGAAAGCTGGCAGAAATGGGAGGACAAAACTGTTACTGCTATTCAGGGCGAGATTGACGCACTCGATGAGCTTGCGGATAAGCAGGAGAGCGAAAACAAACGGCAGGAATACGAGAATAAGCGTCAACAAACCGAACTTCAATTAGCTTACGAAAAGGACGATTATAATCGCCAACAGCTACAAAAGGAGTTAAATCGACTTGATAAAGAAGAAGCTGAACGACTTGCCGAGGAACAGCGTGAGGCTCAGAAGAAAGTCTTACAAGGCAGGATTGAAGCTGTTAAGGGACAATCTCAGGCAACTCAGGAACGCTTGAAAAAGGAACTTGATGAGGTCAGCGAAAAGTATGATAAGCTGACAGATTCATTCTCGCTAAAGGCACAGGCACAGAAGTTTATTGCGGATAGTACGCAAAAACAGATTATAAGTCTGATAAAATCCTATGCGTCTGATTATGAGATTGCTGGAAATACAGTTTGTGATGCACTCTATCACGGCATGAAAGCCAAGATGGATAATATAGAGGCATATGTTGACGGGATTTTCGGGAAGATTGAGGCTTATCAAAGACGAATGGCGAATACCGCTAATGCCTCGGCGGATAGGTTCTGGGCAAGCCAAAATTCTCCACAAGCTTTTCAAAAACAGACCGCTTCAAAATCGGTTACAGTACAGCAAACAGTTAATTTCAATCAGCCGGTTGAAAGCCCTGTTGAAACACGCCGTCAGCTTGACAGGACGAATCAGGCTTTAGCAAAACAAATTTCAAGTGGCATTTAATCAATCTATAAACAAGCATTAAAGACTGTTTAAGGTCTTATTTTTTTGCACTTTTTATCTTTGAGGAGGTGGTTAAAACGCAAAAAATGATTTATGTTCCGCCTGATGGCAGTTATTCCAATCCGTCTACATATGTTTATTTAACAGCAAATGAGCCATATATACTATCAAGCGTTACCGGTGTTGGCGGAGTTGAGGCAAGCGTTATCTCAAGCACTATCCCTGGTATGGATGGTGCTTATTTTCAAGGCATAAGGATTGAGCCGAGAAAAATCCCCTGCACTGTCTATGTTAAAGGTAAGGACAGACAGGATATGTACGCACAAAGATATAACCTAATTCGCAGGCTTACTCCAACAAAGAAGCTCGGCTGGCTGTATTACCGTAATGATTACATTCATGTTCGCACACAGGCTATTCCATCTGTTCCTCCTGATTTTATAGAGCGTATTCGCAATTACAATAAAGCCGATATTTCGTTTTGGTGTCCCTTTCCACATTGGCGTTCACTTTCAAGCAAAAGCGAGGAAATCGGTTACATAAAGGGCGAGGGCTTCAAGTTCCCGTTTTCTTTCCCAATTAAGTTTGCCAACCTAAAAAACGAGGTCACGGTTGATTATCAAGGCTCTGTCCCTGCTCCTGTTACAATAACAATTTATGGCTCGGCAGCTAAGCCTAAAATAACAAACAAAACCACAGGCAAATATATCGCTGTCGAGCAAGGTTTAACCGAAACACAAAGGCTTGTTATCGTCACAACAAGAGGCAGTAAAAGCGTAAAAATTGCAGAAACAGGTAAAAGTACAAAGGACGCTTTTCAATATATTGACCCTGCTTCTGTGTTCTGGGAGCTTCAACCGGGCGAGAATGTCATAAGCTACGATAGTGGCGATGACAGCCAAAAAACAGCGGTTAAGATAGTTTATAGTGAATTTTATTCGGGGGTTTGATATGGAAATACCAAGTATTAAGATTCTTTCGCCAAGCCTGCAATTACTAAATGAAATAGATTTGTATACCAGCTTACAGCTTACCCGTTCTTGGCAGGGAGTCGGCTCTTTTGAACTGCATATAATCGGAAATCAAAAAAACATCGAAAAAGGCAACCTGATTATGCTCGGCAATGACGGACACCGTTCAGGCATAATCAGAGCAATAACGAAAACCGTTGATTCCTCAGGAATAATGACAACTGTAACAGGTCAAACCTTGGACGGAATTACAACCCAGCGTGTGATAATTCCGTCAACGAACTCGAAAAATGGCGGTTACCTTGCTTTGCCGAGTGCGACATCGTCAAGCAAAACACTTCCAGCTGAAACGATTATTAAAGTTTTTGCAGGTGCTTGCCTCGGCTCGGATACGTCAAGGGCATCATATTATGCCCTTGATGAGAATCGCAGGACAGATATATACATAGCTCCGACAAAGGGGCGGGGAATACAAACGAATTGGCTCTCAAGATATGACCCATTGAATGAGATTTTACAATCGGTTTCGGAATACTGTGACTGCGGTTGGGAGATATACATAGACCTCGATAATCGCAGACTTGTATTTGATTATGTTTCGGGTGTTGACCGTTCGGTTAATCAAAACGACAACAGCAGAGTTATTCTTTCGAGGGACTATGAGAGTATTGACAGTCTGACTTATACATACGATATGTCTGGCTACAAAAATCTCGCCTACTGTGGCGGGATTGGAGAGGACTTTAACCGACTATATCTTGCAGTTACGAATAATTCTTCTACACCAACGGGCTTAAACCGTTTTGAGGTGTTTGAAGACTGCGGAAGTCTTGAAATTGCCGATACGGATACGGCTATTTCGCTCTCTGCTGAGGGCAAGCACAAGCTCAAAGAATACAAACTTACAGAAACACTCACAGCAGAAATAGCACAGGGCGGTTCTTTTGAGTATCTAAAGCACTGGAATTTGGGTGATTTGGTGACAGTCAGCGACCGAGAAATCGGTCTTATGCAGGATTTACGCATTACAGAAGTAAGCGAAAGCTATGAGCCTGACAGTTCAAAAATAACGGTTACGCTCGGAACTGCTCCTGAAAGGCTGTCACGGATTATCAAAAAGTTCAAGCCAACAATCAGATAAGGAGGTGATAAAATGGCTGAAAAATCAAGATTTTTTAATAGTACAACGAGTGATGAAAGACTTTATGACGCTGCCGATATGGCTGAGGTCTGGAATACATTTTTTACAAACGGTGTTATTTCGGGGCTTGAGGTGAGTTCAACATCGAGTGGTTTATCAGTGGGTGCAGGCTCAGCTATTATCAACGGTTATTGGTACAAGCTCGATTCTGTAAAAACGCTTGCAATAGCTTCAGGCACATCAGAGCATACGGACACCGTTGTTTTAAGGCTCGACTTAGGAAGCGAGGCAAGGAATATTACAGCCGTATATAAATCGGGTACATCTCTTACAAAAACAGGAGATATTTACGAGATACCGCTTGCACAGGTTACAGTTTCGGCAAACTCGACAACAGCTAAATCTGTGGAAGATAAGCGGGAATTTTCTAAAATTGCGGGTAAGGCTGACATAAGCACTTCAGAAATTCTTGAAAAACTGCTGACTATTGACGGGTCAGGCTCTAAACTCGATTCCGACCTGCTCGACGGTCAGCATGGCTCATATTACAGCAATTATGTGAATCTGAGCAACAAGCCTATTCGCTACGGCACAGCTGAGCCAAGTTCGGCAGTCGGTAATAACGGCGATATTTATATTCAGTATTAGGAGGTGTAAAAATGGCTGAATTACAGGCAACATATACAATGCCGACAAGCCCTGCGATTAGATTCACTGTATCTGCTGAAACTAAACGCAGTGGCTCAACTGTTTACTATCGTTTTAAAATAAGCACAGCACCGATTACGGGAGCAAGTTATTTCGGCTATAACCTTAAATGTACAGCTACTCTTGCGGGCAAGACAGTCGCAAGCGGTGTTACTCTCAAGGACGCTTCACCTTCACAGTGGTCTTCACCATTGGTAAAATATCTGCCCTCAAGCACAGGATGGTACAGTGTAACGGGAATAACCTCAGCAACTACTGTTTCAGCAAGTATTAAATTCTACTCTTCACAGGTTTCCGCAAAATATGATCTACAACTGGAATGCCTATCAGTTCTCCAAGCTTTAGCATTCTATCTGTCAGTATTGTATCCCATTTACTCGGTTCAAGGTTTCCTGACGGATGGTTATGAATCAAAATCATACTTGTTGCATTCGATAAAATACTGCTTTTAAAAATTTCTCTTGGATGCGCAATACTTTGATCTACTACCCCAACACTGACAAAATTACAATTCAATGGGATACCATCTGTTCGAAGATTCACAATACATATGACTTCTCGATCTAATTCACACAGTTCTTTGCCAAGTAGCCTAATTGCATCCATCGGAGAGTGTATCGGTCTATTCGACATAATCGGTGCATCTTTTTTCAATCTGATTGTTACAACTTCCAGCTGCTCCTGCATTAATTTCATCCCCCTCTTCCTTAGAATCTAATAGTACTCGTACAAAGAATTCTCCTTCTTGCTCCTTCATAAAACAAACCAACTCTTCCATACTAATTTCTTTCAATTTCATCTTTGCCTCCTTCGAGCAACTTTTGGTCAACTTGACCAAAAGTTGTCTCTCCTTGATATAACAGTCCTTTTATTTCTTTTATACTACTTTCAATAAAAAGCATATCTTCACTACTTACTTCTTCTTTCAATGCAATCACCCGCAATGATAGATCAATTTGAGAAAAGTGTTTTACAAACTCCCGATATTTCATTGACGGAGTTATGAGCTTTGAACACCCTGATAACAGATATCTGACATATTGTGACCGATTCATCCCAAGTTCTGCACTTAACTTATCTAATTTACTCCTATCCTCCTCCGATACAGAAAGGACTAAACGTACATTATTTGTCATCTTCCTACTCCATCTCCTTGAAATCATCTATTATGTCTTCATTCATCCCTGCGTCTTGGCTCATCTCACTTGGCAATTCATATTGATGTAGCCTATTCAATGCTTCTTTATAATACGTCGCATCAATCGGTTGGATTCCTTCATCTGCTGCCACAATCTCTTTTTCGAGATCGTTTTCTTTAAAAGCTGCCTTCCGATAAACACCAAGTATTTTATCGGTCTGAGCTAAGACCTTTGCAGGAACATGCTCAACTAAAGCAGTCCGTAATTCCAAGATTTCATCTACAGGAACCATCTGAAATTTACATGGTTTCCCATTATACATCGCCATCACATACCACTCACCGGCAATCAATTCCATTGCTGCAGCACGTTTCATTTTTGCTTCACTTGCTTTACATGCCTGTCGTAGAAACCCTCGCACATTTTCATAATTGTTGTATTCCCCAGGTCTTTCTAACAGTTGAATTACGTATTTAGCCTCCAGTCCGTGATCGCCAGCAAAATTCAATAAATCCTCCATCTCCGTCCCATGATACTCATGCATTCCCGCATATAATGCAAGTTTCGCTTGATTACTGATCTGAGCATCTAAAAGTTCCTTTATTGATTTTTCTCTATTTTCTTTAATCTCTGCTTCCGTAATCTGTGTTCGATTCTTTAATTTTTTTGTGATGCATTTTTCATCAGCTGCTTTTTCATCCTCATACCGCAATTTGAAAAAATCTGATTTCACCAATTTTTCAACTATACATTTCCATAACTTCTTTACAGCATATTCTTCCTTTTTATTTTCTTCATAACACGATGCTGCTTCTCCACCAGTAAGAATAACTGACTCTTCTTTTCCTAATATCTGCTTCGATGGATGAAAAAACAAATCCTCCTCAAATGTATCTCCAATCCCTACAACTGTAGCTGGGATAAATAATTTTCTATCCATCGATCCTAAAAAGCTGTCACAGATTTTATCCACATCTTTTACCTTTTCTTCTTCCAACTGCTTGATCCTTGCATTTAATTTTGATCGTTCCTCTTTTAACTTCTTTATTTGTGGTGTTTCCTTTACAATTTCAATCTTTCCATACTCTGGCTCTGCACCTCTACGCCCCTTTGCTGCCGGAACTGGACCTGCAAATAAAACATATGCATCCGTTCCTAAAAACTCACACAGTTCTTCTACAAAAGAGCGGAGCTCTCTATAATCGATCTTATATTGCCCTCCGACATCAACAAGCATTTCTGCTACGCCCGCTTCAACTTCTTTTATACGACTATGCGATGTACTTTTCGTCATTGTCTTCTTATGCCGTTCCTGTAAATCTTTTTTTGATATCGTGTCTGCACCAATACATTGATACACTTCAATAAAATGCAATAGGTTTTCTATCCTCTTCTTTACGTTCATCTGCTTTCTTTCCTCCTTCTACCTGTACTCTCTAACAAATACTTGGAGCCATAAAAAGCTAATTGCAAAAAGAAGAATAAGATTCCCGACTACTATCAATATAATTCATAATTGTCAACGACAAAAATCATTACGCTACATATACACATGACAGTTGAACGTCTGTGTAGAACTTAGTATAATGAAATGGATGAAATACTATATTTGATCTTCCAGTTTCAGGAATGAAAAAATTATGTATTCACTACTATCTTGGGGGATTGATAATGCTAATTGAAAAGATGTTTTATGATATTACAAAGCAACAATGGCAAGATATGGTAAAAGATTGTGATACTGAAAAAGAAATACTTTCAAAAAAAGATACATACAAATCAGAACTATCTGATCTCATCGCAAAAGGTAAATCTCTGCAGTCTCAAAAAACTGTAAACGCTCAAAAGCGAGAATTTTTCGCGTTAATGCAAACTGCTTCCCTCGAAATTGCTGAAACAACAGCCATGAATATTAAAACTGTGCTTTCAGATGATGAAACTTTTGGCTATATAGAATTTTCATTTGGAGAACTATGGATTGTAGAAGAGACTCCACAAGAATGTAGAAGAATAATGTCACTCTTATACGAACATGCAACAGAAATTTGTACATCTATAGAAAGCGACCTAGTCATACAACGTTTTATCTTTATGCTAACTGAATAGAATAGAAGAGAAGTAAAATCAAAATCCCCCTTGCAGTATGTGCATGGCTATAAAGCTACAAGGGTGGTCAGATGGCGTAACCGACAACCATGCGTGGGCGATTGTAAAGCGGGGATCATTCCCCGCTGCCATATTAAAAAAGAGAGCATATGCTCTTCCTATTTTATTCAGAGTATCTAGGATAGTGATCTACTTGATTTATACCAAGCAGCAATTACACGTATTGCAAAAGCTGTAGCAGATTGCAATTCTTCCATTGATGATGGATTACAAAAAAGTATTTTCCAATACAGCGGAATCATTTTCTCTTTCATCTATCAGTTTGTAATAAAAAAAGAGGTTTTGTACATGAAAATTATGGAATGTTCCATAAATGGATTAGTGAAAGAATAAAAATGCGTAAGAGAGGTCTTGACATGAAACGGTCTCGACCTCTCTTTTTCTCTCACTTATTCTAAACTATTTTGCAAAAAATCTAAAAGTATAGATTTTAAATAATCCGTATCTGAATCTCCTGGAACATGTAAACTCCTTGATATAACAACCGATTCATTTAGAGCAGGATCTTCCATAATAGAATTTTTTGCCTCATCATCAACAAACATAAAAATATCTGCTTCACCCTTGTCCGCTGATCCTCCTCCAGAACCTCCATAATACGTCTTCAAGCTTTGATTACTTGAGCCAATCATAACACCTCGTACTGTTACAGTATGAAGAAACTGTTCGTAATTTTCCAGTGATAGTATCTCATTAAAATTGTCCTTTAGCTCCATAAAAAACAACATTTTTCTATGATCTATTTTTCGCTTGCACTTCAACGTAATTAAGTTTAATTGATGTGATTGTATACTTTTCTCGTGCTGCTCTCTGCAAGTGTTCCCTGTGCCTTTCATATGGTTGGAGCCATTCATTCCATTAAAGATACCTACTTCTATATGACGAGTATTTGTCGAACTCGATTGCAAAAAAGCAGGTGCTAATTTGTCATAAAATTCGTCCGTTGTTCCTACCCTGACATTCATATAGCCTGGTGAAGAAATAATTCCACAATCATAATCTGTGCAACTCATATACTTTGAAATCACTCTAGTTATATTAAAATCAGGAATATCCCCCTTATATTTTGCTATATATACTGTATACATTTTCTCCCCTTTCGCATTCACTAAAAGCCTTATTCTCTTTTTCTTTTTGCAATACAAATTCCACAAGTTATAAAAATCACTGCCCTCCCGGTGAAAATAAATAAGAATCCGATTGGCAACAGGAAAAATTCTCATGCAAGTTTCCTAAAGCATCTACATATTCCACCGAAAATGCCTTAATAACTAAACACATTACTCCCATGAGCATGAGTACTGCCCCAATGCTTGCTGACATCATGTTCATCTTTGCCCGTCATGTTTCACTTCCATCCTTCACCAACTTCCTGACCATCAGATTCTGTTCCATAGCATTCTTCATTTCATTCATCTCTTTATTACCTCCTAAAATCAAATTGTCCAGAGAGATATGAAAGGTTTGTGCAATCAAGATCAACATTTCAATATCTGGAAGATTACGATTATTCTCCCAATTCGATACAGCCTGTCTTGTAACATTCAGTTTCTCTGCAAATTATTCCTGCGTCAAACCTTCATGGCTTCGCAAAGATTTAATTTGTTCACCAAAATTCATATCCAACCTCCGTTCATCACAATTATCATATTAAAAAGTACATAAAAATCAAGCAAATATCTCTTGCATTATCGAAAATCGACAGTCATAGCACATTGCGTTTCTAAAAATCAACCAAATTAAAAACTAAAATATTTCCCTACTCATAATTTGGAATATTATTTTTGCATATTCTTTATTTTTCTATATTAAAAGTAGCATTCTCATAAATAAATCGTTCTTCTACTTCAAATCCTGCATCTCGTAATATCAAAAGTACGCCTCTTGGTCCTTCACCGTTATACCCTGAAGGAATTCCAGAAACAATCCTAAGTTCATTTCCCTCTCATCTAACAGAAATATGCATTCATATTATAACATATTTACATTTGTTATTGGTTTAATTTTCTGGACTGCTTGTTTGATGCTTGGAATTAAACCTATAAAATAATTATATTGGTTTTTTCGGTTGTCCAACTCCTTGACCCCTTCCAAACCCTTGATTTTCCTGGCTTTCCAAGGTTTGGCACAAAAGTTCCAGCTTCTGAACAATGATGACTAACAATTAATAACAGGATACGCATAAAGTGACATGCCTTTATGCAAGAAAAGCACATTCCTATGTCATGTGCGATAGGGATTTTCCCTAAGACCCAAACCTCCGATTAAGCACTACACAACTTTTGGTCAACTTGACCAAAAGTTATACTGACTTCTAAACTAATCACTGCTCGTGTCTCCACTAAGTGCATTCCCCAATCTTTTATGCTACATCATATATTCTCTAATACATAGCTCTAAACATTTCTCCCTCTATATCACTTATCTGTTCAATTGGGATAACTGTCTTATCTTCCATAACAACTGTATGTTCATATTCATCAATCTTTTTTACACAACCGGAGTAGGAAATATATGCTCCCCCAGCTTTTTTATTGTCAGGTACAAAATACGTGATTCTAACCAATTGTTGTGTACCAATGGTTTCTGCAATCAGATTTAGCTTTTCATTTAATTCTGCTATGACTTCATCACTCAACATCAGTTTTTCATCTGTCTGTCTTGCTGTTTCCTTAATAGCTGCTTCGTGTCCAGTAAGTGCAGCAAAAGGCGAAAACTGTGCTGCCCTGTCATAAAGGGACATCCGAGGGTGTTTCTTTGAAGTCGGATTCGGCAGATTGATAATATCATCATATCTGTGATTGTCTTGATTCTCCATAATCTTCCCCCTTACAGTGGCATAGGTGTCTGTGTGAGCATAAAAATGCAAATGGCAGATAGAATAACTGCTACGATTGCAACGCATATTGCTGCTTTCACTCCGTAATGCTTCTTCATTCCTTTGTAAATCAAAGCTGCACACCACTCACATATGGCAACAATAAGAAGAAATATCCCTATTGACTTCCATAGCCACGAAAGTTCAAATATCCATCTCATATCCTGTTTCCTTAATTATATACTTTATTTTTCTACGCCTTGTGTCCACCTATCTGTTCATTACGGTCTTTGGCTGTCGCTCCCTCCTGAAGATTCATTCCTTTCAAGATGGCATTCTTCCCAAACTTCTTTTTTATCGTAAGCATTGTTTGTTGCATACGTCTTTCACGTTCTAAAACTGCTTCTTCTACAGCTCGCTCCTGCTCTTTTGCCTTATAATCTGTAAAAAGGTCGAGTTGCTCATACTTTTCTTCTTTCTTTGCAAGACTCTCGTCTACTAGCCTATTCGCTGTGATATTAATTCTTCTGATGAGTAGATTTTTATCTACAATTCTGTCATACAGCTCCATCACAGCATCAGTTATCAGCATTGTTGACGATGTCTGTCTTTTCAGGTTCGTTGTTCCGTGAGCATGTTTCGGAACTTTTCTTCCATATCTATCAATCGTAACATCACCATTATATTTCCCGCTTCTATTTGGGTCTGTCAGATTTTCTATATCATAACCTATCGTCAATACAATCTGATCCGTAACCAGTCTCTTATCGACTAGATCCAGCACCATAAGGTCGGTCATTTCTTTTACAACCAGCTTTGCCTTATCAAAATCATACGGACAATGGAGTACCTGCCCAGAGCTTACACTGTTAGTTTCTGGCTTGTAGGCTTTAATTTGCTCCATAGTACATGGCTCATATCCCCAGGCATGATCTATCAATAATTCTGCATTGATTCCAAACAGCTTATAAAGAAGTTCTTCGTTATGCAGTTCATTTGATTTTCCAATAGAACACCTTGCAATATCTCCCATCGTAAAAAGTCCGTGTTCTTCCAGCTTCTTTGCATAACCTTTGCCTACTCTCCAAAAGTCTGTAATCGGTCTGTGACTCCATAATTGTCTGCGGTATGACATTTCATCCAGTTCGGCAATCCGCACACCATTCTCATCTGGCTCAACATGCTTTGCCACAATATCCATCGCAATCTTACACAAATACATATTCGTGCCGATTCCGGCTGTTGCTGTAATTCCTGTTGTTTTCAAAACATCCTGTATCATCGTCATGGCAAGTTCCCTTGCAGTCATCTGATAGGTGTTCAGATAATCTGTTGCATCTATGAATACTTCATCAATCGAGTAAGGGAAAATATCTTCCGGAGCAATATATTTCAGATATACACTGTAAATTTTTGTGCTATACTCCAGGTAATATGCCATACGAGGTGGTGCAACGATATAATCAATCTCTAACGCCGGATTCGTATTTAATTCTGTACTGTCATCGGATGAACCAGTAAATGATCGATTCGGTGCTTTCCACCTGCGGCTGTTATTAACTTCTTTTACCTTTTGCACGACTTCAAACAAACGCGGTCTGCCGGGTATCCCATAGCTTTTTAATGACGGAGATACCGCAAGACATATTGTTTTCTCCGTCCTGCTTTTATCAGCCACCACAAGATTTGTTGTTAAAGGATCACGATTTCGCTCTTTACATTCCACAGAAGCATAGAATGATTTGAGGTCGATTGCGATATAGGTCTTTTGCTTTGCCATCATTCTACGCCCCCTTTTTAAATTCCTTTAAGTAAATTATGCTATAGTATAATCAATTTAACAGAAAAAAGTCAACCGTATATAATATTTCTTTAACCTGAATTATTCATGGAACAATATCTGAACTAATAACTGTGCCATGAATAATTCAGGTCAATTACTCTTTTTATCTTTTTCAGAACTTTTTTGGACTATTTATTTCCTTGCGACCAGTTCGCGACCGATTTCGCGGCAAGTCACTTCATCTTTACAATTCATAGTGATTTTTGGTTCAATGGTCAGAAACCGCATATTTACGCACAAAAAAATCACCGTCCCCACAGCTCCTATGTCTGTAAAAACAGTGATTGCTAGTGCGCGATCAGGGGTTCGAACCCTGGACACCCTGATTAAGAGTCAGGTGCTC
>OLPA01001965.1_pt1 | contig 16126 bp, 13 predicted proteins | sample 1672811 | NCBI WGS metagenome assembly OLPA01 (sample SAMEA3136726, study PRJEB25190) | human gut metagenome | biome: human gut; feature: human-associated habitat; material: faeces | place: Austria | collected 2013
ACATCCGCTGCGCTGCCCTTGGCCCCGATAGTCGCCCGCTGCTTTACGCCAAATCGGTGCTGCTCGTCCGTTATCACCATCCCCAGATCGTGAAACTCCACATCGCCCTGTAAAAGTGCGTGCGTGCCCGTTATGGCCTTTGCTTCGCCCGTAGCTATGCGCGCAAGCTCCGCCTCCCGCTCGGCCTTCTTCATTCCGCCCTTTAAATATGCCACATTTTCTGCTCCGAAAATCTTGCAGAGCGTTGTGTAGTGCTGTGCCGCGAGTATTTCGGTAGGCGCCATAAGGGCCGCCTGCTTTCCGTTTTGCATAGCCGCATACATGGCATAAAGCGCTACGGCGGTCTTGCCGCTGCCCACATCTCCCTGAAGCAGCCTGTTCATGAGCCGTTCGCCCGCAAGATTGCGCCGTATCTCCTCCATAGCTTTGAGCTGGGCGTTGGTTGGTTCGAAGGGCAAAAGCTTTATAAAGCTGCTCATCGTTCCTTCCAGCTTCAGCGGCTGCTCCCGTTTCGGCAGGCTATACTGCATCATAGACAGCGTAAGGCTGAACAGCAGCGTATCCTCAAAGGCCAGCCTTTGCCGCGCCGCCTTTATTTCCTCCATATTGCCGGGGAAATGAAGGCCCCGAAGGGCATCATAAAGGCCGATAAGGCCATACTTTTGCCGCATGGAGGCAGGCAGACTCTCCTCTATCCCTTCACTGCAGCCCTCAAGAACTGCTTTGACCGTATCCCGCAGCAGCTTTTGCGAAAGGCCGGCACACACAGGATATACCGGCAGTATACCCGGCAGCTGGCGGTATATGCTGGGATTTATCATCTTTACGCCATGCATCCTGTCCACCCTGCCGCAGGCGTAAACGCACTCGCCCGCCACTACCGCCTTCATTCTGTACGGTTGGTTATACCAAGTGAGATTGATCTCGCCGCTCTGGTCAAAGGCGCGCGCGGTAGTAATATCCAGCCCGCGGCGCACCCGGGCAAGCTTGGGATCGCTCTTGAGCTTCAGCTCCAAAGCCACGTAGTCCCCGTGCTTTGCGCCCATTATGCATGACGTCTTTGAATAATCCAAATATTTTCTCGGAAAATGATACAAAACGTCATGCATGGAAAAAAGGCCCAGCTTGCCGAAAGCTTCGGCTTTGCGTGGGCCAATTCCTTTTAAATCGGTTATGCTGTCAGTCAGCTTCATTCATGCATTATTCTACGGATATATAGTAGTAATACAGCGGCTGTCCGCCGGGTATGGCTATGATCTCGGTATCAGGGAGCTTCGCCATGATCCTTTCGGAAAGCTCGTTTGCCTGCTCCTCGGTAACGCCCTCGCCAAAGTACAGCGTCACCATAGCTTCCTCCCTGTCCTCAAGCATCTTTTCCACAAGAGAAAGCGTAGCGTCCTCCACGGTCTTGCCCACGGAGGTTATGGCGTTGTCCTTGAGGCCGATTATATCGCCCTTGGCTATAGTCAGGCCGTTGCAGGAGGTATCCCTTACGGCATATGTAACTGCGCCCGATACAACGTTGGCCACGGCCTTTTCCATGCGCTTGCGGTTTACCTCCGGGGTATTCTCGGGGGCATAAGCCATTGACGCCGCCATTCCCTGCATCATTGTCTTTGTAGGTATGACTATTACGTTGCGGTCGGAAAGCTCCGCCGCCTGCTGCGCCGCCATAATTATATTGGAGTTGTTTGGCAGAACGAATACGTTTCTGGCGTTAGCCTTGCGTATGGCCTTTGCTATGGTGTCTATGCTGGGATTCATGGTCTGGCCGCCGGAGATTATCACGCCTACGCCGGCGCCTGTAAACTCGCTGTCCATGCCCTCGCCTGCGCTTACCGCTACCATGGCGTTCTCGGTCTCGTTCTTTTTGATGTTCTCCTGAATGGCGCGGTTCTGCTCCCTCATGTTCTCTATCTTGACCTTATCCAGCTCGCCAAGGCAGAGCGCCAGCTGCAAAGCCTTGCCCGGCATGTTGGTGTGGACATGTATCTTGATAAAGTCGGCATCGTGGGCAACTACTACGGAGTCGCCTATCTTCATGAGCTTATCACGGAACTTTTCCAGGTCGCCCTCAGTGAAGGACTCCACAAGATGTATGACGAAAAACTCAGTGCAGTAGCCAAACTTTATGTCATTTACGTCTTCCAGCGAAAGGTCGTTGTCCTCTGGGGGGGCAGCTTCCTGCTGCTCTGCCACATAATCGTCTATGGCATCTCCGTCCACCACCATCTTAAAGCCTCGGTATATGGTCATAAGACCCTTGCCGCCGCTGTCCACCACGCCCGCTTCCTTGAGCACAGGCAGCAGCTCCGGCGTCTGCCGCAGGGCTTCCTCGCCGCTTTCTATCATTACGTCGATAAGGCCGAACACGTTTGCGCCCTGATTGAACTCGCCCTCTACCGCAGTGCTTATCATGCGCGAAACGGTAAGTATGGTTCCTTCCTTGGGCTTCATCACCGCCTTGTAGGCGGACTCGGTACCCATGCGCAGCGCGTTGGCCAGCAGCTCCGCGTCCATCTCCTCACAGCCCTTCAGCGCCTTTGCAAAGCCGCGGAATATCTGTGAAAGTATAACGCCGCTGTTTCCCCTCGCCCCCTTGAGCGCGCCCAAAGATGCCGCCGCGGCTACCTCTCCTACCGTACTTCCGCCGTTGCAGGCTTTTATTTCCTTTACGGCAGACTGCATTGTCATGGACATATTTGTTCCCGTATCTCCATCCGGCACGGGAAATACGTTCAGGGAGTCCACATACGCTTTGTTCTTCTCAAGAAGGGCAGCGCCCGTCAGGAACATCTCCTTAAGGAGCGCCCCGCTTATTGTAGTATTATTCAAATTAATTCCCTCCATGCATAGCCCGTTTAAAGGCATGCACCCTTAAGTAAACTATGCACTGATGCTTTCGACGTGTATATTCACGTTGGCTACCTTGATACCGGTAGTCTCCTGAACGCGATAGCGAACGTTGTCTATCATGTTTTTGGCCACTACAGGCAGTGAAACGCCGTAGACCATGGTGACGTACAGGTCGATATCCACCTCGTCGCCCTCGCCGATGAAGGATACTTTTACTCCGCGCTTCTTGTTGGCTTCGCTGCCGACCAGCTTGAGTATGGCGTCTGTCGCGGTCTTGGCGCTCATGCCGACCACGCCGTAATTCTCGGTAGCGGCATAGCCTGCCACTGTTGCAATTATATCCTCACTGATGGTAACTTTTCCGTATTCGTTGTTAATAGTTCCCGGCATTGTACAATACCTCCTTTTTGGCTTTACATAATATTGCTTTTATATTTTAAACCATATTCCTTATTTGCGCAAGAAATACGGCCTCCTAACCGACTTATGAACGTAAAATTTTACAATATAACCATATTTATGCAGAGCAAAGGTTCCCAGCCAAGGTCATAAATAAAGCTGAACTTGCAGCAAAGATCCTTCCTGAACAGATGATACCTCAGATATGAAAGGCTGTACGATGCCGGCGCGGGCGCGTTGCATGAGCGTTTTCAGTAACCATATTTAACACAAGAGCCCGTCTAATCCGGGCTTTTTTCTATACATATTCTTTTAAACTCCTCCGCCTCCCATCCCGTCACCTTTGTCATTTGCGCTATATACCCTTCTATCGAATAAAATCTTTTGTCCAATGTATCCAGCGCCGCAGCAAGCCAGCAGGGGCAGGCGGCGAAAAAGCCCAAAACGTAATTTGCTGCGCGCTCATCGCCGCTGAGAGCAAGGGCGGCTGACTGTGCCTCCTCCAGCTCATGGGAAAGGGCGGTGTTGGTATATAGATAATCCGCGTATATGGCGCTGTCCTCTGCGCCCAGAAGGCGAAGAAGCAGGGCGGATATCACCCCCGCCCTGTCCTTGCCGGCAGAGCAGTGGTATATCACCGCGCCTTCGCGCTGTTCCACCACAGTGCGTATTATACCTTCAAGGCACCTTCCTGCATCGGCTGACAGCACCATACCGCTATATACCTCCCGCATGCGCTGTGCCGATGCAGGCTCGCTACAGCGGTAGCCTTCCAACATGTCCTCTACCTTATCCGACAGTGTGCGCTTGCTCTGGACGAACCTGCGGCGGCCATTTTCGGTTATGGGTATATGTATATACTCCGCGCCGGGTATCTCCGGATCGGGGTGATAGGCCCGCTCGTTTTCGCTTCGCATATCGTATACTGCGGCTATGCTGCCAAGCTTTTCAATATCTTTATCCTCAAGCCGCCACAAAGCTCCTGAGCGAATCAGCCGCCCCGGCTTCACATATCCGTTCTTTACTTTTATTCCGCCCATATCCCTAAGGTTGGGGCAGCCTGCTATTCTTTCCATCTATTCCTCACCGAAATACCTGTATAGCACCTTTACGAACTCGGGTATGCTGCGGCGCACGGAAGCGGCGGTGCTGTCCTTCGCCATGTCCGCTTCGGCGGCAAGGCATTCTCCCGCGTATTCAAGCAGCTGCACCGGTGTAACGGTTTCACCCGTGCGGCAGGAATACAGCCTCGCCATAAGCTCCATAGCCTCAGGTCTGTTTATCAGGGCAAAGGACGAGAATATGCAAAGCCCCAGATTTTCCATTATGAATATCTGCCGGTATAACAGCTCCAGATCGCCTATATCCCCAAGCTCCGGGCAGAGTTTATGCAGGCTCATACGCCGCTCGGAATCCTTGGTATTTGCCGGCCTGGTCACCCGCCGCTGTATATCCTCCCTATCCGGATAAAGCCTGCCGAGGGCGGCGGTCCCGCCGCCTATCAGCCTCCCCGGGACGCTGCCTCTTGCCGTTTCTTCTATAAGCGAAAGCAGCGTTTCTGACGTTTTGGGCAGCTTTGCAAGCTCTATATACATGGCTGCCGTATATACGAACTCCGTAGCGTTGAGGCCCAGGGACATTCCCCGTTTGGAAAGTGCCGACGCGGTGCGATCCAGCTCCTCCTCCGAAAGTTCACCGAAGCAGTGCGCCATCGCCGCCCGCACCTCCGCCTCCTCAGGAGCGGAAAATACACGGCCGTTTCCGGCACTGTGGCGGTTCAGACAGCCTATTACGCAGCCCGGGGCGCAGCAGTAGTTGAGTCTGCCTGCTTTCTCCGGCCTGCAGGGCTTTTTGCCCTTGGGCAGCTCAGGTATGGCGTTTTTGTTTTTTAATAAGTGAAGTATGGTGATGGATCCCAGCCCCGGCAGCGCGCCGCCGCATATTGGGTCGTCTATTATCAGCCGCGCCAGGGCCTTGCCGTCCCGGATAAGCCGCTCTTCATCAGCGCACTCAGCGCCGAAGTACTTATTGCATTTTACTATTATTGCCCGAAGGTTCTTGCTGCCCGGCACATCTCCGAAGCTGCTCCTCGGGCAGGTGAAGCGCGGCGTTCCCTCGGGATAGGTAGTAAAGAGGCCGCTCAGCGGAAGCCGCATATCCCCGGCGGGGCCTGTGCCTATGACCGCGCAGTCCGAGCCGTACTTTTTACGGATATTCTCTACAATATCGCCGCAGGTAAGGCCGTCCATCCCGGGTACGGGGAATATGCGGACAGCACCGCCGTCCATATAAACCGCACAGCGCCCGCATTCATACCTGCCCTTTATCACCAGCCCCGATATGCCCAAAGATGCCAGCTTCTGGGGCATATCCCCGGTTATGCTGGTTACCGCAAAGCCATTGTCCGACCGGGCGGCTACTGTGGCCCGGGTAGCGCAGGGTACGTGGCAGCCGGTGAGCAGGCCGGGAACTACAACGAATGTGTTGTCGGGTGAAAGCCTTTCGCAGCCCTCTTTAGAGTGGCGGCGTATGAGCTCCATGGCGAGGCCCCGGCCGTAATGACCGGTGGGAACGGCTTCTTCCTTTATGCTTTTATCCGTAAGGTCTATTATCAGTATGCGGGACACGCTACTTTTCCTTTCCCTTCATGTGGTCTGCGTTTTTGCCGTACCTGACAGACTGTATCTCCGCCATTATGGCTATGGCTATTTCCTCCGGAGTTTCGCCGCCTATATCCAGGCCTACCGGCGTATATACCGAATCCAGCTGTTGGTCGGATACGCCTTTTGCCCTGAGCTTATCAAAAAGCGCCGCGACTTTCTTGCTGCTGCCTATCATACCGATGTAGGCGGCGTTTTTGCCGAGAGCGCCTGCCAGGGCCTCCCCATCGCAGGCGTGGCCGTGGGTAGCTATTACGAAATACGCTCCCGCCGGTATGTTCATCGCAGATATTTCGCCTTCAAAGTCCTTAACCCCTACAAATCGATTGGCCGTCTCTATTTTGTCCGCTATGGCATCCTCCGGCCTGTCATCTATGAGCATGGTATCGAAGCCTATGAACTCCGCAAGCTTCAGCATGCAGCCGCCAACGTGGCCCGCGCCGCACATAACCAGCAGCGGCCGTGGTATGAATACCTCAATCAATACGCTGACATGGCCGCCGCAGGTCATGCCGGTATCCGACGCCGGGGATGTAAGGTCGTAGGATTTGAAGGCGTTTTCACTGGACTGTATGCATTTTTGCGCATCCCGTATGGCAAGCAGCTCGACAGCCCCGCCGCCAACGGTGCCCTTTGAGCTGCCGTCGGGGTATACTATCATCTTGCCGCTGCTTCGGGGTGTGGAGCCGTCGGACTGCACTATTGTAACCACGGCGAAGCTCTTGCCCGCGTCGTATGCCGCCGCCTGTTCCTTGACTATATCTATTGCGTTCATATTGCCTCCGTACTTAGTTTTTTAATATGTGAATACGCATATATCCCGCATATTGCCAGGGATGCGGCGTTGCTTATGAGATAGGCCAGCCACGGCCCGCTCTGCCACATGCCGGGGCGGGTCAGAAGATATGTCAGCGGTACCTGTACCGCCCATACCCTTATAACCGTTGCGGCGAGAGTAGGGAAGCCGCTGCCCAATGCCTGCAATACCGATGTCAGCGTCATTTCCATGGCTATCATGGGGTACGCCCAGAGGCATATCCTCCAGTAGGCCATTCCCGCCGCTGCAAGCTCCGTGTCGGGGGTAAGCAGCCCCCATATGCCGCCGCTGAAAAGTCCTGCTGCGGCGGTAAGGCAAACCGCCGGCAGCGTGCTCCAGAGGCATAGCCGCCGGCACAGCGGCCCTATGGCGGCCTTATCCCTTTCCCGTGATATAACTGTAACCGTCACCGAACACATTGCCATGGCCGGCAGGTAAAAGAACGGCTCCAGCCGCCCGCCCAGTCCCTTTACACTTACCAGCAGCGGGGAAAAGGAAAGCATGAGGCTGTTTATCAGGGCGTTGCCGGTAGGAGACACGGCTTTGGACAGGCTAACAGGCAGCGCGATCGCTGCGAAGCCATTAAGGGCGCCCTTGGGAAGCGGCGCGTCGCCGGCGGTATCCGGCAGCATGGCTTTAAAGCGTTTTGCCCCGTAAGCGCAGGCCGCAAGCCGCGATGTAAGCGTTCCCCATCCGATACCCGGCAGGCCGAATGCATTATAGCACATATAGCTTACGATCAACTGCGCCGGCACAGATATGAATGTCATATACATGCCGGACTTTGTATCTCCGAGGCCCCTGGTACAGGATACCAGCAGGCTGTATAAAAGCAGCGCCGGGCTGCCTATGAGATACGGCAGCATGTACAGGTAGCCGAGGCTACGCATATTGGAAAGCCCGGCAAAGGCCGGGTAGAGCAGCGCTCCTGCAAGCAGAGACATTGCAAGCCCGGATATAAGCGTCAGCAGAAGGAATGCGCGGACGCAGGCCTTGTGTGAAGCTTCCCAGCTTCTATCCGCATACGCCCTGCCGGTGGCGGCGTTGGCGGCTATGCCGAGGCCGTAGCTCACAGTAGTGATAATGGTTATATACGGCCCGCATATGCCCATTACCGCAAGCTCTTGTGAACTGTTCACGCTTACAAGTATGCCTTCAAAGGCTGAACCCAGCTTTTGCGCAAGCGTCAGCAGCAGTACCGGCCACAGCAGCCGCCATATTTCACGGTCTATGCTGTTTTTCATAGCGCCTTGCCCATCAGGAAGCTGTCGCCGCTTTGCAGAAGCTCTATGTCGCCGTATATCAGCGAAAGCTTCTTCTTTACCTCATCCGCTTTGGCATGCCGCATATCCAGCTCGCCCACGAGACGGCCCTCCTTTAACAGCAGCAGCCTGTCGCAGTAGGCCATGGCGAAGTTGGGGTCGTGGAGGGTTATAAGCCCCGCCTTGTTTTCTTCCTTTATAAGCTCCCGTATCTTCGAGAGTACCATGTGCCTGTTCAGAAAGTCCAGCGCGCTGTCCGGCTCGTCCATGAGCATCACGGGGGAATCCTGCACAATGCACCGGGCAAGTATCACTATCTGCCGCTGGCCCTGACTTAAAGCGCCAAAGTCCTTTTCTGCGAACTCCGCGCAGTTCAGCCGCTCCATGGCGGCAAGTGCCGCACGCTTATGCATAGCGGATGGGGATTCCAGCAGGCCCAGCTGTGAGTTGAAACCCATCAGCACCACATCGAGGGCGGTTCGTCCTCCCTGCAGGCTGCAAACCTGAGGTATAAATGATATAAGCCTGGCCCGCTTTTTCTCGTTGAGTCCCTTACACTCGGTATCTGCCGCTATACATCTGCCCTCCATTGGCAGAAAGCCGCAGCAGGCGTGGAGTATTGTGGTCTTGCCGCTGCCGTTCAGTCCCAGGAGGGCGCAGAACTCGCCCTTGGCTATGTCCATGCTTACGCCGTGCACTATCTCGTTTTTGCCGTATGAGATTTTTACTTTATCAAGTGAAAACAGCCCGCTCACGATACATCCTTTCCCCTCGCGCAGAGGAAGTATATGAGTATTGGCACTCCTATTACGGTGGTAAGTATGGATATGGGAAGTTCGGCACTGTACAGTACACGGGCCAGTATATCCGCCGTCAGCACGACGAATGCCCCCACAAGGCCGCTCATTATTATCGTAGTTGAATCGTTGCGGCGGAGCATCAGTCTCGCCGTATGGGGCGCTATGAGCCCCGCGAAGGATATAAGACCGGTGACGCTTATTATAGAGCCTACCATCAGGGTAGACAGCGCCAGCACTGCCGCGCGGACAGGCCGCAGCCTCACGCCTAAGGCCCTGCATTCATTGTCGCTCAGTGACATCAGTTCTATCTGCCTCCTTAGCAGCAATATGCCTGCAAGGCCAATGAGAAACATAGGCAGTATCGATAGAAGCTTGGACAGGGTTGTATTGCCGAAGGTACCCATCTCCCAGTATTCCATAGCGGCAAGCTCATTTTCCGGATCCGCAAAGTACTTAAGGGCCATTATAGCAGCCTTTGATATGGCGTTTATTACTATGCCCGCCAGGACATAGGTTGACGTTGACCGGGATCGGGTAGCCTTGACCAGCAGCATAACGCACACCACGGCGATAAGCCCTCCCCAGAAGGCGCCTGCCGCTATGGCAATCATGCCGGAGGTGGATACGGATACTATGGCTACAGCCGCGCCGAGGTTGGCGCCCCCCGCTATGCCTATGATGTCAGGTGATGCGAGGGGGTTTTTGAATATTATCTGATATACGCTGCCGGCAATGCCGAGGCCTACGCCGGCTATCAACGCCATTACTGTGCGGGGCAGGCGCAGGGTAGTGAATACATTGCGGGTCATCTCCTGAACCTGCTCTCCCTTAAGTATGGCCTGTATATCGGCAGTCGTAATGGTGTATTTGCCTACGCAAACCGAAACCACCGCAGCCGTGATTACGGCTGCGGTAATAACTGCAAACAGTATTGGCGTAAGCCTGTTTTTTATTTTGCTGTTCACTAATTTATATTATCTGAAACGTTATGCTGCCTTTTCAACGGTCTCGCCCAGTATGGAAGAAGTATCCATATCGAAGCCGTAGAAGGTCTTGTAGAAGTCGGCTGCGTCAGCGGCGAACTCTTCCATAGTGTATACTTCGGGATGCAGCTTGGCGGTCATCCACAACATGCCCAGAACGCCGGAGGGGACCGGTGAATCCCATGCTTCAAAGCCTGTGGGCATATTGTACACCGCGCCGTTCTTTACGGCGGCGACTTCCTTAAGCTGCTCGTCCGACATCACTTCGTCGGCAGTAAAGTCGGGCTGGCCGTTTGCCATGTTATTGGTGGGTATGATTATCACATCGGGGTTCATGGCGATGAACTGCTCGTATGATATGTCGGTCCAGGAGTCTCCCTCCAGAGAATCGCCTGCGTTTTTGCCGCCCGCGGAGGTTACGACTGATGCCTGATACATATCCTTAGGCGCGGTTGTGAGGTAGGAGCTGGTGCCGCACATATATACTGTGGGCTTGTCGGCATCGGCTATGTTTGCGGTAAGTCCTTCTACCTTCTTCATTACTTCATCATAGCGGGCGATCAGCGCCGTGGCTTTCTCCTCTGCACCAGTAAGTTGCGCTATAAGGTTTACCATCTCGACCAGCTTTTCGTGGCTCTCAGGGTTAACGACTATTGCAGGTATGCCCATCTCGGTGAGAGTAGCGGCATAGTCTTTAGCCTTCTTGGGCAATATTACGAGGTCGGGCTCGGCGGCTATGCACGCTTCGAGGTCAAAGGCCTTGGCGGAGCCTACGTTGCCTACGTTGCCGATGAGCTCGGGAGCAGCAAGCTTATATATGGGCCGCTTGTCGATCTTTTCCTCGGTAGCTACCAGCTTATCCTTGAGGCCAAGGGCAATGCAGGTGGAGGAAGAGATATAGTAACCGGAGACGATGCGCTCTGCAGCATGCTCAAGGGTCACTTCGTTGCCCAGCTGATCCTTTACGGTTAATGGGAATACTGTAGCGGCAGCAGCCTCTTCGGCGGGCTGCTCGGCCGGAGCTTCAGTGGGCGCTTCTGCGGCGGCAGGTTCTTCCGCAGCGTTCTCTGCACCCTGCTGGGCACAGCCGGCAAACATGGCAAGGGCCATTATCAGGGCCAATGCCAGTGAAAGGAATTTCTTCATTATAATTCTCCTGTTCTTTTTACATCCGCACAATGCAGACATGGTATAGATGTATTCTATAACGTAAAAACAGAAATTGGAAATAGCAATTATGTATCATGTCAACTCGTTATTCACTTTATCTATAACAACCGCTATTCTAACTTTTAAATATCGCATATTTTCGTTATTCATGTTTGAGAACATCGGTTATAGTCAGCAATCCTGCCACACTCCAGCTTATGATTAACCATATAGCCTACCTTAGGGGCGGCAGCGATAAGGTACAATAAATTGCGCAGCTTATCTTACCTTATCTACATTGCTGAATTAACATTTATGTCTGCATCATATAGCATGGTTACGAAATCGGCATAATAGAAGCCCTTCTATTGCGCCAAAATATTGACAATAGCTAAAAATTTTTGTAGAATTAATATCATTTGTTAGATTACATGGCTTCAGCAATACTGGATTATATTCACATTTTTAAAATATAAATATACTGCCAGTCAGGGCAAAGAATCAAACATACTGAAGGGGTCGGGCCGATGGAAGAAATCCTAAGAATGGAACATATTACCAAACGCTTTGGAGATATGTACGCGAACCGGGACATCAGCTTTGATGTCCGCAAGGGCGAGGTGCATACTCTGCTGGGCGAGAACGGCGCCGGAAAGAGCACATTGATGAACGTGCTGTTCGGCCTTTACCAGCCTACGGAGGGAAGCATATACATACACGGCAAAAAGGTGCGTATAGATTCACCTGCACAGGCGGTAAAGCAGGGCATAGGCATGGTACATCAGCATTTTATGCTGGTGGAGGCCATGACGGTGCTGGAAAATATAATACTGGGCGACCGCAATACAAAAGGAATATTCATAGACAAGGACGCCCGCCGCAATGAAATACAGAAGCTGGCGGATCAGTACGGCCTTGAGGTGGAGCTGGATAAGCCCATAACCGAGATAGCGGTAGGCGCTCAGCAAAGGGTAGAGATACTCAAGGCGCTGTACAGGGGCGCAGAGCTGCTGGTGCTGGACGAGCCCACGGCCGCGCTGACGGACATAGAGGTGGAAGGGCTGTTCAAGGTAATGAACAAGCTTACCGCCGAGGGAAAGAGCATAATATTCATAAGCCATAAGATGCGCGAGGTGCTGCATATATCCGACCGCGTAACCATACTCCGGGCGGGCAGGAGTATATGTACCCTCAACAGGGACGAGACTACCGGCGAGGAGCTTGCGAACCTTATGATAGGCAGGGAACTTGCCCCCTCCCATTACGAAAAGATCGAGCAGCCGGGGGAACCGGTAATAGCGCTCAGAAACGTGGATTACTGCAAGGCTTCCAAGCATAACGGCCTTAACGGAGTCAGCCTCACCGTTGGAAGAGGCGAGATAGTGGGCATAGCGGGCGTGGACGGCAACGGTCAGAGCCAGCTTGCCCAGATAGTTACCGGCGTGCTTGTTCCTGAGGGCGGCGAGCTGGACCTTAAGAATAAAAAGATAGCCGTTTTCTCGCCGGAGGGCTTTATAGAGGAGAGGGTATCCCATATACCTGAGGACCGCAACAAGATGGGGCTCATAGGCAGTATGTCCATAAGCGACAATATAGTGCTCAAGTCCACCGAAAAGCCGGAGTTTTCAAAGAAAAAGGGCTTGCTTCTGAAAAAAAAGGCCATTAAGGGCTATGCCGAGGAGATGCGCGAAAAGTACGACATACGCTGCGTATCCGTGGAGCAGGAGGCAAGGAATCTTTCCGGCGGCAACCAGCAGAAGGTGATACTGGCCCGTGAGCTTGAGGGCAACCCGGACCTGCTGGTGGCGGTACATCCTACCCGCGGCCTTGACATAGGCGCTACCCGCTTCGTGCATGACAGCATGATAGCGGCGCGGGACAGGGGCTGCGGCGTGCTGCTCATAAGCGCGGACTTTGACGAGATACTGGAGGTTTCGGACAGGATAGTGGTCATGTTCGAGGGGCAGGTAATGGGCGAATACCCGGGCAAGAACCCTCCCATACAGGAGATAAGCCTTGCCATGGCGGGCAAGTAAGGAGGACGGCATGAAAAACACCAAGATGATAAGCCTGCTGGTTCCCATAATATCCGTAATACTGGCCTTTCTCATAGGCTGCGTAATAATGGCGGCGCTGAGCGCGAACCCTGCCGTGGCGCTGCAGGCTCTCTGGAAGGGCGCCTTCGGCAGCGTAAGGAACATAGGCACCACGCTCTCCCGCTCCACCCCGCTGATATTCACCGGCCTCTGCGCCTGCTTTGCCTATAAGTGCGGCGTGTTTAACCTGGGCGGCGAGGGCCAGTTCATAATGGGCTCCGTGGTGTGCACTGTGATAGCGACACAATGCGGCTTTACCGGGCTGCCCGCCATAATAATATGCCTTATAGCCGGCGCCGTGGCAGGCGGCCTTTGGGCTATGATACCCGGCGTGCTGAAGGTGTACAGAGGGCAGAACGAGATGATAATCTCCATAATGATGAACTACATAGCCACGCTTTTCATGGGCGTACTGTTCACAAATTGGCTGAGGGACGGCTCTGTCCCGCAAACCATAGCGGTGCCTGACGGGACGCGGCTTACCAGGCTGTTCGGACTGCGCGCCACCTCTGCCTTCATCATAGCCATAGCCGTAGGCCTCATAGTTTACTATTTCCTGTTCAACACCTCAAAGGGCTTCCAGCTCAGAGCGGTGGGCTTCAACATGACCGCCGCCAAGTTCAACGGCTTCGCAGTGGAAAAGTACTTTCTCTTCAGCTTCCTCATATCCGGCATGATAGCGGGCCTGGGCGGCAGCGCGGAGATACTCGGTACCCAATTCTTCCTTATAAACGGCTACGCCGCAGGTTACGGCTTTGACGGCGTATCCATGGCGCTGATAGGCCAGCTGCACCCCATAGCTACCATGCTTGTAGCGATATTCTTCGCTGCCCTCCGTGTAGGCTCAACCACTATGCAGGCGGCTACTGGCGTGCCTACCAGCGTATCCGATATAATACAGGCGCTGGTGATAGTGTTTACCGTGGCGGGCCTTGCCCTGGTAAAGCTGCCTGAGTTCAAGGCCTTTACCGACAGGGTATTCGCAAAGAAAAAGGAGGTGGCGTAGCATGAGCTGGGAATTCATATCAAATCTTCTCCTCGCGAGCGTAAGAATGGCTACGCCCCTCATATTCCTGGCGCTGGCAGAGCTTTATTCCCAGCGGGCGGGTCTGGTACATATAGGCCTTGAAGGTTTGGCCTCCATAGGCTCCCTTGTGGGCTTCCTTGTGAGCCTTATAACCGGCAACCCCTTTCTGGGCGTTCTGGCGGGCGCCGCCGCAGGCATACTGGTGAACATGATATACGCCTACGCTACCATAACCCTCTGCGCAGAGCAGATAGTGTACGGCATGGCAATAAACATATTCGCCCCTGCGCTGGCCTCCTTTATATACCGGGTATACTTCGGCGCGGGCTCTGAGCTGGTGCAGGTAAGCCTTATGGAAACGCTTGCCTCCAGAATGGGCATCACAGCCAACGGCTTCATAGCGAAGCTGTTTCTGGATCAAACCCCCATGGTATACCTTGCGTACCTGCTGGTAGTATTCACGGTGATATACTTCAACAGGACAAAGTCCGGCCTGAACTACAAGGCGGTGGGCGAATACCCCAAGGCCGCCGCGACGCTGGGCATTGACGTAATAGGCATAAAGTACACGGCAAGCGTTATCTGTGGCGCCCTCGCGGGCATCGGCGGTGCTTACCTCACCACCTGCTACACCACCACCTATGTTGACGGCAACATCGCGGGCCGTGGCTTCATAGCTCTGGCGGCGGTAATATTCGGCCGCTGGAACGCGGGCGGCGTGCTGATAGCCTGCCTCTTCTTCGGCTTCTGCGACGCATTGCAGATACGCCTTCAGGTGGGCAGCTACAACATACCCTATCAGTTCTTCCAGATGATACCCTATATCGCTACCGTAGTGGTGCTCGCGGCAATAGGCATGAAGAAGGCCGGACCCAAGAGCTGCGGCAAGCCTTACCGCAAGGAAGAACGCTAACTCTGACATAATAGCCGGTCATGCGGCTGTTATATAAACAAAAAATCGAAACGGAGGAATTACAAATGAAAAAGTTCTTAGCAATGCTGCTGGTCGCCGCTATGGTATTCTCAATGGCAGCCTGCGCCAAGGCTCCCGAGGCCGCCCAGCCCGCCGCAACGGAAGAGACCGCCGGCGAGACCGCGGAGACCGCCGAAGCCCCCAAGGACGGCAAGGTATACAAAGTAGCCATGATCTGCGACTCCAGCATTTCCGATGGCGGCTGGGGCATGTCCTGCTACAACGCCATGATGGACGCCGCAGAGAAGCACGGCTGGGAAACCGCCGTATCCGACAGCATTGAACAGTCCGCATACTTTGACACTATCGATTCCTACTGCACTCTGGGCTACGATATGATCTATGCTCCCGGCAATCAGTACACCGACGCCGTACTGCAGGCTGCCGCAGAGTATCCCGACATCGCTTTCGCCCTGCTCAACGGCGCTGCCGATACCCCCGCCAAGGCCGAGAACGGCAACGTATCCTCCCTGCTGCCCAACGCCACACAGATAGGCTGGATCGCCGGCGCTCTGGCGGGCCTTATGACCGAGACCGGCACCATCGCCTTTATCGGCGGCATGGAGCTGGACACCACCAAGGGCAAGTATGAGGGCTATAAGGAGGCCGCCGCCTACGTAGCAGAGAAGGCCGGCAAGACGGCAACCACTCTGGATATCGTATACTCCAACTCCTTCTCCGCTAGCGACAAGGGCATCGAGTTCGCCAAGGCCATGATTGACAAGGGAGCCGACGTATTCTTCGGCGACGCTTCCGCCGTTGACTCCGGCGCGCGCGAGGCCATCGACGCCGCCAACGCCGCTGCAGGCGAGATCAAGATCTACGACATCGGCCAGCCGGCAGACATCCTCGGCCAGAACGAGTGCATCATCTGCTCTCAGGTCACCGACAACTCCGCCATGATCGTCGCCTCCATGCAGGCTGTCATCGACGGCACCTTCGGCGGCGCGACGCTCTACGGCACGCTGCAGAACAACACCCTCTCCGCCGGCGCGCTGAGCGATCTTGTTCCCGCCGACGTGCAGGAGAAGTACCTCGCCTACATCGACCAGATGATCGCGGGCACGTTTATGCAGTAATCTCTTGCGGAACTCCCAAAGTGCC
>OLPA01001968.1_pt1 | contig 16110 bp, 27 predicted proteins | sample 1672811 | NCBI WGS metagenome assembly OLPA01 (sample SAMEA3136726, study PRJEB25190) | human gut metagenome | biome: human gut; feature: human-associated habitat; material: faeces | place: Austria | collected 2013
ACTGAAATTAAGATAATTGTAATCTTGCACAATTCCAGAAGAAAGTCAACTTGATGAAGTAGAAGAATCGAAAACTGGAAGTATTAGTGTAACATTAACAGATGGTAAACAAGGAAGCAATAAAGCGGGAATTAAATTAAAATGTACCAAAATTGCAGAAATAGAAGATGGAGAGTATAAATTATTGGATGCTTACAAAAGTACTTCCATTGATTTTACGTCATTAGAAAATTCGGATGCAGTTGATGGTGCAGCAAAATCGTTAGCCGCAGTAGTTGGAAATACAGCTGATGCTACAACGACAACCGATGAGTCAGGAAAGGCATCATTTTCCGGCTTAGAAGTCGGTGTTTATCTCATCACAGCCGAAGACACTGATACATACGATACAATCAGCCCATCATTACTCGCAATCCCAACGTGGAATGAAAATGAGGGCGATATGATATACGATGTATCGGTAGAACCAAAACATACACCAAAACCGGACACATCCTCACCGGAGAAAGGTTCCTCTGGCAGCTCTAAAACGGCGCCACAGACGAACGTAGAGGATCATACAAAAGAGTATATTACAATTGGATCAATTTGTTTCGCTGGTGCAGTTGCAGCTGCTACAGTGACCGTTGTTAAAAAGAAAAAAAACAAATAATGAGTCAATGCGCCTGGCTGTATGCTTGGCGCATCTTTTTTTTGTTAACCTGGCGCCACTACTCCCTGAATCCAAAAATATCCACCATATTATATTCGGAAACAATCAACAATAATTTAAAAAGGTGAAATATGAGAAATAATAGAAAAAAAATTAGCAAGATGATTTTAAATATTCTTACAATAGCATTAACTTTATCTGCTTGTTACTTCTTCTACAGGGCTTATATGGAACACAAACCATTTCAAAACGAAAAAATAAAAGAAGAGGCCTTGCAGGATACAATAGCACCAAAGGACCAAATTCCTGATGATCCATTAAACAGAAATATCGATTTTGATTCTTTGAAATCAATAAATCCTGATGTGATAGCTTGGATTTATGCCCCGCAGATAGGTGTAGATGCACCAATTTTGAAAGGGAAAACAGATACTTATTATCTGCATCATAACTTCCAAAAGCAGTACAGTATACTCGGATCTATCTTTGTATACCCAGACTACTCTGAAAAACTTGATAATCCGCATATTTGTATATTTGGGCATAACATGATATCCGGGCAGATGTTTGGGCAGCTAAAAAAATACTATGATGAAAGTTTCCAAAAACAGAACCCGTATATGTATATATATACACCTGAAAGATCTAAAAAGTTACAGGTATCATGTGTAAAAAGAGTTCATAAAACAGATGCAATATACCAAAATGATTGGACTGATGGAACTAATCTACAGTCATTTACACTTTCAACTTGTGTCGGCTCCAGAATGCGAAATTACCGGACAACTGTTACCGCTCATGTAATTAAAGAAAAGATCAAATTAACAAAATAGCTGTTCTTTTTGCAAAAATATGCACAATACAAGAATAATATATAATAAAAATAAAAAAAGGAGATTAATAATGAGAAAGCGAACAAAAAAAACTAAATATATTCCACAAAAAAGGACGGTGGCGCAGAAAGCTTTATTTACGTTTGCGACACTGTTCGCAATTCGTTTATTTTATGAAATTCCAACTCCGGGGATCAATACAGAGTATTTTAAAGCTTTGCTGCAAATGAATACTTCGCTCAGTATATTGAATGCACTATCAGGAAGCGGATTATCCCATCTTTCAATTATGACTCTTGGAATTTCGCCATATATTACAGCATCTATTATAATTCAGCTGTTGGCTACGATTATACCGAAAATGGAAGAATGGCAGAGAGGAATGAAGCAGGATAGGGATCGATTGGAAAAAATCACAATCGTACTAGGCGGCATAATGGCAGTTCTGCAAGGATCATTGATGGCAATTGGATTTGGAAAACAAGGAATGTTGCTGAACTATAAATGGTATTGGGTTACTTTGGTAACTTGCATATGGACTGTTACGGCAGTTGTGATGTCCTTAATTGGAAAATACATGTCAGATCACAAAGAAAAATATATTGGAAACGGAATTTCTATGATTCTTCTCTCAAATATTATTGCGTCTTTTCCAGCGGACATGAAAACAGTCTATAACAAATTCATTAATGGAAAAGAATTAAAAAATCAGTGTATTGCTGGTATCATTATATTTGCATTTGTTTTTTTATTATTTTTGTTTACAGTATATCTGCAGAGTACTGAAAAACAGATCCGTGTAAATTATTGCAACAAAATTGGACAAAATAAAAAGAAGTCAGCTTCAGAAGCAGATTTCAATCATAAAGAAAAGTTTAGGCTGTCCATCAGAAACAAAAGTATTTGGTTGCATCTATCATGGGAAAAACAGATGTTGAATGGGTAAAATATTTGAATTCAGCGAATTGGTTTAATCCAAAACATATGCAGTATTCTATTGGTGCTATACTATATACATTTATGATATTTTGCTTTTCTTATTATTATACACAAGTCACGTTCAATCCAATTGAGATAGAAGATAAGATTACCAAAAATGGCGGAACAATAGATGGAATCAGACCAGGGACCGACACAATTCAGTATATAAATGATACTGTAAAAAAAACAATCGCATTAGGAGCGTTAGGGCTTTCTGTTATTGCTTTTGTACCAATTATTTTAGGTGGTGTGTTCGACTTGTCGAATATATCATTTTTGGGTACATCCATTATTATTGTTGTTTCAGTAATACTGGAAACAAAAAAAGAAATGCTGGCATTTAAAAATGGAGAAAAATATATAAGAAAAACCAGATGCGGCGGTATTTTCTCCGCGGACAGAAAGAAGTGCGTATTGTCATGAGCGATCTAATCGTAACACACATACGATAAAGCGAAAAAAAATCTTAGCATCAATAATTGAAATAGGAGACTGAATAATGAAAAAAAAGAGAAATAATTCATTAAAGAAACCGACATTTTTAGAATCTTTTTTCAATACATGGATTATATTAATCACATGTGTAATTTGCGGAGCAATTTGTTCTGGAATAAGCGCAGGAATGGATCAGCTTCTGTCGGTATTAATAAAAATTTTGCCAAAATAATTGTTGGAATAAATTTGCATGCTTTCTTGGAACCATTTTGTGATATAATTTCAATAGGAAATAATAAAGAGAAAGAAGAATAGTATGAGAGACTTTTATCTGATGCACAAAGATGTCCCTTGCGGATTCCTAACGATAGACGAAACATCTGGAAATATCATATCATACAAAGATGCAGGCAATGGCTTTTCACCTTTTCTTGGAAATTCAGACCTGGATAAGATTAAACAGTGGTGGAGAATGAGGACGGTTCCTGCTACGAGAATGATGATACAGGAAATGATTAAAAATAGAGAATGTATTTCACCGGAGTTATATCTAGCTAAAAACCTAGCATTAAGTATGACAGATAGTTACTGGGTATGTCCAAAAGAATCGTTGCTTAAGTTTAATGACGTAAAGTTCTCAAATTTCAAAATAGTTAATGATGGAAAAATCCCTTATCACAATGTCACTTCTTATGACCCGAATGCATCTCTCGGTGGACAGATGGAAAAATATTGGGATTTTACGGGGAAAGTGCCTGTATTGGTAAAAGAAAGCAGCAAATATTATGGACAGCAATCTGTTAACGAAGTTTTCGCAACGTTGATACATGAATCCCAGGATACGAAAATACCGTATACAAAGTATTCTGCCATATTCAGCGAAAACAATAGCATTTATGCGAAATGCGAATCATTCACAAATGACGACCTGGAGTTTATTCCAGCTTATGAAGTGATTCAAAGTGAGAAACTATCAAACTCTAAATCATTTTATGAACAATATATCGATTTATGTGTAAAGCACGGAATGGATTATGAAAAAATACAGGCATATATGGATTATCAGACTTTAACAGACTTTGTAATCTCGAATACAGATGAACATTTGCTGAATTTTGGTATACTGAGGGATACAAACACGATGCAATTAATTGCTCCTGCTCCGATTTTCGATTCTGGAAATAGTATGTTCTTTTCAGACAACCGAGTGTCCCGATATAGCCGGGTGGAACTTTTGGAAAGAAAAATCACCAGTTTTTATGCCACTGAAGATAAGATGCTTTCAAAAGTGAGAGACAAGAAGATTGTAAGAGCAGATCTTCTCCCAACCAGGAAAGAAATCAGCGATATTTACGGGAGTGCCGGGATTCCAGAGGAGAAAATCGGTTTTATCATATCCAATTATGAAACTAAGCTTCAGATGTTGCATGAGTTCCAACAGGGAAAGACAATCTCTTTGTATAACGAAAAGAAAAAAGAAAAAGAAAACAGAAATACAAAACGAACAAACATACATCATAACAGTATCTATGTAATAAAAGAACCAATACAGAGAAAAGCAACATATGGAATGCTCGATACAAAAAATATGTATCCAATTGAGACAATTCTTCATGCATGCAAATTCCTGATAAACAAAAAACAGGTGTTTAACCAAATCCCAGAAAATTTAAAATTAAATGGGAAATTTGGATATATTGCATTGGACGAAATAAAAAAAGAAATTAAAAATGCTGGTGAAACACCGAACGAAGATCTTGTCATCACTGCAGTAGAAGCGCGAATAAAAACCGTCATAAAAAACGGAGGGAATGTTGTGCTGGATGATCCGAGAGGAATTTGCCATTCAGCGGTCAGCGAAGTGGCAGAATCAATGAATGCCCGGCTTCTTTTCCATGAATCAGTAGAAGAAATACCGGAATTGGCGCAGAAAGCGATCAATGAGATGGAAAGATAGCTATTCACCTGCTGCCCAAAACCAACATCCGCTCTGGTATCAGAAATGTCCAACAAGTCTGTACACCATCCGGCGGAAGCTTTTCAGGAAAAGAAACTTTTGAGAAAGAAAAAATATATAGTATCTGGAAGAGTGCCTGTCAGATGGTGCTCTTTTTTTTGTATTTTTCATATATATATCAATCATAAATCAATTCACATATAAATATCAATATAATATCAATTTCTATTGACATTATTTCTTTTATGTCATATACTTATATCAACATATAAATCAAATATCAATCATACATCAATTGGAGGAGAAGTATATGATAAAATCTTGGTTTAATACAATCGCAACGCAGCTCGCAGGTATGATCGAAGTTTCGGATGAAAAGATTATCCAGTACTCAAACGGAGAGGTGAATCGTACCACATGGGACACGGAAAATGATCTAAAAACCGGAACGATCATAGATCCGGTGATTTTTGGAGATCTTGCCAGAGAAAACATGAGCAAGATTAGTTCGGAAGGAATAAACAAATTGGGACATATTGCACTGCCTATCGCAGTTGTAAATATCCAGTATATGCGCGGACGAAAGCCGGTACTTGTAAAAGAACTTGGAATGAAGCTGCCGGAATTAGAAGATATTGTATATGGAAGAACATATATTCCTGCAGATGCAGACTGCTCAAGAGCGATTCCTGTAAGCGAGTACATGAAAGTATCAAACAGTAAAAAAGAAGACTACCTAACTGGCGGAGAAGCTGTCTCAAAGATGATGGAACGGAAACAGGTTCCGAAAGAGATCAAAGATGCAGCGGTCATCCATTATATTCCGGTCATGCCGATCTGTATGAGGTATTTTTGGTGCGATCCGGAGAAGAGATATCTTGGCAGTTCATTAAATAACCGGTATGAATCTCTGCTGGCACGGATCAACAGATATAAAAGATTGGAAAAAATCAATTGTCCGGAAGTAATTATGCTGAATGAAAGACGGGAACTACAGGGCTATGTGGATATGCTGATCAGCAATGGTTCCCATTCCTATCCGGCAGTGAATTCATATACATGTCAGCCAGACGATTCATTGGAAGAACTGTTTGCAACAATAACCGAATTGTCCAAAAAGAATCCACCGATTTTAAAATCCACTACAGACATATTAGCATTTATCTCGAAAGCAGAAGAAATCCATCAATATAATGAATCTCTGAATGATGAAACTTACGCTTTGGATAGTCCTGAAATGCAGAAACTGGGTGCTATGGAAGAAGAATTGAAAGAAATCCTACGTCCTTTTTTGGAAATGTATCTGGAAGAAAATCACAAGATATACCTGGAATTTGTAGATTCTGTTTTTCAGTATGCCGTCCATTCTGTACCGCAGGCAGCAGAATTAATGTTTGAACATGCGAAAGAGAATGGGGTAGACGGTTTTCATCCTGAAAACGAAGAACACATAGCTTTTTACACAAAATGCGTAAAAGACATCGAACAAGGAATCGCCAATGCTGCTACTTTGTATATTAAAAAGCAGCTTCGCTTTGCATATGCAACAAAATAGTAAAAAAAGGATGGAGAAAGCTTATGAGTAAAAATGATGTATCAGGATTTCATGAGAAGGAATTTAAGGAATTATTGAGAAAAGGAATTGGCTCCAGGACGCAGCAGGAATTTGCAACAAAGACTGGAATTGCTCCAGCAACCATCAGCCGGATGCTGAACGATAACGGAATCCCATGTCCACGCATAAAGACACTTGAAACGTTTGCTGCAAACATGGTCAATGTATCCCTCTCTGAACTTTTAACCGCATGTGGATACCAGGCCCCAGATATTAAGGACATAGTCATAAAAATAGAAAGTAACGTTGATGATTTCTTTCAGTTTAAAGCTGATGAATTGGATATATATGGAAACATTGAAGAACTGAAAAATAAACTTTTGAAATTTTTAGACAAAGATGATCTGAAATTAACTATAAAAGACAGGAAATATACAGAGGCTGACCAGACCGCAGGATTTCAGCAGGTGTGGCCAAGCGGAGCAGAAGACTCGAAAATTTTCGAACTCACCTGGGAGTATGACCATTATGTTTGCAAAACATCTTTCAGTGTTTATTATATCGAAACCATGAAAGGAAATATGATCCTGGTTGGTTCTGATATTGCATATATTCTGCATGATTCAGATGAATATGTTCAAAACACACTGGTAAAAGAAAAAAAGAAGTGTACACAGGAGGCTCGTCTGCTGCATGCGATCTTTGGAACAAAAAATGACAAAACCTTACCGGAAACTTATGTCGGATATGGCTTTTATCTGGATGGAATACCGGATGGTTTTGTAGATTTTCTAAATAAACATGCAGATACGTTCTGTTACACAAAGGAAAATATGAAGCTGTATTGCAGGGTCATGAACGGGGAGCCGGCAGAAGAAGTCTTTGCTGAATACTGGGATCGTAACGAAAGCTGTATGGGAGTATGCGCTGTGATTTCAGATATTATGTCCATTGAGACAGGAAAAGGATATCTGTATTACGAACCAGATGAAAAATTGCCAAAAGAAGCACAGAATTCTTGTATCATGGAACGTTTTTCGTATGATATTGTAGACAGAATAGAAAAAGAACAGCTAAAATACCTATATCAGTGTGCAAGAGAGCTGAAAATCCAGAAATTCGGAGTAGTATATTATCATACTACAATACAGGAGGAAACAGAGCAGTTATATAATTTGGACAGTTTTTATCTCTGTTAAAAATGTGGAGCTTTGAGTACTTTCTTTGGCTCCCAATTGCCGTCTAATTGTAGATGGATACTTTCTCCCTTAAGAAATTGTTTTCTATGTATCATATTAGAAATGTATACGAAACATAAAAGGAGGAAATTACATGTATCCAAAAAAGAAAAAGAAAGAATACATCGCTTCCAGACTTGCCAGAGAAGCGCTGGAAGATATGAACTGCCCAAAGCAGATTGCTTATGAAGAAACTGCAAAAATGATGATTGCAAGACAAATCACAGTATCTATGAACAAAGAAATGGAAGAATTAACTAATCTTATGATAAAATCTATTATAAGAGGGTTTTTGGATAATGAAAAAAAACGAAAGAACCGTTAGAAGAAGATGTAAAAGGAAGGAGCCGTTTATCTGCGTGAAACTTCCGGTGAAGAAAGCTTTTCGCAATGTGGGAGAAAAAAAGAGGAGTAATTATGCATAAGAAAAAACAATCAAAAATTGTGGCATTCGCTGCACCAAAAGAAACCATCTTGGCAAGATTAAAAACCGCCATGAAAGAAGAGAATACAACCAATAATTTAATCAAATTCCTGCATATGGAAAATGCAGCAGTTCTTACATTTCAGGTGTCTGAAAAAAATGAAATTATGAAAAAACACGCAGAAGAATATGCAGAATTTTATCGCTATTTTTGGGGCAGCTTTTTTAACGAGGTTGTAGCAGAGGCCATTTACAAAGAGTGGGGAGAGCTTCCACAGATATTCCGATTTGCCAATGCATGTTGTGAATATCATGATGAAATGAAAATATGGATATCCCAAAAACAATTCAAAAAGAAGAAATCCAGGAATATGAAACCCTTATGCAACTATTTTCTGCTGTTGTAATCAGTGGCGGCACTATGGTTGTCCGTACTTATGAAAAAAAGCCTAAGAATATCCTGGATCCACATCAGATCTTCGCAATTGCGTCAGATGATTCTGGAAAATGGTTCCCAGTCCCAAAGGAAGTATTTTTGGATTCTCATACACACGGTCCGGAAGGCGAAATTCATCCAGAACTGAATGCTGTATACACAGAAATCACTCGGAATCCTAGATAACTCATAGCGGCAGTTTTCTTGACATTAATTTTGCGAAACTAGATATAAGAAAGTCTCTTGAGGAGGCTTTCTTTTTTTTTGCAGATCTCTGCAGAGTTACTGTCGCAAAAAATGAAAGAGAATGCAATGTATAGCACACATATATAGTACGCATGTATAGTGCTCATATGGCAGCAGATTTTTTTTAATAATTTCTTTCAAATTGATAACGAAATCATTAATTATAAAAGGAGGAAACAATATGAAAAACTCAAATAACACAATTGTCCGTGATCTTCTTTTGATGCAGGAAAAAACGGCAAAATGTAATGGATTTGTTGCCGGAATGGTAGCTCAATCGTGGGTGATCCAGATGCTTGGAGATAAGATTCGTGAATATGGAGGTTTTCCATATGTGCTGGAGAAAAATCCGGACGGAAGCTTTAAGCTGGTATTAGAGGCAAAGGACCAGGTACAGGAAGAATTTACAGATGAGTTTGTGGACATATCCAAGATTGATTATGATTATGAAACATCCGGATTAAATAAGTTCATAGCCGAAATTTTGGATGATGTGGATCGAGAAAATCCTGATCACATCTATCAGTTCGGCAAATTGAATATTTGCTTAGGACGATAATTGTTAAAGAAGAAGGAGGATACCTATGAGACATAAAAGACCAGATAGAATAAATGTAGTATTTAAGTTTTATCATTTTTATGACATTAAGATTGATGGACGCAGAGTAACAGATGTAAAAGCGCAACTGATCTGTGAACTTCCGTCATTTAACTGTTACTACGACACAGCAAAATTGGTGGAAATCTGTAAACGTGAAAACCTGCCAGTCTATGATTCAAATAATGAATACGCCGTTATCATGTATAAAGAAGGACGTCCAGTGTCCGTTGAAGCGACTCTGTATTATAAAGAAGATGGCAGCGATCCAGAATCTTTTCTCGATTTTGCGGAATGGGATAAAAGAGTAGTCGCAAGTGTTGCATTGGGGATAGATCTGATGCAAAGAAAAATTTAGTCAAAAAAAAGGAGAATAACCATGGATGGACAAGACACAAGAAAATTTCAGATAGAAGCTAAAATTGAGTCACATTTCCATTTATTCCAAGAGCGGACCATGCAAAACTGCACGTTTCATCAGTGATTCGAATGGAACTTCAGGAAGGAAAAAATGCGGAAACTGCGACATAAAGTATCCGGGAGCAGAAATTACAAAAAACAGCAGAAACAGATCGCCAGGGTTTACCGGCATATCTCGAACCAGAGAAAAGATTATCTACATAAACTGTCAGCTGCGATAGCCAAGCAGTATGCATATGTTTGTGTAGAGGACCTGAATATGCGTTCCATGTCAAATAAAGGGTTCGGGAATGGAAAAGCAACACTGGATAATGGTTATGGGATGTTCCTTGATATGCTGGATTACAAGCTGGCAGAGCGCGGCGGAAAGCTTGTCAAAGTAGATAAGTTCTTTCCGTCCAGCCAGATCTGCCATTGCTGCGGCTGCCGGAATCCAGAAGTCAGGGATCTCCGCATACGGGAATGGATATGCCCGGACTGCGGTGCGGTTCATGACCGAGATGCCAACGCTGCAATAAATATCAGAACCGAAGGTATGCGCTTACTGGCAGCATAAAAACAATAGAATCGTAGGTCTGGAACGGGCCGAACATAAACGCTTGCGGAGATTTTGGGAAAACTGCCAGTTTGCGGTATGACAATAACCGGGATCAAAAAAACAAGAAGCTCCGACTTCTATAAGTCGGGGTAGTTCACTGACGTTTACAGGGTGGAAATTATCTACGTTGGTAGAAAAGTGAAAAACCCAAGAATACGATGATGAGGATTAGCAAAGGAGAAACCATGTTTTTATTATGTGAATTAAATGATGAGGACTATACAGAACCGGTATTTCGTGTATGCGAAACAAAAGAAAAAGCGTTTGAAGAATCTATGAAAAGATTAGATGACTTAGCAAAGAAGGAAGGATCTGAACTTAAGGTTTCTTACCACGGGAACAGAACAAGAATCGACTGGCAACTCAAAGATTGGTTTGTTGTTGTCGAAAATTTGCCTTTCAATGAATCATTTGGAGATTATCTGCTGGTATGGCACCATGCATACAATGGTGTTGATTTTTCGATTCTTGGACAAGGAACATATGAAGAATGTGTAAAAAAAAGAATTGCAATCATTAAAAGGATGTTTGCAAAAAATGACTTTTCATCTGGCGATAATGAAGATTTTGATTTTGAAACAGATACTTGCATTGATACCGGTGAGGAGTGGGAGATGTTTGATATTGTTAACGTTAATGCAAATATCATTCCAAAACCGGAGCAAAAGCCGAAAAAAGCCGAAAGAACAATACTAATTACAAAAAATAAGAGAACACAAGTTGTTGGTTTTCTGACACTTGATAAGGAGAAAAATCATGGGACAATGCTATAGTGTCATATTAAAAATTAAATTAAAACAAAATTCAGAAAAAAGAGCTGCGGATGCATTAAAAGCACACATGTTTAAAGATGATAGAACGAACTATTGTTTTGATGAGTTCGCAGCCCTTGGCGTTGGAACAGAAGAACTGGATGATCTGATCCGGATCTGTCTTGCAGGGTGGAAGCTTACAACTTATTTTACTGATGAAAGTTACGGATGGAAAAATTATGAGAATGATTTCGACTGCAGCTATGGATGGGAAAGTGTCTTAGGTAAAATATTTGAAGTCCTTACACCATTCTTAGAAGACCAGTCAGAAATTGATATTTATCCGGACAGCGAAAGTATCCATGGGCGTGTTGAAAATGGAAAGTGTATTTGGAGTTAGTTCATGCTTTTTAGAAAGTCTCTTTATGAGGCTTTCTTTTTTTTTTAATGGAACTATCTTTCATATTGCAGATGAAATCAAAAACATAAAAGGAGGAAGAAATATGGATACAAATTACAAATATTACAAAGAGATTACTGGTGAACTTGTGAGAGTACATATTGAACAGGATACAACACCGGAAAATCCTAGATATGCCTGGGACGGCAACATCGGGCATATGATGTGCTGGCACAGGAATTATCAGCTCGGCGATTATAAAGAAAATAGTTATTCTGATAACCTTGATTTCTTAAATAATCTGCTAAGAGCAAGGGTGAGTGAATCAACCATTTTAAATTTTGTCAAAAATCACCGTGCCGCTAACTTTTTGACGCTTGATTACGACAGACATAGAAAAGTATGGGTGCTTGGACAGGAATTGAGACATGAAATTCCTAATTTTCAGGTAATCGAGGAGAGCGAGAAAAAAGAATGGTTAGTAGATGCTGTCATTGATGCATTGCTACAGGCCGATAAATGGAGGCTCTTGGAACGCCATGCTGGAATTGTATATCTGCCGTTATTTTTATACGATCACAGCGGAATTACGATGAACGTCGGAGGATTCAATGATCCATGGGATTCCGGACAAGTTGGATACATCTACACAGACAAAAAAACGATTATGCAGAATGTAGGCGGATATTACGTTGGCAACAATGTTGACGGACGATTTGTTAAAACAACAGAACGTAACTGGAAAAAAGTTGCTTATCATGACATGGAGAGCGAAGTCTCTATATACGACCAGTATCTAACTGGACAGGTTTACGGAATCATCACAGAAGAATTTGATACAGATACCGGCACCTGGGAAGAACAGGATAGCTGCTGGGGGTATTTCAGCGATAAATGGGGCGATGACTTAATTGAAGAAATTGCTTCAGAATATGGAATTACTGAGGAACTTCATGATAAAGCAGAAGCAGCATAAGAATATTAGAATTACAAAGGAGAAAAACATGTTTAAAATTATCAAAAACAATACTTTTACGATGGCAAGCTATGAATCAAAAAAAGAAGCATATAATGCTATTTTAAGTATATTCTTTGAATTAACCAAAAATGTAGCGGCTGATAGTATCGAAATGATAAATGCAAAAGATAGGTTAGATTTATTAATTGACGGAAAACTTTTTGCTTTTTACCAGATCATTGAATTTGATGCTAATGCAGATGAAAACGATAAAAATTCTGACAGTTGCTGGTATGAAGAACGCTGGTATGATTCGGATCTGGAAAATGCATTATTATACCACGAAGTCCCGGTTACAGAAAAGACGATGAAACTGATGAGGGAAAAATGCAAACACATTTTTGACGATAAATCGGCTAGGAACGAAATGTTGGAAGATATGGCCTTCGAAATTAAGGAAGCCATTCAAAAAGCTAAAGAAGATCAATCTCCAGCATACATGATGGTTATCACGAAGGAAACAGATGAATATCCGGAAAAATCTTTAAATTATTTTGCAGATCGGCCATGGAAGGGAACTTATGTAAAAACACTCGTTGGCAATACAGTAGAAGATTTCTTTGAAGAAACTGATATCGAAGGGCTGTTTTATCAGCTGATTGACAACAGGAAAGGGATACGAATTTCCCATGGTTCTGTAGATATTGACAGGATCGCAGAAGAAATATCAGAATATCAAAAAAACAATGGAGGAAAATCAGATGACATTGACAAATGATGGAACACTTACTATTGAAAAAGGATATACGGAACAGTTTATCAAACTGTTAATCGACCAGAATATAATAGAAACCCCGAAAGATGTAGAGATTACAGAAGAGAATGAAACAGTAGATATCGACTTATCAGAAATCTATGGGGATCTTACAGATTCTCTTGAAAATCTCTGCAAAAGCTGTAAAAAAGAAGGCATCAATGTTGATGGCTTGATCGAGTATTATGGAGATTACGATGGAAAATATGAGATCATTGGTACAGTATTTCATGAGTATTCCAGTGATGAATATGCAATAAAAGAAGCATTAGAGACGCGTGATTTGATCAGTCCGTCATTAAAAGAAAAGCTGCTCCAAATGATAGAAGAGATGGAAGAATTCGTGATTGAGTCACCAGAAAAATGCATCAAAACGATGCAGTCCATGAAGCAATTATTGACCGATATCAAAGGAGAACCATATGTTAACTGATAACTCGAAATATAAGAAACAACACAACGAAGTTATTTCTTATGTCAGAGAACAAATCGGAATTGATTTAAACCAATACCGCGACGGGGACGGAACCGATCCAAGTACCACAACATACTGGGATATCACAGGCCCGATGACCTGCATTAATTGGTGCGGAAGTACCGGAGGTATGGATATAGCAACCCAAAATGCTATTTTGGAACTGGTATCAAAATCAAACAACAAACTCAAACTTGTGGATGCAGGAGCTTGGATGAAATATATATTCTTTTCCGAGCAAGCACCATGGGCATAAGAAAAAAGGAGAACATATATGACTCACAATATAAAAAATACGGAAAATGGTTACATCATTGATCAGTGCTATGCACTATATCCAATACAGAATGCGTTTAACAAAAAGACATCCTATTGGCTTTCCAAAGACGGATATACGCTTGCTGTATATTGTTTTTCTACTGGGTCGGGTGGATTCCCGGTAGAAGAGCAGTTAAAGAATATTGACAGTTATCTTACATATTTTGAGAACAAGGTCAATCCAGAGTCAAATGACCCGGAAATCATCGGCCGGCTTGTGGACTGTGTAGATGACTGGATGGAAGAAAATGGACAGGAAGATAGAATAGTCGGAGAAAATTATGATCGCTTGTCTTCTAAGTTCCGCATTGCTCTTGGAATAGAAAAAAAGTAATTTGCATTCACAGAAAAAAGAAGTCTCATTTATCGAGGCTTCTTTTTCACTTCCCTAAAAAACGCATTACTATCTGTCTATTTTTTTTCAGCATATCTTTCATATTGCAAATGAATCATAAATCATAAAAGGAGGAAGTAAATATGAAAGGATCAAAAACTACACAAAAGTACAAAAGAAAGACAAAAGATTGCTATGCAATTGAAGGAAACTGTGGCCATGGATGGGATATCGAATGCTATTGCGAAGATTCCGTTGATGCCAAAAGGCAGTTGCGGACTTATCAGGCCAATGTTGGATATCCGGTAAGGATCAAAAAATGGAGAGAAAAGATAGTATAGGCGGAGGAAAATTATGTTAAACGAAAAAGAAAAATCTGAGCTCAAAAAGAAAAATCTGGAGCTTATCAATGAGTGGGTAAAGGAATACTGCGAAGATGATTTCCGCTGCATGGTCGAACATGCATTCCGATACAATGGAAAGGACTATCGCATCAGTGCTTCAAAAAAAGGCATCGGCGTAGCCTCTTATGGGAAATATGCTCAGTGGTGTCATGTTGGATCCACGGATAACAATTTGGAAACAATGCTATTTGCGACAGAATTAATCTTGCATTGGAAGGAAATCAAATCCAGAATTATTGCCAAAAGAGAAGAAAGCTTACTCACGGAAGAGTACCTGAAAAATTTTACAGTATAGGAGTTATTGAATAAAAATGAAAACAGACAAATATACGAACATGATCGAGGCCTTTGAATGTGATCTGCGTCTTGCAAAGGACGGCAGGAATTCTCTGTCAAATTTTGATGCAGATTTACAGAAAGATGATTCCAAAATTTCAAAGGATTTGGAGCTTTTGGAGGAGCTTTCATTCCTGCTGCGGAATGGAAAGGCAGAAATCAGTCTAATCTCCGATGGCTTCGAGGGATCTGAGAACACATCAAAATCAGATGTCCAGGTATTGTTCCGGAAAGACACGGAGCAGCCATGGGAGCATCTGATAATTATCAAGAGTGGAAACGTCCTTTCAGACAGGATGGAATGCCGGAAACTGGAATCCATCGATGTTCTGCGGGAACTTGCACAGTGCGGCATTATTGAACTGCATGAAGAGAAAATTGAATCATAGGAGGAAAAATAAGATGAACACAAGCAAAGTCGCGATCAGATGCGGAGAACACGCATTCACTAGGTTACAGAAATTATTACCACAGCAGGACAGGCTGCTGCCGAAGATCTATCAGACAACAGATGACCAGTATGTTATTTACTGGGACAATATCTACTGGTACGAAACTTATAATTCGAACGAAGCAGAAATTGTAAAAGCATTCGGACAAGCATTTGACTATCTGGAAAAACGTCCGTTTGATCAGAATGGAGATCTCCTGCCTGGTTATGAATTTGAATTTCTAAAATTTGAAACAGATTCGGGTGACTACCAGTATCGCTCCAATGATTGGGAAGTTAGAATATGTATGGAGAAGAGCATCCGACTGCCAGAGAAATTAAAAGAACTTTCACCAGAAACAGGAGAAGAGTCGAACGCTTATCTTGTCACATTTATGTGTGGTACTACACCATGTATTAATCTTGCAATTGCAAAGACAAAAGAAAAGGTAAAAGAATATTTTGCGAATCACTTTATTCCCGTATAAAAGAAGTTTACAACCCATAGGGCAGTCA
>OLPA01001977.1_pt1 | contig 16062 bp, 10 predicted proteins | sample 1672811 | NCBI WGS metagenome assembly OLPA01 (sample SAMEA3136726, study PRJEB25190) | human gut metagenome | biome: human gut; feature: human-associated habitat; material: faeces | place: Austria | collected 2013
ACCGTATTTATTGTTCTTACTCATGGCAAGATCGTAACGGTCTGCAAAGGCATAACCATTTTGGATAACTGAATCAAGGAAGGTACCATCGTCAGCAGAAACAAATTGAGGTGCCATTTCAAATGATGTTACGCCCCATGATTTGAACAAATCAACATTTTCAGCAATCTTACGGTTAGTATAAACTGAAGGATCTGAACCATCTGGAATAGTTTGGAAGTTAGAGAATCCTTCGTAGATCAATTGTGAATCATAAGCTTCAGTCGCTTTAAGAGTCAACTCTCCTTCTTTTTTAGCTTCTGTTGAAGGCGCTACTCGAATATCTTGATCATCTGAAGCTCCAACTGGAACCCAAACTGCTACGAAACCAGACATATCAAATGTTTCATAACCCTTAATGTCATTCGCACCGAAAGTCAAGACACCGTTGCTATCTGTTTCTTTCACGTAACCTGCTGCGATTGCATCTGCATCAGATGTAAAGTTCTTGATACCATCAGCTGTACCAACAATCAAAGCACGGTATTTTTGGTTGGCATGGATTTTACCCATTTCAACGTTTAATTTAGCTGATTGATCCAAAGTCAATTTTGGATTGTTAGCTACAAGTGTTACCTGACCAGATGTACGGCTGTATTTAGAACCTTCTGTATCATCAGCTGTCATGATGTCTTTACCATAACGTACTGAAGCATAGACTTCATTTGTACGGTAGAGTTCAACATCTGAATTGTCCATCTTACCATCAGTTGGCAACCAGTATGAACGTTGCGCTTGTCCACCAGATACATACTTGATACGATTCTTCATCAAGTTAACAATGGTATCGTAGTATGGAGACTTAGTTTCCATGTAATTACCATTATCTGTATAAAGGTCTCCATAGTAGACACGAGTGATTGTTTCCATGTTTTGCAACATAACAGCGTATGCTGCTGGGATGTTGTTCAAGGTATATTTTTTGTCGCTGCTGAGCATGTCTTTGTTATAAATCTCAAAGGCTTTCTTCATTTCAGCATCAGTGATTGTGAAACCATCTGATTTTGGATTGATTTCTTTCTTGATGATTTCAGCAATAATATCTTGAACGTTGTTATCATGGGCACGGATAAAGACGTAGTTTCCTGACGCATCTCCGTATTTCTCGTTGTATTTACCGATTGTAGACTGTTTAACTGTTCCGTCTTCGTTATAGGCCTTGCTTCCATCTTTGTTAATCCAATCAGTCTTTTCATCACGTTGTGTCGTGTTGAAAGTATTGTTATACAAAGGACTTACAGCCGGTGTACGTTCTTTGATTGGTTTAGCCAATGAGAAGAGGAGAGCCAAACGTTGTTTGTTTTCCATAGCAAGCGCAGCGCCATCTGTCTTGTCATTGTAGTGGTTGTCATTAAGACTCCATGCTTCAAGGACTGAGATGTGAGCAAGAGCGTTTGCTTCAGATTTGTTAACACCATAGTACTCACGGAAGTAGTTTGTGTAGAGTTGAAGCATGTCTGCATCGACATTATCTACCGCGTCGACACGGATACCATCGAAGTTAGCATCCTTGTCACCCATAACGATTGAACCCCAGTTCATAAGGTAGTGGATTTGGTTCAATTGTTCCGCTTGAACAACTGGGTTTGACAAATCTACGTCATTAGCTAGCAAGAAGTCGAAACCGCCCATGTGGTTTGGATCTGACTGCTCATCAAGAACTGACTTATCAATTGTACCCTTTTGATTAGTAGCCGTATGGTTCAAAAGACGATAGTTAGAGTTAGCCCATGGTGTACGTGAATCATTTACATAGAGAAGGGCACCACCTTGAAGGTGATCTTCGCCGCCACCTTTAGAGTAGTTTTCAGTTTCTTTGTTCCATTGTGGTTGTGTCTTAACAAAAGCAGAAATAGTTTCACGCAACCATTGTGTTGATTTTTCAGCCTGAATCTTTTGTTCAATCTTAACTTGGATATCCTTAGCAGCAACATTCAAAGTTTCTTGCTTATCTGTGCTAGTGTATTTAGCATCCAAGTTAAATACTTTAGACATGTAGTTCAAGTAGTTAACTTGTGTATCTACATTTGGCCACCAAGCCATCAAAAGTGGACGGAAATCTTCTGCAGTTGATGCTTGCCAAGTTACACCATCTTTGATGATAGAAGCTGGACGGTACCAGCTATCTGCAGTCAAATAACCATCAATCAATTCAAAGCTAGCTTCAGATGAATCGTAGGCACGGTTATTTATTGAGAAACCATCAACAATATTTGTTGTTCCTGGTGTGAAAGAGTATGTTGATGAGCTTGTAAGGGCACCATCTTTACCGAAGTAAAGCAATTGACCATTTACAGTAATGGCAAAGTTTTCTTTGTGTGAACCATCTTCATTAACATAGTAATATTTACCATCAATGTTTTTGATGTTTTTCAAGGAAAGCGCAGCTTCTACTTCTGAATCTTTCAAAGCAGCTTCTGGCGCTTTAACTTCTGTGTTTACAACTTCAGCCTTCACTGTTGCTGGTTGTTCTTCTGCTTTTTCAGTTGTAACAGCTGGTGCATCTGTTGTCACAACTGCTTCTTTATTTGGAACAGCTGCCACCGCTACATCAGAAGTTGTTGCTGTTGTAGCTGCTTCAGCTGTTGCTTGTGTGTTCGTTGTAGTTGCTGTTTCGACGGCATTTGTTTCTTTAGCAGGCGTTAAAACATCTGCTTCTTTTGTATTTGTACGTTTATCGACTTCTTTGGTTGCTTCTGTAGAAGTAACTAAATCGGCTGTTGTATCTAAATTTGGTTGAGTTACTATCTTATCTTGAGTTTCATCCGCTGAAACTGAAGATGTTGTTGCAGACAATCCTCCTACGACAGTAGCAAGTGCTGCAGAGGCAACTGCAATTGTGACCCATTGCTTCTTAACTTTATGAAGCTTATAGTGTACCTTATTTTCCATTATAATTTTCCCCGTGATTTTATTTGTCAAAATCAGACTGAAATCTATCCGATTTCAAACAATTACATTATATCATTATTTTCTAACTATTTCTCGAATTAATTGTTTTTTTATAAATTATATGTAACATAACAGCAACATTAGAAAAGTTTTGTAACACACCTATTTCATAGGCTTTCAATTCTCATTTTCATATCATTTGATAAGTAAAACTATTTTCTATAAAAACCACTAAAACCCTTGATACAATGGCTTTTACAACGATTCTGACTCAAAATTGATATTTGTCAGATTTTTTTCTTTAAGGAGCAAAAAAAGGCAAAATTTCTTTAAACGATTCTCGTTTTCAAGAAATTTCACCTATAAATTCATGTCAAATCATATCGTTTTTCACTTAATCTCTCAGATTAAGATTAGATTGATTGATTATTTATCAAAATCAGCATAACCATTTTCATCGAAGAAGACAGTCTTACCGTCTTGGAAAGTGATCCATGTGTTTGTCACACGTTCTCCAAGAACTGATTCGTAGTATTCCACTCCTTTTGGTGTGCTGATTGGGCTACCTTTAACTTGACGTCCCAAATGATCAAAGTAATACTCTTTACCATCGATATTTTGGCGTCCTGTTACAGCCTTACCATCTTTGAAGTAGTACCAAACATTGTTACCAGTTGTCAAGAAACGGTTATTGAGACGCTCCCCTGAATCTTTATCATAGTAAGAAAGTGAACCATCAGCATTCTTAACAAAGTCACCTTTAACTTGGCTACCATCTTCTTTGAAGTAATAGTTTTTACCGCCAATGCTATAGGCACCTGTCACGATTTCACCATTATCTTTGGCATAGTACCATGTCTTACCACCATCAAGAGTGAAGAAATCAGATTTGACTTGGCTTCCATCAGCATTGAAGTAATAGTTAAGGTGGTCAATTGTTTGACGACCTGTGGCGAGGTTACCATCCTTATCAGCATGGTACCACTTGCCGTTTACTTCGAAGAACTTGTCTTTAACCTTGTAACCATTATCTACAGTGTAGTAGCTAATCTTGCCATTTTCAGTAACAAATTCACCTTTAACTTGGGCACCATTTGCACGGAAGTAGTATTCGTGACCATCCAAAGTAAGAGCACCTGTCACATTTTTACCAGCTGCATCACGGTAGAACCATGTTGAGCCATCTGTTGTGTAGAATTCACCCTTCTTAGCTTGTGCATAGCCTTGATCATTGAATTCATACCAGATACCATCGATTTCAGCCCAACGATTTGTGTAGGCATTACCTGAATTTTTATCGAAGAAGTAGAGTTTTCCGTCTGGAGTAACATACTTAGTACCTTTAGCTTGGAAGCCATTTTCATCAAAGTATTGCAATCCTCCACCAGCATGAGTCAAGCCAACAGCCATTTCTCCAGTTGGTGAGAAATAACGGAATTTAGCTTCTGTTTCTGAAGTACCTTCTTTCGGTACATCGAATACAAAGTAACCATCTTTGTACTGCTCACCAAAGCTACCAAAGTAATAATATTTACCATCCTGTTGATAAATAGAATCACGAAGCTGGATACCGTTTGGCAAGAAGAAATAAGTCTTACCATCGATATCTTGACGACCAGTTAACATATAACCTTCTTTATCGAAGTAATAGTAATTTCCAGCATATTTAATGAAGGCATTCTTAGCTTGGAAACCACTATTATCAAAGTAGGCCATACCCTTACCATCATAGTAGAAACCTGTCTTACCACCTTGATCTGTCAAAGGTTTTGGCAAGAAGATGCCATTATCAGTAACTTGATAGTAGCGACCAGTAGCATCGTTACTGAGAACATAACGACTACCACGACCAAGGATATTAGTACCATTCATGTACTTAGCAGACCATTGCTTGATTTTAACAGATGGATCAATCTTCTTACCAGTTGATATCATCACATCTTCAAACAACTGTGGATATTTCTTTTGGAGCTCATCAAGGAACTCACCACCATATTGAGCTTGGAAGTCCTTACCTGATGATTTAGAATTTGCAACATATAAAGTGTTATTGATATAAGCATTGGCCTTTGGAGTACCATAACTATTAGCACGTGTTGCTGTTACAACTTCTTGTCCTGGTAATTGGTAAAGTTGATCTGGTACCCAGTCAGCAATTGCTTGAATACCTTGCTTGTGAAGGGCTTTAAGTGCATCACGAAGATCTTCTTTAGAACCGTATTTGTTATTCTTGCTCATGGCAAGGTCATATCGGTCAGTAAAGGCATAACCATTTTGGATAACAGAATCAAGGAAGGTACGGTCATCAGCCGATACAAATTGAGGAGCCATCTCGAATGATGTGATTCCCCATGACTTGAAGAGTTCTGCATTTTCTGCAATCAATTTATTAGTATATTGGCTATCTTTTTCAACAAAATCTTGGAAGTTTGAGAAACCTTCATAGATAACTTGTGAGTCCAATGCTTCAGTAGCAGAAAATGTCTTGTCAAGTTTCTTATCTGAACCTTTAACACGGATATCTTGGTTATCAGGTGCACCTACTGGTACCCAAACACCAAGATAACCTCTCATATCAACAGTTCGATACCCCTTGATTTCATCTCCACTGAAAGTCAAGTTCCCTTCAGCATCAGTGTATTTAATTTTTCCAGCTGCTGCTGCATCATTTTCGTAAGTGACAATTCCCTTATCAGTACCAAGAAGTAATGGACGGTAGGCTTGGTTAGCATGAAGTTTACCCATGTTAACTTTCAAAGTACCATCACCCAGTGAGAAATCCTGATTATTGGCAATAAGGGTCAACATACCAGAATGTTTACTTGTTTCTGCTACACCCGTAGTTTGGTCAGCAGTCATAATATCTTTACCGTAACGAACAGATGACAAGATTTCTTTTCCATTGAACGTGTCGACTTTCATCGATTGTCCACCTGAAACATATTTCATACGGTTCTTCAAGAGCGTTGTGATAGCATCGTAGTAAGGAGACTTGGTAGCCATATATTGGCCGTTATCCGTATAAAGATCTCCATAATAAACACGAGTTACCTGCTCCATATTTTGAAGAATCAAAGCATAGGCAGCTGGAATATTGTTAATAGTATAACGTTTTTCTGCCTTCTTCATATCTTCATTATAGATTTCAAAGGCACGTTTCAATTCAGCATCAGTCATGGTATAACCATCTGATTTTGGATTGATCTCTTTTTGAACAATATCACGAATGATATCTTGAACAAGGTTATCATGAGCACGCGCAAAGATATAGTTAGCTTGTGTATCTCCATACTTACTATTATTTGTACGGTCTGTCAAACTGCTAGTAATCAAATCTTTCAATGAAGAGCCCGATCCATAAAGTGCACCCATAATTGCATAACGAAGGTTATTATCCATGGCAAGGGCTGCACCATCATGTTTTTGATTATAAGCATTATCATTTAAATCCCAAGCTTCAAGGATAGAAATGTGAGCGAGTGCATTAGCTTCAGATTTATCCACACCAAAGGCTGCTCGGAAGTAGTTTGTATAAACTTGGAGAAGGTCTGCATCAACATTATCAACTGCATCAACACGGATACCATCAAAGTTAGCATCCTTATCACCCATAACAATTGATCCCCAGTTCACAAGATAGTGAATTTGGTTCAACTGCTCAGCTTGCACAACTGGATTTGAGTTATCAACGTCATTGGCAAGTAGGAATTCATAACCACCCAAGTATCTTCCTGTACCATTTAGAGAACCATCTTGGTTACTTGGTGTACGGTTAAGCAAACGGTAATCAGAATTTGCCCAAGGGGTCTTGTCATTATTGACATAAAGAAGAGCTCCCCCTTGAAGGTGGTCAGCAAGGGTATAGTTTTCAGTTGTAGTATTCCACTGGTCTTGTTCTTTTACAAAAGACTCAATTGCTTGACGAAGCCATTCAGTTGATTTTTTAGCTGAAATTTCTTGTTCAATCTTAATTTGAATTGTCTTAGCAGCTGCATTCAATTCAGATTGACTTTGGCTGGTTGAATAAGTTGCGTTAAGGTTAAAGTGTTTAGAGAAAGTATTGAGGTAGGCAACTTGTGTATCTACATCAGGCCACCATGCCATCAAAAGTGGACGGAAGTCTTTCTCAGTTGATACACGCCATTTTTCACCATTTTCCAAAATAGTGACTGGACGGTACCAGCTATTAGGTGTCAAATAACCATCTACCAACTCAAAGCTTTCTTTCTTAGAATCGTAAGCACGGTTATGTGAAGAGAAAGCATCAACTAGATTAGTTGTACCTGGTGTGAACGAGTGTGTTGATGTGCTTGTCAAAGCACCATCTTTACCAAAGTAAAGCAACTGGCCATTAACTGAAACAGCAAAGTTTGTTTTGTATGAACCATCTTCTTTGACATAATAGTATTTACCATCAACTTGTTTGATGTTGTCCAAAGAGAGTGCTGCTGTTTCTTCTTTTTCAGTAACGCCAGATTTTGGTTTTTCAGCTACTGTAAGCGTTGTATCTGTCGCAGTCGCAGTTGTAGCTGGTGCTTCTGTTGTTGCATCATTTACTACTGTTGCACGATCAGTTGTTGCTGGTGCCACCGTATTAGCACTTGTATCTGCTGCAGTGGTTGCTGCCGCAGGAGTTTCGACTGTTGTAGTATCAGCTGCCTTGTCATTTGTTACTGCTGTAACATCTGTCGTAGCAGTTGCTGCTGGAGTCGCTACTTCATGCGTTTCGACCACAACATCGCTTTCAGCTGTCGTAGTAGCAACTGGTTCTGTTGTTTCATCGGCTGAAACCTTTTGATTAGCTACTGTAGCACCACCTACAATAGAGGCAAGTGCTGCCGAAGTGACGGCAATCGTCACCCACTGCTTCTTAACTTTGTGAAGCTTATAATGTACCTTTTTTCCCATTTTAGGTCCTCTTTTCATTTTCCTAGTTTGAATGAAATCTACATAATTCAAACAATTTCATTATAGCATATTTTTTTCAGCCATTTCGAGTCTTTATCAAGTCATTTCAATTTTTAATCATAATGTAAATTGAAAAACATTTCGATAATCATTAAAAACTACCGAATGTCGAAAACGGTAGTTCTTTCTATATTTTTAGAAGTAATCGAGAGGTAAATAAGCTATCTCTATTCAATCAGTTAGCGATTTTCAAGTCAGCTATTAAGCAAAAACGACGTTATGTTGGACCCTGTAGCTGACTAAAAAGAGCAAGGTTTCTGTAACCAATTTTGCCAGAACCAGGCCTAAACCAATGGCAACTAGACTACTAAGTAAGAAATAGTTACAAGCCAAGAGGACTAGGACCAACATAAAGTAACGAACACTCGATCTAAAGAGAGAGCTTGTCGGATTGAAGACCACATTGGCGTTCAGCAAACACTGGCTGGAAGCCGAAATCACACGAGCTAGCACGACCGAAAGGAGCAGATTCTTCGTCAAGGCAAAGAGCACAAATAAGGCTGTTGCATCAATGACTGAGGCCAAGACGGCCGTGCCAGAGAACTTTAAAAAAGGGCTGTAAATACGGATGGAATCACGAATGGGGCGAAAGTGCGAACTTTTATTTTCCTCCAGATAAACGGTTTCGATAGGGATTTCAGAGATTTGGTGGCCTGACTTTTTGGCTTCAAGCAACATATTAAACTCGTACTCGAAACGATTGCCATCCAGATTAAGAAGCCATGGAATCAGGTCGGTTGACATGCCTCGAAGCCCTGTCTGAGTATCTGTCACCTTTTGGCCAGTTACTAGACGGAAAAGTCCAGCAGTCACCTTATTCCCAAAGCGGCTACGTGCTGGTACCTTACCAACAAAGGCACGCGCACCCAAGACAAGATGACTTGGATTTTCCTCGGTGACCTTGGCCACACGGACAATATCTTTAATCAGATGCTGACCGTCACTGTCAACTGTGACAATAGGTTGAGCCGAAAGGTGCTGACTGACTACTTCTTCTTGAATGTGAGCAAAGGCAGTTTTGAGAGCAGCTCCTTTTCCTTTATTGATAGGATGGGTAAGGACAGTCGCTCCAATAAAAGCCGTTTCGTCGTAATAGTCGTTATAGCCTGGGCCACTCCCATCATTAACAACAATAATACGGGCTTTAGGGAGTTTTATGGTAATATCTTGAACCACCTGAATCAGGCGTTTGTCTGGTTCATAAGCTGGAATAATAATATACATAGGCACTTCCTTTCTGTTTCATCCTATGACTCTTTAGTGACCTCCTCCAAAGCCACCTGGTTGTCCACCACCTTGGGGACCACCGCCACCTTGAGGGCCTCCGCCACCAGGCATTGAGTTCTCAATCTTAGTTTGTTTCTCACCATTAATAGTAATGTCACCACCGGTATAGGTCGCTGAACCATCAAAGTCAAAGCCAGACTGACCAGTCAAATTGATTGTTCCACCCGATACAATAATATCGCCGTTAGAATCGATTGGGTCGGTATCGCCCTCGCCAACCTCAACATTTAGGGTTCCACCGGTCATCTTGAAGAAAATCTCACTTTGACTGGCATTAGCATTGGCCGCATTGACACCATCATCCGTTGCATAGACATCGATGTTTCCACCATTGATGGTCACAGATTTACCTTCGATACCTTCAGTTGATTTTTCAACCTTGTAAGTACCACTATCAATAATCAGGTCACCAGAGGCATGAATACCGTCATCACCGGCCTTAATGGTCATGGTATTGTCAGACAGATACATGGTACCTGCTGAGGTGTCGTCATCATTGTTGACCTTAACAGCATCTTCTTCAGCCTCAATGGTCATAGTTGTTCCTGTGATGTTGAGTTCATCATTGACATTGAAGGCATCACCGACTGAGGAAATCTTATAGGTACCGCCAGTCATATGAAGGCTGTCATTGGCTTTAATACCGTTGTTTTTCTTGGCATCAATGTTTAGAGTACCTGAACCATTAATGGTCAAATCTCCTTTAGAGAAAATCACAGCATCCGCATCTTCATCACTATTAGAACTTGAATCAGAAAGTGTGTTTGTAGTGCCATCTTTAAGTGTCAGATAGACATGACCAGCTTTTGTGGCGTTGATTGCTGCATTTGTATTTGTCATGGTAACGCCATCTAAAACAATATGGACATCGTCTGAATCACCAGCGTCTACCTTGATTTGCACACCGTCGGATTTTCCTGAAATGACGTAGGTCCCAGCTTTGGAGATGGTTACGGTTGAACCTGATAGGGCTGCACCATCACCTGAAACATCCGCAGATGAGCCTGATAACTTAATCTTAGTAGCTGAGCTTTCATTATAAGAGGTATCAGAATCTTTAGAAGTAAAATAGTTGCTGTTGTTCTTATTTGTTTTCTTACTGGTCGTTACTGTTACTGCACTTGTTTTTGATGTAGTGCTTGACGTCGTCCCAGTTGACTGACTGCTTGATTGGCTACAAGCTGTCATGACTGTTAGAGCAGTCGCACAGGTCAATAAAGTCGTCCATTTTTTTAGTTTTTTTGATTTCATATTTTTTCCTCTCGGGTTCGTTTGGATGATTACAGTTTACGGGACTTACCTAAAACAATTCTAAAGGTTAACTAAAACTTATCTTAAGTTAAGTTTGGTGAAAGTTTAGCTTAGGAAAACTTTCAGAAAAGTCCCATAGACTAATAGGCGAGCAAGTAAGTGCTTTATAGAAATAATACATTTGCTCTCAACTTTTCTACTATAAAAAAAGAATTAAAACAATAAGTCGACTGTTTGAAAATAGATGTTCCTGCAACAGATTCCCTATTTTCCTGGGAGTTGCTTTACGGCTTTGTATCTTATCTAAAAAGGAGTTTTTCATGGTTAAACAATTGGAAACACGTTTTAAACGTATTGAAACAAAATATGTGGTCTCAAAGGACAATCTTGAAGACCTACTCGCTGATCTTAAGGAGTATTTAGTGGAGGACGATTATCCGACTTCTACCATTTCAAATATTTACTTTGATACGGATAATTTTGACGTCATCCAAGATGCCTTAGATGGTAATCACCGTCAAGAGAAAATCCGCATGCGTACCTACCTAGCCAATCCCAAAATTGATAGTAAGGTCTTTTTAGAGGTTAAAGCCAAAGATGATGAAGGAATCGGTCATAAGTTTCGTCTCGTTTCAACACCGCTTGCCATCACTAACTTGATGACAGATGGTAAGAATCATGGTCAAATCACTGACCGCCAGCTCTTACAGGATATCCACCACTTACGTCAACGATATGATGAGGGACTCAAACCTCGTATGTATATCTACTACGACCGTTTTTCAATGAAAGAAAAAGAGACTATCGAAGGCTATGCCTACAATAAAGTTCGTGTTACCCTTGACCAAAATCTGACTTACCGTGATGAAGACGTCAGTCTCTTTAAGGGAAATCATGGTTTTCCCCTTCTTGATGAAGATACGATTATCATGGAAATCAAGGCACCTGGCAAAAAGCCTGACTGGCTTCAAGCTATCTTAGATAAACATGGTTTGGAAGAGCAGAAATTCTCAAAATACAGCTGCGCCTATCATAAGTCACAAGGTCTAGACTACGGGCCACATCCAGTTCAAGAAAAAGGAGGTGCTGCCTATGTCTAATCTCTTCAATTCTATCTTTAATGATGCGACCGCAACCGCTAGTCCCCTTCAACTCATGCTGGCCTTACTGGTCAGCCTTGTTTTGGGTTTGGCCCTAACCTGGACTTACAAATACCGAACCCTCTACACCAGAGAATTTGTCATTAGTTTGACCCTACTTCCATGTTTGATGACCCTAGTTATCTTCCTTGTCAATGGGAGTTTGGGAACCTCTATCGCCGTGGCGGGGACCTTTAGTCTCATTCGTTTTCGTTCTGCCACCAGCGGTTCTAGAGAACTAATCGCTGTCTTCATGGCCATGATTATTGGTCTGGCATCTGGGACAGGCTATCTCTTACTGGCTGTCCTCTTTACCATTTTCCTTCTAGCTGTTTGGCTTCTTTTGGAAAATCGTCAAAGTCGTACCGACAACCAACGTCGTAGGCTCCTGACCATTAATGTCTCACATCAGGACATGATTGACCAAAAAATCACTAAAACCTTGCTCAATTTCACAAGTGAATGCGACCTGATTTCCCTTAACACCACAGGTGGAGGCGAAAGCATACAACTGGTCTATGAAGTGGACTTGAATCCCCAAGTGGATGACTTCCAATTGGCCAATCACCTTATCTCTAGTATTGAAAATTGTGACCTTTCCCTAACCAAAAAAGCTAAAAAGAAAAAGAATTTGTAAGACAAAAAGACATCTCCGACTTATTTCGGAGATGTCTTTGCATGTTTTGAGGTTAATATTTTCACTAAGCTATAGCCTATACCTCTATGCCACCAGTATGGAGTGCGAGATTATCGCAGGAATCAAAGTATCATCTAATCATCTTCATCTTGGACAACCTTACCATCTTGTATGTTAAAGGTATAGCCAATATATCCGGAATTGTCATAGTAAGCGGAATTTTCTTTATCAGTTGTGAAAAAATAAAATTCGTACTCTCCGTTAGGAATCTTGCTAGCATCCAGTTTAGTTGCGGCCTCTTCTAAATCTTTCTTACTAGTATTTTCTGTATCGCCTACTTCTATTCTCATAGTAACAAGGTGTTCTTTAATCATTGTTTGGTAGGGAATTTGATAATACCCATAAAAATCATCCTTCCCGTTTTTACGGTTTTCCTCAGCTAAATGCTTTTTACGATTACCAGCCTCTTGATCAATCGTAGTATTATCGCTGAAGGAGAATTCTTCGATATCAAGGCCTAAAGATTGTTTTTTAAGCTCCTTAAAGAGTTTCTGCTCTTCTTTTTTTACAGATTTTTGTTGTAAGTAGCTTTCCCAGTAATGACCAGGGGTCACATATTCTTCACCATTAACTGTCCAGTCCAGGTTAAAAGTAATTTGTGAATCTAATGATATGGTTTGATTATCGTAGGTGTCCTCTGAATAGGTATAATCGACATAAATACCATCTGAATCTAGATACACCTTTTTGATAAGCTTAACTTGGACCTTTCCCTTAAAACCATTATGAGCCAAGATTTTTTGCGTTTTTTCCCTAGCTTTTGAGTAAGTAATTGGAAGTAGCACTGTGCAACGAACTAAAAGAATAGAACAAAGGAGGAGAATAGCTAAGCGAGAAAGCTTTAAAATATTAGGAGTATTTTTCTTCATAGGACATACTTCCTTTCCCCAATCATTTGTAAAAAAAAGCACACCGAATCTTTCAAAATAAACGAGCTTTCTTCACTCCTATTACAGCGTTTCAAAGCGCTTTCTCATGGTAGTTAGAGGAACAAAATAATTAAAATTCCTCTAGCAAAAAAAGCCTGAATATCACTTCAGACTTTTCGTTTTAGTCTCAATCGGTTGAGCTAATCCTTAATAATCCGTTACTTCTTTTCGGTCATGGACATTGCTTTGCTTGCCCTGACGTGCTTTAAGTACGGCTTCAACGTCTTCAGGGCTGACCCCTGTTTCAACGAGCATGACTGCTAGGTGATAGAGGACGTCTGCTGTCTCGTTGGCAATTTCTTCTTTATCACCATTTTTTGCTCCAATCACAACTTCTGTTGCTTCTTCACCAACCTTTTTAAGAATCTTGTCTAGGCCCTTGTCAAAAAGGTAATTGGTATACGATCCTTCTTTGGGATTTTTTTTACGATCTAAGGCTTCCTTATAAAGTGTTTCTAACATAGCTACTCCTATCTATCTTGATTGTCATCATATATATCCGTAAAGAAACAGCTGTAGGCTCCTGTATGACAGGCTGCTCCTTCTTGTTCAACGGCGATAAGCAAGGTGTCCTGATCACAGTCAGTCTTGATGCTTTTGACATGTTGGAAATGACCAGATGTAGCTCCCTTATGCCAAAGCTCATTTCTAGAACGGCTCCAGTAATGCATTTGTTTGGTCTCAAGGGTCAACTGATAGGACAGCTCATTCATATAGGCCAACATGAGCACCTGCCCCGTCTTGTAATCTGTCACAATGACTGGTACCAGTCCGCCTTGTTTGTCAAAATCAAGTTTAATCTCTGTCATTGTCTCACCTCAATTCCTGTATTTGTCAAGACTTGTTTGGTTTCGCCTATATTCACCTCACCAAAGTGGAAGATAGAGGCTGCCAGAGCACCCGTTGCTGTTGTCTTTTCAAAGACTTCTACAATATCCTCAATATTTCCTGCACCACCAGAGGCAATGATCGGAACATCGACGACATCGGCCACACGATTGAGCATTTCTAAATCAAAACCAGACTTGGTGCCGTCCTTGTCCATACTGGTTAAGAGAATTTCTCCAGCCCCCAAGGAGACGACTTCTTGAGCCCATTGGATGAGGTCCCTACCTGTATCCTTACGACCTCCCGCCACAAAGACATGCCAGCTCCCATCAGCCATCTTTTTAGCATCAATCGCAGCCACTACACACTGATTCCCAAATTTTTGAGCACAATCAGCGATTAGTTGTGGATTGGCAAGGGCTGAGGAATTGACGGCAACCTTGTCAGCACCAGCTTTGAGCATCTTGTTCATGTCTTCAACTGAACGGATACCACCACCAACTGTGAAAGGGATAAAGACCTGATCGGCAACACGACGCACCATATCAACCGTTGTTTCACGATTGTCTGAAGTCGCTGTGATGTCCAAGAAAACAAGTTCGTCACAACCAGCTTCATAATAGGCACGCGCAGAATCAACAGGGTCTCCAACATCTGTCAGATTCACAAAATTAACCCCCTTGACGACACGGCCATCCTTGACATCCAAACAGGGAATAATACGTTTCTTAAGCATATTAACCTCCGAAAGACTTGAGTTGCTCCAATGTGATATTGCCGTTATAGTAGGCTTTGCCGACAATGGTTCCTGCCACACCAATCTCTTTTAGGTGATCTAAGTCAGCTACTTCTGCAATCCCACCTGAAGCAATGACTTTGGCGGTTGTGAGTTCAGATACCAAACGTTTGTAGTGATCAAGATTGGGTCCTGTCAGTGTGCCATCTCGATTAACATCAGTATAGACAAAGAGGGTTACGCCCATCTTTTCCATTTCCTTGGCCAAGGTAATATAGTCCACATTGCTGGTTTCCAACCAGCCTTCAGTAGCGACAAACCCTGCCTTGGCATCAATACCTACGACAATTTTATCAGCACCAAATTCCCCTAAAGCTGCTCGAACGAAATCAGGATTCTTAACGGCCATTGAACCGATAATGATACGGTCGATGCCAACTGCCAAATAATCACGAATCTGCTCCAAGGTACGGATACCGCCACCAACTTCGATGCCAAGTCCAGAAACCTTCTTGACCTCTGCAATCAAGTCACGGTTAGTGGCACGACCATCAAGGGCACCATCCAAATCGACGACGTGAATAAATTGAATGCCCGCATCCTTAAAGGTCTTTGCTTGCTCAATAACGTCTGGATTAACAATGGTTTGTTGGTTGAAATCTCCTTTGAAGAGACGAACAGCCTGTCCATCCTTAATATCAATTGCTGGTAGAATTTGCATCTCCCCTACCATCCTTTCTAACTAAAAAATCTTTGTTCTCACGAGATTCTAGGCTTTACATAAACCCACAAACCGTTCAATAATACCTAAACCAATATCACCTGATTTTTCGGGATGGAATTGGGCACCATAAACATTGTCTTTATGGATCATGGTTGGAACCTCGATACTATAATCTGCAGTAACATCAATATATTGGATAGGTACATCCGTAAAATAACTGTGAACGAAGTAGACAGCTTGGCCATCTAAACCATCTGTCAAAGGGCTAGCTTGCTTAACAGTCAAATCATTCCATCCTATATGTGGGACAGGCCGCTCCTTATTAGCAGGAATGGCACGGCAAACACCAGGAATAAAGCCAAGACCATCTGTTTCTTCATGCTCCAGTCCTTTTTCTGTTAAAATCTGCATACCTAAGCAAATTCCTAAAAGTGGAACTCCTTTTGCTACGGCCTCTTTGATTACAACTACCAAACCTCTTCGCTCCAACTCTGCCATGGCTGTTGGATAGGCACCTACACCAGGTAAAATCAAACCATCTGCAGCTAGGATTTTTTCTTTATCGGCAGACA
>OLPA01001981.1_pt1 | contig 16031 bp, 16 predicted proteins | sample 1672811 | NCBI WGS metagenome assembly OLPA01 (sample SAMEA3136726, study PRJEB25190) | human gut metagenome | biome: human gut; feature: human-associated habitat; material: faeces | place: Austria | collected 2013
GCCCCGGTGATGCGGTCGTTTACCATAAGCGTATTGCTGCAAAACGCAACGGTCACGCAACACACCGCAAGAAGTGCCGATACGAGTTCCCCCGCGACCATTCCGCTTATCAGTTTTTCGGGAACGAAAACGCCGTCCGGCAACGCCGCAACAAACGAGTTCCTGTAAACCTTTGCCAGAAACGTGACGTACAAGACAAGAAGTATCACGGGCGTGATAAGCGACGTGAAAAACATTCCCTTGTCCTTAAAAAACACTTTTATATTTCGTTTCGTCAACGCAAGAAAAGTTTTCATAACGCGCCTCCTTCGGGCTTTTTGCCCGTGACGGACAAAAATACGTCGTCCATTTTGCCCTTTGTTATTTCAAAATCGGCGAACAGCGCGGAGTTTTTAATAATTAAATCCCGTGCTTCTGCCGTGTCTTTCACGGACACCCTGAACGCGTCCCTGATTTTTTCGTACGGAAGCCCCAAAGCCTTGACTTTTTCTTCTTCGGCGTTATAAATCGTAACGAAGTCGCCCGTAAATTCGTTTTTGAGCGAAAGCGGTCTGGTCAATGCGAACGGCGATGTCAGCACTGAGTTGAACAACATGGAATCTCTGATGAACATGGGCTGCGATGCCGTAGTCATCATGGGTTGCGATACCGAAGGTTCTGCTGCCGCTATTGAGGAACTTGGTGCAGCAGGTATCCCAGTCATCATCGCTGGGCGTTCTATTAACGCAAGTGAAGACTCTTACTACACTTACGTTGCTGGTGACCATCATGAAGCAGGCGAGGCTCAGGGCAATTACCTCAATAGTTTGCTGGAAGCAGATCCGAATTTGACGCTGAATGTCGCCTTCATCTACGGCCAGTCTGGTTCTTCTTCTGTTGAGCAGCGCTATCAGGGCTTTGAAGATAGCTGCCTGAATGGCGAGTATAAGGATCGCGTCAACCTAGTTGCCAGCCAGTATGCTGAATTCGATGTTCAGAAGGCCTATGATATCACAAGTGATATGCTGATGGCGTATGACAACATTAACTGCTTTGTCACCCAGAGTGACGAACAGGCATCCGGCATCATCAACGCCATCAAGGCCAAGGGTGAGAATATTGCTGACTACGTTGTAGTTTCCATTGACTGCTCTTCCACCGGTCAGACTTACCTGAAGAGTGGCGAACTCGATGCTACCGTGCTGATGGCAATGAAACAGCTCGCCGTTTCTTCTGCCGACTATGTCCAGGAAGCAATGGACGGTGAGACCGTAGATAAGAAGAATTCCGTTGTTGGCTACTACCAGCTCGTTACTCCTGACACCTACAAAGCTGTCATGGAAGAAAACGGTATGACCCCCGATGAATAATTACCCTGTGAAGTGATTATCAAGTTGGAGAGAGTAAAACCTCTCCAGCATTTTATAAAAGGCGGAAAAAGATGAAAGTAGTGTTAGAGGTTAATCACGTAAGCAAGAATTTCTACTCAACACATGCTCTTACCGAAGTAAGTTTTGATTTGCGCGAGGGTGAAGTACTTGCACTGGCAGGGGAGAACGGAGCAGGAAAATCCACGATGATGAATATCCTGCTCGGTAGCTTTCCTCCTTCGAGCGGTGATATGAAACTCGATGGGAAGTCTTATTCACCTAAAAGTCCGAGCGATGCCATTTCTAAAGGCATCTCAATGATCCATCAGGAACTGTGTCTTGTCCCCAGTATGACAGTTGCAGAGAATGTATGGATTGGTCGAGTCAACATGTTTTCCAAGTGCGGGATCTATTTGCCGCATCTCTGTGAAGCAAGAACAAAAGAGCTGTTCGACGAATACGGCATTGAAGTCGACCCTAAGGAATCTGTTAAAAACCTGAGCACAGCGCAGATGCAGATGGTCGAGATTGCTCGTGCTATCTCCTATGGTTCTCGTATCGTTATCATGGACGAACCAACCAGTGCCTTGTCAGATAAAGAGGTAAAGGTTCTTTATAAAATCATCCGCAAACTGACATCCAACGGCGTTGCGGTATTGTTTATTAGTCACAAACTTGAGGAAGTCTTCGATCTTGCGGATCGTGTGACAATCTTCCGTGATGGCCATATGGTTGGTCAGCACGTTGTCAAAGACATTACTATGGACGATCTGATTAACGGCATCGCCGGAAGAAAGGTTGAAAACCTGTATCCTAAGGAAGATATCCCAAAAGGCGAAGTTTTGCTTGATGTTAAACATCTTAATAAGCAGGGCGTGTTTGAAGACATCAATTTTCAGGTGCGTGCGGGGGAGGTTCTTGGCTTTGCTGGACTGGTTGGAGCAGGCCGAACAGAAATCATGCAGGGTATTTATGGTATTGCACCTGCTGATAGCGGAGAAATCTACGTGGAAGGCAAAAAGGTTGTAAACCGTTCTCCTCGCGAAGGACTTAATCACGGCATTGCGATGGTTACGGAAGATCGTCTGCGTCAGGGCGTTGTCAAGAAGATGAATGTCCAGCTTAATATGACGCTCTCTTATTTCTACCGTATTTGCAAGGCTGGAATTATCAATACCAACCGCGAAAATGAGGACACCGACAAAATGATTCGAGAACTGCACGTCAAGACGGCTGGTCGAGAAATGCCGATTTGGTCACTGTCCGGTGGCAATCAGCAGAAGGTCATGATTGGACGTGCGCTTCTGACCAATCCTAAGGTTCTCATCATGGACGAACCCACACGTGGTGTTGACGTAGGTGCCAAGAGTGAAATTTACGATTACTGTAATATGCTTGCCAAAGAAGGAATGGCAATCATCCTGATATCCAGCGACTTGCCAGAAGTAATGGGGATGAGCGACAGGATGGTTGTGGTTCGAGAAGGCAGAATTGTTGCTGAGCACGAACGCGACACGGTAACAGCCGAGCAGGTCATGAGCGAGATGTTTGGCTTAACAACGGCTCAGAAACCGGAGGTATGAAAGCTATGGAAACAAAAGCAAAGAAGAAAATTTCGAAAGACAATGTATTGATTTTCTTCCTTAAAAACCGTGCATTGCTGTTGGTTTTGATTTTCTTCATTTTACTGTCTGTTGCAACTGATACATTCCTGACCAGCAGCAACATGGTCAGCTTGGCACGTCAGATCGCCGCAAACGGCATCATTGGTGTCGGGTATACTTTCTTGCTTGCATCGGACAGTGTTGACCTTTCTGCTGGATATATGATGTGCATGATTGGCATCATCAGCGGCCTGCTCAGCCAGACCGGCATGCCGTTCATTTGCATTCTCATTCTCTGTGCTGTCATTGCTGTTATCTGCAGCTGTTTTAATGCAGTTATCGAAAACAAGTTCAACCTGCCTCCTTTCCTGGTCACTCTGGCCATGCAGCAGGTATTCAGAGGCATCCTGATGCTTCTTTCCAATGGCTCTCCCATCAGCAACCTGAACGAAGGTATCATTTATATGGGACAAGGTTATATTGGTCCCATTCCGTTCTCTGTTTTACTGATGCTCGTATTCATCGTAATTGGCCATATTATCTTCAGCCGCACTCAGTTCGGCCGCAATGTCATCGCAGTAGGCGGCAACCCTGAAGCAGCACGTGTTTCTGGTATTGATGTTAACAAGACTCGTGTATATGTCAGCGCACTGCTCGGCTTCACGATTGCAATCATGGCACTTGTTTCCTGCGGCCGAATTGCAAGTGCTCAGACCACTCTGGGTGGCGATACCGTTATGGATATCATTGCAGCTGTTGTTATTGGCGGCACTCCTATGGGCGGTGGTTCCGGCACGGTTGTCGGTACACTCTTTGGCTGTTTGGTTATCGGTCTCATCAGCAATGGTCTGAACCTGCTGAAGGTATCCAGCTACTGGCAGATGGTCTCCAAGGGTGTCATTATCCTCGTCGCTGTTATTCTGGACGTTTACAGCGAGCGTATTTATGACCGTATGCGCAATAAAGATTGAGCGGTGGATAAAATATGATTAATTTGAAAGAAAAGCCATTTTATCTGGATGATAAAGGGTGCGAATGGGTAAAGAATACCCTCGCTGGCATGGACGATAAAGCAAAGGTTGGACAGCTGTTCTGTGAAATCCTCTGGGATCGCCCCGGATCAGAACCAGAATCGCTTTTTGACTTCATTGAGCCGGGCGGTGTTATGTACCGTCCTTTTCCTGGCAAGAAAATGCATGAATTTTCCAAACGTCTTCAAGCAAAAGCTAAAATTCCACTTTTGGTTGCATGTAACCTTGAACGTGGCGGCTCCGGAGGCAACGGCGGTTTGACTGATGGTACCTACGTGTCCAGCCCAATGGGATGCGCGGCAACAGATGATCCGCAGACGGCATATGAACTCGCGACGGTTGCATGCCGTGAGGGCGGTGCCGGCGGCGTCAACTGGACCTTTGAGCCTATCATAGATATTGATATGAACCCGGAAAACCCCATTACGAATGTTCGTACCTACGGAAGCAATCCGGATCGTATCATCAAGATGGCAAAGGGATACATGAAAGCCTGCGCCGAGCATGAAGTGGTTACTACCATTAAGCATTTTCCTGGTGATGGTGTCGACTATCGTGACCAGCACTTGATGAGCAGTATCAACAGCTTGTCTGCAGAGGAGTGGCACAAAACCTATGGCCGCGTTTATCAGGAACTGATTGACTTTGGTGCGCCTACTGTAATGTGTGCCCATATTCGTCAGCCTGCACTCGCAAGAGAAGTGAATCCTGACATCAAAGATGAAGACATTCTGCCTGGCAGCCTTAGCAAAGAACTCATGCAGGGCGTTCTTCGTAAACAGATGGGGTTCAATGGTCTGATTGTAACTGATGCTACTCAGATGGTTGGTTTTACTTGCAGCATGGATCGAGCGAAGGCTGTTCCTACGGCAATTGAACATGGCGCAGATATGTTCCTGTTCACCATCAACCAAAAGGAAGATGTTGGCTATATGCTGGATGGTCTGCAGAATGGACTGCTTAGCCAAGAGCGTTTAGATGAAGCCGTCACTCGCATTCTTGCCCTGAAAGCAAGCATCCACCTTCACGACAAGGCTCCTGTGCCTGATGACTCTGCACTCGACTGCCTGCGTTGCAAAGAACATATTGCCATTGCGGAAAGAGCCGCAGACCGCAGTATTACGCTGGTAAAAAATAAGCAGCCGCTTCTGCCGTTGGATCCCGCAAAGACACCGAAAATCAAGCTGATTCAGATTACAAATGAGCGACTGCCTGAAAGTGGCTGGCTGCCAGAAATCGAACTTTTCAAACAGCTGCTTGAAAAAGAAGGATTTTCTGTCAGCTACTTCAAAGACGGAAAGTATCCTGATGTCGATTTCAGCTTATCCGATTTCAAGAAAGAAACCGATTTGGTCATCTACTTTGCAAATATGAAAGTTGGTAGTAATCAGACAACGATTCGTATCACCTGGGATGACTTCCTCGGCGAGTCTTCTCCGAAGTATGTACATGACTTGCCTTATCTTTTCCTGAGTTTCTCTAATCCTTATCACCTTGTTGACGTTCCCATGGTTAAAACCTATATCAACGCATATACCTGCAACGAGTATACAGTCCGTGCCATGGTCGAAAAGCTAATGGGACGTAGTGACTTCAAAGGGACTAGCCCAGTAGATCCTTTCGCTGGTCTTTGGGATACTAAACTTTAAAGAGGGCTCATACATGTCGATTCTTGAAGTTTTAATGATTGTCTGTTTCGGCGTTGCATGGCCAATCAACCTGTACAACAGCTTCAAAAGCAAATCCACCAAGGGAAAAAATCTCCTGTTTATGAGCTTTATTGTTCTTGCGTATGTGTTTGGCATTCTGAACAAGCTGTTCGTCAGCGTTGATGCTGCCGTGTACTTCTATATCCTTAACGAAGCAATGGTTCTTGCAGATTATATTCTCTATTTTGTAAACAGACACAGTGAAATTCAAAATGGCATTTGCAAGAATTACTACAACGTATATCGATAAAATCCAAATAATATTTATCACGAGACCTTACTCAAATTGAAATTCATCAAACTCTATGATACAATGTAATTAAATTATTCAGTAGGACGGTGTTTTCTTGATGCCAACTGTAGCAGAAATAAGACTCGGCAACAAAGATATCCGCTCGTATAACCGTATCAACATGCTGCGCCTCCTTTTTGATGAAGGTGCCTTAACACAAGCTGACATCAAAAAAAAGCTCAAACTCAGTGGACCGACTATAACCCAAAACATACAAGAATTTATGGCGAAGGGTTTACTACAAGAAGGGTCCGAACAGGAATCATCCGGTGGCAGACGTCCGCACTTGATTGAATTTTGCTACAACACATATCATGTGGTGGGCATAGAAGTCAGGCGGCATCACGTTGATATCCGAGTAATCAATCTTCATGGGGATACCATCTATGGGGAAGTAAAGCGCATTGTTTTTGAGAACACTCCGAAATACTGGGAACAGTTGAACCTACACATTCGGACGATTGCAAAAACAAACGATGCTATCCACCGCCTTCTTGGTGTTGGCATTGCGTTCCCCGGTGAAGTTTCTGCAGATAGGGATTATGTTATTCGCTCCACTGTTCTGGGGGTAAAGAATTTATCCATTGCAGAGATTCAGAAGCATTTCTCTTATCAGGTTTATGTCGAATATGGAGCTAATGCCGCTGGTTTTGGAACCGTTTGGCGTTCTAAAGAACTTAAAGATGCCGTATATGTAATCGTCACCAACAATGGTGTTGCCGGTTCCATCATTCTCAATAATGAGATTTATCATGGCCGGACTGGCAGAGCTGGTGCGTTCGGACATATCACATTAAATCCATCGGGCAGAAAGTGTTTCTGCGGTGCGTGCGGTTGCTGGTCTGCTTATAATGCCCTCAATGCCTTGACCGGACTCGATGAAACCGATTTAGATGGCTTCTTTGAAAAAGTCAATAATGAAGACCCAGATGCCATTGCTAAGTGGGACGAATATCTGACATATTTCGCAGACGGCCTTAGTACGGTAAGCATGAGCTTTGACATTGATATTGTCATTGGTGGCCCTCTCGCTGTATATCTTGAGCCTTGGCTAGATACAATCATCTCTAAGATGCAAAGCCGCCCCACATTAAACGGTGAAAACATTTCTATCCATTTGGACACGAAATCTGAAAGTCCTATGGCAGAAGGCGTTGCTTTGATGATTGTCGCGAAATTTTTAAATGACGAACTGGATAATTTCAGATTTGATGAACTATAATCCATGAGCAAGGTCAAGTGATATCTGAGAATAAGTGGGGAAAACCATGAAGTTCAAAGCTATCATTTTCGACTTAGACGGTGTTATCTGCTTCACAGATGAATATCATTACCAGGCGTGGAAAGCATTGGCTGATTCAATCGACGTTCCGTTTGATAGAACCGTTAACAACAGACTTCGCGGCGTCAGCCGAATGGCCAGCCTCGAAATTATACTGGAGAATGCACCGCAAAAATACACGCCAGAAGAAAAAGAGGCCTTTGCTACAAAGAAGAACGACCTTTACCGTGAACTTTTAAAGAATATGTCAGAGAAAAATCTGGATGAGCGAACTAAGGACGTTCTGACTATTTTGCGTCAACGTGGTTATCTTCTTGCAATTGGCTCTTCCAGCAAGAACACGCCTTTTATTCTGGAGCGTATAGGGTTAGATCATTTCTTCGATGTTGTTGTTGATGGCAACTGCATTCAGCACTCCAAACCGGATCCAGAAGTGTTCTTAACCGCTGCTGAAAGGCTTCATGTTGCTCCGGTTGATTGTCTCGTTGTTGAGGATGCTATTAGTGGTGCAGAAGCTGGGCACGCTGGCGGTATGAAGGTTGCCTGTGTTGGGGACGCAAGCAAAAAAGGTGCAGGGGACTATAATATGCATTCCTTCGAGGATTTGTTAACTGTTTTAGCATAATTATTGTTCGGTAAGTATGAGGAGACATTATGGCAGGGATTTCTAACTGGTTTTCGTTTACTTCCAAAGAAGAACGCGAAGAGCGATCTGCAGAATACTTTAAGCGAATGTTTCCTCTTGGAGCGCAGCAAAAGACTAAAGAGGAAGAATTGCTTCAACAGCTAATCTCTGCAAAAACTTCTGATGGCGATAAGCTGTACCAAATGCTGATTGTTCGTGAGGCACTTCTCCAGAAAGATGAGAAAAAGCGTTTGGCTCAGCTCAAAAAGTGGTACAGCGCCAGACTTCTTTCAGTGTATTCGGAAGAAGATAAGGGACTACTGTACTTTATCGCTGAGGAAGGCTTAAATATTTCATTTCTCGAGGAATTGCTTAGCTCTGATCAACTCAAGCAAAAAACAGCTATGTACTGGAGTCCGATCAAAGAGAAGCTTAAAAAGAAAAAATAGTTGCGTCCAAAGAAATGTTCACCCTATTCTGGTTCAGAAAGAGTGAGCATTTCTTAATTATTGTCTGATTATCCACCATTCCGCGAGTAGAATGGCGAGAAAAATCAGGTTGGAAGCGGAGAAAAGCTTGAAATACCGACTTTTATCTTCCGGCACCTCTCGTGCAATCTGTCGGTAGGAAATCAGGCTTGCCATTGAGGCAATCAGAGTGCCAAGACCACCAAGGTTTGTACCAATGATGAGCGCATCGGTTTTGACAGTGAACCCTGACAAGAACAAGCTGCAATGTGCTATTAGTTTGGCCTAAAAGAGCTCGTCCCAAACGGTCAAAAACACCTTGCCGTCGCAGTCCAGCCATAACGGTCATGAGAGAAAAAAGAATGGCAAGAGTACGTAGATCGATATAACTAATGTATCCGGCATCAGGAGGAACAAAAACTGCAGAAATGGCTGCAAGTACAATTGCTACTGAAAGGACAGTTTCTTGCTTAATAAATTGTTTTACTTTCATATTGTTTGCATTCCTTTGCAAGTTATATAACTTTTAGTATAGTTGATACGGAAAGAAATGCAAGTACTTTTCACCTGCAAATTTAGGGTGTTTCTCTGTAAATGGAAAATGCCAAACACTTATTATCAGGCGCTGAAGACTGTCATACGCGGTGTAATTGGCATTGTGTTCAGCATTTCTGTGGACGTATAGCAAAAATTGAGTTATAATATAGAAAAAGGAAAGGAGGCAATACAATGCGCTATATCGTTAAGGAATTCGATAAACCTTTGCTAATTTTTTCCGCCGATATGAACAGCAGTAACTCGAATCTGCAGATTGAAAAGATATACGAGGAAAACGATGCCTTTTTTCCGCTGAATCTTACGGTTTCTAATGGTGGATTAGAAAGTTGGCTAAAGCATCGTGTTATTCCAAAAAATCGTGCGTATGTTGATGCGTTGCTATCTAAAACAGGGCTCTCCGCAAACAGACCACTCGGAATAATTGCAGTATGCAAGGGATTATCGCTGAACGATTGCTATTGGGTTGATTCAGCCGATAACGAAAGTTCGTTTGCCAAAGTCAATTTGTACGATAATCGATTCAGTACGATTCTTGCATCCATTGCTTTTACGGGCTATGGCAGCAGTGTTAGATCATCTCTTTTTAGTAGCCCCGAGTTTTCTACCAACGGAATGCTTCCGAAATGTTGGCGGAGAATTAACGGAAAGATTTATCTGTACAAGGGCGGCACGTCAGGATTCTCAAACACAGGATTTGAGCCATATTCCGAGCTGTATGCTTATCAGATAGCTAAGGCTATGGGAATTAACGCTATCCGGTATACGCTCACAAAGAACTTGAAAAAATCACTTTGCTCTAAGTGTGAGCTATTTACCAGTAAAGATTATTCCTATATGCCCATCGGTCAGCTTATTCGCAAAGGGAATATGGAGGCTATCAGAGAGTACTATCAGACTTTGGGACAATCTTTTGTAGATGCTCTCGATGATATGATAATATTCGATGCTCTAATCTGCAATGTAGACAGACACCTAGGCAATTTTGGAGTTCTCGTAAATAACGTAACCAACCAGATAGAAAAACCTGCGCCATTGTTTGATCATGGCAATTCGCTGTTTAGCTTAGGTGGTTTAGACTTGTGGAATAACGAAACTGCGTTCCATGAGTATGTTGAGACACTCGTTCCCGTGGCTTATGATGATTTCTTAGATGAGGCACGCAAGGTGATGCAGCTGCGTCACCACAAAATGCTCAGACAACTTCTAAACTTCAGTTTCGACAGAAGAGCGAGTCGCTATAACTTGCCTACAAATCGATTGGCTATGATTGAGCGAGAAGTACAGCGTAGAGCAAGAATTTTACTTGATTATTAACTAGAAAAGCGGAGAGGCTATAAAACAGCTTCTCCGCTTTTCTCTTGGCAATCTAAAATCTCACCTAACGGCCGTAGCGGCATTGTATTGACAAAATGAAGGCCGGGCAAGCCCACGATTTCAATCGTGGGAGGCGTCAACAAAAATTTTCTGCTTCCATACGGGAGAGAGGACTTTCTTACACCGACGAACACAGGCCCTTCCCGACCTTTAAAAATGTACTGGACAACGTAGACAGCTACATTGCCGCCCATGCAAGGTACGGTCCAGAAGTGCGGCAAAACCTGACCGCAGCATTAACGCTCCGCACCGAAACCATGCACTCGGGTGCTATGGGAAGCCTGTTCAGCAATGCCAAGGGGCTGCAGGCGGCAGAGATCCTGGCGGCACCCTGCGTCATAGAACTGGCCGATTTCTCCCCACAATCTGCCTCGTTTATCATGAATATCCTGCTGTACAAATTCCACAGCTACCTTTCGCGCCAGCCGGAAAGCAGCCAGCTGAACCGGGTCATCGTAGTGGAAGAAGCACACAATGTTTTCAAGCGCACCCTGTCCGAAGAAAATGGCTGCGCGTTGAGCAACGAGTATTTCGATAAGATGCTGGCAGAGATCAGGAGTTCGGGTACAGGCTTAATTCTGAGCGACCAGAGGGCAAGCCTGCTGTCCGAGGCAGTCATGGCGAATACCTCCGTAAAGATCCTGCACGCCCTTACGGATAGTGAGGACAGGAAAACGGTTGGCGCATCGGCCAATCTGTCTGATTTCCAACTGAAAAAGCTGGCGGAATTCCGGCCGGGCGAGTGCGTAGTTGCCATCCGGGGGCAGCACGGCGTGCAGCATGCGCAGGTCACGGCCCCGGCGGGGGAACAGGAACTTCATTCAGCCTGTCATATCTGTACAACCCGCTTCCGATGCCGCCGCAATGCGGTTAAAAGCATGCTGGCGGGTATGGACAGTACCCGAATCGCCTTTCATGTATCCAAAATACAGGCCGAACCTTACAATGTAGCTTTGCTGGAAAGGAACATCACCAACATGCTGCGCGATCTGAACGTTACAGCATCGGATGCCACAAAGATCTGCCTACTGGGCGAAATTCTGGATACCTACGGCAGGTCATCTTTACAGGAAAAACGAATCATCGTAAATTCATACGCGAAATATTTGAAAAGGAGGGAAGAACATGAGTGAAATTGGCGGCGGTGACGACGACGGCAAGGAGGTTGGCGGTTCCGGCCAGGAAAGCGGAAACGAGACAGAAAGCGCATCTTCTGCAGAGACCTCATCCTCGGTGGAGGATTCCGGCACCCTGGAAGGCACCGGCCCTGTGGAAGGGATAGGCGCCAGGGGCGAGGGCGGCCCGACAGGCCCTACGGAGACAGGCGGTGGTAGAGGAATAGAAAATGTGTCAGTATCCCCTCGCGAAATAACTACCCAATCGCATGAAGTGCCCCATGGAAAAAGCCAGATCCTGGAAACACCCGCCAGCCTGGAACAGGCACAAAAGGACGTTGAATCGTACCATCAACAATCGATCGAGCAGATCTTGGCACTCAACGGCAAGTATATGTCGGAGGAAGACCGGGCCAGGGTGGCGGGCGGCTCAGATAAGCCCCGGGCCATCGAAAGCGACCCCAACCGGGGCCGAAACGGCGGCTACCTGCTTTATAAAGGCCGATCCAGCATTGAGGTGTCGGCCATGGACCAGCAACAGATGGAGCGGACCACCAAGCACGAGACAAACCATTTCGCCAGCAAAAACCGCGAAATGCTTGTCCCCGAACCTGACAAAAAGGGGTATACTGTATATCAGACGGTGGGCACGCGGAGCTCCAGCTGGTTCCACTCGGACGAGACCGGGGAAAACTACAACTTTACTACCAAAGGCCGCGGTCTGAACGAGGGCCTTACCACCTTATACACCAATCAGCAGTTGACGGAACTCAGCAAGGAAAAAGGCGAAGCCGCGGAGCGTCAGCAAATCTACGCCCACGCCACTGAACTGTGCAGCCAGCTAGAGGATATTGTCGGACAGGATACCTTAAAAGAGGCGTACTATGGCGGCAACCTGCAAGCATTGCAGGAAAAGGTGGATGCCCTGGCAGGGGAGAAGGGCTACGAAGCGCTGCAGGATTGCCTGGACAGGACCCTCTCCAAAGACCCGGCAGAGCGTGTCGAGGCAATGAAAGAGGCCCAAAACATTCTGGCAAAAATGTATGAGAAGGGAGAAACAAAAGCATGATCGAGTACATTCTGGACTATCTGGCAAATCGGGGCGTCTATGCGGCCTCGCAAGGTGAGCAGCAACAGATGGAAGACGGTATAGCCCGCTACCTGCAGGAAAACGGCCTGGAAGATGGCAACACCGGCGCCTACTACCAGAAGTACGTTAGCAACCATCTGCAGCAGATCTCTGCCTCGGACCTGAAAGCGTATTTTTTGAATTACGGCCTGATCAGCGACGTGAACCAGATCGCTATCGAGTATAGGTGCGACGGCAGCCTCCCGGAAGAACGGATAAAAACCCTGTACTGGCTTATGGAAAAAATGCACGCCTGCGGGCTGGGGGAAAAGTACGTCCCAATTATAGAAGTCAAGCAGATCTTAGGCAGTTTGGCATCAACTACTTTTCCTTTAAGCTTAAAATACAAAAAGCCCTGGAAACGGTTCGCCGTGTGCAGGGCACACTGCTTACAATTGCCAGTGACCATGGCCAGCAATTGGTGCGGGACAGCGAGATCTTTTACATTGAGGTGCAGGGACACAATTTGATCTACCATACGTTGCATGGCGATTTGACAGCAACGGGGACCCTAAAGCAAATAGAAGCGCAGTTAAAACCAAGCGGCTTTTACAGGTGCAACTATTGCTACCTTGTCAATTTGCGTCATGTCGGCTTTTTGGATGGCAGCGAGGTAACAGTCGGGCAGTATAAGCTGCAGATCAGCCGTAATCGGCGAAAAGAATTTTTGCAGCAGCTGACCCAGTTCTACGGCAGGGGAGGACGGTGAAATGATGAGCTTTTTATTCCGATGCCTGTTTTTCCTGGATATTTTGTTCCTTGGCCTTTTGTACACGGCCAAATTCCCCAAGCGCAGCCACTATCCGCTGCGGGCCGCGCTGGCGTGCATCGTTGGCCTGGCGGTATCCTGCGGGTGGGCCGCGTTATTTGATGGCAAACCACAATTGTTGGGGCTTTACCTTTTATATGAAAGCGTTGGCTTTTTGGGACAATTTTTCATTGCGCTGTTCTGCGTGTACAGCTGTGTGCAGATGCAGCCCTGGACTTGTTTGTACCTGGGCACCTTTTTCTGGTTCACCCAGCAGGCATCCTACAGCATTGCCTCTATTCTGATTGGCAACTCGATCAACTTTCGCGGGCTGATCACCAGCATTGCATCGTTGCTGGTGGTTGCGCTGCTGCTGTATTGGCTGTTTGTTCGCTATATCGAAGCCCCGATTCTGGAGCGCATCCACAGCCACACAGTGTTCCCTAGCTGGATTTTAATGCTGCTGGGCTGTCTGGTGCTGAACAGTTACGCGGGTTTTTACAACGAAACCAGCTGCACCTACTATCTGGCACTGCTGCTGATCGACACAGTTGTGCTGTTTTACCAGTACACCATCTACCAGACACTAGGCCTTGAGCGCGAGAATGAAACGGTCCGCCTGTTGCTGACGCAAAGCAGCAAGCAATACCAGATCGCCAAGCAGAACATGGAGCAAGTCAACATCAAATGCCACGACCTGCGCCACCAGATCCGGCTGTTCCGGGGTGCGGGCCGCATTGATGAATCGGTGCTGAAAGAGATGGAGCAGGCTGTCGATGCCTACGACATCACGGTAAAAACCGGCAACCCTGCGTTGGATGTGCTGCTAACCGAGAAAAACCAGATCTGCCGCAGCAAACAGATCGGCTTTACCTGCATGGCGGATGGCAAGGGCCTTGCCTACATGGAACCTGCTGACCTGTACGCATTGTTCGGCAACGCGCTGGAAAACGCCATTGAGGCCACCGAGCAGCTGACGGACCCAGCCCAAAAGCAGATCGTGCTGACCGTGCGCCCGGTAGAGGGCTTCTGCTCGGTGCATCTGCAGAACTATACCAAAGAGCCGCTGCGGCTGGAAAACGGCTTGCCTGTCACTAGCAAGCAGGACCGCCTCAACCACGGTTTTGGCACCCGCAGTATGCAGCTGTTGGTGGAAAAATACGGCGGCGAGCTTACCTTCCAGCAGGAGGCTGATGTCGTCAACATCTACATGCTGCTGCCCAGCCGCCCGGCGAGTGAATGACAACTTATGAAGTAGGAACTACACCTTATGCAGGAGTCGTTGACTCCTGCTTCTTTTTTTGTTAAATAAAAGGATAGAAGGAAGGAAAAACAACGCCTGTAAAACAAAAAGAGGAGAAAAACATGCACATTGCCATTGTAGAGGATGACCCCGCCACCCGCGCCCAACTGGCCGAGTATATCCAGCGTTACACCCGGCAGTACGGCACTACGTTCCAGGTCGATACATTTGCCGACGGGGACGAGATCGCCGAAAACTACCGCCCGGTCTACGATATCCTGTTTATGGATATAGAGATGAAGCACCTTGACGGCATGGAGACCGCCCGCCGCATCCGTCAGTTGGATGGGGAAGTGCTTATCATCTTTATTACCAACACCGCACAGTATGCCATCAACGGCTATTCTGTCGGTGCGACCGATTATATGCTCAAGCCGGTGCCGTATTTCTGCTTCTCGCAGCAGCTGAAAAAGGCTGTTGGCCAGCTGCAAAAGCGTGCCCGCTTTGATCTGACCGTGACGGCCGAGGACGGTATGCGCCGCCTGAACACCGCCGAAATTTATTACATCGAAAGCGACGGCCACACCGTCCACTTCTATACCGAAAACGGAGATTTCAGCGCCAGCGGTCTTTTGAAAAATTTTGAGGAAAAGCTTGCAGGCCGTCCCTTTGCCTTGACGATTATTGAAGCAGACACGGAGGTTTTGGAAATGGACTTCGATGAGAATGAATGGCTGCAGGATATTCGGGAACAGACAAAAAGACTTGCGGATCTTACAGGTTCTTTAGTTATGCTTTCCCGTATGGAAGAAGGGCAGAATGGAAATTTGAAAGTAGAGTTTCCTTTATCTGATATGGTGGAAGAGGTATGTCATACTTTTCAGGCGCCGGCGAAGATACAGGGAATCTGTATGAAAACTGCGATTACACCTATGATTTCTATAAAAGGCGATGAAAAAGCAATCCGAAGTCTGATAACGATTTTGCTTGATAATGCCGTCAAATATACGAATGAAAGGGGGAGGATTGACGTTACTCTCGGGAAAAAGAAAAACCGTATTTATCTGTCTGTATTTAATACGACAGAATATATTTCAAAAGAACAGACTTCTCGTTTATTTGATCGTTTTTATCGGACAGATATTTCCAGAAATTCCCAGACAGGAGGATACGGACTTGGACTTTCTATAGCAGCGGCGACAGCAGATTCTCACAAGGGAAAGATCATGGCAGAAACAGAAGATGAAAAATCGCTGCGTATTACAGTGACTTTTCCGGGGCAATGATGAATAAACAGTACATGAGAAGCGTCAAAGAGATCTCTGTACTGATAATATCGAATATGCAAAAGGCAGTAAATCTCAGGTTAATAACCTAGGGTTTACTGCCTTTTTAAGATGATTTTGTCTTAAAGTACAATTAAGGTACAGCGTGTACGATATTCCTGTCAATAAAAACGGATAATTTATTTCATCAAGGAGTTTGACGTGGGAAGTTGAAGGTTT
>OLPA01001982.1_pt1 | contig 16027 bp, 10 predicted proteins | sample 1672811 | NCBI WGS metagenome assembly OLPA01 (sample SAMEA3136726, study PRJEB25190) | human gut metagenome | biome: human gut; feature: human-associated habitat; material: faeces | place: Austria | collected 2013
TCTTGTGAAGCTGTGACCAGGCATTTTCTTGATAAGCTTAAAGTTATGCCTAGGTAACACAATGGCCAGAGGCGGGAAAATGTCGATCTGCGTTGAAGCGGAAGACAAAAAGCGGGTTCGTGCTACGGGGTTGCTTCCTTTGCCATGAAAAAAGCCCGGAAGCGCGATGCTTCCGGGCCGATAGGGGAGGCTTGGCAGTCTGCGAGGACGGATCGCCTAGGCGCAGGCCATCTGGACGAGCGTCTCCAGGGAGACGCCCTCGACCTCGGCGTTGGCGATGGCGCCGCCGCCGGCAACGTTGGTAGCGCAGGAGCAGGCCATCACGTAGGAGGTCGCTTCCTCCTCGCCGGCCAGCTCGTCCACGGTGGCCGTGAACGAGGCGTTGGGCCCCGCCACGGTGACGGCCGCGGCCTTGACGGCCTCGCAGCCGTACGTGGGCAGCGACGCGCATAGCGTGGCGGCCGCCTTGCAGAAAACGCCGCCTATCTCGGCGTTGGAGGACACGGCGTCCTGCGTGTAGCTAAAGGTTCCCTCCACGGCGCGCGCCGGGGCCTCGGTGTCTGCGGCGTCTGCGGCAGCCAGGGTGGTCGCAGCGGCCGGAGCGGCTGCCGCGGGTTCGATGGTAGCGGCCTGGGCCACGCCGGCGCCTCCGGAGATGAGGGCCACTGCGCTCATCACGCCGCCGATGGTCTTAACGGTCTGAGATTTCATGGAATGTCACCGTCCCTTTCTATTCCTCGACGTTCACGAACAGCGTGACGGGCTTCTTCATCTGGACGCCGTTCACGTCCGTGGCCTGCAGCTTCACCTGGTACTTGCCCGCCTTGCTCGGCGTCCAATCCAGGGAATAGGTGACCCACTGGAACGGGTCGAAGTCGGTGATCTGGTCGGCGATCTGCACGTCGGTCCAGGTCTTGCCCATGTCGAAGCTGAAGTTCACGCTGGCCAGGTCGCCCACGACGCGATTCCAGCTGTACACGGCGCCGGTCAGGGTCACGGTCTCGCCCACCTTCGCGGTGACGCCGTCCTCTTGGAACCACATGCCGTTGATGGGGTAGCTCGGGGAGGGCTCGTCGGACTCGGCCATCATGGGGCCCTCGAAGTAGGTCTCGTCCTGGGTGAAGTCGATGGACTGGATGTGCTTCACCTGGCGGGCACCCGGGTTGCCGAGCGTTACGAGCGTCATGGGAGCGCCGTCGTCGTCAGTCAGGTCCTCGCCGTAGTACTTCAGGGCGATATAGGCGTTCTCGGTGTAGGTGCTCGCCTCGAGGTTCATGGGCGGGAAGGCCTTCCAGCCGTCGGCGGCGGTGGCGTTCACGGCGTTCACGCCGTCGGCCAGGCCGCCGCACTGCTCGATGAGGTAGGCCACCGACACGCCAGACATCGGGATGTTCGACACGAGCGAGCCGCCGCGGCCATTGGTGGCGCAGGCGAGCGCCATGGTGAACTCGGTCTGGGGCATGGCCTCAAGCTCGGCCTTGGTGAACGAGCGGGGGTTCTTCACGCCGGTCAGGCTCACGGTGTTGTTCTCGTCGCACACGGCCTCGAAGCTGAAGGGCTCGCCGTTCTTCTCGGTCACCTCGGGGCCCCAGTTGTTCACGATGAACACGTCGTCGTGATCGGTCACGGCCTGGTCGAGCTTCACGTCGACGGTCGGCGCGCTGTCCTGGGTCATGCCGTTCACAAATCCGCCGAAGAAGCCGCGGGAGTCGACCCAAGCCTGCTCCATCTCGTTGCCGTCGATGTTCGGGTAGCCGCCCAGCGCCGGCTCATCGTAGAAGTCGTCCCACAGCACCAGCTGATAGTCGCCCTGGCCGCCGGCGGAGTTCATGGCATGGCAGCTCCAGCAGTTGCCGTTGGCCTCTTGGAAGACCTTGCTGCCATAGTGGGCCGCATGGATGAGGTCGCCCAGATACGGGCCGGTGAGCGCCGTATGGCCGCGATGGCACGGCTCGCAGTCCTGGTAGGTGAGGGCCTTGTCGTAGCCCACGTGGGTCAGGATGTGCTTGTAGCCGTCCTTCATGTTCATGACATCCCACAGATCCTCGTGGCACGCATTGCAGCCGCGGTTGCCCGCGTTCAGCATGTCGGTAGTGCTGAAGGTGTCGTTGAAGTTCCCAGAGGTCCTATCAGTGAAGTCCGGGTACATTGACGGCGCGGCCTCCTCCGTCGCCTCCGCATCTCCGCCCGTCGCGGCCATGCTCGTGGTGGCTTGGGGCGCGCACCCCCACAGCGCGAGCGCCAGGGCTGCTACGGCCGCCATCACGGCTACGGCCACGAGCAAGCGGGACGTGCCCTTGCTTTCTTGTGCTTTCATCCTCTTCTCCTTCCTTTCCGTTGAAGATGTTTGCCTTTCGCCGATCGGGGCGCATCAAGGGAGGCGTGGTGCGCCCCGATCGGCAAGCGTCACTTTAAATGCGGGCGACCGATTGAAAATCAGCAACGTTTGTTGAGGTTGGTCAGCCATCTCAACAACTCTTGTTGATTTCAGAGAAATGCCAGATGATATGATTGAGTCGGCTGAATAGCGCTCGGCGAGGCGCCTCGAGGGTCGCAAGAGGTTGCGTCGGCGATGGCGGCCCGCGGGCGCTTCGTGTTGCGCTGGAAAGAGAGAACTGGTTGCGAGGGGTGGGGTTGAGGAACGTGGATGAGGCAGGGAAGACGACGGCCCGCGCGCTGAGGACATTCGAGGGGGCGCCGAAGGGCTATTGGTGGATCGTCGGGGCGCTCGTGGCGCTGGCGTCGGCCGCCATGCTTCTGCACGAATCGGGAAGCTGGATGCTCGATCTCGCGCCGCTGTGGGGCGCGTCGGTCAACATCCGCGCCTTCTCCTGCGACGCCCACTCGCTCGGACTCGTCTTCGGCTATGCGGTAACGCAGATCAATGGACGGAAGTTCGCCCGCCTGGTCGGCGACGGCCTGTTCTGGCTCATCTTCTTCATCGCGCAAGTGGGCAACGTCCTTCTGTTCTATGGCTGTCTTACGGTGCTGGACGCGCCCTTCGCCATCGTTGCCGTGCAGTTTGTTGGTGCCGCCTCGGGGGCATGGTTTTTCGTGGCCGCCAGCCAGGTGGCGTGCATGGTCGGCCCCGCGCTGTTCATGGGCACCATCGTGGCCGTGGTGTCGCTGACCACCCTCATCGTCCAGGGCCTGTTCAGCATGCTGGAGGCCACCTCGCCTCTGCTGGTCTCAGAGCTTCTGCATCTGGGGCTGGTGGTGGCAGCGGGGCTGTGCCTCGTGAAGGCCATGGCGCCGGGCTCCTGCTTTCCCGAGAGCTACCGTCGCTCGTTTGCGCCCATTCGCACCCGCGAGGACGGAGGAGGGGAGACGACGGAAGAAAAAGGGGGAAGTGCTTCCAGCGACCGACGGCCGGATGACCTCGCGCCCTCGCGCCGACGGGCGCCCCTGTGCGTCCGACTCTTCGTCATCGTCGGCTCCTACGGTATAGTGTTCGGCTTTCTCCACGTCATTCCGCTGGCGCTGCCCTTGGGCGTCGTGGCGCGGGTGGCCTCGTTTCTGGTGGGGGCTGTCGTCGCGCTTGCGCTCTTCATCGTTACGCTCCGTCGCGGGCGCCCCGTGGACGTGTCGCTCATTTGGAACCGCTTCTACCGCTTCGTGTTCCCCGTGGTCTGCGTGGCGGCGCTCTTGGGTCCTCTCACCAACAGCAGCGAGTTTCTGCCGGCTCTTATCATGCAGGCTTGCGCCCTCTACTACTTCGATGCGCTGCTCGCCATGGCCTGCTCGGTCATCGGCCAGGCCATTAACGCCGCTCCGTCCCAGGTGTTCGGACGGGCCTTCCTCATTCGATCGATCGGCTTTCTGCTCGGCAATCTCGTCGGCAGCACGGTGTACGAGCGCGTAGTGCTGGATACCGCGGCCTTCTCCGTCATCGGCACGGCGGTGTTCGTCCTGCTTGTGCTCGTCACCTTCAACATGAACTCGGAGAAGTACGCCAAGACGGTTTGGGGCCTTCTGCCCCACGAGGATCCGCGCGGCCGCTACGAGCGCACCCGCGATGAGCGCTGCGCGGCTCTGGCGGATCAGTTCGGCCTGACCGAGCGCGAAACCGAGGTGCTGCGCCTGCTCGCCCGCAACAAGCGTCCCCGCGAGATCAGCGACGTGCTGGTGGTGTCGGTGGCCACGGTGCGCTCGCACGTTCATGCCATTTACACGAAGACGGGCGTGCACTCGGCCGCCGAGCTGGCGAAGCTTGTAGAATGCCCCCAGGACAAAAGCTAGAGAAGGGGATTGCTGTGGAAGAGGAGTGCAACACCGTTACGTTTGTGGGGGCCGACGGGATGGAGCAGAGCTTCCCACTGGATTTCCTGCTGGAACGCGGCGCCATCGTGGCCAACCGTGTGAACGGCGAGGACATCATGAGCGTCATGGGCGCCACCAATCAGCTGTGGGTGCCGGGGCTACCGGCCAAGTACTTCGTGCGCGACATCCGCGAGATCCGCTTCACCAACGAGGAGGTTCCCCCGGTCATCGGTCCGTTCGTCGACGACGGCCACGACTACACCAACCGTCCCAACGTGGCGGCGAGGGCCGAGTACGTGGGGCGCGTCGGCGAGCCCATGGAATTCACCGGCTGGGCCCATGACTTCGACAAGCGCATCATCGCGGTGGAGTTCTCGCTCGACAACGGCGCGCACTGGACCCGCTACGATCTGGAGGGCACGACGGCCGAGCGCTGGGTGTCCTGGACCTTCGCCTACACGCCTGTGGCCCCCGGCGCCTATCAGATGAAGGTGCGCTCAGTGAACGAGGACGGCGACGCCTCGCCCATCGCTGCCGTGCACACCTTCGAGGTGCTGTAGCCCCGCCCGCTCAAAGATAGAAGTTTTCAGAAGGTGCCTGATCGGGTGCCTTCTTTTTCATTCATCGTGTATCGTAAGGGCCGAGAGAAAAGCGCCCGGGCGGGGCGCCGGGTGCTGGGAGGAATCATGGCCTTCGTGGAATTTGCCGACGTGAGCAAGATCTACCAGATGGGCGAGGTGGAAGTGGCCGCCGTGCGCGACATGAGCTTCACCATTGAGCAGGGCGAGTTCGTGGTCATCGTGGGGCCTTCCGGGGCTGGCAAGACGACGCTTCTGAACATGCTCGGCGGCATGGACTCGGCCACCTCCGGCACCATCATGCTGGATGGCGCGCGTGTGAGCTCGTTCAGCCGCAAGCAGCTCACGCAGTACCGCCGCCACGACATCGGCTTCGTCTTCCAGTTCTACAACTTGGTGCAGAACCTGACGGCCCGCGAGAACGTGGAGCTGGCGAGCCAGATCTGCCGCGACCCGCTTGACGCCGACGAGGTGCTGGCGGCCGTGGGACTGGCCGAGAGGGTGCGCAACTTCCCCGGACAGCTGTCCGGCGGCGAGCAGCAGCGCGTGGCCATCGCCCGCGCCCTGGCGAAGAATCCCAAGCTCCTTCTATGCGACGAACCCACCGGCGCTTTGGACTACGAGACGGGCAAGGCCATCCTGAAGCTTTTGCAGGACACCTGCCGCGATACGGGGCGCACGGTCGTCGTCGTCACCCACAACAGCGCGTTCACCGCCATCGCCGATAGGGTCATCCACGTGCGCGAGGGCTCCGTGGCCGCGGTGGAGCTGAACGAGGCGCCCCTTTCCGCCGACGTGCTGGAGTGGTAGCGTGAAGGCGTTCAACAAAGATATTGTCCGCTCCATCCGCCACTCGCTCGGGCGCTTTATCGCCATCGCCGCCATCGTGGCGCTGGGCTGCGGCTTCTACGCGGGGTTGCGCATGACGGCGCCGGACATGAAGCTGGCGGCCGATGCCTACTACGACGGCACCGATCTCATGGACATCCGCGTCGTCTCCACGTTGGGGCTCACCGAAGAGGACATCGAGGCCCTGCGCGATGTGCCCGGCGTCTCGGGCGTGGAGGCGGCCTATTCCGCCGATGTGCTGGCCACCCTGAACGACGAGCAGTACGTGATGCGCGTGCATTCGCTGTCGCCTTCGGCGGCCACGGCGGTGAAAACGGATGAGGCCGCCATCTCCTCCGACGACGCGAACTATCTCAACCGGCTCGATTTAGTGGAGGGCCGCTGGCCCACTTCGGCTAACGAGTGCGTCATCTTCAACGACCGCGTCATGAGCGGGCCCTCCTCGCTGGGGGACACGGTCACGGTCGATCCTTCGGTGGGCAATGTAGAGGACACGCTGGCCGCTACCGAGTTCACCGTGGTGGGACGCGTGCACTCGCCGCTCTACGTCAGCTCGACGTCCATGGGCACCTCCACCATCGGCTCGGGCACCATCGAGCAGTTCATGTACGTGCTGCCGGAGGCCTTCGATGCGGACATGCCCTACGTGGAGGCCTACGTCTCCGTGGAAGGGGCGGCAGAGCTTCCCGCCGACAGCGATGCCTACGACGATCGCGTGGCCGGCGTTGTGGCCGCCATCGAGGGCATCGCGCCGGCTCGGGAACAGGCCCGGGTGGATGGCCTGAAGGCCGAGGCCCAGGCCGATTTGGATGAGGCGCGAGCGGAATACGAAAAAGAGGAGGCCCGCGCGAAGACCGAGCTCGCCGATGCCCGCGCCGAGTTGGATGCGGCCAAGGAGGAGCTGGACGAGGGTCAGCGCAAGCTGGATGCAGCCGCCTCTACGCTTTCTGCGAGCGAGAAGAAGATCAAGGACGGCGAGAAGGAGTACGCCCAGGGCACGGCATCGCTTTCCAAGCGCAAGGCCGACGCCGAGGCGCAGTTCGCCGAGGCCGAGCAGCAGATCGCCGCCAATGAGGCGAACCTCGCCGAGGCCAATGCGGCATTGCCGACGCTGCAGGACGCCCTGGCCCAGGCCGAGGCCGCCTTGCAGGTGCCGAACCTCCCCGCCGACCAGCGCGCGGAGCTTGAGGCGACCCGCGCCGACCTGGAGCAGAAGATCGCCGACATTGCGGCTGCGGCGACGGCCTTGGAGGAGGCGAAGGCGCAGCTGGCGCAAGAGCGCGCCTCCGCCGACGCGCAGATCGCCGCGGCTCAGGCTCAGCTCGATCAGGCCAAGACGAGCGTCGAGGAGGGCAAAAAGCAGCTGGAGGAGGGCAAGGCGGAATACGAACAGGCCAAAGCCGACTTGGAGGCGGGTCGGGCCGAGTACGAGCAGGGCGTGGCCGACTACGACGCCGCCGCGGCCGAGGCCAACGAGGAGCTGGACAAAGCGGAGCAGGAACTCGCCGACGCCCAGAAGGAGATCGACGACATCGAGCCGCCGGATTGGCTCGTCATGGACCGCACGAAGAACTTCGGCGTGGTGAGCTTCGCCTCCGATGCCGATCGCATCGACGCCATCGCGTCGTTCTTCCCCTTCATCTTCTTCCTCGTGGCGGCGCTCGTGGCCCTTACCACCATGACCCGCATGGTGGAGGAGGAGCGCATGCTCATCGGTACCTTCAAGGCGCTCGGCTACTCGCGGGCGCGCATCACGTCGAAGTACCTCATCTACGCCGCCTTGGCCGCAGGGCTCGGCAGCGTCATCGGCATCGCGGTGCTCTCCCAGGTGCTGCCCTGGGTCATCATGGAGGCCTACTCCATCGTCTACTACGTGCCCCGCGCCGCCATGCCCATCGACTGGCCCATCGCGCTCGCCGCGGCCGGACTCGGCATCGGCATCACGCTTTTGGCCACCTGGGCTGCCGCCGCGGCCACCCTGCGCGAGACCCCGGCCGCCCTCATGCAGCCGCCGGCGCCCAAGGCCGGCAAGCGCATTCTGCTGGAGCGCGTCGGGCCCCTGTGGCGCCGTCTCTCGTTCTCGTGGAAGGTGACGTTCCGCAACATCTTCCGCTACAAGCGCCGTCTCGTCATGACGTGCGTGGGCATTGCCGGCTGCACAGCGCTTCTGCTGACAGGCCTGGGGCTGCAGAATTCCATCAACGACATCATCGACGTGCAGTACGGCGAGCTGGTGGACTACAACGTCGTCATCTCCGAGAAGGACGATGCTGCAGATGACGAGCGCGAGGCTGCCGCCGCCCTTCTGGGCGACGCCGAGAAGCTGCCCGTGGCCGTCCGTGCCACCGAGACCTCCATGATCGCCCAGGGCGCCGATGGCACCGAGGCCATGACCACCATTGTGGCGCCGTCCGACCCCGAGGCGTTCAGGGAGCTGTGGCACTTCCGCACCCGCGAGGGCCACGATGAGGTGGGGCTGACCGATGCCGGCGCCATCGTCACCGAGAAGCTGGCGACCAAGCTGGGACTTTCGGTGGGCGACGCCATCGTGTTCGCCGAGCAGGACGATTTGGGCAACGCCACGGCGACGACCTATTCCGTGCCCGTGACGGGCATCATCGAGAACTATATCGGCGATTTTGCCTTCATGACGCCGGAGACCTACGCGCGCACCTTCGGGGAGGAGCCGGACAACCTCACGGTGTACGCCCGGGCCACCACCGACGAGGGGGAGCGTTCTGCGCTCTCCGAAGCCCTGCGCGCTACGGGGGCGGTGGACACCGTGGCCTTCAACGACGAGGTCATCGACTCTTACAAGCAGATGCTGCGCTCGGTGAACATGGTCGTGGTGGTGCTTGTGGTGGCGGCGGCCGCGCTCGCGTTCATCGTGCTGTACAACCTGACGAACATCAACATCACCGAGCGGGCCCGGGAAATCGCCACGTTGAAGGTACTCGGCTTCACGCCCCGCGAGGTGAACGCCTACATCTTCCGAGAGATCGTGCTTCTGGCTATGCTGGGCGCGCTTGTGGGCCTGGGCCTCGGCGTGGTGCTGGAGGGCTTCGTCGTGGTGACGGCGGAGGTGGATCAGGTCATGTTCGGGCGCACCATTCACTGGGATAGCTTCGTCATCGCCTTCGCGCTGACGATGGTGTTTACCGCCGTGGTGATGCTGGCGATGCGCCCCAAACTCTCCCGCATCGACATGGTAGAAAGCCTCAAGAGCAACGAATAACCCGCTCGTTCCTCAGCCCGGCCGATTCGACACCCCCCGACTCGCGGGTGGGATAAATCCCGCCCCTACAAGGACGTCCCGAATGGTGGCGCATCGCCCTGCGGCACTGACGGGCAGGATAAATCCCGCCCCTACGGTGGTGCCCCGGACGACGGGAGTGATACCCCATCGGCCCGTAGGGACGGACTTCAGGCCGCCCTGTCCTCGGCCGTTCGTCCATTCTGGCTGACGTTTGCCTTCGCAATGGAGGATCTTAAGAATTGGGAAAGATTTTCCTAATGAAAACTAAGGATTCCAAGCATAGTGATTAACCAATATGGTAAGTAATCTTTCTCTCGTATTCGAGGCTTCGGCTTCGAGGGGAAGACGAGAAGAAGGAGGAGCTATGACGAGCTTTCTCGACAAGGTTCGCGCGTCGTCGGAAGTGAGCCGTCGCAGTTTCGTGAAGGCGTCCGCTGCGGCTTCAGCGGTGCTGGCGGCTGGGGCGATGGCCGGCTGTGCGAACAAGGTAGAGATGGCCGATACGGGAGCATCGGCCGGCAACGAGAACACGTCCGAGACCGACTACGGCCGCGATCTCACCGAGGGCACGTGGGTGAGCGCCGCCTGTTGGCATAATTGCGGTGGCCGCTGCATGAATAAGGTACTGGTGCAGGACGGCGTCGTCGTGCGTCAGAAGAGCGACGACACTCATGAGGATAGCGCCGACTATCCTCAGCAGCGTGGTTGCGTGCGTGGTCGCTCCCAGCGCATGCAGGTGTTCGGCGCCGATCGTCTGAAGTACCCCATGAAGCGCAAGAGCTGGAGCCCTGATAACCCCAACGGGCATCTGCGCGGCAAGGACGAGTGGGAGCGCATCAGCTGGGACGAGGCTTTCAAGTACGTGGGCGACCAGCTGCGCCGCGCTTACGACACCTATGGACCGCGCAGTGTGCTTGCCCATTCCGGCAGCTATGTCAGCTACAACGCCATGCGCCCCCTTTTGGCACTTGGCGGCTATGTGAGCATTACGGATACGACGTCCATGGGCACGTACAATTTGGACACGACCAAGCTGGGGCTTCCCTCCAAGGACGGGGGAGCCGCATCGGCCAATGATCGCTACGACATGCTGAATGCCGAGACGATCGTCTTGCAGGGATGCAATCCTGCGTGGGCGTCGGCGGGCTCCACCTGTCTGAACTTTCTGAATGCCAAGGCTGCGGGGGTGTCGTTCGTGGTGATCGCACCGAGCTACAACGCCACGGCCCAGTTGCTGAACGCGCGCTGGATTCCGCTGCGAGCCGGCACGGATACCGCCTTCATGATCGCGGTGGCCTATGAAATGATCAAATTGGATGAAGAGCTCGGCAATATCGTGGATTGGGATTTCCTGAACACCTACTGCGTGGGATTCGATGCCGACCACATGCCGGCTGATGCCACGACGGACGAGAACTTCAAAGATTACTTGCTGGGCGCCTACGACGGCACGCCGAAAACGGCCGAGTGGGCAAGTGAGATCTGCGGAACGCCTGTGGAGGACATCCGGTGGTATGCCGAGGCCGTGGGCAAGGAGCATAAGGTGATGCTGCTGCACAGCTACAGCTTCGCCCGCTGCCACGATTCCGAGGATGTGCCCCAGATGTTCATGACCCTGGGTGCCATGGGAGGTCACTTCGGCAAGAGCGGTCATGCCTGCGGCACGGCCTATTACGCCCAGGCGGGCAATGGCGGTCCGGCGCTGGTGGCTTCGGGGATGGCGAACGTGCCGCCTATTGAGAACGGTGTTGACGACCTGGTTGTCGGTCCCATCCTATGGAAAAGCATGCTCGAGAAGAAGTACCCCTTCGTCGGTAATATCTGCGGCGTGACTCAGCCTCGAGAGGAGCGCGATCTGGATATTCATGTGATCTTCTGGGAGCACACGGCGCGCTTGCAGACCACTCCCGATATTCTGCGCGGCATCGAAGCTCATCGTGCGGTCGATTTCGTGTTTTGCAATGCCCAGTTCCTCACCACTCAGGCCAAGTATTCCGATATTGTGCTGCCCGTGACCACCGAGTGGGAGCGCCCGGGACGCTTTGGCCAGCTGAGCAACCGCGAGACGCTGCTCATCTACTCTCAGGTCATCGAGCCTCTTTTCGAGGCGAAGACCGATCAGGAAATCGGCCGGGGCATTGCCGAGGCGTGTGGCCTTAATCCGGACGAGGTATATCCTCTTTCGGAAAAGCAGCAGTTTATGAACGAGATTCTCGGCGCGACGGTGACCGATGGCGCAGAGATGGTGCCCCTCGTTACCGTGACGGCCGATGACCTGGCGGCATGGGAATGCGAGGGCGAGCCCCAGGAGGGGAAGGTTTCCTTGGCGGAATTCATGGAGCGCGGTTCTTATCAGGTGGAGCGCTCCGCGGGCGACGAGCATAGTTTCATCGCCTACGCTGATTTCGTCGCCGATCCCGTCGCCAATCCGCTTCCCAGCAATTCAGGCAAGTTCGAAATTTACTGCCAGTGGAAAAAGGACACGTTGGATTCGCTGGGCTTCTCGGACAATTTCAAGCCCTATCCTTCGTATCATCCCGCAGTAGAGGGATGGGAGACGCGCAGCGACGAGTATCCCTACGTGGCGTACAATCCCCACTACTACCGTCGTTCCCATAGCGTGTACGATAACGTCACATGGCTGCGGGAGGCATGGCCCAATCCCGTGTTCATCAGCGCGAAGGATGCGGCTGACAAGGGAATTCAGACGGGCGACGACGTGGTGATCTACAACGCATACGGCAAGATCGTTCGCACGGCCAGCGTGCTCCAGACGCTGATGCCGGGCATGGTGGGAATTCCCCACGGCGCCTGGGTGAACCTCGACGAGAACGAGGAGTACGATCTCGGGGGAGCCGACAACGTGCTGTGCGGTCCCTCGGTGAGCGGCATGGGCGTTTCCGGCTACAACAACTACAACTGCAATTTCGAGAAGTACACTGGTGAGGCGTTGGTGCCCGACTGCGAGCAGCCGCAGCGCATCATCGAGCTGTAAGGAGGAGCGAGCTATGGCGAACGAAACTGTTGCGCGCAAGGGGTTCTTCTTCAACCAGGACAATTGCATCGGGTGCCGCACCTGCCAGATTGCCTGCAAGGACAAGAACGATAACGAAATCGGCGTGATTTTCCGGCACGTCGAGGACTATGAGGTGGGTACGTACCCGGCGGTAAAGGGTTTTCACTACGCCGCGACCTGCAACCATTGCGAGAACCCGGCTTGCGTTGAGGTGTGCCCCAACGAGGCTACCTATGTGAACGAGGCCGACGGCACGGTGCAGCACGACGACAGCAAGTGCATCGGTTGCGAGTACTGTGTGAAGGCGTGCCCCTATGGCCATCCGCAGCTGGTGGAGAGCCTTCACGTCGTGCATCGCTGCAACGCCTGCATCCAGCTGCGTGAGGCAGGGGAGAAGCCAGCGTGTGTGGCAGCGTGCCCCATGCGTGCCCTTGAGTTCGGCGATATCGAGGAGCTGCGCGCCGCGCACCCCGAAGGCGTGAACGAGCTGCCCTTCCTGCCCAGCGCCTCTCAGACCAACCCATCGGTGGTTATCGCTCCTAAGGAGGCGGCCACCGAGGCCGGTGCCGTCCCGGTGATTCTGTAGACGGTTGCAAGCGTTGAGCGGCGGCGGCACCCTCCCCTCTGGTCGCCGCCGCTTCCCTTGAGGAAAGAGGTGCGGGTATGGAAGAGAATCCAAGGGGCATGGCGAGCGCCGGCGACGACGCCGTGGCTTCGCTGCTCGCCTTACGGCAGACGCTCTATGCGCTCACGGCCCGCGCCTTCGCAGCCGAGCCGGATGACGCTTTTGCCGCGTGGTGCGCTACCGAGGGCGTGCGGGAGGCAGTGGACTTTTTAGCGCAGAACTTCGAAGGTGCCATTGCTGCCATAGACGGAGAGGCCCTAGCCGTTTCGGTAGCGCGGAGCGCGGGCGACAGGACGATCGGCACTGAGTACACCAAACTGTTCGTGGGACCCGGAGCGCCCCTAGCACCTCCGTGGGAATCAGTGTATCGGAATGCCGACGGGTTGCTGTTCCAAGCATCGACCTTGGCCGTGCGTCGCGCTTATCGGGCCGCCGGCTTCGCCGCAGCAGGCTACCCTCACGAGCCCGATGATCATTTGGGCACTGAGTTGGGCTTTATGGAAGCTCTCGCCGCCAGCACGCTGCGAGCGTGGGAGGCGGGAGATCTCGCCCGCGTGCGGTGCAATTTGCAGCATCAGGCTACGTTTCTCGAAGAGCATCTGGCCGTGTGGGTCGGTGCATTTCGCGATCGTGTTGCAGCGGCTGTGGATCAGGGCGCTGCAGGCGGCTTCTACCTTGATTTCGCGGAAATCGCGTGCCTCCTGGTCGCCCATGATGATGGTATGATCGACGAGGCAATTGGTGAGCTGGGGAAAGACTCAGCGTAATGAGGCGATAGCAAGCGGTGAGGGGGGTCCATGAATGTGCGTGGACTGGGAAATATCAGACTGAAAACAAAGTTCGGCCTGTTGATCGGGTTGCTCGTCGTCGTGTCGCTCGTGGCGAACATCGGATGGACTTCGATGAATGCGCGGGCGCAGATGGAAAACGAGCTGCGCGAGAAAGGCCAGGTACTTGCCCAGCAGATGGACGCCGTCTGGGAGTTCATGGCCTCGAACCAGGATCGTCTCGAGCAGATATCCTATACGAGCGAAGGCGTGTACCAGGGACTGCACTGTGCCATTGTGGGGCGCAGCATCGGCGCCTTGTTCACATCGCAATCGACTTATTCCACGAAATTCGTCAACTTCAACCCCCGCAATGCCGCCGACGAGCCCGACGACTTCGAGGCGGCGGCATTGACGGCTTTCAACGAGGGTTCGACGGGGGAGTATTACGAGATTGCCACGGTCAACGGAGAAGAGGTCTTTCGCTATGTTGCTCCCATGCGCATCGAGGCGAACTGCCTGGAATGCCATGGGGAGCCGGCGGGTGAGATCGATGTCACGGGTTTTCCCAAGGAAGGGTGGAAGCTGGGCGATGTGGGAGGTGCCATTTCCCTGTTGATGCCGCTAGATGTGTACGCCGAGAGCGAGCGGGCCAGCGTGGTGCAGGATGTCATCTTCTTCTCGGGCATGTTGGTGGTGTGCCTGCTCGTGGTCTACTTGGCGCTTACCTATCTGGTCACCCGTCCCCTGGCGCGCATTCAGCGCGGCGTGGAAAGCATCCAGCAGGGAAATTTGGACGTGCATTTTGCCTACTCCCAGTCGTCGCGCGAGATGAACGATCTGATGCGGGAATTCAACGCCATGGCTGCCGAGCTATCCGACAGCTACGAACACCTGGAAACGCAGGTGGCCGATCGTACCGAGCAGCTGGCCCGTACTAATGAGGTGCTGGAGCGTCAACGGGCTCAATTGGAAGAGGTGAACCGTCGCCTTCGCGAGGACAACCAGTACAAATCGGACTTTCTGGCCATGATGAGCCACGAGCTGCGCACTCCGCTCACGAGCATCATCGCCTTTGCGGAATTGCTGAACAGCGAGAGCGCGCCGGCGAACGAGAAGGAAGCTGAGACACGTCGGGAGATCGAGGCGAACAGCCGGGCTCTGCTGCTGATGATCAACGATATCCTCGAGATGAGCCGACTGGATGCGGGGAGGACGGAGATGGCCGTTGAGGTGATCGATCTCGGAGATATGGCCGGAATGGTATGCGATGTGGTGCGTCCTCTTGCCCAGCGCAACGGCATTGAATTCACCTGCACCATTGCTCCCGATGTGCCGCTCGTGCGGGCCGATTTCGAGAAAGTGCGTCATGTGGTGGAAAATCTCTGCGGCAACGCTATGAAGTTCACGCCGGCGGGCGGCTCCGTCCGTCTGGACATCGAATGCGCGCCCGAGGGCGATGAGGTGCTCATTCACGTGACTGACACGGGCATCGGCATTGCGGAGCGGGATCAACGGCGTATTTTCGAGCGCTTCGTGCAGGCCGACTCATCGGTGTCTCGCCAATACAGTGGCACGGGCCTCGGCTTGGCACTGGCCAAGGAGTATGTAGAGATGCACGGCGGCTCTATCGGGGTGGAAAGCGAGTTGGGGCGTGGAAGCGTGTTTACTGTGAGGCTGCCTATCCGGGCGAAGGAGGCATGAGGTGGATCAATCGATGGCAACGCCGGGTCGCGGGACGGCTAAAGTGATGTTGATCGACGATGACAAGAGCCTACATGTGCTTATGCGGCGCATTATGGAGGGCGCTGGATATCGGTTTTGCGGTGCCATGGATGGCGTTGCGGGATTGGCTCTTCTCGCGGATGAGAAACCCGACTTGCTGCTGCTGGATGTGATGATGCCCGGTATGAACGGTTTCGAGGTGTGTCGCACCATGCGTGAGGGTGGACGACGCATTCCCGTTATATTTCTCTCGGCCAAAGGCGATATCGTCGATAAGTCCATCGGCTTCAACGCCGGGGGCGATGACTATGTGGTAAAGCCGTTCAGTTCCGATGAGTTGCTGTTGCGGGTGCAGGCGCACCTGCGTCGCCATCGAGACGACCTCGCGTTTGCGAAGGCGATCAGCCGCGAGGGAACAAGCCAGACGGGCGATCTGGAGATACGCTTCAATCAGTACGAAGCGTACCTTCGCGGTGAGCCTGTGAACTTGACGGCCAAGGAGTTCGAGATTCTGGCTCTTTTAGCGGCTAATCCAGGGCAAGTGTTTACGCGCTCTCAGATTTACGAGCATATCTGGGGCGAGGATTCTTCAGTCGACGAGAGCACCATCACCGTTTTCATGCGCAAGATCCGCGAGAAGATCGAGGACAATCCCTCGCAGCCGAAGTATCTTCTCACGGTTTGGCGCGTCGGCTACAAGTTCGCAGAGAAGGCGAAATCAGACATTGGGAGGATTTTTATGAAGGTTTTGGTGCTCAACCCCGGAGCCACCTCCACAAAGATCTCGATCTTTGAGGAAGAAAACGAAGTTTTTAAGACAAACCTGGTTCATCATGCAGCGGACTTGGCGCCCTATGCCCATGTGATTGATCAGGGTCCCTTCCGAAAGCAGCTCATTCTGGAAACGGTGGAGAAAGCCGGCTACCAGATGACAGACTTTGACGCCGTGTG
>OLPA01001984.1_pt1 | contig 16016 bp, 7 predicted proteins | sample 1672811 | NCBI WGS metagenome assembly OLPA01 (sample SAMEA3136726, study PRJEB25190) | human gut metagenome | biome: human gut; feature: human-associated habitat; material: faeces | place: Austria | collected 2013
AGAAGACTGCGTGGTTACTCTTACTGATAACGGAACAACATATGGTGATACAGTTATCGTTACAGACAGCAGCGGACAGGAGCTTGGAAGCGGGGAGCTTACGATCCACGAACCACTGGAAATCACAGGGACTTCCGGTACCGTTTCCGCAGTGAATGTTTCCGAAAATGCAAGTGTTTCCGAGGGAACAACCCTGCTGACTCTGGAAGGAAGTGCCAATGAGACACAATATCAGGAACTTCTTGCAAAACGGGAGGCAAGGACAGCAACCCTGAAAAAACTGATCCAGCTGAAAGCAGATCCGGAGATCAAAGCGGAAATTTCCGGAACAGTTCAGAGTGTGAATGTTTCCGCAGGAAGCAGTACAACAACGGATAGCAGCAGCGGAAGTTCTTCCGGCAGCAGTTCTTCCGGAAGCTCCGGAAGCGGAAAGACGGTTTCGCAGATGTCGTATGTAGTATCTGGAAGTGATACAACTGCGGGAAACGCCGTACAGCTGATTTCACTGGGCAGCACTACAAGCATTGCAGCGATAGAAGCAAATGTAAACGCAAGCGTGGTTCGATGCAGTGATACAGGTGCAGCTGTTTCCTCAGACAGTGTGACAAATATAGCTGATAGCAATCTGAACAGTCAGGAAACCGGAGAGACAGAAGAGATCATCAGCCTTCAGACAGATACAGAACAGCAGGCAGAGGCTGTTGCTCTGGCGCCATCCGATACAGACTTTTCTTCAGATGTTGGCGGAGAAGGGGATTCTTCCGGCGAAAATACATCTGAAACATCCACAACTCTGCAGTTTGCCATTGCCACAGAAGGCACCAGCACAGCATCCTCGCTTGTGATCGCTGCTCCGGTAACCGGGCAGACGCCTGTTACGTCAGTAAGTGCGACAGATGGAAGTTATACAGGTACGGTGGCATGGAATCCGGGAGATGACAGTTTCCAGGAAAAAACAGTGTATCAGGCAGTGGTTACTCTTACTGCAGGGGATGGCTATGTTTTCCAGGCTGGAAGTGTTTCCGGAATTACTTTGGGAACCGTTTCCGGCATCTGTGTTTCCCAGGATGGAAAAAGTATGTCTTTCCAGATTACATTTCCGGAGACTGCGGCAGAGACAGAGGATATAAAAAAAGATGATTCCGGTGACGGAAAGACTTCGGATTCCACAGATAACGGAAAGAACGCCGATGATAACAAAGATAATGACGCAGATCAGATCACGGATAGAGCAGCGGGTCAGACAGGGAATAATTCCGGCCAGAATGGCACAGGTTCCACTTCTTCCAATGGAAAGGATTCCTCAGATAATGGAACAAACAGTACCAGCGAAACGAATGGAAATTCCACACAGAGCGGAAACGATCAGTCAGGAAACGGTGCCGGTACATCCGCGAACAATATTTCGGGATCTTCTTCCGGTGCATCTCAGACGGAAGATACCCAGGAGACAGATTCTTCCGCATCCACATCCGGTACAGAACTTTCCACATCGGAATACAGCACAGATGTTGCGCTTTTTACCATTTCGCCAGATGACACCATGACTCTGGAAGTCAGCGTGGATGAACTGGATATCAATTCTGTGGAGATTGGACAGGAAGCAGCAGTTACCTTTGATGCTATTGAAGACAAGGAATTTACCGGTGAAGTTACAGAGATAGGAAATACTGCATTGGTCAATGGCGGCGTGGCAAAATATACGGTATCTGTTTCTGTACCAAAAGATGAAGAGATGAAGCAGGGAATGAATGCCTCGGCCACGATCACCATTGAAAATCGTGAAAATGTAATCACCATTCCAGTCAATGCACTGCAGGAAAAAGGAAATAAAGTTTTTGTCTATACAGAGAAAGACGAGGATGGAAACCTTTCCGGCGAGACAGAAGTAACCACAGGACTTTCCGATGGAACTACCGTGGAGATCACAGAAGGACTTTCTGAAGGAGATACCGTATATTATAACAAATCAGGAAATACGGATAGTGGAAGCGGCAATGATTCTAGTATGCCTGATGGTATGGGCGATTTTGGTGATATGAGCGGCGGTCCTGGCGGGAATTCCGACTCCGGAAACAGCGGAGGCCCAGGAGGAAACGGCGGAGGTCCGGGTGGAAGCGGAAGTTCCGGCGGTAACGGTGGCGGCACGCCTCCGAATATGTAAGGCGGTGAAACAATGGACGGAATGATAACATTAAAAGATGTATGCAAAACTTACTGCATCGGAGGAGATACAGTTCATGCTCTGGATCATGCAAATATGGTGATACGGGAAGGGGAATTTGTCAGCATCATCGGACCTTCCGGAAGTGGAAAATCCACTATGATGAATATTATTGGCTGTCTGGATACCGCAGATGAAGGGACTTATATCCTGGATGGGATTTCCATTGAAGATTATACAGAGCGGGAGCTGGCAAAGATCCGGAATCATAAGATCGGATTTATTTTTCAGAGTTTTAACCTGCTCCCCAAACTGACAGCAGAGGAAAATGTGGAACTGCCGCTGATCTATCAGAAAATTCCCAAGAGTGAGAGGAAACGTCGCGTGAAAGAAGCTCTGGAAAAAGTAGGCCTTGGTGCCCAGATCCACAAAAAGCCAAGTCAGATGTCAGGCGGTCAGATGCAGCGAGTGGCAATTGCCAGAGCACTTGTAAATGACCCGGAAATTCTTTTGGCGGATGAGCCAACAGGAGCCCTGGATTCAGATACCAGTGTACAGGTTATGGATCTTTTGCAAGGGGTCGCAAAGGAACGATTGGTAGTAATGGTCACCCATAATCCGGAGCTTGCCCAGCTTTATGCCACCAGAATCGTGACGGTAAAAGATGGGCGGATCCTTTCTGATACAGATCCGTTTGTGATAGACAGCGAGAGCATGGCACCTCCTGTTCACAAGAATATGGGAAAATCCTCCATGTCCTTTTTTACTGCACTTTCCCTTAGCTTTCAGAATCTGAAGACTAAGAAAGCCCGGACCTTACTTACTTCTTTTGCAGGCTCCATCGGTATTATCGGAATTGCGCTGATCCTTTCCATATCAAATGGTGTAGACAAATACATTACAAATATGGAAGAAGAAACACTTTCAGAATATCCGTTGCAGATACAAAGCACAGGAGTGGATCTTACCTCTATGATGATGGGAGCAGCCACAGCGCAGAGTGGGAAAAAGGATGGGGAAGTAGGAGTTGCCCAGATGGTGACTAATATGTTCTCCAAAATGAATTCCAATGATCTGGAGTCTCTGAAGGTTTACCTGGACAGTAATGAAAGCAGCATTTCCCAGTATGCAAATTCGGTGGAGTATACGTATTCTGTTTCTCCCCAGATTTTTCTGGAAAATGGAAAAAATATCCGACAGGTAAATCCGGACAAATCTTTTTCGGCTATGGGTTTGGGCTCTGGTTCCTCCAACAGCATTATGTCTTCTACCATGAGCACTGATGTTTTTCATGAAATGCCGGAAGATGCTGATCTTTATAAGGATCAATATGACGTGAAAGCGGGAAGATGGCCTGAAAATTATAAAGAATGTGTACTGGTGCTTACTTCACAGGGCGATATCAGTGATTTTCTCCAATACACTCTTGGGCTTCGGGACGGTAAGGAACTGGATGATATGGTTCAGAAATTTATGGCAGAAGAGGCAGTGGAAACGCCAGAAAACGAGGGTCCATACACCTATGATGAAATCCTGGGGAAGAAATTTAAGCTGGTAAACAGTACCGATTATTATGAATATGATGAAGAATATAAGGTCTGGAAGGATAAATCAGACAACAGCTCTTATATGAAAAAACTGGTGAAAAACGGAGAAGATCTGACAATTGTGGGAATTGTCCAGCCTGTGGAAGGTGCCACTGCTTCCATGCTCACTGCAGGAATCTGTTATACCCCGGAGCTTACCAAACATGTGATCGAGAAGGCTGCTTCCAGTGAAATTGTGAAGCAGCAGCTGGCGGATGAAAAGATAAATGTTTTTACCGGAGAGGAATTTGGAAAAGAAGACAATGAGAACAGTAAGTTTGACATGGAATCCCTTTTTTCCATTAACGCGGATGCCCTGCAGGAGGCCTTTCAGGTAGATCTCAGTGGATTTAATATGGACCTGTCCAGTCTTTCGGGGCTGTCCTCCGGATTGAATGTGGAAATGCCGGATATGCCTGACATGTCAGCTCTGGCTGGAAATATAAATCTGGATGAGAGCAGTATGCCGGATCTTTCCAAGCTTATCAAGCTGGATGACCTTGATCTGGATCTTTCCCATATGATTGATCCGGAAGAAATTCTGAAAAATCTTCCGGCAGACCAGGTTCCGGATATGAGTCAGGCGCTGAAGTCAGTGAAGTTTGATTTTACAGAAGAGAAGGTAACTGCTTTGCTGAAAGAGGTTCTTACTGGTTATCAGGAAAGCATTAAAGATAAACCGGAAGCAGATATGGATAAAATGCAGGCAGCATTGAAGCAGTATCTGACATCAAAAGAGATGAACGAACGTCTGTGCAAGGATCTGCAGGAGCTGGTGAAAAATAACGTGAACGTGGATATGTCTTCGGAAAAACTGATCGCAGTGGCTGTGGGGCTGATGAACCAGTATCAGGAGTATGCCAAGGCAAATGGTATCACCCAGACAGATGTGGCCAGCATTCTTGCCTTTTTAAGTCAGGGGGAAATCCAGCAGCAGATCAAAGAGGAAGCAGAGAATCTGGTTAAAAACAGCGTGACAGTGAATATTACCACAAAACAGATACGGGATCTTCTTATGCAGGACGTTGTAGCTGCTTATCCGGAGTATGCCAGGAATAATTCCCTTCCGGACCCGGCTAATCTGGGAACCTATTTTCTGGAATATATGCAGACAGAGGATGGGCAGAATCGTCTCATGAATGGACTTATGACTCTTGTGGATACCAGCGAGGTGCAGACGCAGTTTTCCCAGGCAATGGAAACTTACATGAAATCCATGATGACTTCTTTCACAGATGCGATCGCAAAGGGGATTGAGTCAAAATTTACAGAGATAATGGAACAGGTGGAAAAACAGCTTACAAAGGGAATCCAGACTGCTATGGAGCAGATGATGGGAAATATCAGTTCCGGTATGCAGGAGGCAATGCAGTCTGTGATGACCAGTGTATCATCGAGTCTTACTTCTGCCATGAGCCAGGCTATGAGCGGACTTGGCGGATTGGGAAGCGGCATGGGAAATATGGAAGATGCGCTTTCCATTAATCCGGAGGCTTTTGCAAAAGCAATTCAGATGAACATGAATGAGGACGACCTCTCAGAGCTCATGATGTCCCTGCTGTCATCTGAAAATTCTTCTTATGACGGAAATCTGAAAAAGCTTGGATATGCAGATCTAAATGTTCCTGGCGGAATTAATATCTATCCAAAGGATTTTGAAAGTAAATCAGAAATTGTAGGTATTCTGGATCAGTATAACGCGGATATGGAAGCGGCAGGAGAGGATGAGAAGGTGATCACTTATACGGATCTTGTGGGAACGCTGATGTCGTCAGTTACGGATATTGTAAATATTATCAGTTATGTTCTGGTGGCTTTTGTAGCGATTTCCCTTGTGGTTTCTTCCATTATGATCGGTGTTATCACGTATATCAGTGTTCTGGAGAGGAAAAAAGAAATTGGTATTCTAAGAGCGATTGGTGCTTCCAGGCACAACGTGTCACAGGTGTTCAATGCGGAGACGTTTATTATCGGATTTTGCGCAGGTGCTATGGGGATTGGAATTACATTGCTTCTTCTCATTCCTGCGAACAGCATTATCCGGTCACTGGCTGACGGAGTGAATGTGAAGGCGGCTCTTCCTCCTGTAGCAGCAGTAGTTCTGATCGGACTGAGCGTGGTTCTGACTCTTCTTGGCGGACTGATCCCATCAAGAAAAGCTGCTAAAAGTGATCCGGTGACAGCGCTTCGAACTGATTAAAATAACAGAATTTGATGACTGATTTTGACCATCATTATAAAATACAGAAAAATGCAGGGTTCAGGTTGGGGCACAGCCTGATATCTGCATTTTTTTGTGATTTATGGATATTACTATTCGTACAGCCAATAGTAAATAACCGCTATATTGACCTGTCTGATCTGTCATATACTGCGCCAATGTGGTTAATTTTCACTGTACTGGAGCGCGTCTGAAAAATCATTCCCGCAATCTGTACGCCCCACTTTGCGGTATGTTTCGCCCGAATTCGGTTGCCGTAGCCCGCTACGACGCCCTCATCCGGACAAAATCTCCCACAAATTGTGACGTACATCTTGCAGAAAGCTTTTTTGAACATGCTCTGGCACATCGTTGCATATAAAAAATCAAAAACAGTCAAAATAATTCATATTTGTGCAATTGTAATAAATCATAAGTGAAAATCTTGTGAAAAAGATTGATTGACTTTGACTGTATATGAAAGTATAATAAGCACAACAAATCAAAAACAAGCAAAAATAAGCAGGAGGCAGAAATGATTTACACTGTGACTTTTAATCCGTCACTGGATTACATCGTGTCGGTAGAGAACTTCCAGCTTGGTCTTACCAATCGAACCAGTTCGGAGATGCTTTTGCCGGGAGGCAAGGGAATTAATGTTTCTACAGTTCTTATGAATCTTGGAATTGAGAGTACAGCCCTTGGATTTACAGCCGGATTTACCGGAGATGAGATTATCAGACGTCTTGAGGAGATGGGTGTGAGGAATGGTTTCATCCAGGTAGGGGAAGGCTTTTCCAGAATCAATCTGAAGCTGAAGAGTATAGACGGTACAGAAATCAATGGACAGGGACCGAAGATTGGAACTGATAAGGTGGATCTGCTGATGAAGCAGTTAGGAGAGCTTGGACAGGGCGATGTACTTTTCCTTTCCGGAAGCATTCCATCATCCATGCCGGATGATGCCTACCAGAAGATCATGGCTATGCTGGACGGCAGAGGCGTAAGAATCGCAGTGGACGCGACGAGAGATCTTCTGATGAAGGTTCTCCCCTATCATCCATTTCTTATTAAGCCAAATAACCATGAACTTGGTGAGATCTTCGGCGTAGAACTGAAAGACCGCCAGTCCGTGATCCCATATGGTAAGAAACTCCAGGAGATGGGAGCTGTGAATGTACTGATTTCCATGGCAGGAGAGGGCGCGGTCCTTATTGCTGAGAATGGAGACGTTTATGAGGAGCCTGCACCGAAAGGCAAGCTGATTAATGGTGTTGGAGCCGGAGACTCCATGGTTGCCGGATTTATGGCAGGATATATGGAGAAGCAGGATTATGAATATGCGTTCCACATGGGAATCGCAGCTGGAAGTGCCAGTGCGTTTTCTGAGAATCTTGCTACCAGAGAAGAGATTGAAGCTGTATATCAGCAGATCACAGGAAAGGATCAGGAGGAAAGGAAGAAATGAGGATCACAGATTTACTGGACGTAAGAAGTATTTCGTTAAATGCTGCCCCAGCAGATAAGTCTCAGACTCTGGATGCAGCGGTTTCCCTTATGACCAGAAGTGGCAAGATTAATGATGAGGAAGCGTACCGTAAGCAGGTCTATGCCAGAGAGGAAGAAAGTACTACAGGAATCGGGGAGGGAATCGCCATTCCTCATGGTAAATGTGATGCAGTAGAGAAACCAGGACTTGCCGCTATGGTGATCCCGGGAGGGGTTGACTTTGACTCTCTTGACGGAGAGCCGGTTACCTTGCTGTTTCTTATTGCTGCGCCAAATACAGAGGATAATGTTCATCTGGATGTGCTCAGCAAGCTTTCCATGATGCTGATGGATGAGGACTTTACCAAGAGCCTTCGTGCAGCGAAGACACCAGAGGAATTTCTTGCGATCATTGATCAGGCAGATGAGGAGAAGAAGAGCGTAGATGAGCGTCTGGCCGATATGGGAGAGGCTGAAGCGGATCAGTTTAAGATTCTGGCTGTTACTTCCTGTCCTACAGGAATTGCCCACACCTACATGGCAGCAGAAGGAATTGAGAAGGCTGCCAAGGCGAAGAACTGTTTTGTGAAAATTGAGACAAGAGGCTCTGGCGGAGCCAAGAATGTGCTTACAGAGCAGGAGATTCAGGATGCAGACTGCATTATCGTTGCGGCCGATGCCCAGGTTCCCATGGATCGTTTCGATGGCAAGAAAGTGATTCAGCGTCAGGTTTCTGATGGAATCAATAAGGCTGATGAGCTTGTAGAGCTTGCCATGTCTGGAAACGTACCGGTTTATCACAGCGGAAATGCATCAGCCTCATCACAGAGTCAGAATAAGGCCGGCGGCAGTGTGGGACACAAGATTTACACCCAGCTGATGAATGGTGTTTCCCATATGCTTCCGTTTGTAGTTGGCGGTGGTATTCTGATCGCCATTGCCTTTTTGATCGATGGTCTTATGGTAGATATGAATGCCCTGGATGTAGCCGAGCGCTCTAATTTTGGGTCTATTACTCCGGCGGCAGCTATGTTCAAACAAATCGGTGATGTGGCATTTGGTTTTATGCTTCCGGTTCTGGCGGGATTTATTGCCATGGCAATCGGTGACAGACCGGCACTTGCACTTGGCTTTGTGGGTGGAATGATGGCACACAGCGGAACTTCAGGTTTTCTTGGTGCTCTGGTAGCTGGTTTTGCAGCAGGATATATTATTCTGGGACTTCGTAAGGTATGTGAGAAGCTTCCGGAAGCCCTTGAGAAGATTGCGCCGGTTCTGATTTATCCGGTTGTTGGTATTCTGATCATGGGACTTCTGATGCTGTTTGTTGTAGAGCCCATCATGGGGGGTATCAATACAGCACTGAATAACGGACTTACCTCCATGGGAAGCTCCAGTAAGATCATTCTTGGACTGATCCTTGGCGGAATGATGGCAATCGATATGGGTGGCCCGTTTAACAAGGCAGCATATGTATTTGGTACTGCAGCGATTGCAGCTGGTAACTATGATATTATGGCAGCCGTTATGGTTGGTGGTATGGTTCCGCCATGCGCCATCGCACTTGCTACACTTCTTTTTAAAGACAGATTTACGAAAGAAGAAAGGGAGTCTGGTCCTACCAACTTTATTATGGGACTTGCCTTTATCACAGAGGGAGCCATTCCTTTTGCAGCAGCCGACCCGTTTCATGTGCTTCCGGCATGTATTGTGGGATCTGGTCTTGCAGGTGCAATGTCCATGGCATTTGGCTGTACCCTGATGGCACCTCACGGTGGAATCTTCGTAGTTCCGGTTATGGGAAATGCAGTGCAGTATGTGAGTGCACTGGTAGTGGGAACTGTTGTTTCCGCAGTGCTCCTGGGAGTTCTGAAAAAGAAAAATGCCTGACAATGGATGTTCAAACAGGCTCTAATATTGGCTGCGGAATGAATGGTAACCCATGTCTGGAAAAGATATGCAGGTATAATCGTGTTATTGTGAAGGTCATGAACAGTAACATAATCGTGAATAGTGATTGACACAGAATGTGAAATCAGATATAAAGAAATCAAATAATAAGAAAATCAATAGAGACCAAAGATAAAAAGAAAAATGGAGGAATGAATCATGAGAGAATTTAAGTATGTTGTAACAGACCCGGAAGGAATCCACGCACGTCCAGCAGGAGAGCTTGTAAAAGCAGTAAAGGCTTTTTCTTCTGATATCAAGATCGCAAAGGGCGGCAAGGCTATGAACTGTAAGGCAATCTTCGGAATTATGGGACTTGCAGTGAAGAAAGGTGACGAGGTTACTCTTACATTTGAAGGTGCAGATGAAGACGCTGCATATGAGGCAGTGAGCAAATTCATGCAGGAAACTCTGTAAGACAGGAAGGGGACATACCTGCGGGTATGTCCCTGTTTGTTTGTAAACAGCTTGTCAAAGTGATATTTGCGTGAGACTTTGGTGAGTATCACGAGAACGGGATAGGATGGCAGGAGCGTTTGGTCTCCTGTCAGCAGATCAAATAAGTGGGAGAGAAAAAATGCAGATATATAATGGAAAAAGTGTTTTCGGTGGTATTGCCATCGGTAAGATCAGCGTATATCAGAAAAAAGAGCAGCAGGTTAAGCGTGTGAAGATTGATGATCCGGAACAGGAGATGGCGCGCTATGAGAAAGCTAAAGCAGAAGGGATTAAACAGCTTCAGGGACTTTACGATAAGGCCTTGAGAGAAGTCGGGGAAGCCAATGCAGCAATCTTCGAAGTTCATCAGATGATGATGGAGGACGATGGATATAATGAATCTGTAGAGAATATCATTCGCAGCCAGGGCGTAAATGCAGAGTATGCAGTGGCAACTACAGGTGACAATTATGCGCAGATGTTTTCGGCAATGGACGACGATTATATGAGGGAGCGTGCAGCTGATGTTCGTGATATTTCTGAGCGGCTTCTCACCATTTTAAATGGAGAAGAGGCAGGGGCTGTAGATGCAGACGAGCCGAAGATCATTGTGGCAGAGGATCTGGCGCCATCAGAGACTGTACAGCTGGATAAGGATAAAGTTCTCTCTTTTGTTACAGTGAAAGGCTCCTTGAATTCCCATACAGCGATTCTTGCAAGGACCATGGCGATTCCTGCACTTGTAAATACTTCCGTGTCTCTTGAGAGTGAGATGGATGGCAGACTTGGAATTGTAGACGGGGCAGACGGTACATTTTATGTAGATCCGGATGAGGAGACTCTGGCAGAGATGAAGAAGCGCCAGGAAGAAGATCTTTCCAGAAAGCAGCTTCTTTTGACCCTTAAAGGAAAAGAGAACGTTACACTTGACGGACAGAAAGTAATGCTGTACGCTAATATTGGCAACATCAAGGATCTGGCAACAGTCATTCAGAATGATGCTGGTGGAATCGGTCTTTTCAGAAGTGAGTTTATTTATCTGGAGAAGGAAGATTTCCCAACAGAGGAAGAACAGTTCCAGATTTACAGACAGGTTGCACAGACCATGGCAGGTAAGAGAGTGATCATCCGTACATTGGACATTGGTGCAGACAAGCAATGCGATTATTTCCACATGGAGCATGAAGAGAATCCGGCACTGGGATGCAGGGCAATCCGTATCTGTCTGACAAGACCGGAGATTTTCAAGACACAGCTTCGTGCTTTATTCCGTGCCAGTGCATTTGGCAAGATCGCAATTATGTATCCTATGATCACCAGCGTACAGGAAGTGCGTAAGATCAAGGAAATCGTAGAGGAAGTGAAAGCGGAGCTTACCTCTCAGGGCGTAGAGTTTGGTAATCCGGAACAGGGAATTATGATTGAGACTCCGGCAGCAGCAATCATCAGTGATGATCTTGCGAAAGAGGTTGATTTCTTCAGCATCGGAACCAACGATCTCAGCCAGTATACTATGGCAATCGATCGTCAGAATCCTCAGCTTGACCTGTTTTTTGATCCTCATCATCCGGCAGTGCTGCGCATGATTTCCCTGGTTATGGAGAATGCTCATAAGGCTGGTATCTGGGCTGGAATCTGTGGAGAACTTGGTGCTGACCAGTCACTTACAAAAGAGTTTCTGGCAATGGGAGTGGACGAGCTTTCTGTTTCACCGGGAAGTATTCTTCCACTGCGTAAGATCATTCTGGAAACCAATGTTACAGATTATAAGGCGGGAAAAGAATGTTAACACAGCAGCGACATGAGATCATTTTGGAGCTTCTGAGAGAGAAAGGAAGTATTACTGTCACAGAAGTGAAGGATCTTTTAGATACATCAGAGTCAACAGTGAGAAGAGATATCACTGCACTGGATAAGGAAGGCAAGCTGGAGAAAGTCTTCGGCGGTGCCGTGGAACTGAAGGAGCGGGTAACTGCATATGAATATTCAGTTGCCGAGAAAATGGGACTGAAGCTGGAAGAGAAGGACCGGATCGCAAAATATGCAGCAGGTCTTATCCAGGATGAGGATTTTGTCTATATTGATGCAGGTACTACTACTGGGGATATCCTGAAGTTTCTTAAGGTTACAAGGGCAGTATTTGTTACCAATGCAGTGGTACATGCCCAGACACTGGCAGGAAGAGGCTTTAAGGTTCTTCTTGTAGGTGGAGAGCTGAAGAGCACTACAGAAGCAGTAATTGGTAATCAGGCTATGAATACGATTCGTGGTTATCATTTTACCAAAGGCTTTTTTGGAACCAATGGACTTACCAGAAAGAGTGGCTGTACTACCCCGGATGCCAATGAAGCGGCAGTTAAAGCAGCTGCCATGGAGCAGTGCAGGGAGTGCTATGTGCTCTGCGATAGTTCCAAGTTTGACAATATCAGTTCTGTGACCTTTGCAGATTTTTACAGATCTACGATAATTACAGACAGGATTCCGTCTGGCTATGAAGATTGTGCTAATATTATAGAAGTACAGAAGGAACAGTAACTGTCTTGTTACTGTTCACTGGTAACGTTCCGCGAGGTGTTTTTTTGTGAACAAAGTTCACAGAAAACCTGAGAACCTTGTTGCGAAATCATGAGATTACATGTTTTTTACGCATCACGAAGCGTATTGCTGTAAACGAAGTAAGCAAAAAACACAGATTACCAAAAGGCATTCTGCAAAATATACCGCAAAGTACAACGTACAGATTACCCAAATTTTCTTTTAAATCCCCGCCAGCTCCAGGAAATCCTCCTCCGACAAAATCGGGATTCCCAGTTCCTGAGCCTTCTTGTTCTTGGAAGAAGCAGATGTTTTATCGTTATTAATCAGATAGTCTGTTTTCTTTGTTACAGAGCCGGTCACCTTACCGCCGCGGGCTTCGATAAATTCCTTTGCTTCAGACCGGTTGGAAAAATGCTCCACACTGCCTGTAATAACAAAGGTTTTCCCTGCAAAAACCTGTTCTGCTGAAGTCTCCTCATGAACCAGATGAAGATGACTGAGCAGATGATCCAGCTTCTGATTATTCTCTGCGCTCTTAAAATAATCAGCCATACTTCCGGCGATTACCGGACCGATTCCTTCAATCGCGCTGATCTCTTCTTCATCCGCATGGCGGATTTTCTCTATATCATCGTCAAAATATTTACAGATCACCTTGGCATTTGCAAGACCGATACCTGTAATCCCAAGACTGTAGATCACCTTGGCAAGAGTAGTTTTTTTCGCTTTCTCCAGACTCACCATCAGATTATCAAAAGACTTCTGACCAAATCCTTCCATTTCTACGATCTGATCTTTATATTTTCCAATTTCAAAAATATCACCAAAATTATGAATAAATCCCATTGCAATAAACTTCTCCAGAGTTGCCTCTGAAAGTCCGTCAATATTCATGGCATCACGGCTGGTAAAAAGGCTGAAGGACTTAATCTTCTTGGCAACACAGTCCGGATTCATGCAGTATAATGTCTCCACATCGTTTTCCTTGCGGATACGCGCCTCCTGACCACACACCGGACATTTATCCGGAATTACCAGATTGCCGCTTCTTGTAAGATTCTCTGCAATCTGGGGAATGATCATATTGGCTTTGTACACTTTAATGGTATCTCCAATTCCAAGCTGCAGTTCCTTCACAATGCTGATATTGTGCACGCTGGCGCGGCTTACTGTAGTACCTTCCAGCTCCACTGGTTCAAAAATTGCAACCGGATTAATCAGTCCGGTTCTTGACGGACTCCATTCCATATCCACCAGCCTGGTTTCCCGCATTTCATCCGCCCATTTAAAAGCAAAGGAATTTCGCGGAAATTTCGCAGTACTCCCCAAAGACTCCCCATAGGCGATGTCATCATAGGTCACAACCAGTCCGTCTGATGGAAAATCGTTGTTTACAATTGTCTTGGAAAAATAATCCATGGCTTCATCCAGACTTTCAGAGGTAACCACCTTATATTCCACCACCTCAAAGCCCTGTTTCTTCAGCCAGATAAACTGCTGCTCCCTGGAATTAGAAAAATCCACATCCTGTGCACTTACCAGGGCAAAGGCATAAAAACGCACATTTCGTTTCGCCGTGATCTCGTTATTCAGCTGACGCACGGAACCACTGCAAAGATTCCGCGGGTTCTTATATTTGGCATCTGCATCACCTATAGTCTCGTTGATCCGCTCAAACTCAGAATAAGTGATAATCGCTTCACCCCGAAGCACCAGCTGACCTTTATAAGGGATGCGAAGAGGAATATTCTTAAACACTCTGGCATTGTTGGTAATAACCTCACCTACAATTCCATTCCCCCTTGTTACCGCTTTCACAAGCTCACCGTTCTCATAAGTAAGAACAATGGTCAGGCCGTCCAGTTTCCAGGATAAAAGGCATTTGTGATTTCCTATAAATCCACGAAGCACTTCCCTGTCTTTTGTCTTATCAAGGGATAGCATGGGGCTTGGATGTTCTTCCTTCGGAAGTTCATTAACTGCCTCGTATCCTACGCGGACAGTAGGACTATTTGTGAGTACAGTGCCGGTTTCTTTTTCCAGCTGCTCCAGCTGGTCGTACAGGCTGTCGTACTCCTGATTGCTCATGATTTCCCTGTCTTCCTGGTAATATGCCTTCGCGGCCTGATCCAGCTTTTCTACCAGTTCTTTCATTCGCTGTAGAGAATTTTCCATGATGTCCTCCTGTTTTACTGTTATAATTACTGCAAGCAGACTTCCTCTGTGAAACAGACTGCCTTTTTTCTGAAATAGTGCGGGAAGCAGCTGGCTTATTTTGCCTTTTTTCTTCTGGAATTGAAGAAAAGGGAATGCTGTCTCTTCCCTGTTTTTTGGAAAATACAGGCACACTGTCCTGCCTTCTGGCTGCGGGAAGCTGGGAGGAATCTGCAATTCCACGTTCCAGCTTCTTCCACTCCTCCTGGGTGGCTTCTCTGTACTCGCCCTCTTTCAAGCCATCTATTGTCAGTTCCATGATTCGTACGCGCTTCAGACTAAGCACCTGATATCCCAGATATTCACACATTCGGCGGATCTGCCGGTTCAATCCCTGGGTAAGAATAATCCGAAAAGAATTTCTCCCTGTTTTTTCCACAAAACACGGACGGGTAATGGTATCCAGAATAGGAATTCCAGATGACATTTTTTTCACAAAGTCACTGTCAACTTGCTTATTTACAGTTACCAGATATTCCTTCTCGTGGTAGTTCCCCGCACGCATGATCTTATTTACCAGATCTCCCTGGTTTGTTAAAAGCAAAAGCCCTTCGGATTCCTTGTCAAGGCGTCCTATAGGATAAATTCGAACTGGATAATTCAGATACTCCGTAACTGTGGTCTCCTGGCGCTGTTTTCTGGTGCTGCACACTACACCACGAGGCTTATGGAATAAAAGCAGAACTTTTTTTTCTACTTTTTTCACAGGCTTACCATCCACAAATACAACTGTATCTGTTGTAATCCTTTCTCCCGGTTCTGCCACATGACCTTCCACCGTCACCCGTCCGTTCCGGATCAGGCTGTCAGCCTCACGTCTTGAACAGAATCCCGCTTCGCTTAAGTATTTGTTGATTCTGATTTTTTCGTCCATTTTTCCATTATATAGTTTTTCCCGGGCATATGCAAGGCAAACCTTGCCCCAAGCTCTAGAACACATTTAAAAAAGCTTTCCCGCAAAGTGTAATGCACATCTTGCAAAAAACCTTCTCCACACACGCTCCAAAGCGAATATTAAGCAGCCAATAAAGAAGATAGAAGCATGCAAAAAAGCCAGGACAATTTCCCCGTCAATACTCTGCAGACACTGTAAATTCTTCCACACTGCCGCAGGCATTACACAGGAAAATCCATCCCGGCTTCCACATTTTTTCTTATTTTTCCAATAAGAAAACCTTCTTTATTCCGTTTTCAGATCTGAGAACTTCATTTTCACAACACACATAGCTCCCATCATCAGTGCTACACCGATGATCAGGCACAGCGGGCTCTGGATAAAGCCGGCGAAAATGTAAGTTACAAAGGATACCACTGCTGCCACAATGGCATAAGGCAGCTGGGTTGACACATGATTTACATGATCACACTGTGCGCCCGCTGAAGCCATGATCGTAGTATCTGAGATTGGTGAACAATGATCACCGCATACAGCCCCTGC
>OLPA01001994.1_pt1 | contig 15962 bp, 15 predicted proteins | sample 1672811 | NCBI WGS metagenome assembly OLPA01 (sample SAMEA3136726, study PRJEB25190) | human gut metagenome | biome: human gut; feature: human-associated habitat; material: faeces | place: Austria | collected 2013
TGAGGGATATGGTCTCCTTTCGGGCTGGTTTGGTGTGGTAACTTAACTATAACCCATGAGACCATGTTCCTCATATCTTTTTATTCACTTGCCCAATATGTATTGTAGTCCTACAATACGTCCGTCCGGTGAAAAAAATCGCCCCTTGACGCGGCGGCGCTGCTCGGGTATAATAAACACCGCAATTTGAATATCGTTTCTGCCACCGGGTAGAGAATGCGAAGCATTCGATCACACATCGTTAGGTCTTTGAAGATGTGGGGTCGGGTGCTTTTTTGAATTCGGAAAGGGGGTGTTTTTTATGCTGCGCCGCATCAATTCGTATTTTACAACACAGGAAAAAGCGCTCTGGCTTGCCTCCGTGGGGGCGATAGTGGCATCTTTTTTCCTGCTGGAAGGGAAGGAGTATCTCACGCTCACCGCCTCCCTCATCGGCGTCACCTCCCTGCTTTTTAACGCCAAGGGCAACCCCGTGGGGCAGGCGCTGACGGTGGTTTTCAGCCTGATCTACGGCTATATTTCCTATGCCTGCGCGTATTACGGCGAGATGATCACCTATCTGGGCATGACGGCGCCCATGGCGCTGCTGGCGCTCATCAGCTGGCTGCGCCACCCCTTTCAGGGCAACCGCGCCCAGGTGCAGGTGAACAAAATTTCCCGTCGGGAGCATGTGTTCATGTGGCTGCTGACGGCGGCGGTAACGGCGGCGTTTTACTTCATCCTCAAGGCGCTGGGCACGGCGAACCTTCTGCCCAGCACCGTGTCCGTGACCACCAGCTTTCTGGCGGTGTACCTCACCTTCCGCCGCAGCCCCCTCTACGCCCTGGGCTACGCCGCCAACGACGTGGTGCTTATCGTTTTGTGGCTGCTGGCGGCGCGGAGCGACAAGGGGTATCTGTCCGTGGTGGTGTGCTTTGCGGCCTTTTTGGCCAACGATTTCTACGGGTTCATAAACTGGCGCCGGATGGAGAAAAAGCAGGCGTCGGCGTCCTCATAATGCGTAAAATATTTTTCGCTTGCCGCAGGCCGTGGGGTCTGCGGCAAAAAATTTTCTTGACATCGCAAAAAAATGCTGCTTTATTATATAGGTATATGACACACGGCTTGCGAGGAAAAACCGGAGAGGAGGACGGCCATGGAACGCATCACATCCCGCACGAACCCTTTGCTCACCCATATCCGCCGTCTGGCGTCCTCCGGAAGCTACCGCCGATCCTGCGGCGAATTTGTGGCCGACAGCCCCAAGCTGCTGGCGGAGGCGCTGCTGTGGGACGCGGAGCTTGTGAGCGTGGTGTGCACCGACGGCTTTGCCCTGCCGGAGCTGCCCGACGGCGCGCGCACGGTGCAGGTGCCGGAGGAGGTCATGGCCTCCGTTTCCCCCATGAAGACCCCGCAGGGGGTTTTATTTACCTGCCGCATCCCCGATATGCCCCTGCCGGAAAAGCTCGCAGGGCGGCGCTATATGGCGCTGGAGGGGGTGCAGGATCCGGGCAACGTGGGCACGGTGCTGCGGACGCTGGATGCTTTTGACGGGGACGGCCTGTTTCTGCTGGCCGGCTGCGCCGATCTATACAGCCCCAAGACCCTGCGGGCGTCCATGGGAGCGGCCTTCCGCCGGCCGGTGTATGTTTGCACGGCGGAGGAGCTGTGCACCCTGCTGCGCCGCAGCGGACTGCCCCTCTACGGCGCCGCCCTGCGGGAGGACACGCTGGACGCGCGGGCGACCGATCTTTCCCACGCGGCGATAGCCATAGGCAGCGAGGGGCGGGGACTGAGCGAGGCACTTCTGGCGCTGTGCGACGGCACGGTGCGCATCCCCATGTCCCCCCGATGCGAATCGCTGAACGCCGCCGTGGCGGCCTCCGTACTCTTATGGGAGGCCTATCGGGGCGAGGGGGGCAGGTAGGCTATGGAACCGCTTATATACTGGGTGTGGCTGACCACGCTGAAGGGGCTGAACGACGCCTGCCGTCACCGGCTGCTGGCGCATTTTGGCTCACCGGAGAATATTTATCTGGCCGACGCACGGGCGCTTTCGCAGGTGGGGGGACTTACCGCGGGGCAGGTGCGGGTGCTGGAGAACAAGGCGACGGATGCCGCCCGACGGATCCTGGACACCTGCGGCAGAAAGAATATTTTCATTTTGACCATGCACGACGCACGGTACCCCCAGCGGCTGCGGAACATTTTTGAGCCGCCGCTGCTGCTCTACGGGCGGGGCGAATTGCCTCTGTTTGACGAGGAGGTCGCCGTGGCCGTGGTGGGCACGCGCTTTTGCACGGACTACGGCCTGCGCATGGCGGAGCAGTTCGGCTTTGACCTGAGCCGACAGGGCGCTCTGGTGGTGTCGGGTCTGGCGGCCGGTGTGGACGCGGCGGCGCACAGAGGCGCGCTGCGTGCCGGACGCGCCACGGCGGCCGTGGTGGGCTGCGGCGTGGACGTGGTATATCCGGCCGAAAACGGCAGACTCTATGAGGACATAGCGGCCTCGGGGGTGATCCTGTCGGAGTATCCGCCGCAGACGCCGCCGGCCAGATGGCGCTTTCCCGCCCGCAACCGCATTCTCAGCGGCCTGAGTCTGGCCGCGCTGGTGGTGGAGGCGCCGGAAAAGAGCGGCGCCCTTATCACCGCCGCCGCGGCCGCGGAGCAGGGGCGGGACGTGTTTGCTCTGCCAGGCCGACTAGGTGCGGAGAGCTGCCGCGGCAGTAATTGTCTCCTGCGCGACGGTGCAAGTCTTGCCACGGAGAGCTGGGACATTCTGGGGGAATATCAGCACCGCTATCCCCATAAGCTGCATCGGGACGGGCAGCCTTTGCCGTCCCACGGAAGCGGCGATGCTTCGCCCGTCGGGGGCGCGGAAAAGCCGCAAAAACAAAAAGAGTCCGCCGCGCTGCCGGTCATTGACATCGGGCGCAACGCGGAGGGACTGTCGGGGGACGAGATCATGGTGCTGCGGCTGCTGGACAGCGAGGCGCCCATGCTCACCGACGACATCGCCCAAGAGGCCGGCGTGCCGGTACAGCAGGTGCTGGCAGCGGTGACAATGCTGGAAATTGAAGGCTTCATCCGGCGGGAGGGGCTGCGCAAGTTCGTCCGCACGGTGGAGCTGAAGGATACAAAGGAGTAAGAAAACATTATGGCAAAAAAGGCTGCGAAGAATCTGGTGATCGTGGAGTCCCCGGCCAAGGCGAAGACCATCGGCAAGTATCTGGGGCCGGATTACGAGGTCATGGCAAGCATGGGGCATCTGCGCGACCTGCCCAAGAGCAAGATCGGCGTGGATGTGGACAACGATTTTCATCTGGACTATAAGCCCATCAAGGGCAAGGAGGACATCATCCGGAGCCTGAAAAAAGCGGCGGATGCCGCCGACATGGTCTACCTCGCCACCGACCCTGACCGCGAGGGAGAGGCCATCAGCTGGCATCTGAAGTACCTGCTGGATCTGCCCGACGAAAAGACCCGTCGGGTCACTTTTAACGAGATCACCAAAAAAGTGGTGCAGGAGAGCATCGCCGCCCCCCGCCGCATCGACCAGGAGCTGGTGGACGCCCAGCAGGCGCGGCGGGTGCTGGATCGCATCGTGGGCTATCGCCTCTCGCCGCTGCTGTGGAAAAAGATCCGCAGGGGTCTGTCGGCGGGGCGCGTGCAGTCGGTGGCCATGCGGCTGGTGGCCGAGCGGGAAAAGGAAATTGAAAATTTCGTGCCGCAGGAGTACTGGACGCTGGACGCCCTGCTGAAAAAGCAGGGGACGGACGCCGTATTCAAGGCGCATTACTATGGGAAAAACGGGAAAAAGCACGAGCCGGCCTCCCAGGAGGAGACCCAGAAGATCTGCGAAGAGGTGCAGTCCCAGCCTTTTGCCGTGAAGAGCGTGAAGCGGGTGGACAAGCAGCGCTCGCCCTCGCCTCCCTTTACCACCTCCACCTTGCAGCAGGAGGCCTCCCGCAAGCTGAACATGACCCCCCGCCGCACCATGGCCATCGCCCAGCAGCTGTATGAGGGCGTGGACATTACCGGCGAGGGCGCCGTGGGTCTGATCACCTACATGCGTACCGACTCCCTGCGCATCTCCCGCGAGGCGCAGATCGCGGCGCGGACGCTCATTGACAGCCGCTACGGAGCGGCCTACCGGCCGGACGCTTTCCGGCAGTACAAGGCCAAGGCCGGCGCCCAGGACGCCCACGAGGCCATTCGCCCCAGCAACGTGAATTTTACCCCCGAGCGGGTGAAAAGCGACCTCACCGGCGAGCAGTACCGGCTCTACAAGCTCATCTGGAGCCGTTTTCTGGCCAGCCAGATGGCAAACGCCGTGTACGACAGCGTGACGGTGGAGCTGGAGGCGGGACACTATAATTTCCGCGCCGGCGCCAGCAGCCTGAAATTTGCGGGCTACGCCGCCGTGTACGAGGAGAGCCGCGACGAGGAGAAGGAGGACAAAGAGCCTGCCTTGCCACCGCTGGAGCGGGGGGAGCAGGTGCTGCCGGAGCGCATGGAGCCTGCGCAGCATTTCACCCAGCCGCCGGCGCATTTCACCGACGCCTCCCTCATCCGCGCGCTGGAGGAAAACGGCATCGGCCGCCCCTCTACCTATGCCCCCACGGTGTCCACCATTCTGGACAGGGAGTATGTGGAGAAGGAGGGGAAATACCTGCGCATGACCCCTCTGGGGGGCGTGGTCAACGACCTCATGTGCCAGCGCTTCCCCAAGATCGTGGACGTGAAGTTCACCGCCAACATGGAAAAGGAGCTGGACGAAGTGGAGTCCGGCGACAAGAACTGGAAGGAGCTGCTGGGCGAGTTCTACGGCGATTTTGACCAGAACCTTACTCAAGTGGAAAAGGACATGGAGGGCGTCTATCTCAAGGTGCCCGACGAGGTCAGCGAGGAAAAGTGCGACGTGTGCGGGCGCAACATGGTGGTGAAGACCGGCCGGTTCGGCCGCTTTCTGGCCTGCCCGGGCTATCCGGAGTGCACGTTCACAAAGCCTCTGGTGGTGCAGATGCCCGGCCGCTGCCCCAAGTGCGGCGGGCGGCTCATGAAGCGCACCGGCGTGAGCCAGAAGAGCGGCAAGCAGTACACCTACTACTGCTGCGACCGCGCCACGGCGGCTGACGAGAGCCAGCGCTGTGACTTCCGCACCTGGGACGTGCCCACCAAGGACGACTGCCCCGTGTGCGGCCAGACCATGTTCAAAAAGTCCGGCAAGGGGTTCAACAAGCCCTTCTGCATCAATCCCGAATGCTCCAACTTCCTGCCGGAGGATAAGCGGGGCTACCGCAAGAAGGCGGAGGACGACGCCGAGAAAAAGCCGGCCAAGACCGCCGGAAAAACCGGAACCAAGACGGCGGCTAAAACCACGAAAACGGCGGCCAAGACCACAAAGACCGCCGAAAAGTCCGCCAAGGCTTCGGAGAAAACCGAGAAAAAGACAGAGAAAAAGACCGCAGCAAAACCCGCTGCGAAGACGAAAAAGACCGCGGAAAAGGAGTAAACCATGCATGTGACGGTGATCGGCGCGGGGTTGGCCGGCAGCGAGGCCGCCTGGCAGCTTGCCCAGAGGGGCATTTCGGTGACGCTGCGGGAGATGAAGCCGGAAAAGAGGATCCCCGCCCACACAACGGAATATTTCGCGGAGCTGTGCTGCAGCAACTCCCTGCGCTCGGATCAGCTGGAAAACGCCGTGGGGCTGCTGAAGGAGGAGCTGCGGCGGTTGGACAGCCTGATCCTGCGCTGTGCCGACGCCACACGGGTGCCGGCAGGCGGGGCGCTGGCGGTGGATCGCCACGGCTTTGCAAAAATGGTGACGGAGGCTGTGCGCAGCCACCCCAACATCACGGTGGTGTCCGGCGAGGTGACGGCTTTGCCGGAGGGGGAGGTGCTGGTGGCCACGGGGCCGCTGACCTCCGACGCCTTCGCCGAGACGCTGCTGACTTTGCTGGGGCGGGAGAACACCACGCTGAATTTCTACGACGCGGCAGCGCCGCTGGTGAGCTTCGAGAGCGTGGACATGGACTCAGCCTACTTTGCCTCCCGCTATGACAAGGGCACGCCGGACTACATCAACTGCCCCATGGAAAAGGACGAGTATCTCGCCTTCTGGCAGGAGCTGACGCGGGCGGAGGAGGCCGCCGTCCACGGCTTTGAGGACGGGCAGGTCTTCGAGGGCTGTATGCCCGTGGAGGTCATGGCGCGTCGGGGAGAGGATACCCTGCGCTACGGCCCCTTAAAGCCGCGGGGCTTGAAAGACCCCAAGACCGGACGGGAGCCTTACGCCGTGGTGCAGCTGCGCAAGGACAACGCCGAGGGCAGCATCTATAACCTCGTGGGCTTCCAGACCCATCTCAAGTGGCCGGAGCAGCGGCGGGTGTTCACCATGATACCGGCGCTGAAAAACGCGCAGTTTTTGCGCTACGGGGTCATGCACCGCAACACCTATCTGGATTCCCCGCGGCTTTTAGACCGGTATTATCGCCTGAAAAGCCTGCCCCGCCTCACCTTTGCCGGACAGATGACAGGGGTGGAGGGCTATGTGGAGTCCTGTGCCAGCGGCTTTCTGGCGGGCGTGGAGCTGGCACGGCGGCTGCGGGGGCAGGCACCCCTTGATTTTCCGCAGGAAACGGCCATCGGAGCGCTGGGGCTGTATGTGAGCAACGCCAGTGTGGGCGTTTTCCAGCCTATGAACATCAATTTCGGCATTATACCGCCCCTTGACCATCGGGTGAAGGGCAAGCGGAACAAAAACGCCGAGCTTTCGGCTCGGTCACTGGAAATTATCGACAAAATGCGGGAGGAGGTACTGGCCTGATGAAAATTATTCTGGACGCTATGGGCGGCGACAACGCCCCGCTGGAGATCGTGAAGGGCGGACTGGCCGGCGGCAGGCGCTGGGGCGTGGACATCGTGTTCACCGGCGACGAGAGCGCCATTCGAGAGGCGCTGCGCGCCTGCGGCCACAGCGAAGTGCCGGCGGGGGTGGAGATCGCTGCCACCAGCCAGACCGTGGACATGTGCGACGATCCGGCCACGGTATTCCGCCGCAAGAAGGACACCTCCATGGGCGTGGGACTGACCATGCTGCGGGAGGGCGGCGGCGACGCCTTTGTGTCCGCCGGCTCCACGGGAGCGCTGCTCACCGGTGCCACCCTCATTACCAAGCGCATCCACGGCATCCGTCGGGCGGCCATGGCACCGGTGATCCCCACCACCACGGGGCAGGCGGTGCTCATCGACTGCGGCGCCAACGCCGAGTGTACGCCGGAGTATCTGGTGCAGTTTGCCTATCTGGGCGATTTCTACGCACGGCAGGTGCTGGGGCTTAAAAGCCCCCGTGTGGGTCTTTTGAACATCGGCGCCGAGGACAGCAAGGGCACCGACCTGCAAAAGCAGACTCTGGCTCGGCTGCGGGAGGCCGCAGCGGCAGGGCACATGAACTTCATCGGCAACATCGAGGCCAAGGAGGCCATCAAGGGCGGCTGCGACGTCATCGTGACGGACGGCTTTTCCGGCAACATCCTGCTCAAATCCATGGAGGGCGTTGGCTCCTTTGCGGGGACGGCGCTGAAGAAAATGTTCAAAAAGAACCTGCTGACGAAGCTGGCGGCGCTGGCTGTGATGTCGGGGCTGAACGAGTTTAAGGGCAGGCTCGACCCCAACAAGGTGGGCGGCACCGCCTTCATCGGCATTTCCAAGCCCGTCATCAAGGCACACGGGTCTTCCAACGCCGAGGCCATCGAAAACGCCGTGGGGCAGGCGGCGGCCTTCGCCCGCAGCGGACTCATCGAAAAAATTGAGGAAAATATTGATTTAATGAAAATTGAACAATAAATGGCAATTTGACTATTGACATACATACAGCGATGCCGTATTATTTTTCAAGACATATCCGAAAGGAGTAAAAATTCGATATGACAACCGAGGAAATTTTCAAAACAATGCAGGACCTCATCGCCGAGCAGTTTGCGCTGGACGCCGAAGAGATCACCATGGACAGCTCCTTTGTAGACGATCTGGGCGCCGACTCCGTGGATCTGGTGGAGCTGGTCATGGCCATGGAGGAGGAGTTCGACGTGGGCGAGATCGACGAGGAGGATCTGGCCGGTCTGAAGACCGTGCGGGACTGCGTGCAGTATTTGAATCATAAAATCAACAGCTGAAAAAAGAGACCCCACAGGAGTTGTGGGGTTTCCTTTTTCAGTTGTGGAGTATGGAAGGGAGTTTTTTCATGCACACACTGGAGGAGAAGCTGGGCTATGTGTTTCGGAACAAAGCCCTGCTGGAAAACGCTTTGCAGCACAGCTCCTATGCCAACGAGCACCGCAGCGCCGGCCTGCACAGCAACGAGCGGCTGGAGTTTCTGGGGGACGCCGTGCTGGGCGTGGTGACGGCGGACTGCCTGTACCGCAAGCATCCCGACCTGCCGGAGGGGGATCTCACCCGCATTCGTGCGGCGCTGGTATGCGAGGAGAGCCTGCACGAGGTGGCGCAGAGCCTGGAGCTGGGGCGGCACCTGAAGCTGGGGCGCGGCGAGGAGCTGGGCGGCGGCCGTGAGCGGGCGTCCATTCTGGCCGACGCCACGGAGTCGGTGTTCGCCGCCGTGTATCTGGACGGCGGCATGGAGGCGGCCTCGGCGCTGATCCATCGGGTGCTGCTGGACAAGGAGCGGGAGGAAGTCGTGGAGGAGCGCCGGCGGGACTACAAGACCCAGCTGCAGGAGCTGGTGCAGCGCAAGAGCGGGTCTACCCTGGGCTATGAGATGATCGGCGCCACGGGGCCGGATCACGCCAAGATCTTCGAGGCCGCCGTACTGCTCAACGGGGAGCCGCTCTCCGCCGGCACGGGGCGCAGCAAGAAGGAGGCCGAGCAGGCCGCCGCCCGCGCAGCGCTGGAAAAGCTGGCAGAGCAGAATTGATTGACGAATGGAAGATCCCCACCGCTGTTTTCGGCGGCGGGGGTCTTTTTGCGTGGGACGGGCTTTACACCGGCGGCGGCATCGGGTACAATAGCAGGGAAAACCAAACGGAAAGAGGACGCAGATATGGCGGAGGTATCCATCGTTCATTGCGAAAAATATGACATGGAGACGGCGGAGGCGGCGCTTTTGCAGGTGCTGGAGCCGCTGGGCGGGCTGGACTGGGTGAAGTCCGGCATGCGGGTGGCCATCAAGGCGAACCTGGTGTCGTTTCTGAAGCCCGAGGCGGCGGCCACCACCCATCCGGTGCTGTTGTGCGCCCTGACGAAGCTGCTGGTGCAGCGGGGGGCGCAGGTGGTGGTGGGGGACAGCCCCGGCGGACTATATACCCCCGCCTATGTGAATCGGGTGTACGCCGCCACCGGCGTGGGAGCCGTGGAGGAATTCGGCGGGCGGCTGAACCGGAATTTCGAGCAGAAGACCGCCCATTTTCCCGAGGCCATTGCGGCGAAGACCTTTCAGTACACCGCCTATCTGGACGAGGCCGACGCCATCATCAACTTCTGCAAGCTGAAAAGCCACGGCATGATGTCCCTGTCGGCGGCGGTGAAAAACATGTTCGGCACGGTGCCGGGGACGGTGAAGCCGGAGTACCATTTCCGCTTCCCCGACCCCATGGATTTTGCCGGCATGCTGCTGGATCTGAACCGTTTTTTCAAGCCGAAACTATGCATCGTGGACGCAGTGGTGGCCATGGAGGGCAACGGCCCCACCGCCGGAAAGCCCCGTCCGCTGGGAGCGATCCTGGCGGGCACCGACCCCAGCAAGCTGGATCTGGTGTGCGCGCGGGTCATCGGGCTGGATCCGCAGCGGGTGCCGACGCTGGTGAAGGCCATGGCGTGCGGCCTGCTTCTGCAGACGGAGGAGCCGGAGGCGGCGGGCTGGTCGGAGGACTTTGTGGCGGCGGATTTCGACCGCATCGAAAACTGCGTCAGCACCCAGTTCGACGCCCAGCTGCCGGGGGTTCTGGGCAAGATCTTCGGGGGCGTGGCCAAGGGAGCGCTGGCCTCGGTGCCTGCGGTGCGGGCGCGGGAGTGCGTCGGCTGCGGCCAGTGTGCGGGTATCTGTCCGGCGCACGCCATCGGCATGAAAAACAGGATCCCCCACATTGACCGCTCGGTGTGCATCCGCTGCTTCTGCTGCCAGGAGTTCTGCCCCAAGGGAGCTATGAAGGTGCGGCGGCCGCTGCTGGCAAAGATCCTGAACAGGTAAGGCCGCCGGCGCCCGATATCCTTATTAATAATAAAAAAATAACGGAGGGAATGACCATGGAAGCAAGAGAGCTGCTGGAGGCCATGGCTGTGGCGGTGCGGCTGAAGGACACCACACGGCACTGTTACACGGAAAAAGGCAGGCATGAGAGCGTGGCGGAGCACTGCTGGATGGCAGCGCTGATGGCATTTTTCCTGCAGGAAGAATTTCCGGAAGCGGACATGGACAAGGTGATCCGCATGTGCCTCATCCACGATCTGGGGGAGGCCTTCACCGGCGACATCCCCACCTTTGAAAAGACGGAGGAGAACGAGCGGACGGAGGAGCGGCTGCTGCGGGAGTGGGTGGCGGCGCTGCCGAAAGCGTGCAGCGAGGAGATGACGGCACTTTACGACGAGATGGAGCGGCGGGAGAGCCTGGAGGCGCAAATTTACAAAGCCATCGACAATCTGGAGGCGGTGATCCAGCACAATTTTTCCGACCTCTCCACGTGGATCCCACGGGAATACGAGCTGAACAAGACCTACGGCGACGACAAGGTGGCCTTCTCCCCGTACCTCACGGCGCTGCGGGAGGAAGTGCGGCAGGACACCCTGCGAAAGATCGGCGAGATTTGAAAAAAGAAAACCCTGCTGCGGGCGGCGCGTGCCTGCGGCAGGGGGGCTTTAGATGCGAAAAACGGAAAGCCTGTCGGTCGGGTTGTCCGGAGGCCGACCCCTGCGCATGGCAGATAGGTCTTTGCGGCGTCTGGCCGTTTTTTGGCGGCATTCGCGGGCGCTTATACGTCCATGAACTTGATGGGCAGAGTCAGCTGGGAGGCGTAGGCGGCCTTGTTGGAGCCGTGGGTAGGGGGGCCTTCGATGTAGATGTTGCGGAAGTAGCCGTGGGGGGTCATGCCGTGAGCCTCGGCGTAAGCCAGCAGGCGGGCGTGGAGCGGCGGGAACTCTTCGTAGGCGCCGCGGAAAAACAGGCTGAGGGCAGAGGTCTGGTCAAATTTGCGGATGCAGGGGCCTTGGCTCTCCGGCGACACGGGGATGATGAAAGTGCCGCTGTCGGGGTTGCGGATAAAGAGCTGGGTGCACATGCGGCTATGAAAATCCAAAGAGTAGGAGTGGGCGGCATCAATGTAGGTCTGGCGCAGGAGGGAGGTCTTCTCCTGCAGATCCGCGCCGCTGAAGTCGCGGCAGTAGGCGGTGAAGGCGGGGAGAGTGACCATGCAAACCTCGGGGTCGGTGGCCTCCCCCTGCCGCATGCGGAGCTGGGCAATATACTGATCCAGACGGTTGCGCAGATCCACCAGGCGCTGGATCTGATCCTCCAGCTGGCCGGTGTCGCCGAAATAGGAGCGAATCGCCGACAGGGAAAGCCCCAGCTCCTGCAGGTTGCGGATGACGCGGATGTGCGCCAGATTGTCGGCGGAATAGTACCGGAAGCCCTTGTCCTCCCGCCGCATGGCCGGTGTGAGCAGCCCCAGCTCCTCATAGTTCAGCAGGATGCGGCGGGACAGACCCATGGCCTTGCACACCTCGCCGATCTGGAACAATTCCTGCTTGTTCTGCCTGTTTTCCGTCATGGGATCGCCTGCCTTTCTGCGGAGGGACAGGGGAGAGAGCCGCTGCCCGAGGTTGTTTTTTTGAAAAGTGGAAAAAGCCTTGCAAATGGCCGCGCCGCAGGGATTTTTCGGAAGACGGCGGGCAGTCGTACATCGGTGTACGATTTGGGGCTATCATACAGGATAGGCGGGGGAATGTCAAGAGGGGAAAGCCGAAAACAGGGGCGTGGTGGGGAAAATAAAAAAGCAACGACCCTCAGCTGAAGATCGTTGCTTTTTTGTCATAACGCAACACTATAGATTTTTTTCGAAATTTACTTTCAAAAAATCGTCGTATGACAGCAAGAAAACCTTGACGCGCAGAACTCACTTGTCTTTTGATTCTTCAGTTGTGTCAGAGACTGCTCCTTCCAGCAGATCTGTCACTACCTGATTAAGCTGTGCGGCATTCTTAGCAGTAATGACCGGCGTGTCTGACTGGGACTCAATGTCTTTTCTGGTTCGTCCAGCCACCTGACCGCCCGCCTTGGCAACTGCCAAATTCTCTTGGAAGGTCGTTGGTTTGCGATCTCTTGAAAACTGAGTGGTAGTGGCCTCCGCCAGCATATTCAGTACCAGTTCCAGCGTAGTCATGTTATCACGAAGGTTTTCCTTTTTCAAGCCCTTCAGATTTTTGTACTGCCGGGTGGACATGCCAGACCAGGCTCGGGAAATCTCGTCCGTGAGGATGGCGTACTCTACGCCTTTCTGCACACCGCGGGCATCCCATTCATCCGTCAGTTCTTTACGGACCTGGATGGCCTGCAGCCGCTGATTGATCCACTCACGGCTGTAACCCTTCTTGAGATAGGTTTCCAGAGCGCGGTCAATGGTCAGCTCCGGGTCGATGGTCTCCTCGATACGCTCTCGACCGACCTGTGCCAGCCACAACTTGAACGGTTCTGCCTTCGGGGAAGGAATAGACTGGATGATTCGGAGAAGCTGCTCGGTATCGGCTACATCAGTCAATCGTTTTTTGCCATCCGAAGCGGTCATTTTCAACTGGTTACAAGCTGTAACCGTTTCATTTCCCTCATCTTTCAGGCGCTTCTTCGTTACCTTCCAGTAGTTGCGGGCTGCCTGATAATCCGGCTGGTCAGTCAGTACAGCCACCACATCGACGACGGAAAAATACCATTCTTCCTTTTCTTCGTCCCACGCCGTGCGGATGCGCTTGTCCTCGAATAGTTGAATTCTATCGTTGGAAGTCATTCTATACATATCACCCTTTCCTTCATTTTTGATGATCGCTCAGTTTCCCTGATTATTGTTGAAGAGTTTGAATGAGTGTTAAGCTGTTTGCGTATTCAATATGATCTTTTTGGTATTTCTCCATATGTTCCTGCATCTTTTTGTCACAGGTTATTAAATAATCATTTGAGGCCATTCCGCCTAAAATCATTGCGTCTATTATGTCATTTTTCCAAAATGCTCCGCCTTGTAAAAGTATACTTTTGACTGTTTCAAAGATATATTCTTTTATTGATTCATTTGCGATAGAAGTGTTTGCCGTCGTTTCCCAAATGTGCTGCAGGAAATCTTTTAATGTTTTGTCTCCTATGGTTTTGCCATATGCAACAGCTCGTTTGAAAATATACCGCGTCGATGTCTGTTTGCGTGCTATAGCTCTTTCAATCGCTTCTATTTCTCGTGCAAGTTCATCTTTGGGTATAGCGTCATAATACTCCACAATGTCGTCAGTTTCTTCTATGTTTGCGCATTTTTTACACGCAGCTACTCCAAGTGGCAGAAGCATTGCCAAAAGTCTCTGGAATTCATCTCGGATATAGCTTTCAGCATCCTTTTGCTGATATGCGCTTTGATAAGCCTTATTTAGACACTTTACAGTTACACCTTGACTTACATTGGCTACTGCGCTCAGTATTTTAAACGCTTTAGAATTAAGCTCCCCAGTTGGATACGCCTCAAAACTAATTTCTGAAAGCAGCAGTATCAGGAGTATAGCCGCCGAAAACCTGGACTCAACATCAACTTTTCGAGGCAAAAACTCTGAGATTTTGCTTTCTAATTCCTGTTGGCGTATCTTGGTAAAATCACATGGTGGAGTAAAGCTAATTGGTAAATATGCGTCATTGTATATTCGGATATGATAATTTCTTAGTGCTGAGAATATTCGCCGAATCAGCCGAGCTCTTTTTTGATAGCGGACTAAAAGTTCGTAAAAACTTACACTTGAAATTGCAAAATTCATTTTACTTTGGTTCTCTTCAATGTAGGAAACCACTTTAGAAACGCTAATATGATCTGAAGTTGATAAGCCACAAATGTAATAGACCATATTGGTATCAAGTAACACCTTTGGCGTCATATCCACAGGAGCCATATCCATCAAAACAATCCCCCTTCAAGTCTTTCTGGTGTTTGTTTCTCTGCAGACATTAGATTAGCCAGAAGTCCCTGGCACCCTTCCAGCACATCCTGCCACGTTGCGTCGAAATCGCCCGTGTACCACGGGTCGGCCACGTCGCGTTCGGAGCCGGCGTACTCCAGCAGCTTGCGGCAGCGCCCCTCGGCCCCGCGTCCCAGCTGGCGGCGCATATCGCGCATGTTCGCCTCGTCCATTCCCACGAACAGGTCCCACTCGTCGGCGTCGGCGCGGCGCAGGCGGCGGGCGGCCTTGCCCGAGCAGTCGATGCCCTGCGCTTCCAGCACGGCGCGCGTGCCGGGATGCACGGGGCTGCCTATCTCGTCGTCGTGCGTGGCGGCCGAGGCGATGGAGAAACTTCCGGCCAAGCCGCGCCGCCGAACAAGGTCCCTCATGACGAACTCGGCCATCGGGGACCGGCAGATGTTGCCGTGGCACACGAACAGGATGCGGAAAGGCGCGCTCATCGGCCCTCCCCCTCGTCCGGCTCGAGCACCTCCGCATAGCGCCCGTACAGGTCGGGCAGGCAGCGTTTGAGGCTCACGGGCTTGAACGTGGCGGCGTCCACGAGGCAATGCGTGCTGCGTCCCGTGCAGCACGGCCTCTCAACGTTCCTGTCCTGCCCTTCCCGGAACACCTCGTAGGCGTACACGGTCTTCGTCGGGCGCGACGACACGACGCGCGTGCGCACGACCGCCCCCTCCCCGTAGCGCAGCGGCTCGCGGTAGTCGCACTCCATGTGCGTCACCGGCGACATGAAGCCCGCCTCCTCGATGCGCGCGTAAGGGTACCCGATAGCCTCGAGGAACGCCGTGCGCGCGTCCTCGAAGTACAGCAGGTAGTTGGCATGGTAGACGACGCCCATCATGTCCGTCTCGCCGTAGCGTATGGTTATTGGCGTGCAAACCCGCATGGCCGCTCTCACGTCCCTTCCGTTTTGGTACCATGGTCCTATGGGCAATATCGTATCGTATATCCAGGAAAACCAGCGAACGTTCGCGGAATCACCGTTCAACCCCGTCGACAGCCTCGTGTTCTCCACGCTCTGCTACTTCAACTACGAGGCGTGCGGGCTCGTGGACCCCTCGTCGCCCGAGCGCGTGCTCCTGCACGACGTGCTGGCGCTCGCCGACTGGCGCACGCTCACGTGCGCAAGCTGGCTGGAGGACGCGAAGGACACGCGCGCGTTCCTGCACGTCCTCATGGCCAGCCGGCGCTTCCGCGGCGTGGAGCTGGCCTTCTACGCCAACGAGCGCTCGGATGCCGTGGAGAAGCAGTTCTCGGCAACGACGTTCGTCGTCCCCGGGCGCGTTGCCGCCCAGGCGGAGGGCGCGCCTTACGAGGGACGGGCCTGCGGGATGCGTGCCGGGCGAGACGAGTTCGCCTGCCTGGCGTTCCGCGGGACCGACGGCAGCTTCGCGGGCTGGAAGGAGGACTTCAACCTCTGCTTCAAGGAGGTCATCCCCTCCCAGCGCGCGGCGGCCGCCTACCTCTCGGGCGTGGCGTCGGCCGTGGAGGGGCCGCTTGTGGCCTGCGGTCATTCCAAGGGCGGCAACCTCGCCGAGTTCGCGGCGCTCGTGGTCGACGAGGGCGCCTACGCGCGGCTCGCGGGCGTCTACAACCACGACGGGCCCTCGTTTCTGGACGATCCGTCGCCCCGCATCCACGACGGGCGCTTCGCAACGCTGCTGCACAAGACGGTTCCCGAGTCCTCCGCGTTCGGCATGATCTTGGAGCGGCGGCCCGACTACCGTGTGGTGCAGTCCTCGGCACTCTCGGTGTTCCAGCACGAGCCGTTCTCC
>OLPA01001997.1_pt1 | contig 15954 bp, 10 predicted proteins | sample 1672811 | NCBI WGS metagenome assembly OLPA01 (sample SAMEA3136726, study PRJEB25190) | human gut metagenome | biome: human gut; feature: human-associated habitat; material: faeces | place: Austria | collected 2013
CGATGTACAGTCTGCTGTCAATCCGGTTTTTACCCGAGCTGCAAGACGCGGTCCCAGATCACGCCCCCGGTTGGTTGCTCCGATAAACAGAGCTGACGGTTTATATTTTTCGGTCAGTATATTCAATACATTCGTGTAAGCATCCGTTGAATAGGAAGCGTACTCTTCACCTTCAACAACAATTACTTCGTCTGCTCCATATCTGATGGCTGTCTGAGCAATGGCCTCCGTGCCTTTTCCATCAATAACAATGGCAACCAGTTTCTCACCGACGCTGTCAGCCAATGCTCTTGTCGGATTTAAAAGTTCGAGTCCGACATTTGCCGCTACGCCATTGGAAGATTCAATGTATACCCACAGATTCTTATACTCTTCAAACATTCTACAACCTCCTAGATTATGCTCTTTTCATCAAGGATCGCAATTAATTTATCTACAGATTCTTTTGCTGTCTCCTCTTTAATAACAACACTGTCCCCCTTCATTGGCGGTGTGTAAGTCTTCTTAACTTTTGTCGGAGAACCTTTCAGACCTGCACGTGTCAAATCAATCGTAATATCCTGTGATGTAATCACATGAATTGGTTTACGGTTTGCAGCAATTTTTGCCTTAACCGAAGCCATACGAGGTTCAAATTCCGTCTTAACAACGGTCAATAGAGCAGGTGTCTGTGTTTCGACCATCTCATAGCCGGTTTCGGTTTCTTTCTTTACAATTACTTTACCTTCTTCGGTCACATCTGCATCCAGTGTATAAGTCACCTGAGGCATATCTAAATGTTCCGCAATTTCCGGTCCGACCTGCGCCGTATCTCCATCAATCGCCTGTTTACCGCACATAATCAAATCAAATTTGCCGAGAGATTGAATGGCCGACGCCAAAATATAGCTTGTTGCCAGAGTATCCGAACCGCCAAAGGCACGATCAGACAATAAATAGGCTGTGTCCGCACCAACGGAAAGGCATTCTTTTAAAGCAGCCTTTGCCTGCTCCGGGCCCATGCTCAGTACAGTGACTGTCCCGCCATGTTTCTCTTTTAAACGCACGGCAACTTCCAACGCATATGCATCAAAAGGATTGACAATGCTCGGCACACCTTCACGAATCAAAGTATTTGTTTCATAATTGATTTTGATTTCTGTTGTATCCGGAACTTGCTTTACGCAAACCAAAATATCCATTAAATATACCTCCTATCGGCAAACATAACCGGAAATTACCATACGCTGGATTTCATTTGTTCCCTCATAAATCTGCATGATCTTAGCGTCTCTCAATAATTTTTCAACCGGATATTCTCTGGAATAGCCATAGCCGCCTAAAATCTGGATTGCTTCAAGTGCGACCTGCACAGCAGCATCACCGCCATAGCATTTTGCCAGAACATCCTTGCGCATTGCGCTGATGGTCTCTCTGGCGATAATCTTGCTGCCAATTGCTGCCTGAATCGGAATTTCAAACTGCTGCCGGGGAATGACTTCCTGAAGCTTTTCGGCGACGGCACGCCCTTTTGCGTACGCCTTGTCACGGTGAACGATTGTCGAAAGCGCGTCGCACATATCGCCGTTAAGCAGAAAATCGAGCTTAACGAGATCGGAGGGGACGTATTCGCTGATTTCGTAATCAAACGATGCATAGCCCCTGCTGCGGCTCTTCAGACTGTCGAAAAAGTCAAAGATGATTTCGTTCAGCGGGATGGAGTAGGAAAGTTTTACGCGGGTCGGGTCAAGATAGACCATATCGATGAAGATACCGCGCTTTTCGATGCAAAGCTCCATAATCGTGCCGACATACTCCGGCGGGGTCATGATGTGCGCGGAACACATGGGTTCTTCCATGCGTTCGATTTCCGTAGGTGCGGGCAGGTTCGCGGGGTTGTCGATCCAAACTTCGCTGCCGTCCGTCATGATAACGCGGTAAATTACGCTGGGCGCAGTGGTAACAAGATCAAGATCAAATTCGCGTTCGAGTCGCTCCTGTGCAATTTCCATATGCAAAAGCCCGAGAAAACCGCAGCGGAATCCGTAGCCGAGTGCCTGACTGGTTTCGGGTTCAAAACTGATGGAAGCGTCGTTCAGAATGAGTTTCTCAAGCGCATCGCGCAGGTTTTCGTAATCCGCACCGTCGGCGGGATAAATTCCGCAGAATACCATGGGGTTTGCGTGCTTATAGCCGTGCAGCGGCTCCTTGGCAGGGTTTGCCGCAAGGGTTATCGTGTCGCCGACTTTGGTTTCGGCAACGGATTTAATGGATGCGGAAATGTATCCGACTTCGCCGGCGGAAAGCTCGTCCGTGGGCTTAAGGCTTGGGGAGAACACGCCGACTTCCGTAACGTCGAATTCATTGCCTGTGTGCATGAAGCGGATTCTGTCGCCTGCACGCACAACGCCGTCCATGATGCGCACATAGCTCAGCGCACCCTTGTAATTATCGTAAAAACTGTCAAAAATCAATGCACGCAGCGGCTTTTCGGTATCGCCCTTCGGCGCAGGAAAATCCGTCACGATGCGCGCAAGCACCTGTTCAACGTTCAGACCCGTTTTCGCGGAAACTCGCGGAGCATCCTCGGCAGGAATGCCGATAATGTCTTCGATTTCCTGAATCGCATTGTCCGCATCGGCGGACGGAAGGTCGATTTTGTTGATTACAGGAAGGATTTCCAGTCCGTTATCGACCGCAAGATAGACGTTTGCAAGAGTTTGCGCTTCAATTCCCTGCGTTGCGTCAACGATAAGCACCGCTCCCTCACAGGCAGCAAGTGCGCGGCTGACTTCGTAAGTAAAGTCAACATGCCCCGGAGTGTCTATAAGGTTGAACATATAACGTTTTCCGTCGGTATGGGTATAAAACATGCGTACGGCGGTGGATTTTATTGTGATGCCGCGCTCGCGCTCGATGTCCATGGAGTCCAAAAGCTGCTCTTCCATGTCGCGGCTCGAAACGGTGTCCGTAAGCTCCATCAGCCTGTCCGCAAGGGTGGATTTGCCGTGATCAATATGCGCAATGATGCAAAAATTCCTGATTAGTTCCTTTGGGTATGCCATTTATCCTCCGAAAAAGCGTGTTCCGCGTATCACACACGGAGAACTCCGCCGTCAGTCAATATTTTATCAGTATGAATTATACACCAATTGCGGCAGTTTCGCAATACGGAACAATTTGAACGGCATAAAAACACCGCACACGGCGATGTTTTGCAGCTGTGCGGCGGGGAATGCGTTTCTTGGGTTGATTAGGGACTGTGCCCGTGAGCCGTTTTTATGTATCCGTTTTTTGAAGCGCAGGCGTCAATCCTTTTCAACATGAGTTCCGAACAAAAGGCATATTGCACGGCAAAGCTTATCACACGTGCCGTTGCTGAAATCAAAAAGTGTGATATGAGAGGGAGCCATGCCGGTGAGCATACTCAGCACGCCTTCGTTGCTGTTCGGTGCGCAGTCGATTCGGAGTTTATCTCCGTCAGTTACGGTGCAGCTGCCGTCCGGTTGAAGTATCACGAGAACATCCGTTCCGTCCGTCGGGCGAACATCGGAAAACAAGCCGAGGATTTGGAGCAGCTCGTTGTATTCCTCAATCAGCAGGAATTCTTCGGCGGCAATATCAACGGAAACCTGCCAGCTTTCGATAACATCCTGAAGCCTGAACCGCAAAAATCCGTTAAGGTTAAGAAGCGAATTATCGCAAAGGTAATCAAAGACCCTTTCGGAGATTTTGTTCGGATCCGACTCGGGTGCGGAACCGAGGGCGCAGGGAAGTATCTTCTTCTTTTCATCAACGGAAAACGGAAGCATATCAACCATTCTTGCAAATTCAAAATAACGGAGGTCAACAAGCATAAGCTCGCTCAAGGCTCTTGCAAAAAGGCGCAGCTCGTCATCGTCCGCAATGTTCAGCATCAGACGTGATTCCGAACGGCAGCTGATTTCAACATGTCCAAGCCCGCAAAGCCGCATCCGCCGCGCAAGCAGTGAGCGTATACTCAGCGGCTCGGATTCCTTAACAGCTTTGTTTCCATCCTCATTTTCTGCTTCTGTCGGCATCTTATCGGCTGAATTGAAAACGGAGGGGGTAATAAATGCATCCGTTTTTGCGGCGGTGAAGGCATATTCGTCGGTAAGCACGGAATAGGTTTGCATATTGGCTCCTTTTTCGGTTGCCTGCGCGCGCACGGCGGGAAAAGCGGACGCCGGCAATAAAATCCACATTGTATTATGTGCAAACCGTGTAAAATGGTGCTTGACAATTTCTTGAAACTGCGTTAAAATTTCTGCTGTAATTGATGAACGAAGGTTTTTTGTGTGCGATGAACGGCATTCATGTTTTTCGAAAAACCGATTCGTTTCGAATCTTTATCGGCAGGTTGTCGGGAAGAGTAGGCTTGCACAATGCAGATTAAGAGAGGATTGACCCCGGGCTGAAAGTCAATCCCTGCCGCAGACCGAAAACCGCCCCGATGTTCGCTTGCGGCAGCAGTGCCTTACAACTGTTTTGAGCGGCGGAGTGCAGGCGCATTTCCGCAATCAAGGTGGAACCGCGGTATTCTGTTTGCCGTCCTTGAACTTTTGTTCAGGGCGGTTTTTTCGTTTTCGGCAGCAGAGCTTAAAAACGGCCTGCACGGCAGCAGTGAACATAACGCCGCTGATTTTGCTTATAATATCAACGTATAAAGGAGATTTAAAATGATCAACATCACTTTCCCTGACGGTTCCGTCCGCCGGTTTGAAGACGGCGTGAACGCATATGCCGTTGCAGAGAGCATAAGCCCGCGCCTTCGCAAGGCAACGCTTGCGGCAGAGCTTAACGGCGAGCTTTATGATGCGGCACTGCCCATTCACGGCGACTGCACACTGAAGCTGCTCACCTTTGCCGACGACGGCGGCAAATGGACCTATCGCCACACGGGTTCGCACATCCTTGCACAGGCCGTGAAACGCCTTTGGCCGGAAGTCAAGCTTGCAATCGGACCTGCGATCGATAACGGCTTCTATTACGACTTTGACACGGATATTCCTTTCAGCCCCGAAGATTTTCCGAAGATTGAAAAGGAAATTGCAAAGATAGTTTCCGAAAACCTGCCGCTTGAGCGTTTCGAACTCCCCCGCGAAGAGGCTATTCGCTTCATGCAGGAAAAGGATGAGCCCTACAAGGTGGAACTCATTCGCGACCTGCCCGAAGACGCCGTGATCAGCTTCTATCGTCAGGGCGATTTTGTGGATCTCTGCGCAGGCCCGCACCTTGAATCCACGGGCAAGTGCAAAAATATCAAGCTCATGAGCGTTGCGGGCGCATACTGGCGCGGCAGCGAAAAAAACAAGATGCTCAAGCGCATCTATGCAACTGCTTTTGAAAAAAAGGCGGATCTGGATGAATATATCCACATGCTGGAGGAAGCCAAAAAACGTGACCACCGCAAGCTCGGCAAGGAACTCGGCTTGTTTGCAATGATGGACGAAGGCCCCGGCTTCCCGTTCTTCCTGCCCAAGGGCATGGTGCTCAAAAACAAGCTCATTGACTATTGGCGCGAAGTACATAAGCGTTACGGCTATGTTGAAATTTCAACGCCCATAATGCTCAACCGCAGCCTTTGGGAGCGTTCCGGCCACTGGGATCATTACAAAAACAACATGTACACCACCGTTATTGATGATGTGGACTTTGCGGTAAAACCCATGAACTGCCCCGGCGGCATGCTCGTTTATCAAACGGAGATGCGTTCGTATCGCGATCTGCCCCTGCGCATGGGTGAACTCGGTCTTGTTCACCGCCACGAGCTTTCAGGTGCGCTGCACGGCCTCTTCCGCGTTCGCTGCTTCACTCAGGATGATGCCCATATCTTCATGACTTGGGATCAAATGAAGGACGAAATCAAAAACGTCGTCCGCCTGTTCGACGAGGTTTATTCCACTTTCGGCCTTAAATATTCCATCGAGCTTTCCACAATGCCCGAAGACCACATCGGCGACGTAAAGGATTGGGATTTCGCAACCGAAACCCTCAAGGCGGCAATCACCGAACTCGGCAAGGAATACGTCATTAACGAGGGTGACGGCGCGTTCTACGGCCCGAAACTCGACTTCCACCTTGCGGACTGTCTCGGCAGAACATGGCAGTGCGGCACGATTCAGCTCGACATGCAGCTTCCCGAAAGGTTTGAACTTGAATACACCGGCGCGGACGGCGCAAAGCATCGCCCCGTCATGATTCATCGCGTTGTTTTCGGCTCTATCGAAAGGTTCATCGGCGTTATCACCGAGCATTTCGCCGGCGCATTCCCCACATGGCTTGCACCCGTTCAGGTCAAAGTCATGGCAATGACCGACCGCACCCGCGATGCCGTGTGCGATATCGCCGCAAAACTCGAAGCGCAGGGAATCCGCGTTGAAACCGATCTGCGCAACGAAAAAATCGGCTTCAAAATCCGTGAAGCTCAAATGCAGAAAATCCCCTACATGCTCATCGTCGGCGACAAAGAGGTCGAAAACGGCGTTGTTGCAGTTCGCGCAAGAAAGGGCGGCGATCTCGGCACAATGACCCTCGACGCTTTCGAACAGAAAATCAATGAAGAGGTCGCTTCAAAAACCCTCGATTGATATTATTAACATCGATATCTGATATTAACATCAATATCGATGTATACCGATGTTCGTAACCCGTTCGGCAAAACTCTGAACTCAACATCCCGCATTCACGCAGTCTTAACGGCACACCCTAAAACGCTCAGCTCGGAAGGGTGTGCCGTTTTGTGTCCACCCCGCATTCGGTTATAGCTTTTTTGTCAAAAATGTGCTATAATAACATTCGAGAATATGCTCCAAAGAGTTTGATAATGAGGGAGACCGTCCACATGCAGGAAAAGCAGGTAAAATCAAAGCAGCGTGTTGCTGATCACGGGGAGGTTTTCACCGCCGAACGCGAGGTTAATGCAATGCTGGATTTGGTGAAACAGGAAACCGAGCGCATAGAGTCCCGCTTTCTGGAACCTGCCTGCGGCGAAGGCGCGTTCTTGACGGAAATTCTGCGCCGCAAACTTGCAGTTGTAAAAAAACGTTACGGCAAAAGTCCGTTCGATTATGAACGCTATGCCGTTCTTGCAGTTTCGAGCATTTACGGCGTTGATATCCTTGCGGACAATGCCGAGGTATGCCGCAGCAACTTGTTTGATATTTGGAACAGGGAATATACCGAAAATGCAAAATCTCAGGCAAATGATGACTGCCGAAAGATTGTGCGTTTTATTCTTAAAAAGAACATTTTATGCGGGGACGCGCTGACAATGCTTCAGGCGGACGGCAGCCCGATCATCTTCGCCGAATGGAGCATGGTGACGGACAGCTGCATAAAGCGCAGAGATTATGCGCTGGATGAACTTCTCAGCATCAACGATATTCAGATAAACATTTTTCAGATCGGCTGGGAGTTTGATGAAGAATTGAAGGCATACATTCCAGCACCGGTGCGGGAGTTTCCGCCGACTGATTACAGGAGCATCGATAAGTATGACTGATATAACAAGCAACACATACAACCCGGACGTGCTGACCTGCATCGCAAACCTTTCAAACGATGAGGTCTTCACACCTCCTGCGGTTGCAAGAGCAATGCTTGATATGCTGCCGCAAACACTTTTTTCCGACCCGAATGCAACCTTTTTGGATCCTGCCTGCAAATCCGGCGTTTTCCTGAGGGAGATTGCGAAGCGGCTGATTAAAGGACTGGAGCCGCAGATCCCGGATTTGCAGCAGCGGGTTGACCATATCTTTCAAAAGCAGCTTTTCGGAATCGCAATCACGGAGCTTACCGGTCTGCTTTCGCGAAGGAGCGTTTATTGCTCAAAATACCCGAACAGTATTTATTCCGTTTCAAAATTCAACAGCGTTCAGGGCAATATACGCTATAAAAACATTCAGCACCGTTGGCAAAACGGAAAGTGCACCTTTTGCGGCGCATCCGAAAAGGAATACGGCGATGAAAAGCGCGGGCAGCAGCTGGAATCTCATGCATATGAATTGATACATACCACAAAGCCGGAGGATATTTTTAAAATGAAATTTGATGTGATAATTGGTAATCCGCCGTATCAAATGAGCGATGGGGGTGGCAATGGTGCAAGTGCAAAACCTATATATCAATTGTTTGTGCAAGCGGCGAAGAAGTTAAAGCCGCATTATATAACAATGATTACACCTTCAAGATGGTTTACTGGTGGCAAAGGATTGGATGAATTTAGAGATTCCATGCTAAGTGATAATAAAATTAGAGCAATTCACGACTATCCTGAGGCAAGTGATTGTTTTAATGGGGTACAGATTAAAGGTGGAGTATCGTATTTTTTGTGGGATCGCGATTATTCCGGAAATTGTGCGGTTTATTCACATAAAGGGAATACTGTTTCTAATCCGGTTGTTCGTCCATTGTTGGAAGATGGATGTGATACTTTCATTCGCTTTAATGAAGCAATTGATGTTTTGCATAAAGTTTTAACAGTAAAAGAAAAGTCGATGGAATTACTTGTGAGTGCAAGGATGCCTTTTGGTCTTGCAAACACATTCAAAGGCAAAAAAACACGTTCTGCCTCAACTGACTTAACTATATATGTAAGTGGCAACAATAGAGAAATTCGAGGGACGACTGCATATGTACCTAACAAAGATGTCAAAAAGGGACGTGCTATGATCCAATGGCATAAAGTTTTTATAGCAAAGGCTGGAAGTGGTAGCGACACGTTTCCGCATTCTATATTATCAAAACCGTTCTATGGAGCACCGGGAACAGTATGCAATGAAAGTTATCTTGTAATAGGTCCGTTTTTGTCTGAAGAGGAGTGTGAAAACGTTATAAGCTATATATCGACTAAGTTCTTTAGATTCATGGTTCTGCTCAAAAAGACAACACAAAATGCGCCCAAGGGTGTTTACAGCTTAGTCCCGCAACAGGACTTCTCAAAGCCATGGACGGATGCGGAGCTGTATGAAAAATACGGTTTGAATGATGAAGAGATCGCTTTTATTGAGTCGATGATAAAGCCGATGGAGTGAAAATATGTTTGAAACAAAAGAAAAAGAATATAGCAAAAGATGTGAAGAAATTTATTATATGATTCTCGCCGCATACATGGATAAGTGTTTGTTAATTCATATTGAAGAACAAACAAAAACGATTAAAAACAACGGCAACATGATTCTTCAACATATGGTCAATTTGCTTATTAGTGACCTTGTGCTGAATGTTTGCAAAATATGTCATGATAAAAAAAGGAGGGAAGGAAAAAAGACTGCAATTGAAAGACTGGAAGAATGCCTGAACGAGCTTTTGGAAGAGAAAGGCTTAACTCCGATTGAAGTGGTCGGAGAAATATCAAAAGAATATGGAGACGATATAAAAAAATTAGCGGATAGCAGGAATAAAGTTATCGCTCACAACGATTTAGATAAAAATGAAGAACAGAATATTGGAACAGATGATATCCAAAAAATCTATAAACTTCTTGATAAAATAACTGATGTATATAATAGGCTGGCTGATCCATCCGTTGACGGCGAAGTGAAGCAAATAGGTAAAAAGTGCTTGAAAAAAATGCTTCTAAACACATACTTGGGCTTTACACCAATGATTCAGAGCTGTTACCGAAAAACTTCGAATTCTTTGCAAGGGGAGGACGGAAATGGCAGCAAATCTTGATGCGTTTGTATCCAAGCGTTCAACAGCGCACCCGATGATATATGCTTATTCGGACAGCAACCCGGCCTACAGCGGGCTATTAAAAGTTGGCTTTACTTCTGTGGATATTGATGCACGCGTTGCGCAGCAATACCCCACAAAAAGGCCGGACGGCAGCGTTCCGTACCGAATTGTTGTTCGTGAATCCGCAATGCTTGAGGACGGCGGTTCGTTTACGGACAGGGAAGTTCACAAAATGCTGCGCCTTAAGGGATTTGAGTGCGTCGGAGGCGAATGGTTCAGGTGCGGGGCGGAGGATGTTGTTGCCGCCGTCATTGCCGTGCGCACCGGCACCGCCAATGTTGAAAACCGCACTCAGAGTTTTAAAATGCGTCCGGAGCAGGAAAAAGCGGTCAACCGAACAACGGAATACTATCGCTCGGCATATGAAGAGAATTCAGTCCGCGCACCGAAGTTCCTTTGGAACGCGAAAATGCGATTCGGAAAGACCTTTGCTGCGTATCAGCTTGCAAAGCGAATGGGTATGACTCGCATTCTTATTTTGACTTTTAAACCCGCCGTGCAGACAGCATGGAGGGATGATCTTTTGAGCCACGTTGATTTTGAAGGTTGGCAGTTCATCTCAAATGATTCAAAGGAAAAAATCGATTCACAATATCAACGGGCAAACAAAGACAGACCGATTGTGTGTTTCGGCTCGTTTCAGGATTTTCTCGGCGAAAACGGGACGGGCGGAATAAAGGCAAAAAATGAATGGGTGCACGCAATTAATTGGGATTTGGTTATATTTGATGAGTACCATTTCGGCGCATGGAAGGAAAATGCAAAGAGCCTTTTCGAACAGGATGAGGATGTTTTCGAGGAGGATTTAAGCAGGTATGACAGATACGATGCGTATGATGAGACTTGGCTTCCTATCACGACGAGTTATTACCTTTACCTGTCCGGAACGCCGTTCCGTGCATTGAACACGGGCGAATTTATTGAAGATCAGATCTATAACTGGACATATTCCGATGAACAGCGTGCAAAACTGAACTGGACGGGGGAAAACAACCCATATGCTGCTCTGCCGCGTATGGTGATGCTTACCTATCAACTTCCGGACAGTATAGTACGCATTGCAAAACAGGGTGAGTTTGATGAATTCGATTTAAACGTTTTCTTTTCAGCAAAAGGTGAGGGAGAGAATGCTCGATTCGTGTACTCTGATTACGTTCAAAAGTGGTTGGATTTGATTCGCGGGTCTTATCTTGAAACAACAACGGATGAATTGAAGCTGGGAGCGCAGAAGCCGCCGATGCCGTATTCCGACACCCGTTTGCTGAGCGTATTGTCCCATACGCTGTGGTTTATGCCGAATGTGGCCTCCTGTTACGCAATGGCAAATCTGCTTGAACAGAAGCAGAATAGGTTTTATCATGACTATCATATTAACATTTGCGCGGGAATAAAGGCCGGAATCGGAGCAAAAGCTTTGGAACCCGTGCTGAAATCGATGCGAGATCCTCTGGAAACAAAAACAATCACGCTTTCCTGCGGAAAACTGGTGACTGGAGTTACTGTCAAACCGTGGACAGGCATTTTTATGCTGCGTAACATGTCAAGTCCGGAAACGTATTTTCAGGCTGCATTTCGTGTTCAAAGCCCGTGGGTAATAACAAAAGATAACGGTAAAAAAGAAATAATGAAGGAAGAGTGCTATGTTTTTGACTTTGCACTGAACCGTGCGTTAAAACAGATTTCAGATTACTCATGCCGACTGAACATCAGTGAGAACAACCCGGAAAAGAAAGTTGAGGAGTTTGTAAACTTTTTGCCGGTGCTTGCATATGACGGAAGCACTATGCGCAGCGTTAATGCAGCAGAAATACTTGACATGGCAATGGCCGGAACATCTGCAACATTGCTTGCTAAGCGTTGGGAATCCGCACTGCTTGTGAATGTTGATAACGAAACGCTTGCAAGACTGCTGGCCAACGAGGAAGCAATGGCGGCATTGATGCGAATTGAGGGCTTCCGCAGTTTGAATGCCGATATTCAAACGATAATAAACAAGTCGGAGTCTGTCAAAAGGGCGAAAAAGGAAGGCGGAAATATTTCTGAAAAGAAGAAAAAAGAACTGACGGAAGCAGAAAAAGAATACAAAAGCAAGCGGAAAATGATTCAGGAAAAACTGATTAAATTTGCAACGCGTGTACCTGTTTTTATGTATCTAACTGACTATAGGGAATATAGCCTTAAAGATGTAATCACACAGCTTGAACCGCAGCTTTTCAAAAAAGTTACCGGACTTGAAGTTAATGACTTTGAGCTGCTGGTTTCACTTAATGTATTCAACGAAGCCTTGATGAATGATGCTGTTTATAAGTTCAAACGCTATGAGGATTCAAGCCTTTCATATACGGGCATTGATCGTCACAGAGGGGAGCGGGTCGGACTTTTCAGCACATCGCTTAAGCGTGAAGAATACGAAGCAATGGCAGGGCAGCTTGCTGCTGCTGAAGTTGCGCCGAAGCCGCAAGCGGCGGATTTACAGATTGCGCAGTATTACCCTGAAGGTGAGGACGCAAAAGGTTGGGCAGCTGCGCGTAAGAATGAGTTGCCAAAGCAAATTTCGATGAGAAATGAAAGCCCTGTTGCACAGGAACAAAAAACAAAAAGTGTTGCAGCCGTTTTGCCCGCAGCAAAAGAATCTTGTGACAAAAATAATGTTCAAAACATTGCGATCGGCGATACTGTCGTTCATAAGGCGTTCGGAACAGGTACCGTTATCGGCACAGAGACAGGAAAAATAACGGTTTCGTTTAACGGAGCAGAGAAGAAGTTTCAGTTCCCGGGCGCATTTATGCAAGGATTTTTAAAAAAGCAGAAATGAATTCGGAATAAAAGCCACACCAACAGCAAACGACCTGTCCGTCGGCAAGCGGGCAGGTCGTTTTTGTTTGTTTAAGTCGGATCAATGCAAATTCATACGATTCGTATGTCGGTTATCAGCGGGCAATGAAGAACATTGCGGCGAACAGTATGCCGATGATCCAGGTGCTGAGGCTGATATCTTTGATCTTGCCGGTGAAGAGCTTGATGAAGATGTAGGAGATAAGGCCGAACGCAATACCATAGGAGATATTGTAGGTGAACGGCATGATCGCCATGGTCATGAACGCGGGAACTGCCGCAGAAGCATCGCTCCAGTCGATTTCCTTGACGCCGCCGATCATAAGGATGCCCACGAAGATGAGCGAAGCGGCGGTTGCACAGCTCGGAATGAGCGCGGCAATGGGCGCAAGGAACATTGCGATGAAGAACATTGCAGCCGTGAAAACGGAGGAAAGGCCGGTCTTGCCGCCTTCTGCGATGCCGGCGGAGGATTCAACAAAGGTGGTAACTGTTGAAGTGCCGCAGACTGCACCGAAACATGTTGCTGCCGCATCGGCGAACATGGCTTTGTTCATGTTGGGAACATTGCCGTCCTTATCGAGCAGATTGCCGGCGGAACATGCACCGTATAGAGTTCCGAGAGTGTCGAACATGTCAACCATGCAGAATGCGAGCATGGAAGCGATGAACGTTGCCGCAAAGCTGCCGACGCCGTTGGCAGCGATGTATTCGGAGAAGTTGAAGCCTTCGGTGAAAACTTTGCCGAAAGAAATGTTGAAGAAATCACGGAAGGGCTGGATGATGTTGAGAGAGAGCTTGCTCTGAACATTGCTTGCATAGAATCCGTCGATCGTCAGAAGGCCGAGTGCATAATAAAGCACTGCGCCGCCGATGATACCCCAGAAGACTGCGCCCTTGATCTTTTTCTTTGACATTGCGCCGATTGCGATGAGAGCCGCAATGGTGATGAGCAGGGGCATTATCTCTGCCCATGTAGTGTGACCGAAGATAATGTTGAACGAGTGCAGGTCAACGAGTGTGGAATCGCTGTTAACAACGATTCCGGAATTCTGAAGCCCGAGGAATGCAATGAAAAGACCGATGCCCGGTGCAATTGCAGCCTTGACAGCTTTCGGTATTGCGTCAAAGATAAGCCTGCGGAGGCCTGTGACCGTGAGCAGAAGAAACACGATGCCGTCCACAAGAACCATAACGAGCGCATTTGCATAGGTAAAGCCCATGCCGATGCAAACCGAGTAAACAAAGAATGCATTCAGACCCATGCCGGATGCCTGTGCAAGCGGCAGGTTGGAAAGCAGGCCGATGAGCAGCGTTCCGAACACTGCGGAGAGTGCGGTTGCGATATAAACGGCGTTATAATAACTTGCGCCGAGTGCGTCGCCTCCGAGCGTGGAGAACATTCCTGCGTTGACCATCAGAATGTACGCCATCGCCATAAAGGTCGTGATGCCCGCAACCAATTCGGTGCGAACTGTGGTGTTGTTTTGTTTGAGCTTAAACATGTTTCCTCCTCGAACTCAAAACTTTGCAGCCTTTTCAACGCTGAAAGCCTGCCGCATACGATTGCGGACATTCAGCCATTGAATCGCCGCATTTTATTATATCAAAAGCTTTTGGGTTAATCAATATCGGTTTTGAAAAAGAAGGAAAAGGGATTTTGCGGTTGTTCATGCCGAACACTTGTGGTATACTGTTGACAGAAGCTTTCAAAAGCCGGCGAATGCGGCGAAAGCAGCACAAAATCAAACATTCCGGAAGGATTGAATATTATGAAAAAAACAAAACGAATTACAGCGGCGGTTCTTGCGGCAATGCTGCTTGCATTAAGCCTTTTTTCCGCATATGCGGAACCGCAGACAAAAACGGAGATCTATTCCGAAAATTCGGCGGGCGAAACGGTTGTGCGGATACAGATCCGCCTGCGCGAGCTGGGCTACCTTTGGTTTAAGCCGACCGGGGTTTACAGGGCAATGACAGTAAAAGCCGTTGAGGAATTTCAAACCCGCTGTGTTGCCTACGGTGAAAGGCTTGGCGTTGACGGAAGAATGGGGGAGCAGTCCATGCTTGAACTGTTTGCGCCGAGTGCGCCGAAATTTCGCATTCCGGATTCGGTTCATCTGCCGCGCGGACCGATTGCGGATACATTAAAAGTTAAAGGCGAGGTTCAAAGCTGGAACGCCGTAAAACAGAAATTGAATGTCAACGAGGAGTATACGGTTATTGACTGCAACACGGGCAAGGAATTCAAGCTTGTGTTCACAGGCGGGGAAAACCATGCCGAGGCGGAGTTGGCTTCCGAATCGGAACTTGAAGCTTTCAACTATATCTGCGGAAGCGAGTATAACTTTCTTAAACGTCCCGTTGTTGTGATGTTCGGAGAAACGGCAGTCGCTGCCTCAATTCAATGCTATCCGCACGGCAGCGATTCCGTGGCGGATAACGGCATGGAAGGGCATGTATGCCTGTTCTTTGAAGGCAGTCTGTCCCATGTGGGCAGCTTGCCCGATGTTGAACATAATGCAAATGTTTTTGCGGCGGCGGGCAGAGGATAAGAGCAAACGCTCATTGTTGTCGTTTTTTAAAACGGTATTTAACTCGGCATTAGGGCATTTCGGACGGGATGCTTTATGTGCCGAGTTTTTGATTTCGTGCATAGAAAAAGATGTATTGCTGAACGATTCCGGAAAGTTTGCCGATGCTGCGTGCGGCGGCCTGAATTTCTGATTTTGCAGGCGCAGGGCGGGCGGCCGAGACGTCGGCGGTAGATGAGTCGGAAAAATACAGTTCGGTCATTGCACGCTCGATCCATACATCAACGGGGAAAGCATCCGCGTGTCCGAGGGAAAACAAAAGGATGCAGTCCGCAACCTTCGGGCCGACACCCGGAAACGTCAAAAGTTCCTTTCGTGCTTCGGCTGTCGGAAGCGACCGCAGCTTTTCAAGATCATAACCGTCGGCAATGCGTTTGGCGGATTTGATTATATACGGAGCGCGGTAACCTGCACCGATTTGCTTCAATTCATCTTCGGAAAGTGCGGCAATGCGTTCCGGCGTCGGAAAAGCAAAAACTTCACTGTTTTTACCAAAAACGCAATCGGTGGCTGCGCAATCGGAAAAGTACCGCACCGGCAGCTTTTCTCCCGCAAGGGAACAGAGCCTGTCAATAATACCCGATATACGCTTGATATTGTTGTTTGCAGATATTATGAACGAGATCAGCGCTTCAAACGGTTCCTGGTTAAAAACGCGAATGCCCGACGAACCGGGAAGGCATACCCGAAGCCTTTCGTCGGCTGCAAGCGCGGCTTCAACGGCGGAATAATCGCGTTTAAGGTCAAAATAATCGATAAAAAGCTGTGCTTCGCCCTTGGCGCA